>Ga0190271_10003365_pt1 | contig 10006 bp, 9 predicted proteins | sample Popmic356T_FD_133747 | JGI IMG/M metagenome (GOLD analysis project Ga0190271, IMG submission 133747) | Populus adjacent soil microbial communities from riparian zone of Weber River, Utah, USA - 356 T | ecosystem: Environmental > Terrestrial > Soil > Riparian zone | place: USA: Utah | collected... | reverse complement strand
TCCGCCCCGGGCGACGCGCCACCCTGAGCGCCGAGCAGCTCACCATCGCCTGGCAGTCGGCCTCGCTGCTGCTCGACTACCCGGACGAGACCTTGCAGTTGGGGCTCATCCAGCAGGCCGCGGGGGAACTGCCGCCGTTCCTCGCGGACCCACTCGCCGCGACGGTCCGCGAGTTGGCTGCCAACGATCTCTCGACGCTCCAGCAGCGGTACGTCGACACGTTCGACAGCAGGCGGCGCCACAACCTCTACCTGACGTACTTCGCGCACGGTGACACCAGGCGTCGCGGAGTCGCGCTGCTGCGGTTCAAACAGACATACCTACGGTCCGGCTTCGTTCTGGATGAGTCAGAGCTGCCCGATCATCTCTGCGTGGTGCTGGAGTACGCCGCGACGGTCGATCAACGACTCGGATGGCGCCTGCTGCTGGACCATCGCGCAGGACTCGAACTACTGCGATTGGCTCTCGCGGACGCGGGTTCCGCCTGGCACGGCGCCGTACAGGCTGTCACTGCGACGTTGCCGCCGCTCGGCGGTGACGAACTCGCTGCCATCGATCGGCTCGCCGCCGAAGGGCCGCCACAGGAGGAAGTCGGACTCACGCCGTACGCGACACCTGGCTTCGATCCGTTGCCGATGCCAACCTTTCCGGGAACTCGCCGATGAGCGCGATCCTGTGGGTGGTGTTCCCCTACATCTGCCTGACGAGCTTCGTGGTCGGCCACTTCTGGCGGTACCGGTACGACAAGTTCGGCTGGACCACGCGGTCGTCCCAGCTGTACGAGGACCGGTTGCTCCGATGGGGGAGTCCGCTGTTCCACTTCGGCATCATCGGGGTCTTCTTCGGGCACGTGATCGGACTCGGCATTCCCCAGTCGTGGACCGAGGCGGTCGGGATCTCCGAGGGGCTCTACCACTTCATGGCGGTCTCGATCGGCGCCCTCGCCGGGACCGCGACCGTCGTGGGAATGGCCATCCTGATCTACCGGCGGCGAACGGTCGGCCCGGTCTTCTCGGCGACGACGAAGATGGACAAGGCCATGTACCTCGCGCTGGCCACAGTCATCTTCCTGGGCCTGTTCAACACGGTGGCGGCCAACATCTTCGGCCACTACGACTACCGCGAGGGTGTGTCGGTCTGGTTCCGCGGGATCTTCCGCTTCGACCTGCATCCCGAGCTGATGGCCGAGGCGCCGCTGGGCTTCCAGCTGCACGGCCTGGCTGCGATGGCGCTCTTTGCCTTGTGGCCCTTCACCCGGTTGGTGCACGTGTTCAGCGCCCCCCTCGGCTACCTGACCCGGCCCTACATCGTCTACCGCAGCCGCGACGACCAGCTGGGCAGTCACCGGCCGCGCCGCGGCTGGGACCGGGTCGGCTGAGCTGTGTGAATCGAACGTGACGACCTCGGAATCTTCCCGGTCTCGGTCGTCAGCCTCGGCGCTGCCGGCTGGGAGCAGGTGGAGCGCGCTCGGGAGGAGTCCCCGGGCTTCCTGACCGACTTTCCCGCGCAGCTGCCCTGACCGGACCGGTGATCACGCGATGGGCGGCGTCAGTGCGGGGCGGTGGCGCCGAGCGGCCCTGCTGCCGCCATCGTCGCGCGCATGTGCTGGACCGTTTCGTCGGTGCGGCCCGCGCCGTACACCCGCAGCAGCTCGGCGATCCGGGGGTGCTGGATCTCGAGCAGGGCGGCGGCGTGCAGCAGCTCCTCGGCGGATCCGGCGCCCCGCATCAGGTCCTGGACGACGCGGGCCGCGGCAGCGGGATCGGTCAGCGACGTCGCCTGCGTCGTGCGGGCGAGGTTGGCGGCTGTTCCCGCGATGTCTCCGAGCCGGTCCGGGACGGCGCCCTGCTCGACCCGACCCTGGTCGATCTCGTCGCACAGGTCGCCCAGCATCTGGAGGCGGTGCAGCACGGCGGGGTTGCCGATCTTCACCCGCTGGGCGCTGATCAACTGCGACATCATCGGGCGGGACAGACCGAGCACCTCAGCGGTGCGGGCCTGGTTGAGCCCGAGGACGTCGTGCACGCGCCCGCAGAGCGCGGCCAGCGGCGCGCCGTACAGCTGCGCCTGCTGCTCGCGGTTGCGTTGGATGTCCGCCTCGTCCATGGCCCTCCTGTTTGCTATCGAGAACAGCATGGCAGAGAAGTTTGCGCGGGTAAACCCTTGACATTCGCGATTGCAAACACTTCTAGTTTGCGATAGCGAACGAAGGAGGATCCGATGAGCAGCTCCCGCCACCCGGTGGTCACGTTGGTACTGGCCGTGGTCGGACTGACCGCGCTCACCGGGGTCGCACCCTCTCCACCGGCCGCGGGGGCGCCGGTGGCGGAGGATGAGACCGGACGCATGCAGCTGGTGCTGGACTCCTCGGGATCGATGAGCGAGCCGGCCGCCGGTGGCCAGAGCAAGATCGACGCGGCGAAGGGTGCGCTCCGGACCGTGGTGGACGGGCTGCCGGACGAGGCACAGGTCGGGCTGCGGGTGTACGGCGCGACCGTGTTCTCGCGCAACGACCCGGGCGCCTGCACCGACTCCCAGGAGGTGGTCCCGCCGGGCACCGACAACCGCGACGAGCTGCGGTCGGCGATCGCCCGTTACAAGCCGTACGGCGAGACGCCGATCGCGCACGCGCTGCAGGAGGCCGGCAAGGACCTGGGCAGTGAGGGACATCGGACGATCGTCCTGGTCTCCGACGGCGAGGCGACCTGCCCCCCGTCGCCCTGCGTGGTGGCCCGCCAGCTGGCCCAGGATGGCATCGACCTGCGGATCGACGTGGTCGGCCTCGACGTGTCGGGCAAGGCCCGCGAGCAGCTCTCCTGCATCGCCGACGCCGGCCACGGTGAGTACTACGACGCGGACAGCGCGGACGACCTGGTTCGGGCATTGGACCGGCTCTCCTCCCGAGCACTTCGGCCGTTCCAAGTGACCGGGGAGCGGATCGACGGCGGCGACACCGAGGCCAGCGCGGTACCCGTGAGCGCCGGGCAGTACATCGACACCCTGGGCCGTGCCGGGAGCGAGAACTGGTACCTCGTCGAGCGACAGATCCCCGGCAGCTCCATCCAGTTCGGCGTCGCCGGGAAGTCGTCCGACTGGTCCGACGAGGTGGAGCTGTCGACGTTCCCGGCGGGCTCTTCAGCGACGTCTTCCTGCGGGTCGGAGAACTGGTACGAAGGTGCCACTGGGGGCGACATGCTCTTCGGGATCGCGCGGATGGTGGACCCCCGGGCCTTCAGCTCCGAAGACCCCGCGTGCATCGACGGCGACCTGCTCGTGCTGGTGGCGCGCGGCCCCGTCAACGGTGGAACTTCGCCGGTGGACAGCGAGCTGGTGATCGTGGAGGAGCCCCCGGTCCCGAGCACCAACGGCCTGCCGCCGGGTCTGATCGGCAACGAGTGGACCGAACCGGCGCCGACCGGTACGCCGAGCAAGGTGCTGGGCGGGACGTCCTTCGCGGACGCCCAGCCCATCGAGCCCGGGATCTACACCGGCGACATCGTGCCGGGAGAGACCCAGGTCTTCGCGCTCGACGTCGCCTGGGGCGAGCAGCCCGTGTTCGACGTCGTCTTCCCGCGTCGGCGCGGCGCGCTGGCCGCGGCGGCCGGCTTGTACGACATCACCGTGCGCTCCCGGCTGTTCACGCCGGTGCGTGGCCAGTTCACCTACAGCGACCAGCTCGACGGGCCGGACCCGTTCGCGCCCCTGGTGCGGGAGGACGCCGTACTGATCGGTGCCGCGGGACCCGAGGTGCGCTACCTCAACCGCGAGTCGCCCGACACGTCCGTCGCCTCGGCATCCGTGCCGGGCACCTATTACCTCAGCGTGGAGGCGTCCAGGGACGAGCAGGGCGAGAGCTACACGCTGCCGTTCACGATGCGGGTCGACCTGCCGACGACCGGCACCGAAGCCGGGGAGCCGGACTACGAGGGCACCGACGCGACCACCCCGGAGCCGCCGACCGCGAGCGCGTCGTCGTCAGAGGAGCCGGATCCCGACGACTCGACGGAAGCCGCCGAGGACTCCTCGGACGAGGGGCTCGGGTCCGTCCGGCTCGTCGCCGGCGTGGCCGCGGGCGGGCTGGGTGTCGTGGCCATCCTCGGCGCCGCCCTGTTGTTGCTGCTGCGCCGACGCCCGCGCTGAGTCAGCCGGTCAGCAGCACGATCGCGGTGACCAGCAGAGCGGCGCCGGCGACGGCGAGCAGGATGGCCGGCCACAGCGCGCGGCCATTCGAGCCGGTCGGAGCGGCGGCGGGGGCAGGGTCCGGGACAACGGGGACCGGCCCGGCAGCGGGCCGCCGCAATGGGCCGTCCGCTGCCCAGCCGTCCGGCAGCGGTGGCAGGTGGTCAAAGACCTCGACGTCGTGCGCCACTGCCCAGGTCGGCACCGCGGTCCGGAGGGCAGCGCGCGCCGTCGCGGCGTCGGGGGGTCGCTCGGACGGGCCGGGCTCGCACAGGCTCCGCGCGACCTCCCACAGCGGGTCGGGGCAGCCGATGGGAGGGTTCACCCGGAGCGGGATCCCGGGTGGCGGCGGGGAGCCGACGATCATCGCCGCCGCGACGCGGCCGGCGGCGTACAGGTCCTGGCGGGGGTTCGGCGGCGCCCCGGCGAGCAGCTCGGGAGCCAGGTAGCCGGGAGTGCCGACCACCTGACCGGTCAGCGTGAGCCGCTCCAGGTGCGCGGCGGTCGCGATGCCGAAGTCGGAGAGTCGCAGGTGGGGCCGTGCCGTCCCCGTGGGCTCGAGCAGCAGGTTGGACGGCTTGACGTCGCGGTGGACGAGTCCGGCCGCGTGCACCGCCCCGAGCGCGTCGAGCAGCTGGTCGAGCAGGACGCACGTCCACGAGGGCGGGAGCCGGCCGTAGTCGCCGAGCAGGGTCGCCACCGAGCCGCCGCGAACGAGCGGCATCGTGAACAGCACGCGATCGTCCTCGCCGGCCCACGACATCGGGGTCACGACGTGGGGGTGTTGCACGCGGTGCGACTGCTCGCGCAGGAATCGCAGGAGCGAAGCCGCGTCGGACTGTCCGAGGACCTTGGCGGCGACGTACTGATGGTCGCGGTGGTCCCAAGCGCGCCACACCGACCCCATGCCGCCCATGCCGATCAGGTCGACCAGCTCGTAGCGACCCGCGAAGACCTCACCCACGGGCGCCAGTGTGCCCGTACCCGTCCTGATCGACACGCATCGGGACACGCGCGTTCCAGCAACCGGGCGAAAGGTGAGGGGTCGGTCCGGACATGTGATTACGTGAGGAGCGTGTCCATCGACGAGCGACAGGCCCGTTTCGAGGAGCTCGCGCCCGGGTTGATCGAGCCGTTGCGGCGGTACCTGGCGCGGCGTACCGACCCGGTGACGGCCGACGACGTACTCGCCGACACGATGCTGGTCTGCTGGCGCCGGCTCGACGACGTGCCCGACGAGGCGCTGCCGTGGGCGTACGGCGTGGCCCGCAACTGCCTGGCCAACGTCGAGCGGGGCGGTCGCCGGCAGCAGCGCCTGGCGGCGAAGATCGCGGTCGTGGACCCGCCTGTCGAGTCGACGCCCGGACCTGGGGAGCGCGACGGGGCCCTGGCCGAGGCCCTGGACGCGCTGCGCACCGAGGACGCGGAGCTGCTCCGCTTGTGGGCGTGGGAGCAGCTCGCCCCCGGTGAGATCGCCACCGTCCTCGGCATCACTGCGAACGCCGCGAGCATCCGCGTGCATCGCGCCCGCGAGAAGCTGCGCGAACAGCTGCGAAAGGTCGAGGCGCCGGCCGGACATGAGGAGTCGAGAGAAGGGAGGAACCGGTGACCCAGCACGACGACGACCAGCTGGACGCCCGCCTGCGGGCGGCCGACCCGGCTTCCTCCCTGCCGGCGGCCGACCCCGCGTGGGTGGCCCGACTCCTGGAGGACACCATGAGCAACGACCTGCTGACCGAGTCCCGCGAGAACGGCACCCACAACCGCAGCCCGCTCACCTGGCTGGTCGCGGCCGCGGCGGCCGTGATCATCGCCGGCGTCGGGATCTTCGCCGTGGTGAACGGTCAGGATGCCGGCGAACCGGCCCCGCCGCCCCAGGCGGCCGACCCGACCGTCACCGAGCTCACCGGTCCCGACCAGGGGGCGTTGTCGGCGAGGTGCATGGTGCCCAACGCCGACCTGTTGTCCGACCAGCCCGTGGCCTTCGACGGAACGGTGGCGTCGATCTCCGATGGGCTGGTCACCCTCGACGTCACCCACTGGTACGCCGGGGATCCGACCGACCTGGTGACCGTCGAGGCACCGAGCGCGCAGATCCAGAAGCTCCTGGCCGCCGTGCAGTTCAAGGACGGCGGGCGCTACCTGGTCGCGGCGAACGAGAGCGGCGAGCTGCTCGTGTGCGGCTTCAGTGCGCCGTACACCCAGGGCCTCGCGTCGCTCTACGACCAGGCCTTCCCCTCCTGACGACCCGCCCCGGCTCTGCGAGGCTTGGTCGGTGAGCCTCCACGGACTCCTGCTCGCGGCCGGCGCCGGCACCCGGATGGGCACGCCCAAGGCGCTGGTCCGCGACCAGGACGGCACCTCGTGGCTGCTCCGCTCGGTCGCCGTCCTTCGCGACGGCGGCTGCGTCGCAGTGACGGTGGTCCTCGGTGCCGAGGCGGCACGGGCGGCGCTGCTGCTGGACGGGCACGACGTCCGGGTCGTCGTCGCCGACCGCTGGGCCGAAGGCATGGGCGAGTCGCTCCGCGCCGGCCTGGCCGCGATGGCGGCCACCGACGCCGAGGCCGTCGTGGTCACGCTGGTCGACCTTCCGGACGTGTCGGCCGACGTCGTACGCCGCGTGGCCGCCGTGGGTGCCGATCCGGACCGGCTCGCCCGGGCGGCGTACGACGGCGTGCCCGGCCATCCGGTCCTCCTCGGCCGGCACCACTGGGCCGAGGCGGCCGAGTCCGCGACCGGCGACCGGGGTGCCCGCGACTACCTCGCCGCCAACCCCGCCCAGCTGGTCGAGTGCGGGGATCTTGCGACCGGCCGCGATCGGGATGGTCCCTAACGAAAAGGTTGTAGAAACGCCGTCGGCACGTCAGTTTCGGTAGGGACTACCCCGACGTTGCCAGGTAGTCCAACCTTGAACCAACGGGTCGCTGGGTAGCCTTGCGGCATGGACTCCGTGGCCGCCATCGAGCAGCGCCTGGGAGCGACCGGCTACCTCTGCGACGACGCCCTGGCCACGGTCACCTACCTCGCGCTGACCATGCAGCGTCCACTCCTGCTCGAGGGCGAGCCGGGCACCGGCAAGACAGCTCTCGCGGAGGCCATCGCCGAGGCCATGGACCTGCCACTGGTGCGACTGCAGTGCTACGAGGGCATCGACGCCACCCAGGCGCTCTACGACTGGGACTTCCCCCGCCAGATCCTCCACCTACGAGCCCTCGAGGCGGTCGCGGGCGGCGCCGCCGACACCGGGGTCGAGGAGGCCGAGAAGAGTCTGTACGACGCCCGGTTCCTGCTCGCGCGCCCCGTGCTGCAGGCGCTCCAGGGCAGCCCGACCGTGCTCCTGGTCGACGAGGTCGACCGCGCCGACGACGAGTTCGAAGCGTTCCTGCTCGAGGTGCTGTCGACGTACCAGGTGACGATCCCGGAGCTCGGCACCGTGCGGGCCGCGACGCCGCCGATCGTCGTACTCACCTCCAACCGCACCCGCGAGCTGCACGACGCGCTCAAGCGGCGCTGTCTCTACCACTGGATCGACCACCCCGGCCTCGAGCGCGAGGTGCAGATCGTGCGCACCCGCGCACCCGAGGTGAGCGAGACGCTCGGCCGGCAGGTGGTCGGCCTTGTCCAGCAGCTGCGCGGGCGTGACGACCTGCTCAAGCCGCCGGGCGTGGCCGAGACGCTCGACTGGGCGCGCGCCCTGAACCACCTCGGCACCGAGGAGATCGACCTCGCCTCGGCGTCGGCGACGCTGGGCGCCCTGGTGAAGTACCGCGAGGACAGCGACCGCGTGAAGCAGGCCCTGGACCGGATGCTGTCGTCATGAGCCGCGGACCCGACGAGATCTTGCTCGGGTTCGGCCTGGCCCTGCGCGCGGCGGGGGTCCCGGTCACCCAGGACCGCGCCCACGGCTTCCTCGCCGCGGTCGCGACGCTCGGCCTCGACGACCAGCGCGCGACCTACCTCGCCGGCCGGGCCACGCTGTGTGCCGGGCCGGACGACCTGGAGCGCTACGACCAGGTCTTCGAGGCCTACTTCAACGGACGCGACGGCCTGCCGCGACGGCGCACCGTGGCGACGACTCCCAGCGTCGCGGCCGGCCTGCCCACCTCCGAGGACGGCACCGGCGTCGGTGAGGAGGTCGAGGACGTGGTCAAGGCGATGGCCAGCGCCACGGAGGTGCTGCGCCACCGTGACGTGGCCGGGCTGACCGCCGGCGAGAAGCAACGGCTGGGCGCGATGTTCGCGACCCTGCGGCCGCGGCCGCCGCTGCGGCGTACGGCTCGACACCAGGCCTGGCACCGCGGCGACCTGGACGCGTCCCGCACCCTGCGCGCGAGCCTGCGCCGGATGGGCGAGCCCGGCGACATCGCCTGGCGGCGGCGCGGCACCCGACCGCGCCGGGTGGTGCTGCTGATCGACGTGTCCGGTTCGATGAGCGGGTACGCCGACGCGCTGCTCCGGCTCGCGCACCGGTTCACCCAGTCCGTCTCGGCGGGATCGAGCCGGGGGCGGGTCGAGACGTTCACCGTCGGCACCCGCCTGACCCACCTCACCCGCGCCATGCGTGTGCGCGACCCCGAGCGGGCGCTGGTCGCCGCGGGTGCGACGGTGCCGGACTGGTCCGGCGGCACCCGACTCGGCGAGACGTTGAAGTTCTTCCTCGACCGGTGGGGCCAGCGCGGCCTCGCTCGCGGCGCGGTCGTCGTGGTGTTCAGCGACGGCTGGGAGCGTGGCGACCCGGAGCTGCTGGCGAACCAGATGGCCCGCCTGCACCGGATCGCGCACCGGGTCGTGTGGGTCAACCCGCACCGCGGGAAGACCGGCTACGAGCCGGTCCAGCAGGGCGTGGTGGCCGCGCTGCCCTACGTCGACGACTTCGTCGCCGGCCACTCGCTGGCGACCTTCGCCGAGCTGACGGAGCTGGTGTCCCGTGCGTGAGGTCCTCCCCGAGCTGCTGAAGTGGTGGCGCGACGGCCAGACGATCGGCGTCGGCACGGTCGTCGCGACCTTCCAGTCCGCACCGCGCCCGGCCGGCGCGTCGATGCTGGTCGGCCCGGACGGTTCCGCCGTCGGCTCGGTCTCCGGCGGCTGCGTCGAGGGCGCGGTCTACGAGCTCGCGCAGGAGGTCGTCGCGGACGGCAACCCCGTCCTCGAGAGGTACGGCGTCTCCGACGACGAGGCGTTCGCCGTCGGCCTCACCTGTGGCGGCATCCTCGACGTCTACGTCGAGAAGGTGAACCAGGAGACCTTCCCCGAGCTCGACGACCTCGCCGAGGACATCGAGTCCGGCCGTCCCGTCGCCGTCGCCACCGTCATCGAGCACCCCGACCCAACCTGGCTCGGCCGCCGCCTCATCGTCCGCCCCGACCCGATAGTCCGAGACGATTTGGTTGCCAACGACTCGTCAGAACAACCCAAACGTCTCGGACTATCGGGGTCGCTCGGGTCGAAGAGGGCCGACGACGCCGTGCGTGACGACACGTTGGGGCTGCTGGCGTCCGGTCACAACGCGACGCTGACCTACGGTCCGGACGGGGAGCGGCGGGGCGAGGGGATGCGGGTGTTCGTGTGGGCGTTCGCGCCGAAGCCGCGGATGCTGGTGTTCGGGGCGATCGACTTCGCGGCGGCGGTCGCCCGGGTCGGTTCCTTCCTCGGCTATCACGTCACGGTCTGCGACGCGCGTCCCGTGTTCGCGACCGGGACCCGGTTCCCCGAGGCCGACGAGGTGGTCGTGGACTGGCCGCACCGGTACCTCGCCGCCGAGGCGGAGGCCGGCCGGGTGGACGGACGGACCGTGATCACCGTGCTGACCCACGACCCGAAGTTCGAC
>Ga0190271_10003364_pt1 | contig 10009 bp, 7 predicted proteins | sample Popmic356T_FD_133747 | JGI IMG/M metagenome (GOLD analysis project Ga0190271, IMG submission 133747) | Populus adjacent soil microbial communities from riparian zone of Weber River, Utah, USA - 356 T | ecosystem: Environmental > Terrestrial > Soil > Riparian zone | place: USA: Utah | collected... | reverse complement strand
TAGCCTGATTGCCCCGGTGCTCGTCAGCGGCAACGCCGCCGTCATCGTCGCGAGCGAGAAATCGCCACTGAGCGCCATCACGCTCTCGGAGGTGCTCGCAACGAGTGACGTTCCTGCGGGCGTCGTCAACGTGCTCACCGGGTCCGCGGCAGAGATCGCGCCGTGGCTTGCAGGTCACGCCGACGTCAACGCGCTCGATCTCGCAGGAGCGGGGGCGCTGGACTGGGTCGACCTGCAGGTAATAGCTGCCGAGACGCTCAAGCGGGTGCTGCCCCCAGAGAACGGGGTGCCCGCCCCAAGCCTTGCTCGCATCGTGTTCTTCACGGAGACAAAGACCGTGTGGCACACCAAGGCGCTCATCTAGCCCCAGCGAATCTAGACCCCGAGCACGCTCCGCACGTCGGCCTCGAGGGCGGCCATCTCGTCCTTCGCGGCCGCGCGAGCCCTCGCGACGTCCCCGTCGGTGGTGGGCTTGATGACCTCGAGGTACGCCTTCACCTTGGGCTCGGTTCCCGAAGGGCGGATGATCACGCGGGCGTTGGATGCGGTGGCAAGGTGCAGGCCCGACGTTGGCAACAGGCCCGCGAATCCCTCGCCCATGTCGTCGGTTGCGACCACAGGGGAGCCGGCGAGAGAGGCAGGGGGGTTCGCCATGACCCGAGCCATCGTCGCTGGTATTTGTTCAAGATCGGTGAACCGGACGGAGACCTGGTGGGTGAGGTAGACGCCGTATTCGCGCGCGAGGTCGTCGATAGCGTCGGCGAGCGTGCGGCCCTCCGCCTTGAGGTCGGCGACAAACCCGGCCATCACGATCCCCGCGCTCACGCCGTCCTTGTCACGGACGTGGACGGGGTCCACGCAGTAGCCGATGGCCTCCTCGTAGCCGAAAACGAGGCCGGGCACTCGGCTGATCCACTTGAATCCCGTGAGGGTGTTGACGTGTGAGTGTCCGTGCCGCTCGGCGATTGCCTTGAGCTGGCGTGACGACACGATCGAGTTGCCGAGCACCTGGGCGCCTGGTGCGATGCGGAGCAACGCGCGCTGGCGAGCGATCCGTTCGCCGAGCAGCGAGCCGGTGACGTCGCCGTGGAGCATGACCCACGCGCCGTCGATGATCGTCGCTACGGCGCACCTATCTGCATCGGGATCGTTGGCGATCACGACGTCCGCGCCCACCTCACGCGCGAGCGCGAGCGAGAGGTCGATAGCGCCCTTCTCCTCTGGATTGGGGAAGGCGACGGTCGGAAAGTCCGGGTCTGGCACGGCCTGCTCGGGCACCTCGTGGACGTCGGTGAAGCCAGCGGCCTCGAGCACGCGGTTCATCGCCTCTGACCCGACGCCGTGGAGGCTCGTGATGACGACGCGCGTGTTCGCGCGGCGGTCGTCCTGGGCGGGCCCAATGAGGCCAGCCGTTGTTGCGACGTATTCGTCGACGAGCGAGTCAGGAACTATCTCCCAGCCATCTTCGGCCCTCGGCACGGCTCGTACTGACGCAACGGCGGCGATGTGAGCGGCGATCTCCGCGTCGATCGGGGAGACGATCTGCGAACCCTGTCCGCTGTCGGTAACGGCGCGTCCTCCCAGGTAGACCTTGTATCCGTTGTCCTTTGGGGGGTTGTGCGACGCGGTCACCATGACGCCCGCATCCGCCTCAAGCGCGCGCGTCGCGAAGGCAAGCAGAGGCGTGGGAAGCATGCGCGGCAGGACACGCGCATGGTGACCTGCGGCCGTCATCACCGCCGCGGTGTCGCGCGCGAAGTCTGTGGATCCGTGGCGCCCGTCGAATCCGATCACCACGGTGGCACCCTCGCCAACGACCTCGGTGAGGTACGCGGCGAGTCCTGCCGCAGCGCGGATGACGACGGCCCTGTTCATGCGGTTTGGGCCTGCGGCGACGACGCCTCGGAGCCCTGCGGTTCCGAACTGGAGGGTGCCTTTGAAGCGGTCATCGAGTTCCGCGAGGGACTCTGCGTCGCCGCCTTGAGCGTCGGCGAGCAATGCCTCGAGCTCCGCCTTCGTTGCGACGTCCGGATCGTCGTCGATCCACGCGCGAGCGGCCTCAAAGACGGCGCTCATGAGAGCCGCGCAACAATGTCTGCGAGCAGGCGGGAGATGCGTGGCCCCGACTCGCGACCCACGTCGAGCACCTCTCCATGGTGGAGCTCCTCGCCGCCGATTCCGGCCGCCAGGTTCGTCACGAGTGAGAGACCAAGCACCTCCATGCCGCGCTCGCGGGCCGCGATTACCTCGAGCGCGGTCGACATTCCGATCAGGTCGGCCCCCCACAGCGTGGCCATGCGAACCTCTGCGGGTGTCTCGTACTGCGGTCCGGTGAACTGTATGTACACGCCTTCAGGGAGGGACGGGTCCACATCGTGTGCGAGGTCACGCAGTCGCTGCGAATATGCCGTGGTGAGGTCCACGAACGTTGCGCCTTCGAGCGGAGTCGCTCCCGTGTAATTGAGGTGGTCGCTGATGAGGACCACGGAGCCGGGACCGACCTTGGGGCGCGACGAGCCGCAGCCGTTTGTGACGACGAGGGTTGTGCACCCGGCCGCGGCCGCCATGCGAACCCCATGCGCCACCTTGGCCGCGTCGCGCACCTGGTAATAGTGCTGGCGAGCCCCCAAGACCAACACGGCCGTGCCGTCGGGCGTACGCAGTGAACGCATGAGCGAGGAGTGGCCAGCCACCGCGTGGGCGTCGTATCCCGGGATCTGCGAGGCCTCGACGGCGGCAACCTCCTCGCCGATGAGGTCGGCGGCTCCGCCCCAGCCGGAGCCGAGGATCAGGGCGACGTCGTGGTGCTCAACGCCGGTGAGGGCGGCGAGAACGGATGCGGCCTCCGCCGCAGAATCGAGAGCGGTGTCCATACGCTTAACAGTAGCCGCGCGGCACGTGGGACGCGCCTGCGTCCGCCACAATGGAGGCATGACCTCACGCGTAGTGATCGTCGGGGGAGGACCGGGCGGCTACGAGGCGGCAATTGTCGCCCGTAAGGCCGGAGCCGAGGTAACGCTCATTGAGCGCCAAGGCCTCGGCGGCAACGCAGTCCTTACCGACGTCGTACCCTCGAAAACAATCATCGCCACCGCAGAGTGGCTCACCATTGCGGGCCGCGCGCCCGAGCTTGGCATCGCCGATTCAGAAGGCACTGCAGACCGATTGCGTGCCCGCGTCGACATGGCAGCGGTCAACGAGCGCATTCGCAAACTCGTGCTCAAGCAGTCGCACGACATCGCGCTGCGCATGGCGAAGAACGATATCCGCGTCGTCAGCGGCGTGGGCACGCTTGTGGCGCCCGGTCGCGTCGCCACGGACGACGACGAGTTTGAAGGCGACGCCGTGCTGCTCGCGCTGGGCGCGTCACCGCGCGTGCTTGCCGGCTCGGAGCCCGACGGCGAGCGCATCCTTACGTGGACGCAGCTCTACGACCTCACGGCACTGCCAGAGCACCTCGTCGTCGTCGGTTCGGGTGTCACGGGCGCAGAGTTTGCCGGCGCTTACAACTTGCTCGGCTCCAAGGTGACGCTCGTGTCGTCCGGCGACAGGGTACTCGCCAACCAAGACCCTGAGGCGTCCGCGCTCATCACGGAGACGTTCGCGCGGCGCGGGATGCACGTTGTCGGCGGCGCGCGGGCAGAGCGAGTGGTCAACACTGGCGACGGCGTTGCCGTGTTCCTCGCCGACGGCAGGGTCATCGAGGGCTCCCACTGCCTCATGGCGGTGGGTTCCGTACCCAACACCGCTGGCGTTGGCCTGGCGGATGCTGGTGTTGAACTCGACGCACGGGGCTTCATCACGGTCGATAAGGTGTCGCGCACCACAGCTCGTGGCGTCTACGCGGCTGGCGACTGCACGGGCGTCTTCCTGCTCGCGTCCGTCGCCGCGACTCAGGGCCGCATCGCCATGGCGCACGCGCTCGGCGACGCGGTGAGCCCCATCGACCTGCGGACCGTCTCGTCCAACGTCTTTACGGCGCCCGAAATCGCGTCTGTGGGTGCCACTGAGGAGCAACTCAAGGCGCGAGGCATCTTCTACCAGGTGTCTCGCCTTGACCTCGCGCGCAATCCGCGCGCCAAGATGCTCGGCATCGACGAGGGTTTCGTGAAGATCTTTGGCCACACCGTGACCGGGCAGGTGCTCGGCGCGGTGATCGTTGGCTCGCGCGCATCCGAGCACATCTTCCCCCTCTCGCTCGCGGTGTCGCATCACCTCACCGTCGATGACGTCGCCGCGACGTTTACGGTCTACCCGTCCCTGAGCGGCACCGTGGCTGAGGCCGCGCGCCGCCTGCACAACATGACGGACCCCACCAAGCACTGAGTTGCAGAAAGCACTGAGCCTGGGAAGCAACTGAGCCCGCACCTCACGAGGTGCGGGCTCAGTGCTTTGTTGTGCGGGTGTCGCTCAGTTGTTCGGTTTGGCGGACCCGAAGAGCATCGTCGCGAGGATCAGCATCGTGATCACGATGCAGACGCCGAGGACGACGAGCGCCCACCACCACGCGAACGCGATCGCGAGGCCGATCGCGGCGCCGATGCCGGCAATCCAGATCACTCCGGAGTAGATCCCAAAGCGGGCGGCGGCGGCCTCGTCGGTCTCAAAACGGGTGAGCACGCGCAGATCCGTTCGCACCCACGCCTTGTGGCGGTTCGTCTGCGTTGCGCCGAGCCATGAGAACAGCCCGATGGAGGCAAGCAGCAGTGCGCCACCGGCGATCGCGAGGGCGACGGCTTCGGTGTCGACCGCGAAGGCTCCGAACGCGGCGAGGGCCGATACCAGGGCAAACGTTGCGGCGCCGTAGCCGACCGCGCGGCCCGTAGGCAGAGCGTGGTTGGTAGTTGTCTCCTGTCGCAGCGAGTCTCCGGTGATCACGCCAAGTGTGACGGCGGCCGCGAGGCCAGCGACGAACACCGCACTCGCGCCGCCGTCGATCACGTCGAGCGCGGCAAGCGTCGCGAGCGTGAGCGCACCCGCGGCGACGAGGCTCAGCAGCGTCGTCCGCACCACAAATCCGGGCTTGGGGCGCACCTTGTTGCGGGTGTGCAGTTCGGCGATGGAGGGTGTGGCGGGATTTGCGGTGCGGACGCCGGAGGCCGGCGCGTCATCGAGGAGGTGCGCAATAGGCCCGAGCTCCTCGATCGCGCGGCGGGCGGCCGCTGCCGGCGCCGTGCCTGCGGACTCGAGTTCGGCGGCGCGGGCCATGAGGTTGGCGCGCACCTCCTCCTTGAGGTCGCGTGCATCTGGGGTCATGTCGACGCCGGCGAAGGCGTCGTCGAGCAGGCGGTGGATGTCGGTATTCATTACTGGTCCTTCACGTCTAGCAGGGTGTCGATGATGCGCCGCGTGGCGACCCACGCGGAGACTCGGGCGCGATAGACCGCGCGGCCCGCGTCGGTGATGCGGTAGTACTTGCGCCTGCCGCCCTGGGATTCGTCGCCCCAATACGACTCGACGAGGCCGTCCTTTTCGAGGCGCCGGTACGTGGCGTAGAGCGTGGCTTCCTTGATCTCGTGGTCGCCGCCGGCGGCCTCGCGGATCGTCTTGTGGATCTCGAAGCCGTAGTTGTCGGCGCGACGGAGCACGCCGAGCACGATGGTGTCGGTATTGCCGCGGAGCAGGTCCGCAGCGAAGGCATCTGTTTCGGTCACGTCAAGTACTATATCAGATAAAGTACTCGACGTGACAAGTGGACGATGACACGGGTGCGTTCGCGGATTGACTCACCCTGGCGAGGGAAGGGTCAGAGCTCGATCCCTCAAGAGGCCCACAGGTCGTGCAGGCGAGGGATGGACGCCCGATACGTCCCTCGTGAAGCGGCAGGGCGACGTTACCGCGGGTTACTCCGCGGACTCGGCGTCTGCGATCTCGCAGATCACCGTTCCGGCGCTAACACCAGCCCCAACGGTGAGGGTGAGGCCGCGCACGACGCCCGCCTTGTGGGCGGTGAGCGGCTGCTCCATCTTCATCGCCTCGAGCACCACAACGAGCTCGCCCTCGGCGACCGTGTCTCCCTCGGCGACGGCGACCTTGACGATCGTGCCCTGCATCGGGGAGGTGAGCGATGTTCCGGAGACCGTACGCAACTGGCCCGTGGCGCGTCGGGCAGAACGACGCACGGGACCACCCGCGCGAGCCCTTCCGGCCTGCGCTAGAGCCGCGGGCAGCACCACCTCGAGGCGCTTACCGCCAACCTCGACGATGACGCGCTCGGTCGCGAACTCCTCGATCGCCTCGGTGGCGGGCGCGCCGCCCTCCAAAGCCGCGACCGTCTCCGCGAACTCGCTCTCGATCCACGTTGTGTAGACGCGGAAGTCCCCACCGGGGGCAGTGAACTCTGGCGCCTCGAGCACCGCGCGGTGGAAGGGAACCACGGTGGGGATTCCCTCGATCTCGAGCTCCGCCAGCGCGCGGCGTGCGCGCTGAATCGCCTCGTCGCGCGTGGCGCCTGTGACGATGAGCTTGGCGATCATCGAGTCGAAGTTGCCGCTCACGGTGTCGCCCTCGGCCACGCCAGCGTCGACGCGCACGCCGGGGCCGCTCGGCAGCCTCAAGCGGCGGATCGTGCCGGGAGCAGGCATGAAGTTCGCGGACGGGTCCTCGCCGTTGATGCGGAACTCGATCGAGTGACCACGCGGCGCCATCGGAATGGTGACGGGCTCGCCCGCGGCGATGCGGAACTGCTCGCGCACCAGGTCGATCCCCGTGACCTCTTCAGTGACGGGGTGCTCAACCTGAAGGCGCGTGTTGACCTCGAGAAAGCTGATGGTGCCATCGGTACCCACGAGGAACTCGCACGTGCCCGCGCCTTCGTAGTGCGCCTCCGCGAGGATCGCCTTGCTCGCCTCGATGAGTCGCGCATTCTGGTCGTCCGTGAGGAACGGCGCGGGCGCCTCTTCGACGAGCTTCTGGTGGCGTCGCTGCAGCGAGCAGTCGCGGGTCGAGACCACGACGACGGTGCCATGGCTGTCCGCGAGGCACTGGGTCTCGACGTGACGCGGCTTATCGAGGAAACGCTCCACGAAGCACTCGCCGCGACCGAATGCGGAGACTGCCTCGCGGGTCGCAGAGTCGAACAGCTCGGGGATCTCCTCGAGAGTGCGCGCGACCTTGAGGCCGCGGCCGCCGCCGCCGAACGCCGCCTTGATGGCCACGGGCAGGCCGAACTCCTGCGCGAAGGCGACAACCTCGTCGGCCGTCTCGACGGGGTCAGAGGTGCCGGGGACCAAGGGCGCCCCGGCGCGCTGCGCGATGTGGCGGGCGCTGACCTTGTCGCCGAGCGCCTCGATCGCGTCGGGGCTTGGGCCGATCCAGGTGAGACCCGCGGCGATGACCGCGCGGGCGAAGTCCGCGTTCTCGGCGAGGAAGCCGTAGCCGGGGTGCACGGCCTGCGCGCCCGAGCGCTCGGCGATGTCGATGATCTTCTCTATGTCGAGATAGGTCTCGCGTGCGGTGGCGCCGCCGAGGGCGAATGCCTCGTCTGCGAGCCGCACGTGGGGGGCGTCGCGGTCGGGATCCGCGTACACCGCGATCGAGGTGAGACCCGCGTCGGCGCACGCGCGGATGATTCGAACTGCGATCTCTCCGCGGTTAGCGATGAGCACAGAGTTGAAGGCAGTCACTGGGCAACGGTAGCGCGTGGCATTTGCGCGGGCCCAACTTGCCCTCGATGGCGTGTCAGGTTTGCACGGCGTTACTACGCAACACACGGGCTCTTGTAGGAAAGGTACAAAGAATTTGCCCGACGCTGTGGTTACGCGTCCGTAGGTTGTGGCCGTTCTACAAATGGTTGGGCGAGCGAAGCGCGTGGAACGCAACGCCAAGCTCGCCGAGCAGGCGACGAAGGAGTGGCAGGCTCACGCCGACGACCCCGTGATAGTCACCCTCGATCGACTCGACGTACGGACCGCCAAGGCCGTCGACCGTGAAAGCGCCGGCGACCTGAAGTGGCTCGCCCGTGGCGACGTAGGCGTCGATCTCGTCGTCCGTGAGGTCTGCGAAGTACACGGTCGTGGAACTGGTCCCGCCGGTGGCGAGCGGGGTGCCCGGCGACCGGGCATCGATGAGCCAATGACCCGTGTGGAGCACGCCGCTGCTGCCTCGCATCGCGCGCCAGCGCGTGGTTGCGATTGCGGCGTCGCCAGGCTTGCCGAGGATCTCGCCGCCGAACTCGAGCATCGAGTCGCATCCGAGCACGATCGCATCCGTATGGTGCTTGCCGGCCACCTCCTCGGCCTTGGCGCGAGCGAGGGCGAGCACGGCGTCGGCCGGGGCGAGGTGGTCACCTGCAGCGGCGAGGACTGCGTCCTCGTCCACGTGAGAGACGATCACGCGTGGCTCGACGCCCGCGGAGCGCAGCGTCGCGAGGCGCGCAGGGGACTGGGATGCGAGCACGAGGGGGATCGGCATTCCGCGAGCCTAGCGGCGCTCCGTCAGGCGTACTGCTTTGCCTGGAGTGAGTAGAGATCGGCGTAGAGGCCGCCGTTCGCCATGAGCTGCTCATGTGAGCCGGATTCGACGATCCGCCCGTCGCCGACGACGAGGATCGTGTCGGCCATGCGTACGGTGGAGAAGCGGTGCGAGACGAGCACGGTGATGGCCCCGGTGCGCTGAGCGACGCGGCGCGCGCCGAGCGCGTACTGCTCGAACAGATTGTGTTCGGCTTGCGCGTCAAGCGCCGAGGTCGGCTCGTCGAGCAAGAGCAGTAGCGGCGCCTCGCGCATCATCGCGCGTCCGAGCGCGAGCTTCTGCCACTGGCCGCCGCTGAGGTCCGTGCCTCCAATGTTCGACTTACCGAGCACCGTGTCGAGCCCGTCTCCAAGACGCCGCATGACGTCTTCGGCGCGAGCTCGGCCAAGAGCACCGGTGACGGCCTCAGGGTCGTCTACGCGCGGGAGGTCGCCAACGCCCACGGTCTGCTGGGCGGAGAACTCGAGCTTGGCGAAGTCCTGAAATCCTGCGGAGATCCGGCCACGCCACTCCTCGACGGGCATGCGCGCGAGGATCGTGCCGTCCACCTCGATGGTTCCCGAGTCTGGATCGTAGAAGCGGCACAACAACTTGATGAGCGTCGACTTGCCAGCGCCGTTCTCGCCGACGATCGCCACGGTCGCACCCGCCGCGATGTGGAGGTCGACGTGCTCGAGCACGGCCGTGCCGGTCCCCGGGTACGTGAACGAGACGTCGTTGAGGGTGATGCCGTCCGTGAGCGCGGCCGGAACGGGACGGTCTGCGGGAACACCCTGCTGTGCGTCGACCACCCCGCGGATCCAGCGGATCTCCGTAAACATCGAGGACGTGCGCTGCAGACCCTGGAGCATTGTCACCGCGGCCGTTACCTGGGCGTTTACCTGGGCCGCGAGGGTAATGACCATGAGCACCGAGCCAACCGTCGCTTGCCCCCGCACGGCATCGCGCAGAACGAGGAGCGTGGCGCCAACATAGGCGACAGCAAAGAAGATCTGCCCGGTCGCGCGCAGCCATGCCGCCTTGTACTCGCCGCGCATCTCTGCCCTGGAGGCGGTGTTCCAGGCGTCGAGCTGCCGGCGACGCACCTCGGTCTCGAGCCCGCTCGTCCGAACCTCCTTGACCGGGCCGGCATCTGCGAGCAAACCGAACAGATGGTTCGCCTGCCGCGTCGCGGGTCCACCGGCGGTGCGACCTGCCTTGGCGATGGTCTCTGCCTTGCGCCCGAGCAACAGGGGCGGCACCGCGCACACGGGCAACAGCAGGAGCCAGGGCGACAGCGTCGCGAGCAAGATGCCCGTGACGACGAGCGCAACGATGATCGCGACCCCGCCGTACAGCGTGGACACCGTGCCCCACGACGCGCGGTCAGCCTCGCGGCGGATGTAGGCGATACGATCCGCGTAGTCCGCGCGCTCGTGGTGCTCGAGCCCAATCGATCCGTTGGAGAGTTTTCCCACCTCGCGCTCGAGCAGTGCCGACATGTCTTCCGCGGTTTTGAAGTAGAAGATGTGCGCGAAGTGCTCCGCTGTCAGCGCGG
>Ga0190271_10003363_pt1 | contig 10011 bp, 7 predicted proteins | sample Popmic356T_FD_133747 | JGI IMG/M metagenome (GOLD analysis project Ga0190271, IMG submission 133747) | Populus adjacent soil microbial communities from riparian zone of Weber River, Utah, USA - 356 T | ecosystem: Environmental > Terrestrial > Soil > Riparian zone | place: USA: Utah | collected... | reverse complement strand
TCGCCTTGAGCAGCAGCAGGAGCTGGGTGACGAACTCGGGGTCGCGCAGGGACTCCCCGAAGAGCTCGTTGATCCGCTTCCAGCGGTAGCGGATCGTCTGCGGGTGTACGCCGAGGACCGCCGCGATCGCCGGGGCGCTCTCCCGGGTCTCGAGCCAGACCAGCAGGGTCTCGGTGAGGATCTCGCGGGAGTTGGCAGACTCGGCCAGCAGCGGCTCGAGCAGCTCCTGGGCGAGCTGGCGGCGCATCACCGGCTCGGCGTGGAGCCAGATCTCGGTGCGGTAGGCGAGGCAGTCGATGACCGGCTTGGCCGGGATCACCCGGGCGTTGACCAGCGCCAGGGCGCGGTTGGCCCAGCGCCAGGCGGCGGGTACGTCCTCGGGTGGCACGGGCCAGCAGATCGAGACCCGCGCCTTGGGGGCCGCCGCCCGGACCTCCTTGGTCACCGCCTCGGTGTCGCGAGGCGGGCACATCACCACCTGGGTCGGCTCGCGGCGACGGGTGAGGGCGGTGGCGGACAGGGCGTCGGACGGGATCCGGCCGCCGTCTCGCAGCTCGACCGCCATCACGGTCACCTTCTCGGGCAGTGCCCAGTCGCCCAGCGCTGCCTGCACCTCGATCTCGTCGGCGGAGGCCCCCGACAGCATCCGGTCGATCAGCCGCGCCCGGGCGACGTCGTTGTCCTGGTCCCGAGCCTCGGTGCCGGCCTCGAAGCCCTTGCTGACCTGCGAGGTCAGGTGGTCGACGTACGTCGTCATCATCTCGTTGAGCGCGTTCAGGGCCGCGGCGGAGAGCTCGTTCTCGACCGCCCGGCGCCGCAGCTCGTCCCAGAGCTCGGTCGTGGCCATGTCGATGCCCTGGTCGACGATGGCCCGGTCCTGGCCCAGTGCGGCGACCTTGAAACCGACCTTGCGGAAGTGGTCGTCGATCGCGATGTAGGGCGCCGAACGGCCGAGGCCCAGGTCGATGAAATGCGACATCGCGCCGTGCACAGCGGTGAAGATGAGCTCCTCGAAGCCCTCGGTCTCAGCCGGCAGCCCCTCGCGCAGGTGACGGGTGATCTTGCGCGCGATCGGCCGCACCTCGCTCTCGAGGCTCTTCAGCATCCACACGGCGGAACCGGGTAGACCGGGGGACTGCTGGGTCTGCGTCATCTCGTGCTCCGTCGCACGTCAAACTCCTTCGTCCAACATGCCTGAGAAGCTGTCGACCACCATGTCACGTCTTTGCCAAGCCTGCCCCCGAATTGCGGTACGACTGTTCCACCAAGCGGGCCGAACGGCGTGAGTGCGCCAGATCCAGTCGGCCGATTTGTCATGCGCGTGACAAATCAGGGCACTCATTTGATGCCTGAGCGAATTTACTCTCCCGTGTGATCAGTGCCACACGTACTGTCCCGATCGTCGACGCACCCCACAACGGCAGAACAGGGAGGTCCCGCGATGGGCGGAACCGTGGAGGTCACCGGGCTCACCAAGAGCTTCGGGTCCCAGAACATCTGGAGCGACGTGACCCTCACGTTGCCGCAGGGCGAGATCACCGCGCTGCTGGGGCCCTCGGGCACCGGGAAGTCGGTGTTCCTGAAGTCGCTGATGGGGCTGCTGCGGCCGGAGGCCGGCGCCTGCCTGGTCGACGGGGTCGACATGGTGAAGGCGCGCGAGTCGCAGCGGCAGGAGCTGCGCAAGCGGTTCGGGGTGCTCTTCCAGGACGGTGCGCTCTTCGGCTCGATGAGCGTCTTCGACAACGTCGCCTTCCCGCTGCGTGCGCACACCAGGAAGCGCGAGTCGGAGATCCGGCAGATCACCAACGACAAGCTCGACCTGGTCGGGCTGCTCGGCCAGGAGCACAAGCTGCCCGGCGAGATCTCCGGCGGGATGCGCAAGCGCGCCGGCCTGGCCCGCTCGCTGGTCACCGAGCCCTCGATCATCCTGTGTGACGAGCCCGACTCGGGGCTCGACCCGGTGCGTACGGCCAACCTGGCCCAGCTGCTGGTCGACGTCAACGCGGCCACCGACGCCACCATGCTGGTGGTCACCCACAACATCGAGCTGGCACGTACGCTGCCGGACAACCTCGGCATGCTCTACCGCCGCCGCCTGGTGATGTACGGCCCGCGCGAGGAGTTCCTGCTCACCGACCACCCGGTCGTCTCCCAGTTCATGAGCGGCGACCCGATCGGGCCGATCGGGATGAGCGAGGAGACCGACCACGGGGTCAACGACGACTACGTCGAGGGCGAGGCCTACTACCCGTCCGGCGGCGTGGCGACCGTACGCGCCGGGGCCCGCGCCATCGAGGTGCTGCCGCGCCAGCTCGCCCCCGCCAACGGCTCCCCGCGGGCCGCGGTCGAGCGGCACAGCGCTCGGGTCGCGAGCGGTGCGGCGACGCTCTACACCGCTGATGACGACGACGTTGACCGAGCACCGAGGACGAAGGTCAAGGACCCGGTCAGCCGGGGGCTCGACCAGGTCGGGGCGCTCTTCGCGCTGGGTCTGGACACCTTCCGGGCGGCTTTCCGCAGGCCGTTCGCGGCCCGCGAGCTGCTCGACCAGTTCTGGTTCGTCACCTCGATCTCCTGGATCCCGGCGATGCTGGTCGCTATCCCGTTCGGAGCGGTGATCGCGCTGCAGCTCGGCACGCTGACGGTGCAGATCGGGGCGCAGTCGTTCACCGGCGCCGCCTCGGTGCTCGCCGTCGTGCAGCAGGCAGCCCCGATCGTGACCTCGCTGGTGATCGCGGGGGCCGGCGGAGCGGCGATCTGCGCCGATCTGGGGTCCCGGACGATCCGCGACGAGATCGACGCGATGCGGGTGATCGCGGTCGATCCGATCCAGGCGCTCGTGGTGCCACGCGTGCTCGCCTGCGTGCTCGCGGCGGTGCTGCTCAACGGCCTGGTCAGCGTCGTCGGCGTCCTCGGCGGCTACTTCTTCAACGTCATCATCCAGGGCGGGACGCCCGGGGCGTACCTCTCCTCCTTCACCGCCCTCGCCCAGCTCTCCGACCTGTGGGTGGGCGAGCTCAAGGCGGTGCTCTTCGGGCTCATCGCCGGCCTCGTCGCCGCCTACCAGGGGCTCAACACCAAGCCCGGGCCGAAGGGGGTGGGGGAGGCGGTCAACCAGTCGGTCGTCGTCACCTTCCTGCTCCTCTTCTTCGTCAACTTCGTGATCACGACGCTCTATCTCGAGCTCGTCCCCGGGAAGGGGGCCTGACATGGCCACCGTTGATGTGGTCAAGAAGCGGTCGAGGCTCGATCGCTCCCTGGACGGGCTCGTGCAGACCGGGAAGGACATCCGGTTCTACGGGAAGGTGCTGGTCGGGATCCCGACGGCGATCCGGCACTACCCCCGCGAGATTCTCCGGATCCTCTCCGAGGTCTCCTTCGGCACCGGCGCGCTCGCCGTCATCGGCGGCACCATCGGCGTGATGACGGGGATGAGCATCTTCGTCGGCACGGTCGTCGGCATGCAGGGGTACGCAGCGCTCGACCAGATCGGCACCTCGACGCTCAACGGCTTCATCTCCGCCTACTTCAACACCCGCGAGATCGCGCCGCTGGTGGCGGCACTGGCGATGTCGGCGACCGTCGGCGCCGGGTTCACCGCGCAGCTCGGCGCGATGCGGATCAACGAGGAGATCGACGCGGTCAAGGTGATGGGGCTGGGCACGATCCCCTACCTGGTCTCGACCCGCGTGGTCGCCGGCTTCGTGGCGATCATCCCGCTCTACGTCGTCGGGCTGCTGACCTCCTACGCCGGCTCGCGGATGGTGACGGTCTACTTCCACGGGCAGTCGGCCGGGACGTACGACCACTACTTCCAGCTCTTCCTGCCGCCCATCGACATCCTGCTGAGCTTCGGGAAGGTGCTGATCTTCTCGATCCTGATCATCCTGATCCACTGCCGGCTGGGCTTCTACGCCAGCGGCGGGCCGTCGGGGGTCGGGATCGCGGTCGGGCGCTCGGTGCGGCGGACCATCGTGGTCGTCGCGCTGCTCGACCTCGCCCTCTCGATGGCGATGTGGGGCGCCACCACGACGGTGAGGATCGCGGGATGAGGCCCCCGAAAATTGAGCTCAGCAGGCTTCGCGATGCCTTCCTCGGCCTGTGCTACCTGGCCGTGGTAGCGGCGGTGGCGCTCGGCGCCTGGCTCGCCTACGACCAGACCTTCGTCGACCGTTCCGAGGTCACGCTGACGACCGGCACCCTCGGCAACGCCCTCCAGGAGGGCTCCGACGTCAAGCTGCGTGGGGTGCCGGTCGGCACCGTCCGCACCGTCTCGGCCCGCGAGGGTGGCGCCGAGCTGACCCTGGCGCTGGAGCCGGACGTACTCTCCGATCTCTCGGCCGACACCACCGCGCGGCTGCTGCCCAAGACCCTCTTCGGGGAGCGGTACGTGGCGCTGCAACCGGCCTCGGGGCCGGAGCTGTCGGCCGGCGACACCATCGAGCAGGACCGCTCCGACGAGGCGGTCGAGCTGGAGGAGGTGCTCGACGAGCTGCTCCCGGTGCTCAAGGCGATCCAGCCCCACAAGCTCAACGCGACGCTGAGCGAGCTGGCCACGATGCTGCGAGACAACGGCGACGACATCGGCCAGGTCTTCTCGGCGTGGGCGGACTACCTGAGGAAGCTCAACCCGCTGGTCCCGCAGCTGGCCGACGACCTCGCCTCGCTCGGCCGGGTCGCGGGCCACTACGAGGAGGCCGCGCCGGATCTGCTGGACGCGCTGGACACCATGACCGTGACCGCCGAGACCCTGGTTGACCAGCAGAGACAGCTCGCCGACACGTTCCGGTCGGTGACCACGACGGCGGCCGACACCGACCGCTGGCTCGAGCGCAACCGGGAGACGATCGTGGTGCTCTCCGACACCTCCCGCGACGCGCTCCGCGCGGTCAGCCCGTACGCCTCCTCCTTCCCGTGCCTCTTCAGCGCCCTGCGCGACTACGCGCCGGCGATGGCCAAGAACCTCGGCAAGGGCACCGACGAGCCCGGCTTCCATGCGCTGGTCAGCGTCTCCGACATCCGGCAGCCCTACCCCTCCGGCTACGTCCCGAAGCTGCGCACCGGCGGCCCCCGATGCCCGTACGTCACCGGCCGGACCGGCAGCCAGCCGGCCGTCACCGGGACGGCCGACACCGCCGAGCGGATCGAGGCACCACCGACGGACCGGGTGCGCACCTTCGGCGCGACCACGGGCCTGGGCGAGCAGAACTCCAAGAGCGAGAACCAGCTGATCGCCGAGGTGATGGCACCAGCGGAAGGCCTGGCACCTGATGAGTATCCGACCTGGTCGAGCCTGCTGCTCGGCCCGACCCTGCGAGGCACGGAGGTGATCGTGAGATGAGACTGAACAGCGGCGGCTCGGTCGCGGTGACGCTCACCAAGTCGGTGGTCTTCGCGCTGGTGACGGTCCTGGCGATGGCGGCCCTGGCGACGACGATCTCCAACGGATCGACCTCGTCGGGGCGTACGTTCACGGCGCTCTTCACCGACGTGACCAGCCTCAACAAGGGCGACGACGTGCGGATGGCGGGGGTGAAGATCGGCACCGTCCAGTCCATCGGGCTGCACCACAACGACACCGCCGAGGTGGTCTTCACCGCGGCCGACTCGGCGCCGATGGTCGAGGGGACCCGCGCCGAGCTGCGGTTCCGCAACCTGATCGGGCAGCGCTACATCGCTCTCGAACCGGGGTCGCCCGGAGGCGAGCCGCTGCGCGCCGGCTACACGTTCTCGCTCGACGAGACCCAGCCCGCGTTGGACCTGACGATGCTGTTCAACGGCTTCCAGCCGCTGTTCAAGTTCCTCGACCCGGAGGACGTCAACAACCTCAGCGCCCAGATCATCGCGGTCTTCCAGGGTGAGGGCGCGACGGTGGAGTCGCTGCTCTCCTCGACGGCCTCGCTGACCTCGACCCTCGCCGACCGGGACCAGGTGATCGGCGATCTGATCACCAACCTCAACTCGGTCCTGGAGGTGGTCAGCCAGCGCACCGGGATGCTCGACACCACCCTGGTGACGCTGCAGCGGCTGGTCTCCGGGCTGGCCGCTGACCGCAAGACGCTCGGCTCGACCATCGAGGGGATGGGGGAGCTCTCCCAGAGCGTCTCCGGGCTGCTGGAGGAGGGCCGCGAGCCGCTGCGCGACTCGATCGACTCCCTCGGCGACGTCTCGGAGAACCTCGCCGAGAACGACGAGGCCCTGACCGAGTTCCTGACCACCATGCCGCAGAAGACCGACCAGATCGGCCGGATGGCCACCTACGGAGGCTGGCTCAACTTCTACATCTGCTCCATCGACGGGCGGATCCCGAAACCCGAGGGCTACTACGGCGACCTCGGCGTGGACTCGCCGGCAGGAAGGTGCCAATGATGGCCCGCTATCCGAAGTCGTTCGCCGAACGCAACAAGATCGTCATCGCCGTGGTCGGGATCCTAGCCATGACCGGCGTCTTCTTCGCCACCTTCTACGCCGAGGACCTCCCCGTCATCGGCGGTGGCGACACCTACGAGGCCTACTTCGCCGAGGCCGCCGGGATACGTCCCGGTGACGAGGCGCGGGTCGCCGGGGTGAAGGTCGGCGAGGTCTCCGAGCTCGAGCTCGACGGCGACAAGGTGCTGATCAGGTTCCGGGCCAAGGACGTCTCGCTCGGCTCGCAGACCACCGCGTCGATCAAGGTGAAGACGCTGCTCGGGCGCAAGTTCCTCGCCCTGGACCCGGGCGGCTCGGGACGTCTCCGGGAGCCGATCCCGGTCTCCCGGACCACGACCCCCTACGACGTCAGCGCCGCCTTCTCCGACCTCTCCACCACCGTCGGGGAGATCGACATGGCGCAGGTCGAGGAGTCGATGAACGCCCTCTCGGAGGTCTTTGAGGACACCCCCGAGGACGTACGCGGCATGGTCTCCGGCCTCACCCGGCTCTCCCGCACGATCTCCTCGCGGGACCAGGAGCTCGCCGAGCTGATGAGGACCACGACCACGGTCACCGACACCCTGGCCGAGCGCAACGAGGAGGTCGGGCTCCTGATCGAGGACGGCGACAAGCTGCTCGAGGAGCTCGCCGCCCGCCGCCAGGCGATCCACCAGATGCTCACCTACACCGACGACCTCGCCAAACAGGTCACCGGCCTGGTCGAGGACAACCAGAAGCGGCTCCAGCCGGCGCTGAAGAAGCTCGACCAGGTCTCTCAGATCCTGCAGCGCAACCAGGACCACCTCGACAAGGCGCTCTCCCAGATCGGCGCCTACTACCGGGTGGTCGGCGCCTCGATGAGCAACGGACCCTGGATCGACGTCTACGGCTGCGGCCTCTTCGACGAGAACAACGCGCCGGTGCTCGACAACGACGTCCAGCGCGACTGCAAGCCGGGAGGGACGAGATGAGAAGGCTCATCGCTGGGCTCCTCGTGATCGCCGTCGTCGGCGCGATCGGGTGGGGTGCTGCGTACGGGATCCGGGAGGGGCGGAAGGGCACCACGTTCTCCGCGCTCTTCGAGGCCTCCGTCGGCCTCTATCCCGGCTCCGACGTGCAGATTCTCGGAGTGCCGGTCGGCGAGGTGACCTCGGTGACCCCGGCCGGCGAGCACGTGAAGGTCTCGATGATGCTCGACCCCGGCCAGACCGCCGCGGCCGACACCGAGGCGGTGATCGTCGCTCCGACACTGGTCTCGGACCGCTTCGTCCAGCTCACCGAGCCGTACGTCGACGGGCCCGAGCTCCGCGCCGGCACCGTCATCGCGGAGACCGCGGTGCCGGTCGAGATCGACGACCTCTACGCCTCGCTGACAGAGGCCGGCGATCAGCTCGGTCCCAACGGCGCCAACAAGAACGGTGCGCTCTCGCGGTTCCTGGAGGTTGTGGCGGCCAACCTCGACGGCCAGGGCGCCGACATCAACCAGGTGATCCGGGAAGGCGCCGATGCGTCGGCGACCCTGGCCGACATCGACCAGGACTTCTTCGCCACCGTCGAGAACCTCGACACCTTCAACAAGACCTTGCTCGAGCACGACGACGGGGTCGAGGACGCCAACCGCCGGTTCGCGCAGGTCACCGAGTACCTCGCCGAGGACCGCGACGACCTGGCCTCCGCGGTCAGCAACCTCGGCGAGGCGCTCGCGCTGCTGGAGTCCTTCATCAAGGACAACCGCGGCGAGATGCGCACCAGCGTCGAGAACCTGCAGGGCCCGACCCAGGTCCTCGTCGACCAGAACGAGTCGCTCGAGGAGGCGGTCGCCACGATCCCGCAGGTGCTGCAGAAGTTCGTCAACGCCTACGACCCGGACTCCAACACCCTGGTCGGCCGCACCAACCTGAACGAGCTGAGCGTCTGGTCCGGCGACGGCCTCACCGGCCAGACCTCCGAGGACGCGCCACCGGTCCTGCTTCCCGGTGTCGGAGAGGAGCAGTGATGTCGCGCTTGTCGAGACCGCTCGTGGCCCTACTGGCTACGGCCACCCTGACCCTCTCCGGCTGCGGCCTCGGTGCCGTCAGCGGAGGCGTCTACGAGGCCCCGCTGCCCGGCGGCGCCGACGTGGGGGAGGACCCGATCACGCTGAGCGCCGAGTTCAGCGACGTACTCGATCTGGTTCCTCAGTCCAGCGTCAAGATCGACAACGTCGCGGTGGGCCGGGTCTCCAAGATCCGGCTGACCGAGGACGGCCGCAGCGCGCGGGTGTCGCTGGTGGTCAACGACGACGTCGAGCTCCCCGCCGGCACCACGGCGCGACTGCAGCAGACCTCCCTGCTCGGAGAGAAGTACGTCGCACTGATCCGCCCCGCCACGACGGTCGCGGGCGCGCCCCTGGGTGATGGTGCGGTCCTCGGGAGGGGTGACACCGCGGCGGCCGCGCAGGTCGAGGAGGTGCTCGGGGCCCTGTCGATGGTGCTCAACAGCGGCGGCATCGCGCAGTTCCAGGAGATCTCCCGTGAGCTGCAGAAGGTCTCCGACGGCCGGCCGGAGGAGATCAAGGCGTTCCTGACCGAGATCGACCGGTTCGTCTCGGTCCTGGACTCACGCTCTGAGTCGATCACGTCCGCGATCGAGTCGCTCAACGAGCTCGCGGTGACGCTGGAGAAGGACAAGACCAAGATCTCGAACGCGTTGGAGGGACTCTCGCCGGGCATGCAGGTGCTCGTCGACCAGCGTCCGCAACTGGTGGCGATGCTGGAGGCGCTCGACAAGCTCTCCAAGGTCACGATCAGCACCCTGGACGAGGCCCAGGACGACATCGTCGCCGACCTGAAGCTGCTCGACCCGATCCTCGACCAGCTCGCCAAGGCCGGCTCCGACCTGCCCTACGCGCTCGAGATCCTCTTCACCTACCCGTTCCCCGACGAGGTGCTCAACGCGCTCCGCGGCGACTACATGAACCTGTTCATGATCACGAACTTCCGTACTCCTGCCGGCTGCCAGTCCAAGGGGTGTGAGTGGCTGCAGCCGGCGGTCGCAGGCGGGTCCGGCGGCTCGGTCTCCTCCCAGTCCGGGTCGTCGGACGCACCGCCGGGGCTGTTGCCCTCGACCACCTCACCGGTGCCGGGCTCGTCCTCGCCGTCGATCCCGGGGGAGTCGATCCTGCCCTCCGATCCCGGCTCGTCCTCGTCCTCCTCGGATCCGTCGGAGTCCGGGTCGCCCTCGTCGTCTCCGTCCGATCCCTCCGAGTCGCCCGCGGAGTCCCCGACCGAGTCGGGCTCGGCGACCTCTGAGACCTCGCCGGAAGGCGCGGCGGGCGACGCCGGCTCCGTGGAAGGGAGCGAATGATGCAACGGCTCACCGGAGGCGTACGCGTCAAGCTCGGGCTCTTCGTCGCCCTCGCGCTCGTGGGCACCAGCTATGTCGGGGCTCGATACGTCGGCCTGGACCTGTTCGACGAGCCCTACCGCGTCGACGTCTCGCTGCCCGAGGGCGGCGGCCTCTTCGTGAACTCGGAGGTGACCTACCGCGGGGTGCCCGTGGGCGAGGTGACCTCCCTGGAAGCAGGCTCCGACGGCGTACGCGCGGTGCTGGAGATCGAGG
>Ga0190271_10003362_pt1 | contig 10012 bp, 8 predicted proteins | sample Popmic356T_FD_133747 | JGI IMG/M metagenome (GOLD analysis project Ga0190271, IMG submission 133747) | Populus adjacent soil microbial communities from riparian zone of Weber River, Utah, USA - 356 T | ecosystem: Environmental > Terrestrial > Soil > Riparian zone | place: USA: Utah | collected... | reverse complement strand
GCCTTCGCGGTACCTGCACTGTGCAGGTAGATGCCGTTCAGGTAGTAGCGGGTCTCTTCGGTCGAGATCGCGAACTGTGTGCGGTCGATCAGCCGCTTCACGTCGGCGGCGCCGAGCGCGAACGTATGCGTCATTTCGCCCGCTGCCAGATCCGGGAAATCGCTCTCCGGCAGGGTCTGCAGCGTAAAGCGCGAGCGGCCGGCACGGACCGTGAGCACGGCGCGATCGCCAGTGGCCTCGAGCACGATCTGCGATCCGTCGGGCAGCTTGCGCACGATGTCGTACAGCATGTGCGCGGGTACGGTCGTCGAGCCGCCGTTCGCCACCTCCGCTGCCAGCGTTTCTGTGACTTCAAGATCGAGATCGGTCGCCTTCAGGCTGAGGCGCGAATTCTCCGCGCGCAACAGGACGTTGCCGAGAATGGGAATCGTGTTGCGGCGTTCGACAACGCGATGAACGTGGCCCAACGATTTGAGAAGTTGCGCGCGCTCGACGGTGACCTTCATTACCCAAACCCGCCCGATCGATTGAGGAGCCGCGGCTTCTCTTAAGGAAAAGCATCACGGCGTCTGACTGGCGGGTTCCCGTTTGCCCGCCGAGGGGATAGCAGGGTGGCGCGGATGGCGCGCAAGCGCAAGGCTTGAGCCTCGCGCTCGCGGTCTTTTCACAGCGAATTCTTGCTGTTTTTGCTGGCGATTTCCGGACCTGCCGTCACTCCTGCAACAGCCGCTTCAACAGCTCCACTTCGTCCGCCAGGGCGGGGTCTTTCCCGACCAGCGCCTCGATCTTGCGCACGGCATGCAGGACCGTCGTGTGATCCCTGCCGCCGAAGCGGCGGCCGATCTCGGGCAGCGACCGCAGGGTCAGTGTCTTCGCCAGATACATCGCCACCTGCCGCGGCCGCACCACGTTCGCTGTCCGGCGCGACGACAGGAGGTCGGAACGGCTGACGTTATATTGCCGCGCGACCACGCGCTGGATGTCCTCGATCTTGACGCGCTTGGGCTCCTGCGGACGGATCAGATCCCGCACCTCCCGCTCGGCCATCTCGAGCGTCACCGGCTGCCCGCTCAGCGTGTTGTGGGCAAGCAGGCGGTTAATTGCACCTTCAAGATCGCGGCCGTTGTGGGTGATCGACTTCGCCAGATACTCCAGCACGGCCAGCGGAACATCGAAGCCGTGGTGATGCACCCGGACGGTCGCGACGCGTGACTTGAGAATCTCGAGCCGCAACTCTTCGCCAAGCGCCCCCATCTCGACGACGAGGCCGCCGGCGAGGCGCGAACGCACGCGTTCGTCGAGGCTCTCCAGATCCGATGGCGGACGGTCGGCGGCGATGACCACCTGCCGGCCTGAATCGATCAATGCATTCAACGTGTGACAGAACTCGGCTTGTGTCGATTTCCCCTGCAGGAATTGCAGGTCGTCGATGACGAGCACGTCGATGCCGCGCAGCGTGTCCTTGAAGGCGAGGGCGGTCTGGCTTTTCAGGGCCTGTACGAAACCGTACATGAATTTTTCCGCAGTCAGGTACAGAACCCTGCGTTGGCCGCCGGCGTTGCCGGCAAACGTCACCGCCTGCAACAGGTGGGTCTTGCCGAGTCCGACGCCGGCGTGGACATAGAGCGGATTGAACATCACCGGATCGCCGCGGCGACCTTCCGCGACCTGTTTGGCTGCGGCGTGCGCCAGCGTGTTGGAGCGTCCGATGACGAAGCTGTCGAACGTCAACCGCGGATCGAGCGGTGAGGGGCCGAGGGCGTCGGCGCTGTCGGCGATGCCCGGTGGCAGATTGCCGCGCGCGCCGCCGCTGAGCGGGCGGGTGTTGCCTCGGTCGGCACGTAGATCCTCGACCGGGACCTTGTTCTCCTTGGTGAGGGCCGCCTGCCGCGCAGGTGTCCGCACGGTCAGGTCGACCCGCTGTAGCGTCGGCATCTCGGCTTGCCAGCAGGCGAGAACGCGGTCGGCGTAGTGCGACTGTATCCAGCTCTTGAGGAAGCGGGTCGGCACTGACATGTGCGCCGCCAGATCACTGACGCTTTCGAGATCCATGCGGGCGAACCAGCTCGAATAGACATCCTCGCCGACGTTCGTGCGCAGGCGTCCCTTAACCTTTGACCAGCATTCGTGATCGATCGACATGTCCGCGTGTCTTTTCTGTCTGAGCCTGAAAAAGGAAGTGCGAGAAACTGCGACGCCCGCTCCGGGGAGCAACGTCGCGACCTGAAGCAGCAGCTGTCGGGGTCCAATTGGAGACAAAATCTCGTCCGGCGGTCGGGCCGGATTGTCTCGCGCAAGATGAAGCCTGGCAGCCTGAAGCGTCAGGTCAGCAAGGACTCGGCGGCTTGAGGTTGACTGAGCGGATGGAGAGCCAAGGGGAGCTGACGTTCAGGCAGCGGAAGGTCGGTCTATGGTCGTTGCCGGAGATCGACTGAAAGGCCGAGTGGAGTCGTGTCGATGCTTGCCGCCCGGTCAGTTTGCTTCGCATAATAGAACCCCTCGCCTCCCGCAGTGTGAATGCGGCAAGATTTTCTTGTTCGCCAATTTGTCAGATTCAGTTCCCGATACTTGCAGCGTATGGTCGTGCCAACGAGGGCCCGGGTCATCCTGCAAGTTCGTTACGCCGCGTACACTATCCCCGTCACCTTAACCCGCATTCCCGCCTGGTACGCAACACTACGCTTCACGGCAGACACACTACGAACGTTCTCATAAACGCATGAGCTACGAACTCACCGCGAACTGGAATCGTCGCTTTAACGCGCACGCCGCCACTTATTCTGCACGTTCGCCCGTCGCTCGTGAACCGCTTCGCTTTCCATGATCACGGGCTCGCGATGAATTCAAAATACACACGCCCAGTGCCCCCGCAATGGCTTTTCTGCAACTGTTTTGCGGCATCGTGCGCTTAGGAGAATGCGCCCAGCCGGGAGTGTGTGCGGTGATGCGAAGCAAGAGTTTGAATTCGTGCGGATAATCTTTGTATGACAGCGAGAAGGATCGCAGATGTCATCTCGTATATTTTTTCTCAAATGTGACATGGCGTGTTAGCGATCCTGCATGTTTTCCAACTACTGGTTTCGATGTACCGCCTAAGTAGTTATCGGTCCGCAGATTTTTGTGCGCAAAAAGTACATCCAACTTTATCCGGCGGCCGTTGCGAGAAATTGCACGCGCGGCTGCGGGGAATTGCCGAGGGTGCCAGCGTACATTCGATGCGGCGCTCCCGCGAGCGCGCTTCACGCACCTTCTTGTGCCTTGAAGCGCCTTTCCCTGAAGCGACCTGCCTCGCGGGCAGGTTGGCAGGCAGGTTCAATCGTCTCACAGCAGTCAGCGTGCGCTGCGGGATGCGCGATCACTCACTTTCATCGCCACGCAAACAAAAAGCCCGGCGATGCCGGGCTCCAAGCAGAATCTCTCTGCGAAAGAATTTATTTTGCGAGCTTCGCGATCTGGTGTGAGAGGCGCGATACCTTTCGGCTCGCTGCGTTCTTATGAACGATATTCTTCTGGGCCGAGCGCATCAGTTCCGGTTCGGCGAGCTTCAGAGCCTTGAGCGCACCCTCGCGGTCTCCCTTGGCGACCGCCTGTTCCACTGCGCGCACCGAGTTGCGCATTCCCGTACGCCGGGCCTTGTTGACCGTCGTGCGGCGGGCAATCTTCCGGGCGGCCTTGCGGGCTGAAGTCGTATTCGCCATTCTCGTCCTGTCCTTCGGCGGCAACCGCGCGCGCGATCGAGCTCGTCGATCCATCGCAACGCAGACTGCGTGTGTCTGACTGTTCCTGAAAGAACATCGGCGGCGGGATCCGGCCCGCCGCCATTTCGCCGCCTTATAAGGGGGCCCCTCGCCAGCGTCAACGCTGCCCTCGCGCGGCCCAGTCTCGGCCAGGCATCCGGCCCTGCGCAGGATGGAGAGCGTTTCGGTTGAAATCACAAGGGGGCGCGGCTATTCCCGGGTGGGGAGCCATTCTGGGGTAGACGAATGATCCGGGGTTTGTTCCGCTTTATCGGACTGTTGCTGCTCGCCGCAGGCTTCATCTTCCTTATCTATGACGGCCAGCGCTCGATCGCCGATCAGACCTTGCGCCTGACCCGGCTCGGTGAATTCTGGAACGACATCCACCAGTCGAGCCAGCAATCGTTACAGGTCATGCTCGAGGCGAGCGCGCCCTGGCTCTGGAACAGCGCCGGCAAGTTCATCCTGAACCAGCCGACGTGGGCGGTGCTTGGCGTGCTGGGCCTGCTCTTGATGCTGTTGTTCCGGCCGAAAAAGCGGCTGATCGGTTACGCGCGGGATTGATGACTTTGATATGATCGGCGCGGCAGGTCACATTCCGTCGCGGCCTCGTTATATTGGCTTTGCCAGAACGTAAGGAGAAACCCGATGTGGTTCACGCGCAAGTCCCTGGAGTTGCCGACCGCGGCCGAAGCGCTGCCCGGGCGCTCGACGCCGATTCCGACCGCGAAGCTTCACTTCGTCAACGGTCATCAACTGCGGCCGCCATACCCGACGGGGCTTGAGCAGGCCGTGTTCGCGATGGGCTGTTTCTGGGGCGCCGAGCGCAAGTTCTGGGAACTTGGCGAGGGCGTGTTTTCGACCGCCGTCGGCTATGCCGGCGGCCACACGCCGAACCCGACCTACGAGGAAACCTGCTCGGGACGCACTGGGCACACTGAAGTCGTGCTGGTGGTATTCGATCCGGCAAAGATGCCCTACGAAAAGCTTCTGAAGACGTTCTGGGAAAATCACGACCCGACGCAGGGCATGCGTCAGGGCAACGACGTCGGCACCCAGTATCGCTCGGCTATCTATACCTTCGGCGAGGCGCAGAAGAAGGCTGCCGATGAGTCGAAGGCCATGTTCGCGAAGGCGCTGGCCGCGAAGGGCTATGGCGCGATCACCACCGAACTCGCCCCCGCAGGTGAATTCTATTTCGCCGAGGACTACCATCAACAGTATCTGGCGAAGAATCCGGCCGGATATTGCGGTCTCGGCGGCACCGGCGTTTCGTGCCCGATCGGGGTTGCTGCAACAGTCTGAATTTCCGACGAACTTCGAAAAGAGAGGTTTCAACACCGTTTATTAACCATAAACGGCGCAAATCGGACTTGTTCTCTTTCCAGGGGATCAGAGTCCGGTGTCGGTATTGTCGCGCGTTCTTAAGGTTTCATTGACAACTGCGCTTGCCGCCCTGGCACTCTCGGGGTGCATGCAGCGGCGCGGACCGGTCGCTTACGCACCACAACACGCACCTCATAATGCGCAGGTCCCGGTATCCGTGCAGCCGATTGCGCCCCTTCGCGCCGATCTCGATACAATGGCTTACGGCCGACCGGCTTATCCGCAGCGCGCCGTTGTTGCAGGTCCCCCGCTCGCCGTTGGCCCGCCGCCACCCGTCATCACTGCTGGCCCCGTGATCTCGCCGCCGCATCCCGGCGCAACCTCACGGCCCGGATTGCTGAGCGGCGTGCTTAGCAAAAACCAGCGCGTTGCGGTTGCCTCGCTTGCGCCGGTTGCCGTCGCTGCTCCGGTGATCCTGCACGATCCGGCCTATCGCCTCGATGCCGGCGACCGCCTGCGGATCGTCGTGTTCGGCCAGGAAGGCCTGACCAATTCCTATTCGGTGGATGCCGCGGGTGTCGTCACCCTGCCGCTGATCGGCTCGGTGCCGGCGCGGGGCGCCACGCCGGCCCAACTTGCTGCGGCGATCACCTCGCGGCTGCAGAGCGGGTTCATCCGCGAGCCCTATGTGGCCGTCGAGATCGAAGCCTATCGGCCGTTCTTCATTCTGGGCGAGGTCGCGGCACCTGGCCAGTATCCTTATGTGCCGAACATGACCGCGGAAGCTGCGGTGGCGATCGCCGGCGGCTTTACGCCGCGCGCCAGGCGCAACGTCGTCACGATCACCCGCAACAATCCGATGGGGCAGGCGCGCATCGTCGCCTCGCCGAATGCGCCGCTCTCGCCCGGCGACACGATCACGATCGGTGAGCGCTGGTTCTGAAACTGCTTGGCGCCAGGATCTGAAAACAAAAAGGGCGGCCGTGAGGCCGCCCTTTCCGTTTAAACGACCGTCTTGCCATCACTTCAAATGCTTGTCGAAGAAATCCATTGTGCGCTTCCAGGCGGTGTCGGCGCTCTTCTTGTCGTAACTTGCGCGCTCGTCACAATGGAAGCCGTGCTGCGCACCGTCGTAAACGAAAATCTCCGAATTCGGATGTTTCGACTTGATCGTCTCCACGTCCGGCATCGGGATGCCGGCGTCCTTCTCGCCGAAATGCATCATGGTCGGCACCTTCGTTTTCTTGTCGACATTCTTCGCGATCTGTCCGCCATAGTAGGCGACGGCCGCGCTCAGGCCTGAGAGCTCCGCTGCGGCGAGAAACGTGATCGTCCCGCCCATGCAGAAGCCGGTAATACCGACCTTGCCCGAGCCCTTGACGGCGTCGATCGCCGCCTGCGTGTCGCGCAGCATCGCAGCGAAGTCGGCCTTGCCGACCATCGCCCGCGCCGAGGTCATGTCCTCGGGTGTGTAACCGGTCTGGAAGTTCTTCTCCATGCGATCGAACACCGCGGGCGCGATGGCGACATAGCCTTCTTCCGCGACACGGTCCGTCACTGCGCGAATGTGGTGATTGACGCCGAAAATTTCCTGGATCACGACGACGGCGCCCTTGGGCGCGCCCTTTGGATCGGCCCTGTAGGCGCCGAGCTTGAAGCCGTCCGACGACGTGAGCGTCACATCCTGTCCCATGAGATATCCTTTTGATTGCTTGAGGCGAAGGCGCGAAAGCTGAGGCTTGCCGGAATGGAAGGTTCGACTTTGCGGCCTGTACAGCCCTAGCATAGGCAACTAGAACATTTTTTGAAGGCCATTTCGTCCCGCGTCACGGCCCGAAACGGCATCCGCGGTCTGCAATTCAAACATAAGGAAAAATCCGATGCAGAAAGTCCTGGTGCAGAACAACGCCGACGGCACCACGCTGATCACCATGAACCGGCCCGAGAAGCGCAACGCGATCTGCGCCGAGACGGCGCTCTTGCTGCAGAAGGCTTTTCAGGAGTTCGAGGCCTCGCACACCCAGAAATGTGCAGTGCTCACCGGCGCCGGCAACGACGCCTTTTCCGGCGGTGCCGACACCGGCAACTTTCCCGAACTGTGGCGCTGCATTCCGACCGTGGGTTTCCAGACCGAGAAGCCGATCATTTCGGCGGTCGCCGGCTGGTGCGTCGGCGGCGCGCTGGTGCTGTCGATGATGTGCGACCTGACGGTCGCTGCCGAGAACACCAAGTTCGCCTATCCGGAAGCCCGCATGGGCTTCACCGGCGGCCTGATCGCAGGTCTTGCCGCGCGAATTCCGCACAAGATCGCGATGGAGATGATCCTGCTCTGCCGCAACATCGATGCGCAGCGCGGCTACAATGTCGGCCTCTGTAACGAGGTGGTGCCGACCGGCAAGCAGGTTGAAGTCGCGCTCGGCATGGCGCGGGAGATGACCGAGTTCTCGCCGTTGGTGCTGAAGACCCTGAAGCGCTTCGTCACCGAGACCGTGCTGCCGCAGGGGCCGTCCGAACATTCGGGCCGCGCGCAACGCGCGCTGGTCGCGGTGCGCGAAAACGAGGACGCGGCCGAAGCGATCGCCGCGGTGAAGGAAAAGCGCAAGCCGAAGTACAAGTCCTGGTGAGTTGAGGCGGGAGCGCCTCTACTCCCACATCCAGTTGCGGCCCCAGTCGCCCTTCCAGCCGGTCAGGCGTCCGTCACGGAATTGCAGGAACAGCCGCGCGTCGCGCTGGTGATAGACGGGGCTCGGCCGCGCCGCGGCGAGCACCTCGTTGCCGGGCCTGCCGCTGACATAGTCGAGCGGAGCGCCGAGCGCGCTTGCCGCCTCGGCCACGCTCATTCCGAAGTTGAGCGGCGTGGTGTTCGACAAACTCGACGTGAAAGGCACGCGCTGCGGCTGCTGGGCGATTGCCGCCGTCATCGGGAGCAGACTGAATGCGACCATGGTCGACATCGCCGTTCGTTTCACTGTAACGCCTCGCTCTACCGTCGCTTGCCGAATTTTATCGCGAGCGCGGCAGCATACAATGATGTGCCGCGCCGCGGAATAAGAAGTATTCCAATTTTCGTTGCCAGTCGTTGCAAACGGTATCATGCTCGCCCCGTAAGTGCGCTGCGTTTCACGTCAGCGAAGCGGACGCCTGCCATAATTTGATTGCCGAATATCAAGGTCCAATCAGAGACCACAGGGAGGATTCTCATGACGCAACCCGCCCAACGCCGCAATTTCCTCCGCACCGCCCTGACCGGACTCGCAATCGCTGCGCTAGGCCTGATCGCTGCCCATGGGACCGCATCGGCCCAGACATCGACCGCCAAGGGCTCGCCGGACCATATTCGCGCCACGACACAGGCGGTCGACCACGAGTCGATTATCGCCAATGCGGCGACCACAAATGACTGGCCATCCTACGGCCTCGACTATCATGAAACGCGCTTCAGCAAGCTGACCCAGATCACGACGAGCAACGTCAAGGAGCTCGGATTGATGTGGACGTACAATCTCGAATCCGTTCGCGGCGTCGAAGCCACGCCGATCGTGGTCGACGGCATCATGTATGTCACCGCCTCGTGGGCGGTCGTGCACGCGGTTGATACGCGCACCGGCAAACGGCTGTGGACGTTCGATCCGGAAACGCCGCGCGAGGGCGGCTACAAGGGTTGCTGCGATGTCGTCAACCGGGGCGTCGCGCTTTACAAGGGCAAAGTGTTCGTCGGCGCGTATGACGCCCGGCTGATCGCGCTCGATGCCGTCACCGGGCAGAAGCTCTGGGAGAAGGACACCCGCGTCGATACGAGCAAGCCCTACACCATAACTGGCGCGCCCCGCGTGGTGAAAGGCAAGGTGCTGATCGGCAACGGCGGAGCCGAATACGGCGTGCGTGGTTACGTCTCCGCCTATGACGCGGAAACCGGCGACCTGTCGTGGCGCTGGTTCGCGGTGCCTGGTGATCCGTCAAAGCCGTTCGAGGACGCATCGATGGAGATGGCAGCCAAGACCTGGGATCCGGCCGGCAAGTGGTGGATCAACGGCGGTGGCGGCACGATGTGGGACTCGATCGTCTACGATCCCACGCTCAACATGGTCTATGTCGGCACCGGTAACGGCTCGCCGTGGAATCATCGCCAGCGCAGCCCGGCCGGCGGCGACAACCTGTTCCTCTCCTCCATCGTCGCTCTGGACGCCGACACCGGTAAATACATCTGGCACTACCAGGAGACGCCGGGCGACAGCTGGGACTACACCGCGACGCAGCCGCTGATGATCGCCGACCTGACCATCGACGGCGCCCTGCGCAAGGTCATTATGCATGCTCCGAAGAACGGCTTCTTCTTCGTCGTCGACCGCATCACGGGCAAGTTCATCTCGGCGAAGAACATCGTGCCGGTGAACTGGGCAACCGGCTACGACGCCAATGGCCGGCCGATGGAAGTGGCGCTGATGCGCAGCCGCGACGAGGCGTATGAGATCGTCCCCGGTGCGCTCGGAGCCCACAACTGGCATCCGATGTCGTTCAACCCGCAGACCGGCCTCGTCTACATTCCTGCGCTTACCGTTGCCTCGGTGATGAAGGAAAACAGGGAGTGGGAGCACAACAAGGTCGTGCCCGGTCTCGGCAACGCCGGCATCGGCTGGAATACCGGCATTATCTCCGGCGCGTTCCCGGCCAAGACGCCGCAGTTCGGACGACTGATCGCCTGGGATCCGGTGAAGCAGCAGGAGGCCTGGCGCGTCGAGCACACCATGGCGTGGAACGGCGGCACGCTGACGACCGCTGGCAACCTCGTCTTCCAGGGCGCGTCCGACGGCCGCTTCGTCGCCTACAACGCGCAGACCGGCGAGAAGCTGTGGGAGTCGCCGACCGGCACGGGTATCGTCGCGGGGCCCGCGACCTACATGGTTGACGGCAAGCAATATGTGTCGATCGCAGTCGGCTGGGGCGGCGTG
>Ga0190271_10003361_pt1 | contig 10013 bp, 14 predicted proteins | sample Popmic356T_FD_133747 | JGI IMG/M metagenome (GOLD analysis project Ga0190271, IMG submission 133747) | Populus adjacent soil microbial communities from riparian zone of Weber River, Utah, USA - 356 T | ecosystem: Environmental > Terrestrial > Soil > Riparian zone | place: USA: Utah | collected... | reverse complement strand
ACGCGTGTCGGCCACGTCGATCCCTGCGGCCCTGGAGGCTGTGGCGGAAGCGTACGAGTGGTACGTGTACGAGCGCACGCGCCTGCTGAAAGATCCTCCGGATGATGTTGCTCGACCGCCGCATCGGTAGCAGCGATCTCTACACACCACTGCGCGGCATGAACGTGCCCGTGGAACTGGTGACCCTGGACGCTGCCGATGCCGCATGGCTGGGGCGCGGGCCGGATGACGTACCCGTGCCCTGCGGTGTCGAGATCAAACGCGTCGGGGATCTGTTGTCGAGCATCACCAGCGGGCGGTTGAGCGGGCACCAGCTACCTAAGCTCATGCGTGAGTACGGGCAAGCGTGGCTAGTCATAGAGGGCCGGTACCGGGTCTCGCCCCAAGGGGTGGTTGAGACGCCCCAGCATGGCGCGTGGGGGCCGCACGCCGGGCGCAGGCAGGCTTTCACCTACCGGGAGTTAGAAGGGTTCCTGACCACCCTGGAGGTGCGTGCGGGCATCCGGCTCCGGCGCACGTTCGACCGGGGCGAGACGGCTGCGCTGATCGCCACGCTGTACGGGTGGTGGACTAATAAGGCGTGGGACGAACACCGCGCGCACCTCGCGCTGCACTCCCCGATGGCCGACGCCGGGCTGATCTATCAACCGAGCCTGCGCCGGAGAATCGCGGCGGAGTTGCCGGGCGTGGGGATTAGTAAGAGTGGCGCGGTGGCGGATCACTTCCCCACGGTGCGCGCGTTGGTCGATGCCGACATAGCCGAGTGGATGCAGATCCCCGGCATCGGCAAGGGGCTGGCGACAAAGATCACGGGGGCACTGCATGAGCGTTGAACTGGTACTCGTGGTGATGACCGTGTACATCGGCGCGCTGGTGGGGTGGAAGTGGTACAGGCGCGTGCAGTACCGCCGCTGGCTGCGCGACGACTACGAACGCCGCCGCACGTACCGACGCCACCACGATCACCGCCCGCTCAACTGAGTTGGTACGCACCGTGCGAAGGCCCCTCGCATTATGCGAGTCCACGGTGAAGGCAACCCCCAGGCGCGACTCTGTTTCATTGGTGAGGCCCCCGGCGTCGATGAGGACCGCAGTGGTCGGCCATTTGTCGGCAAGGCGGGGCGCGAACTAGATCGGTACCTCAACGGGGTACTACTCCCGACGCGCGATCAGGTGTTCATCACCAACATCGTGCGCGAACGCCCGACCACCAAGGCGGGGCAGAACCGCGAACCCACCCAGGCGGAGCTTGACCGCGACCGGCCCGACCTCGATCTGGAATTGTCGATGGTGCGGCCCGGCGTGCTGGTGACGCTGGGGCGCACGAGTACCCGCGCGTTCCTGGGTGACGTGGACATCGAGACGGTGCATGGGATCCCGCACGCGATCCCGCATCCGGTCTGGTCGGTCGTGTTCCCCTGCTACCACCCTGCTGCCGCGCTGCACTCGCCCGAGTTGCAGGCGATGTTGCAGTACGACTTCTCGCGGCTCTCGCTGTACCTCAAGGGGCAGTTGCCGCTGAAGGTCAAAGACGCGCATGCGCACGACGCCGACTATCACCGCACGACGCACCCGATGCTGGAGTACGACGACCCCATAGCGATAGACACCGAAGGCTGGGAGGATCGCCCGTGGGGCCTGAGCTATTGCCAGCGCGCGGGGGTGGGCTACGTCGTCACCGACACGCGCGCCTGGGGGAACTTCGACACCAGCCTGAGCGACCACGAAGGCCCGATCATTCTGCACAACGCGCTGCACGATCTCGGCGTGTTGCGCGCGATGGGGATCAGCGTGCCGCACTTCGTGGACACGATGATCTACGCGTACCTGCTGGGCCTGGAGCCGCAAGGGTTGAAGCCGCTGGCGTACCGACACGCGGGCATGGGGCAGGCGAGTTACGACGAGATCATTCGGTCGGCGCAGGAGCGGCTAGAAGCGGAGTGGTTGGAGCGCGTGCCGCTGCCCGAGAAGGTGAAGGCACGCGGGCGCAAGAGCAAGGTGGGGGTGCCGCAGTGGTGGAAGTCGCAGAAGCCGGAGACCCACGCGCTGGTGACCGAGCCGCTACCCCAGGCCACGCTCGATGACGTGCCCGCCGATCTCGCCACGCGCTACGCCGGGCGTGACGCCGACTGCACGCTGCGGATTTACCCCGCGCTCAAGGCGCAGATTGACGCGATGGGATTGGCCGATGTCGCGGCGGTAGACATGGGCATCGTGCCGATGGTGGACCGCATGCAGACGGTCGGGTTGCGCGCGGACCTTGATCACTTCAAGGACTTGGGCGCGCTGCTCGACCTACGCATGCTCACGCTGCAATCGCAGATCGATCACATGGCGGGCGCGCCGATCAACGTGGCGAGTGGCGATCAGGTGGCCGATCTGCTGTTCAAGAAAATGCGGTTGAGTACCGGCAAGCGCACCAAGAGCGGCAAGCGGTTTTCCACAGTCGATGCACACCTTGAAGCCATCCGGGGAGAGCATGCCATCGTGCCGCTGATCCTCGACTGGCGCGAAGCGCAGAAGCTCAAGACCACCTACGTCGAGCCGATGCCCGGCTTCATCCAGGCGGACGGCAGGCTGCACCCGCACTTCCGAATTACCCGCACCGCAACCGGCAGGCTATCCGCATCGGATCCCAACGTGTTGGCCTTCCCTAAGCACTCGGAGCTAGGGAAGCTCGTCCGTATGGGGTTTCTCGCGGGGCCTGGGCACCTGCTAGGTGAGTGGGATCTGAACCAGATCGAAATGCGCGTGATGGCGCACGACTCCCAAGACGCCACGATGATCGCGGAGTTCCACAGCGGCATCGACAAGCACCTTGCCACCGGGGCCAACCTGTTCGGCAAGCGCGTCGAGGACGTGAAGGATCACGAACGCTTCGCGGCCAAGGCGGTGAACTTCGGGATCCTCATGGGCATGACCAGCGTCGGCCTCACCGCGCAGTTCCACAAGAACGGGCAGCGGCAGTGGACGGAGGACGACTGTGATCGTCTGCTGAAGGAGTACTTCAAGCTCTACAGTGGCGTGAAAGCGTACGTGTCAGGGAAGCACGCGGAGGCCCGGCGCTTCGGCTACGTGCGCGATATGTGGGGCCGGGTCCGGTACCTGGCCGGGGTCCACAGCCCCGACCGCCAGATCCGCGAAGAGGCATTGCGCCAAGCCCAGGCGACACCGATCCAGTCAGGGGCACAGGGCATCATCAAGCGCATCATGCGCGCCCTGTGGCCTGAGATCGTAACCCTCCGGCGTGACGCCTGGGTCGAGCCGCTACTGCAAATCCACGACGCGCTGATCTTTGAGTTTGACGAAACGGTACGCAGCCTGCTTGACGGGTTGGTCATGCGGGCGATGCGTGAGACGGTCACGCTGCGCGTGCCAGTGACCGCCAAGGGCACCGTGGCCCAGCGGTGGGGGGATCTGTGATGGGCAGGCTAGAGCAGCAGCAGACGCTACAGGTCACGCTCGACGCGAAGGTGTGCTTGCGGCAAGCGTTGATTGCGGATCGTGAACGGCTCATCGCGGAGATCGCAGAAGTCAGCGACGAGATCGCCCGCGAGATGGCCCTGGCGGATGAGAAGTCGGTACGGGTGGGGAAGTACGTTTGCACCCTGGTCGAGAACCCCGGCCGCATGACGCTCGACAAGCATCGGCTTGTGGAGTTGGGGTGTCCCGCTGAACTGATCACCCAGGCCACGACGCGCGGACAGCCCAGCATCTCGCTACAGGTGCGCACCGCATCGGAGGGATAGCCATGCCATCGCTACCGGCTCCCCGACTGGTACCCAACCTGCGACGGGGCCATCGGGGGCACTACCTGCGCCATGTGACCCAGCGCCCGGTGCTGGTCACGCCGACGCCGAAGGTGACGCCGCCACCCAGGGGTACCCCGACGCTCGACTTGCGCGTGCTGTGCTGTGAGGGCGCGTGTTCACCGGGTCAGGTGGACTTCGCGCACAAGGAACACGCGCTGCGGGGGATCGGGTACACCGAAGGCAACCTGCGTTCGACGGAGACCGGGTACCTGCGCCCGACGCCGCACTACTTCGTGCGCACCTCGCAGATGGGCAGCACGGTGTACCAGATGTGGGCGTGTACGACGTGCGGCAACGAGCGCGTGTACGGCGCGGAGGAGGCATAGCCGTGAAGGTGCTGTACGTCGCCGGGCGCTACCGGGGGCCGAACGCGTGGGTGATCGAGCAGAACATCCGCGATGCCGAACACCTCGCGCTACAGGTGTGGGCGGCGGGGTTCGTCGCGCTGTGCCCGCACACGATGACGCGCTTCTACCAGGGCGCGTTGCCCGATGCGGTGTGGCTGGCGGGCGATCTGGAATTGCTGAGACGCTGCGACGGGATCCTGATGGTGCCGGGCTGGTGCGAATCGACGGGCGCGCAAACGGAGCGGAGGTTCGCGGCGGATCTAGACATGCCGATCTTCTACTCGGTCGGGGAGGCCGTGCATTCGTGGCGACTGCACGACACTCCCCTGAGTGCAGCTACAGAGACACCACCCGCGCCTCTGCCTGACGAAGCCGCTTCTTCTTAGCCAGGGCCGCGCGCAACCCCTTCAATCGCTTGGCCTGCCACGCGGGATCCTTGTGGAACGCGCGCAGCCGTGCGGCGTTAGCCTTGAGGGCCTTCTTCGATGCCTTCTTGCGCTTCTTCTTCATCGGGTTGATCGCCGGGTCGCGCATCATCGCGGCGTGATGTGCGCGGCGTTCCTCCGACCATGCGCGCGGGTTGGTGGGGGCGTGACCGTTGCCGTTGCCGTTGCTGTGCCCGTTGCCGTTGATGCCGTTCGCCATCGCGCGGGCCTGCTCGATGATCTTCGTCCTGCCGAAGTGCGCGACCGATGCAAACTCCGGATCGTTCTCCAGGGCGTCGATCATGCCCTGCCACTTGATGTACTCCGCGTGCGCGTCGTCGCGCTTCTTGATTAGCTTGTCGATGAATCGCATGACTGGTTCTCCTGATGTAGTTGCGTGAGGGCGTGTCGTACCCACTGACAGTTGTAGCAAGGACGCTCCGAGTAGACGGGCGAATCCCCATGCTCATGGTAGGTGTGCGTGTAGGTACCCGCGCCCTGGCAAATCGGGCACGCTTCAAGCACACGCTTCGCGTCGTCGTCGGTCATCAGTGGGTCACCACCCGGTCTGTAACTTGCTTCGTGCTTCGCAGACGATGACGCTTACGCTGCGCCTCTTTCGTGCGATGCTCCGCTTTGAGTTCTCGATCCTTGAGCGCGTGAAACGTGACGACGGCTTGCTTCTCGCCGCGCACGTACCACGCATCCGAATTGAGACCGACGTGACGGAAGGCGCACAACGCAACGAACAACGTGGTGACGCCGCACCCTTGCGTGCCCGCCAGGGTGTAGGGTGAAGTCTGGTTGTAAAAGTCTTTCGTGTCTTTGACTTTGAGATCGGCGGCGATGCGAGAGAGGATGCGGCAGGCGCGTGGTTGAATCACTCCGAGCTTGGCGACTTGCTGGTAGCTCCAGCGGTCTTTTCCGATCACCAGCAGCGGGAAAGTTTCTGCGTTGGTTAGGTGATCGATGAAGGTCCGTCCAACAATTTTCGCTAACTCCATAACTGGTTGACCTTTCCTGTCATTAGCATCGAGTAAGGGGGAGTCCCTTAGCTATATCTCACACGACGCTGTGAAAGGCCAGCAAAATCCCCCCGACGAAGAGGTACGCCTTCTCTCCGTGTGCAAGTTTGACCTCCCCATCGTCCCAGGCGTGCTGCGCCTGCTCCCCCGTTTCAAAGAGCCGGTACAGGGTGCCCCCGTTGCTTAGGCCGACCACGATCACCGCTGGTGCAATCGCGGGCAAATCGCTAGGTACATCGGTGGGGATCATGGCCGGGGTCTATACCCAAAGGCAGAGACGCCAAAGGGGGGCGTGAGGATGCGCCAGTCCTTCACGAAGATCAGCCACTCGGTGGTGCTGGCGTCGGTGCGCCCGTTGCCGGTGTAACTCCACCGCTCTAGTACTATGCGCTGGTCGTGCGGGTGACTACTTAGCCACGGACCCCGGCCGCGCGTCGGCTCCACGAACGACAACCGCGAGATGAACGCGACCCCCACCGTCGCCGCTTCTAACGCGCACTGCAAAATCTGGTAGGCGTCGGAGAATGGGGGGTTGGTGATCACCCAGTCGGGCCTCCCGTAGCGTTGCACAAGGTCGAGCCACAGCGCAGGGTCGGTACTATTACCGACGATCATCGGTTGCTTCCGTGCGTCGATGTCCACCGTGAGCATGGGGCCAAGCTCCGGCCGACGCTCTAGTAAGCGCGACAGTAGTGATCCGTCACCCGCGCACGGCTCCCAAATCGTGCCGCTGATCGCAGGGACATGATCGACCAGCGCGTCTACCTGCCAGGGCGGCGTGTCGTACTGGTCCCAACGTCGGCGCGCGGAGGGCTTGAGACTCAGCGGAGCCAGGGCGGGCAGGGGCGGGGTATCGGTTGGCACTGGGGGTCACCCTCGATGGTTGAAGCGGTTGACGTACTCAGGGACCGGGGGCGCGTGGTACACGACGCCGCGCCGGAGTTGCAAATGGAACTGCTGGGCGGCGGTGCCCTTGTGCTGGATCTCCCCGTAGAACGACGGCCCCAGGCGCGCGAGGATGATCGTGAGGAACTGACGCGCGGCGGCGTCACTCAGGCCCGCGACTTTCAGATCGACCGCTTCGCCACGGTCGTGGCCGGAGTACTGCGGGTGCGCGCCGTCTGTGCCTGAGAGCGCGACCACGGTGAGATCGTGGAAGCGCGCGTACTCCTCGACGGTAGCGAGGATGTGCAGGAGCGCGGGGGTGATGGTGCCGAAGTGGCACGACGCGCGGGACAGCAGCATAACCACGCTGCGTACCAACTCCGTGCCGCGCGTCTAGCTCTACTGTGGCAGTTCGGCGGGGTCGGTCTCGTTCTCGCCCATGATCGAGAGGACCGCCGCGCGCACCAGTTGCGGCGGCAAGCCCATCTTGACCGCCTTGTCTGCGGCCAGGGCGATCTTGGAGCGCACGGCGGGGTTGGATAGCACCTTGCCTGCGGCGGTCGTGGCGGCTCCGCCCAGCGCGGCCCCCATCGGCCCGGCCACTGCGCCCCCGGCTGCGGCCCCGACGCCGCCCAGGCCCAGCGCGCCGATCACGTCAGCGGCGGACATCGACCCCAGCGTCTTGGGCGCGTTGCGTCGAGCGTTGATCGTGTCGGCCAGGGCGGCAGCTTCGGCGGCACTGCCCTCCGTCGCTGCGGCCTTGCCCATCAGTTCGGCGTTGGGCTTCTTCGGCCCGACTTGCATCTGCCCTTTGGGGCCGCGCACGGGTAGCCCCTTGGTGGCGAGTCGTTCGGCTTCACTCTTCAGCCCCGCCGCCTTGCTCCCCAGGTCATCGACCAGCCCCTTGGCCTTGCTCAACCCGGCGCGCGTGACGCCGATGCCCTCATCGAGCGCGCGGCGTGCCATGTTGGGGAACTGATTAAACACCGCGTCAGACGCGCCCAGCGCCCCACGCTGCAACGATGTCGCCGCCTTGCCCACCAGAGGCCCCGCCAGTTCTCCGCCCGCTCCTAGAGCCGCCTGGATGCCGATGTCGCCTGCGGCCTCCCCCATCGTGGCCGGGGCCAAGTCCGTGCGCCCCCGCGCCCGCTGAATCAACTGGCGCAGGGATTCCCCCGTCGCCGCGCCCGACGCCCCGCCGATCATCGCGCCGGGCACGGCCCCGACGCCGACCCCGCCGATGGCCCCGCCAGCCCCACCCAGCACGCCGCCGACTGCGCCCCCGGCTGCGGGCAACATCTCGACCACATCGTTGACGCTGGGGATCGTCTGGAGCGCGGCACGGCCGACCGCTTCACCGAACCCGCCCGATGCCCCCTCTTGCTTCGGGATCGCCCCAGGCGTCACCCCCTTCTGCGGGTTGCGGTAGTCGCCTTGCTCCCCGATCTTTTTGGACCGGCGCACGTCGAAGATCAGATCGATCTCTTCATCACTGGGGGGCGCGATGCCGCTGATGCGTACGATGTCGCCCGTCTGCGGATCGGTGATGGTGTAGGTCGCCATAGTTACGGCTCCACCTGAACGTCATAGCGTGACTTCGGTCGTGGCGGAGGCGCAGCGGCGGGTGCGCTTGCGCCTTCATCGAGAATCTGAAAATCCTTGACGCCCGTCTGGTACCCCGTGGGCGTCTTGGTGCCCATGTCGGCCCCAGGGCGTTGCTGGATGAGCGCGTGCGGCCCGGCGAGTGCGCGCTGCATCGCGCGGGCTTCGATCTCGCGCACCTCTTCGGCCATCTGCCGCGTCACCAACCCGTTTTGTGTCACCGCGCCGATGAACTGGTTGAGCGTTTGCTTCTCGCCTTCGGTCAACGCCGCGCCGTACCGTTCGTGACCGACAAAGGATCGCACTGACGCCAGGGCCGCGCGTGTGGCAACCTCCTGCGGGCTACCGCTGGTCAGCCCCTTCTCGACCGCCCAACTCTTGAGGCCCCCGGTGAGGCCGACGCCCTCCCAGTTGTTTTGATCTCCGACGCGGATCAGATCGTCCATCGCGCCGACGATGGCGGCGTGTGGCCCGGCCTCTTTCATACCCTGGCGCGCGGCCCCGCCCAGCAAGCCCGCGCCTCCGATGGGCACGCGTTCGCCGGTCACCTTGTTGAACACCGACACGCCGGTCTCGGAACTGGTGTCGGGTTGAATCGAAATCTCGCTGATGTCGAGACGCCGCCGCCCGAGTTCCGCCGTGAGCGCGGTGGTCAGCGCGTGCATCTGCTCCCGCGACAGTCGATTGTCGGTGGCGATCTGTAGCTGCTGCTGCATCGCGTCTTGCTTCTGCTGCCACTGCGCGCCCCCGGCGTACTTGAACGTCTGCGGCCCCGGCTTGTTGATGTCGATCTCGTCAGGCGTGAACGCGCCCCGCGACAACGCACCCTTGCCAATCGCTTCGGCGTACTCTTCCGCCGACACATGCGTGCCGCCCGCCAGCCCGGAGAACTTGTTGCGGATGTCGTCGCGGATGCTGTTGGCCTCCAGTCGCTTGCGGTTCTCTTCGGTGGCGTTGAGCGTGTCCTGGCGGTACTGCTGCTGCGCTTCGTGGTTCCGCCGCTGCTCCTCGATCTGCATCTCCCGCCACCCAGCGTTGTCCTGTAGCTGCTGCTCCTGAATCTGGAACTGGCGTTCCTTCTCGATCTGCTCTTGCTTGACGATCTCATCCTTCTTGCGGATGGCGATGAGGCGGGCGAGGGCTTCGTACCCCGCCATCACGCCGCCGCTGCTTTCAAAACCAGTAGGCATGATGGTTACCCTCGCCGCTGGTTGAACAGCCCCTCAACCGCACTCGGCTGCGGCGTCGGCTTCAGCAGACTGGTCGGCACCTGGGCCGGGGTCAGCAACTCCGCCTGCCGCTGCTGCCCGCCTTGTGAGGCCAGCCGCAATCGCGTCTCTTCCGCCTTGCGCCGTTGCATCTCTTCGTACGCCTGGAACGGCATGCCCGCCATGCCCAGCGCCGAGAGGATCGAATCGAGCTTGCCCGACTCTTGCAGTGCCGATTGCTCCGGCGCGTCGGTGCCCAACTGACTCACGTCGGGCAAGTCGGGAATGTCGCTGCCGGTCATCTGCGCTTGCAAGGCTTGCTGCGCGAGGTTGGTGCCCGCCTGCCGCGACATCGGGCCAAGGGCAGAGGGGCGCAGCCCGCCCGAGAACTTGACCTGATTGATGTAGCTGGGGAGACCCCCGATCTCCACATCCTGCACGTTCGCCATCAAGTCGCCCAGGCCCACTTGCTGCGCGCGATCCTTGGCGTTGGTGAGTTGGCGGTCGGCGCGATCCTGCGTGGCCTCTTCGGTCAGGTTGGCCGCGCTCATCTTCGCCAACTGCTCGATGCGGTAGCGATCCAGTTCTGCCTCATCGCGGTTCATCGTCTGCGCGTTCTCTTGCGCACGGCCAGCAGTGCGCCCCGCGCCAATCGCGCCCGCGACTTGCCCGCCCGCCGAGACGTACGGCGCAATCGCCTTGATCATGT
>Ga0190271_10003360_pt1 | contig 10013 bp, 12 predicted proteins | sample Popmic356T_FD_133747 | JGI IMG/M metagenome (GOLD analysis project Ga0190271, IMG submission 133747) | Populus adjacent soil microbial communities from riparian zone of Weber River, Utah, USA - 356 T | ecosystem: Environmental > Terrestrial > Soil > Riparian zone | place: USA: Utah | collected... | reverse complement strand
GCGGTAGGTCAGCTCAGGCATAGACGTACTTGAGCGCGTCTTCCGGCTTCGGGTCGGTGCCCGCCTTGGCGAACTCGACCGAGCCCTCGACGATCGCCTCGATCTCGGTGTCGAGCGACTCGAACTCCTCGTCGCCGATCCCCAGCCGGGCGCGCAGGAGCTCGATCGGGTCCTTCGTCTCGCGCAACTCCTCGGTCTCGCTCTTCTCGCGGTACACCTGCGGGTCGCCGATGTAGTGACCGACGAGCCGGTAGGTGCGGACGTTCAGGAAGACCGGGCCCTGACCCGAGACGGCGTGCTCGCGCGCTTTACGGGTTGCCGCGTAGACGTCCTCGACGTCCTGGCCGTCGACGTCGATCGAGCGCATGCCGAAGGCGACCGCGCGCTGGGAGAAGTCCGTGATCGGCGCGTGCTGCGAGATCGGCGTCGACTCGGCCCAGCCGTTCATCTCGAGCACGAAGAGCGCCGGCACCTTCCAGAGCTGGGCGAGGTTGAGCGACTCGTGGAAGACGCCGGTGTTGGTGGCGCCGTCGCCGAAGAACGCGACCGCGACCCGCGGCTGCTTGCGGAACTGGAAGGCGAGGGCGGCGCCGGTGATCGCGGGGAGACCCCCGCCGACGACGGCGTTCGCGCCGAGATTCCCCTTCGCGATGTCATAGAGATGCATCGAGCCGCCGTAGCCCTGCGAGCAGCCCTCGAGCTTGCCGTAGAGCTCGGCCATGACCGCGTTCACGTGCGTGCCCTTGGCGATCGTGTGGCCGTGGGCCCGGTGGGTCGAGGCGATCACGTCGTCGGCCTCGAGCGCGGCCATGACTCCTGAGGCGACCGCCTCCTGGCCGATCGCGACGTGCAGGAAGCCCGGCAGTTCGCCCGCGCGGAAGCGCTCCTCGACCTTCTCCTCGAAGCGCCGGATCAGCAGCATCTCGCGGAAGAGCTCGTGCAGACGCTCGTCCGAGAGTGCGCTCGTCTCCGTGGCCATGTCCTCGACCTTCGCCATCGCGCCTCATTATGCTGACCCCCGCATGGGACTGGTCGAGCAGTGGCGTCGGATCAGGTCGGAGCTCCCAGACGACTGGGGCGCTGCAACGTTGAACGTGACCGTGCCGCGCGCCGATCAGCGCTCACGGGCGGCCGCGTTGCTCGGACCGGCGAGCCCGGGGCGGCTCGGCGACGATCTCCGCGTCTCGGTGCACCGCGCGGGCGGCGGGATCGGCCCGGACCAGGCGGGCAAGCTGTTCCGAAAGCTCGACGAGGCGCGGATCCGCGGCACGGTCTCGCTCGTGACGGTCGACGAGCGCGTCGAGCGCGAGGAAGCTCCGCGCGAAGCGCTCGCGGGCGCCTGGGACCGCGCGCTCGCCGGCGTGCCCGCGGACTGGAGCGACCTGCTCTGCGAGCTGCAGCTGACCTCGACCGACCACCTCGCCCGTGCGGCGCTTCTGACCGCTCCGATCAACCCGACCCGCGTGCCGGCGCAGACCGCCTTCCGCTTCCGCGTCGCGCGAACGTTCGGCTACGGCGCGTCGCCGCAGATGACGCGCCGCTGCTTCGAACGGCTCGACACCGAGGGCATCCGCGGGAGTCTGACGCTGCTGCACGTTCTCTCCGACACGCACAACGTCGCCACGCAGGGTCCCGTCTGGCGCGTCGCCGGGAAGGCCGTCTGATGGCCGACCCGGTTTCCTGGCTGCTGATCGAGCCCGGCTGGACCGTCTACGACGCGGCCGGCGACAAGGTGGGCAAGGTGAAAGAGGTGCTCGCAGACCAGCAAGCCGACATCTTCCACGGCCTGGTGGTCGACGACGACGAGGTCCTCGCGGAGCGGGTCGCCGAGATCAGGGAAGGCGAGATCCACCTCTCGTAGGGGTCGACCGAAGGTTTGCCGGGGCAGGAGCCCGGCAACCCTTCGTCTATGCCGCAATCCGGATCGACGGCGACGCGACGACCGGCCGCGCCCAACGGCCCCCAGCACGCCGCCAAGACGACGAAGAGCGTGAACCCCTTCGCGGTCGCGGGCGCCGCCTTTGCCGTGGGCACCGTGCTCGCGAAGCTGATCGACTGGAGGAGCCATGCCCATCCCAGGCGCTGAGACCGAGCAGCCTCGCGTCGGCGCCGCTGCCAAGCAGGTCGCCGAGCACGCCAGCGCGCTCGCAAAACTCGAACTCGAGCTCGCCGGGCTCGAGCTGAAGCAGAAGGCCGGCACGCTCGGCGCAGGCGTCGGGCTCGGCGTCGGTGCGGCGGTCGTCGCCCTCTACGCCGTCGGCTTTCTGTTCGCGACCGCAGCCATCGCGCTCGCGATCGTGGTCGACGCGTGGCTGGCGGCGCTGATCGTGACCGTGACCCTCTTCGCGCTCGCGGCCTTGCTCGCGCTGCTCGCCAAGAGCCGGATCAAAAAGGCGACGCCGCCCGTTCCCGAGCAGGCGATCCGCGAGGCGAAGCTGACGACGGAGGCGCTGAAAGCGAATGGCAACCACTAGCCTCAACGGGCGCACGCCCGACACGCTCCGCCGCGAGATCGAGCGCGAGCGCGCAGAGCTCGCCGAGGCGGTCGAGCAGCTGCGGAACGGCCTCGGCGAGGCCACGAACGTCGGTGCCAAGCTGCGCTCGAACCTGCCGATGGTCGCCGCCGGCGCGCTCGGAGCCGGCTTCTTCCTCGCCGGCGGAATCGGAGCCTCGATGCGCTTCTTCGCCCGCAAGGGCCGCGAACGCTGATCGGCCACGCCCCGAGCAGCCCCTGGCGCCTGTCCGCCCGCGAGTGGTTCACGGTCGCCAAGCGCTCATTTCAGTCGTTCCTCGCCGACGACGCGATGGGGCTCTCGGCGCAGGTCGCATTCAGTTCGCTGTTCGCGTTCTTCCCGGCCGTGATCTTCCTCGTCGGGGTCGCCGACCTCTTCGGCGTCTACGGAACGCTGCAGGAGTTCCTCACGCCGGTCGCTCCCGACGAGGTCCTGGACACCATCGAGACGCTGCAGCAGGACACCTCGACCGAGACGTCGGTGGTCGCGTTCCTCGTCGGCGCCTCGCTCGCAGCCTGGGCCGCCAGCGGCGCCATGGCGGCTGTGATCAAGTCGGTCAACCGCGCCTACGACCGCGTCGAGACGAGGCCGTACTGGAAGAAGCGCTTGATCGCACTCGTGCTCGTCTGCCTGACCGGCCTCGTGCTCGCCGGCCTGCTGCTCCTGATCGTCTTCGGCGCTCCGCTTGGGTCGGCGATCGCCGACCAGGCCGGGCTCGGGAGCGCGTTCGAGCTCGTCTGGGGGATCTTTCGCTGGCCGATCGCGTTCGTCGCGATCATCCTCTTCTTCTCGATCGTCTACTACCTGGCGCCGAACGTCGACGTGCGCAGCTGGCAATGGCTGTCGCCGGGAGCGCTGATCGGCAGCGTCATGTGGCTCGTTCTCTCCGGCCTTTTCTCGCTCTACACGAGCCTCTCCGACTCCTACTCGAAGACGTACGGCGCGCTCGCCAGCGGCATCGTCCTGCTGCTCTGGCTCAACTACTCGGCGTTCGCGCTCCTGTTCGGCGCCGAGCTCAACTCCGAGCTCGACCGCGAGGCCGAGATCCGCGCGGCCGGCGGCGAGGGAGCGGGGCTCGTCAAGCCCAGCCGCCGTCCTTAAGTGACCTTGACGGAGCCCTTGACGGTCGTCGGCGCCTTGTCCGAGTAGAAGCGCAGCGTTCCCTTCGCCAGCTTCAGCTTCCACGTCGTCGTGCCGGTGCCCGCCACGGTCGACTTGCGGTTGACGCCCTTGCCGACGAGGTGGAAGTTGTGCAGCTTCGAGCGGTCGCGCACCACGACCGAGTAGCTACCCGCCTTGACGCCGTGGTGCAGCGCTGCTCCAGTCGAGCTGCGGAGCGTGATCGTGTTCTTGGGGCCGACGGTGGCGAGCAGCTTCGGTGTCTTCGGGACCGGCGCCGGTGGCTTCGGCGTCGGTTCGGGCGGCGGGTTGCCGACCGTGAACCGGCGCAGCATCTGCGTCGAGTGCGGGTCGCACCAGACGGTGTAGCGGCCCTCGCGGAAGGTCACCGTCCAGGTCACCGTCCCGGTCGTCTCCACCTGCGTGAACTCCTCGACGCCGGGGCCGAAGAGGCGGAAGTTGTGCTCGTCCGAGAGGTCGCGCACCGTGATCTCGTAGGTGCCCGGGTCGAGCTGCGTCACGAGCCGTCCGTTGGCATCCGCGAGCGTGATCGTGAAGCCGGGGCCGACCGTTCCCTCGAGCTTGACGGCCTGAGCGGGCGCCGTCGCCGCTCCGGTGACGAGCGCAAGCACCGCGGTGGCCGTGAGAGCAAGGAGACCCCGAACGCGCATCGTCCGTCTCTACGCGCCGCGGCGGGGATCGGTTTGCCGCGCGGGGGTCACGCCCGCAGCTCGGCGCCGAAGCGCTCGCCGAGCGCGGCCACGATCCGCTCCCGCAGCCTGGCGGCGTCGTCATCCGAGAGTGTCCGCTCAGGGGACTGGAAGGCTGCCGCGAGCGCGATCGACTTCTTCCCCTCCCCCACCTGGTCGCCACGGTAGACGTCGAAAACGCGTAGGTCGCGCAGCTCGGGGCCTGCCGCGTCGCGTGCCGCCGCGATCAGGTCGCCGGCAGCGACCGACTCCTCGACGACGAACGCCAGGTCCTGCTTCAGCGACGGGAAGGTGATCACGTCCTCGTAGGCGATCGCGTCCGGCACGTCGGCGAAGAGCGCGTCGAGGTCGAGCTCGAAGTAGCCCCACCCGCCCGGCAGCTCGGCGATCCGGCCGTAGCCCGTCCGGGCGGCGCGACCGTCCGCGCGCTCGGTCGACCCGAGCGGGACGCCAAGTGCGTCGTGGAGCGACTCGAGCGCTCCCTTGGCCCGGAAGAAGCCGCCCTCGGTGATGGCGGCCACGTGCAGCTGCTCGTCCGGGAGCTCCTCGTCGGCCGGCAGGTAGACGCGGCCGATCTCGAACAGCGCGATCTCCTCGACGGCCGCGTTCCGGTTCCGCTCCGCCGATTCGAGCAGGCCGAGCTCGAGGTCGGTGCGAAGCGCCGCCATCTCGACGGTGTACGGCTCTTCGAGCGCCAGCCGGCCCTCGGCGACCGGGACGAGGCTCCAGGTGTAGGCCTCCGAGTAGCCGGCGCCCGCGAGCAGGTCCTCGACCTGACGGCGGAGGCGCTGCTCCCGCGTGAGCTGGACGGACGCCGCGCTGCGCGACGGCAGTGTCGAGGGAACCTCCTCGAGCCGGAAGCGGACGACCTCCTCGACGAGGTCGACCGGCCGCGTCACGTCCTGCGCGCGCCAGGTCGGCACGGTCACGCGGTCGCCGTCGACGTCGAACCCGAGCCGGCGCAGCGTCTCGCGCTGCTCCTCGACCGGGAACGTCATGCCGCTGAGGCGGTCGGCGAGCTCGGGCCGGAGCTGGACGACCGGCCGCTCGGGCAGGTCGCCGCGGACGTCCGTGTGCCCGGTGAAGCGAGCGCCGGTCAGCGCGACGACCAGCTCGCTCGCGTAGACCGCGGCCTGCTCGGCCGCGTAGGGATCGACGCCCTTCTCGAAGCGCGTCGACGCCTCGCTGCGGAGCCGGAGCCGCCGCGAGGCCCGCAGCACCGTGAGCGCGTCGAAGTTCGCCGCCTCGAGCAGCAGGTCGGTCGTCTCGGTCCGTACTTCGCTGTCCTCGCCACCCATGATCCCGGCGACCGCGACCGGCCGGTTGGCATCGGCGATGACGAGGTCGGACGGAGCCAGCTCGCGCTCGTGGCCGTCGAGCGTGACGATCTTCTCTCCCTTGGCGGCACGGCGAACGACGACTTGTTCCTCGGCGAGCAGGGAGATGTCGAAGAAGTGCAGCGGCGAGCCGAGCGCCAGCATCACGTAGTTCGTCGCGTCGACGATGTTCGAGATCGGGCGCATGCCCGCGGCGAGCAAGCGCGCCTTCAGCCAGGCCGGGCTCGGCTCGACGCGCGCGCCGCGGAAGATCCGCCCGATGTAGCGCGGGCAGGCTTCGAGATCCTCGACCCGCACGGCCACAGGCTCGTCGCCCTCCGGCGCCGGGTCGCTCCCCGGCGGCGGCGCGAGCTCGGCGCCCGTCAGCGCGGCGACCTCGCGCGCGATTCCGTAGACGGAGGCGAGATCGGGCCGGTTGAAGCCGGTTTCGATCTCGAGCACGGTCTCCGTCAACGGGAGCACGTCCGCGAGCGGCGTCCCGGGCTCGATCCCGTCCGCGAGCACCATGATCCCGCTGTGGTCGGCGCCGAGCTCGAGCTCACGCTCGGAGAGGATCATCCCGCGCGAGAGCTCGCCACGGAGCTTCGCCTCGCCGAGCGGCTCCTCCGCCCCCGGCAGGAGCGCGCCGGGCAGCGCGACGGCGACCGTCGCTCCCGTGCCGAAGTTCCAGGCGCCGCAGACGATCTGCCGGGGCTCACCCTCGCCGACGTCGACCCGGCAGAGCTGAAGCCGGTCGGCGTTCGGGTGCTTGCCGGCCTCGACGACTCGGCCGACGAGGAAGCGGCCGAGGTTGCCGTCCGTGTCGGCGACGCCGCGGTGCACGATCCGGTCGACCTCGCAGCTCGTGAAGACGAGCTTCGCCGCGAGCCGCTCGAGCGGCCATTCGAACGCGGCGTACTCCCGCAGCCAGGAGACGGGGACCTTCAAAACTGCCTCGTCATCCGCAGGTCGTTGTCCCAGAAGAGGCGGAGGTCGGGCAGTCCGTGGCGGAGGAAGGCGATCCGATCGAGCCCGAGCCCGAAGGCGAAGCCCGACCACTCCTCGGGGTCGTAGCCGACGGCCTCGAAGACGTTCGGGTCGACGACGCCCGCGCCGCCCATCTCGATCCAGCCCGAGTGCTTGCAGACGGCGCAGCCCGAGCCCTCACAGAGGTAGCAGGTGACGTCGAACTCGACCGACGGCTCGGTGAAGGGAAAGAAGCTCGTCCGCATCCGGACGTCGCGGGGACCGAAGATCGCGCCCACGAAGAGCTCGATCGTGCCGCGGAGGTCGGCGAGCGTGATCCCGCGGTCGACCGCGAGCCCCTCGATCTGGTGGAAGACCGGCGTATGCGTCGCGTCCAGCGCGTCACGGCGGTACGTCCGGCCCGGAGAGATCAGGTAGACGGGCGGCTGCTGCGCCAGCATCGCCCGGATCTGCGAGGGCGAGGTGTGGGTGCGCAGCAGGGTCGACTCGTCGAAGTAGAAGGTGTCGCGTGGGTCGCGCGAGGGGTGCGCCTCCGGCTGGTTGAGCGCGTCGTAGTTGTGCCAGACGGTCTCGACCTCGCGGCCGTCGTAGACCTCGTAGCCCATGCCGAGGAAGACGTCCTCGACCTGGCGCCGCAGCTGCGTCAGCAGGTGCAGGCTGCCGCGGCGGAGCGGCTCACCGGGCAGCGTCGGATCGAACGGCTCACCGTCCTCGGCAGCCGCAGCGGCCAGCTCGGTCTCGCGACCGGCGAGCGCCTCCTCGATCGCCGTGCGGGCGGCGTTCAGCGCCATTCCCGTCTCGCGGTCGCGGACCTCGCGCAGAGCGAGCTTCAACTCGCTCTTCCGGCCGAGGTAACGAAGGCGCAGCTCCTCGAGCGCGTCGGCGTCGGCGGCCGCCGCGATCGCGGTCCGCGCCTCGTTTTCGAGCGCCGTGGCGTCCATCGAGCGACGATAGCATCGGCTTCGTGAGCCTCTACGACGCCTTTGCGCCGATCTATGACGACTGGTCGGCGCACATGACCGAGGACGTTGCCTTCTACGTCGGGCTCGCCCGCGAGACGGACGGGCCGCTCGTCGAGCTCGCCGTCGGCAACGGCCGCGTCGCGATTCCCGTCGCCCGCGAGACGGGTCGGCGCGTGCTCGGGATCGACGCGTCACCCGCGATGCTCGAGCAGGCGCGCGAGCGCGCAGCCGCGGCCGGTGTCGACGTGGAGCTGCGGCTCGGCGACATGCGCGACCTCGAGCTCGTCGAGCCTGCCGCCCTCATCTATGTCCCCGCGCGCTCGCTCGGCCACCTCCCCACCTGGGCCGACCGCCGCGGCGTCTTCGAGCGCGCGTACGCGTCGCTGCGCCCCGGCGGCCGGTTCGCCTGGAACTTCTTCGTCTTCGACCCCCGGATCGCGGCGGAGAACGACGGCGAGTGGCTGGAGCAGAACGGGATTCGCCACCGGATCGACCACGCGAAGCACGACAACCGGATCGATATCACGCTCGAGACCGGCGACGCGATCTCGCTCTGGTGGCTGAACCGCTCCGAGTGGGAAGGCCTGATCGAGACGGCCGGCTTCGAGGTCGAGGCGCTCTACGGCGGCTTCGAGCGGCAGCCGTTCGACGAGAACGCGAACGAGTTCGTCTGGGTTGTCCGCAAGCCGTAGCCCATATGACGCGATCGCGCGGCTCTACGACCCGTGGAGCGCGAGCGTCACCGAGGACGTCGAGTTCTACGTCGAGGAGGCGCTGGCCTCCGGCGGCCCGGTCGTCGAGCTCGCCTGCGGCACCGGCCGGATCTCCGTGCCCGTCGCCAAGGCGGGCGTCGCCGTCATCGGCGTCGACGCCTCCGCGGGCATGCTCGAGGTCGCGCACGAGTACGCCGTCGCGGAGGGTGTCGAGCTCGACCTGCGGCTCGGCGACCTGCGCGAACCGCCCGTCGACGAGCGCGTCCCGCTCGTGCTGATCCCGTTTCGCTCCCTGCTGCACATGACGACCGAGGCGGAGCGGCTCCTGGCGCTGCGCGCGGCTCGCAGCCTCCTCCTCCCGGGCGGCCGGCTCGTCTTCGACGTCTTCGCCCCGAGCCGCGAGGACGTCGAGGACACCCACGGCCGCTGGCTCGAGCGCGAGCCGGGGATCTTCGAGCGCGCCGACTGGGACGAGGGCGAGCGGACGCTGACGCTCTCCGTCCGGCGCGGCGAGGAGGCCTCGACGATGCACCTGGCCTGGCTCTCGCCGCCGGAGTGGAGGCTCCTGCTCGACCGCGCCGGCTTCGACATCGCAGCGCAATGGGGCTGGTTCGACCGCCGGCCCTATGCGGGCGGCGAGGACGTTGTCTTTGCCGCGGTCCGCCGCGAAACGTAAGGTCTGCGCATGCTCTGGATCGTCCTCGGGATCGTCGCGCTGCTCGTCGTCGCGCTCATCCTCCTCTACAACCGCCTCGTCAGCCTCCGCAACCGGGTCGAGAACGCCTGGGCGCAGGTCGACGTCCAGCTGAAGCGCCGCTACGACCTGATCCCGAACCTCGTCGAGACGGTCAAGGGGTACGCCGCCCACGAGCGCGAGACGTTCGAGGCCGTCACAGCCGCCCGCACGCGCGCGCAGGCTGCGCAGGGCCCGGCCGAGCAGGGCGCGGCCGAGGGGATCCTCGGTCAGGCGCTCGGCCGCCTCTTCGCCGTGGCCGAGGCCTATCCGGAGCTGCAGGCAGACGAGAACTTCCGCCAGCTCCAGGAGGAGCTCGCCCAGACCGAGAACCGGATCGCCGTCTCGCGCCAGGTCTACAACGACACCGTCCTCACCTACAACACCGCGATTCAGCAGGTCCCGGGGAACCTCGTCGCCGGGCCGTTCGGTTTCGCGCGGAAGGAGTTCTTCGAGGTGGAGGACGGGGCCCGGGAGGCGCCACGCGTCACGTTCTAGCTGCGGCCGTCCTGGCAGCGCTCGCGCTGGCAGGGGACGCAGCCGCGAAGTCGTTCACGCTGCCCGCCGCGGACGTCACAGTCCAGGTCGAGCAGGACGGCGGGTTGATCGTCGACGAGGTGATCGCGTTCTCGTTCCTCGGCGACTTCAGCGGCGCGTACCGAGAGATCCCGCTCCGCGACGGTGAGTCGGTCGACCAGGTCTTCGTCGCCGAGGGCGACCGCCAGTACGCGAGCGGTGCCTGCGCCGACCTCGGCTGCAGCGGCAACCCGGGCACGTTCGGAACGACGCGCACCGACGACGGCATTCGGATCGTCTGGCACTACCGCTCGGTCGACGAGCAGCGCCGGTTTCGCGTCCACTACCGGCTGCGCGGCGTCCCGACTGCGTACGACGACGTCGTCGACATCAACCTGCGGGTCTGGGGCGACGAGTGGGAGGTCGGTCTCGAGCAGCTGACCG
>Ga0190271_10003359_pt1 | contig 10013 bp, 7 predicted proteins | sample Popmic356T_FD_133747 | JGI IMG/M metagenome (GOLD analysis project Ga0190271, IMG submission 133747) | Populus adjacent soil microbial communities from riparian zone of Weber River, Utah, USA - 356 T | ecosystem: Environmental > Terrestrial > Soil > Riparian zone | place: USA: Utah | collected... | reverse complement strand
TTTTCTGATACTGATGATAAACGGAATTGACCCGAGGACGTCAATTACGGAGAAGAGGATCAGTGTAACGGAAAAAATTTCTTTAAGGTTAAACATGGCAACAATTTGGAGCAAAGCTAAAACAAAAATCAGTAATCAGTAACCGGTAGTCAGTAACCGGTAATACCGGTAATCAGTAATCAGTACCCGGTAGGCAGTAGTCGGTGCTCACACCCACCGATTACAGCTTACCGCATACCGCATACCGAACACCGAATACCGAACACCGAATACCGAATACCGAACACCGAATACCGAATACCGAATACCGGCTACCGAACACCGAATACCGACCGCCGATTAACTAAAAGGACATCTGGTATTGCAGCACTACCTGGCCCTTTGATGAAGTTTTTACTAAATCCTGACCTTGTGATTCATAGACTGGTCTGCTCTGATAGTCGAGCGTTAGTTTACTGGTATGACCTTTAATTAGCCAGTTTATGCCGACATCAACGACATTCATGCCGTCACTCAATCGGTCATAGTCGGCGCTCATCAGCGAAGCGTATGGCATGAGGGTTCCGATATCACCCAAAAGATCCTTTTTAAAGAGATAACCTACTTGTGTATAGATTACTTTACCTGTTCCAAACATTGGGAAGGCATTTCCCTGGCTGCCTGCATACGGACCGTTGTTGATTCCGTTGGCTGGGTTCATTATACCATTGTAGCGTAAGTAATCTGTCCCATAGTCAAGACTAAAGTATCCGGCATATGCTGAAAGCGCTGTGCCTTTTTCCGCGTTAACTGGTGCGTCATAGTATAGCGCAACGGACCACAGATTCATGTCGTGATAGTTTGTCGTTACCCCGGCGTCTGGTGTTGTCCATGTGGCTTTCTGTTGGGTTATAAAACCAGCTTCGATATTAAATACTTTCTTCTTTCCCAGATACGTTCCTGTCATGTAAGGCGTCGTGTTCGCTTCTTTATCGAAGAAATTAAACATAAAGAATCCCTGATACTGTTTATGGTGTCCGGTTTGCGCGAACGTTGCATTGGTCCCGATCGGTGGTGGAGTTTGTCCATTAGTTGTAACAGGGAATGGATCACTCAACACAATCCGGTAATCGAATTTTCCCTGTTGACCGCGCGCATATACACTGAGCTTGCGTGAAAACTCATCCGTTTGGTCAACCGTAGCCTGAGCAAATACGGGAACGTCCATTGTCATGATAGTGCTGACACTTGGCTGGCTGAAACGCGACAACCCGTTAGCTATTGTCAGGCCAGCGCCAAGTTTAAGCTTGTCATTGTCCCTCCATACCTTGTACTCTCCCAGTGCATCGTGAAAGAACACCTGAAGTTTTCTATTCCCTCCGTTTTGAGAGAGAAAATTGAAATTGTTCTGACCGAATTGTGTGTAGAAAAAAACATGGTCTGTCAGCTGGCCATAGAATTGGATCCGTGTTCTGCGCAGCCCGATATCAAATGTCTCCGCAGCGGGCTCACTCATTACAGTGGTGCCGGGATTACTATCGTTGTAGCGCAACCACACCTGGTTCAGGAAAGTCCATTTCAGATAATGGCTTCCATCGTCGTTCAATTTCAGCCGCATCTCGTCTATTGCGTTTGAAGATGAGGGAGTTTGTGCAAGCACGGCAAAAGCCGTCGTGACCACGCAAAAAAGCGTGGTAATAATATTTTTTTTCATGGTAAAAATTAGTGCATTTAACGGACAGAAGGACTTCCGTTTGGATTTTTTTTAATTCATTGAGATGATGTCATTGTGCGTAATCCCATTGTAAAATATTTGCTTCAGCGGCTCAGCCATGCTGCTCGCTATGAATCCCCGGACATGCAGGTGATTATTTTCTACGCGCTCACGCACAAAGAAATAATCCATAAGAGATGTGCATTGTTTGATTACATGCAATTCAACAAGCAATTGATTATTAAGCGCCGTGGTTAATATAGCTTTGTTCTGGTTTCTGAGGAAAACCTGCAAATTAAATTTTAATGCCGCTGCGGGCGATTCATCGGATTCGTTTTGCGATATGTGATTGATGAGGTCTTGATCCATGGATCCGACGAGGATAACCTGCTTGCAGTCCCTGCTCTCAATATAGTATTGAATTGTTCCCTTCTGCATGGGGTCATGAGCTTGCAGGGTGTTGCCCGATAATGCGTAGATGAAAATTCTGTCGTTGAATTCGATATGTTTGTTCATACCGTATTCTCCACAAGCGATGATCAGTGTTTTTTCTACACCCGCCATCGACATTAAATTAACCAGGTTATTCATTATGATACAGGTTGTGGTTCAACTTTGTTTAATGTGCCAACGAATCCATCGATAAATCTTAAGACCTCCTGGATTTCGGCTGGCACCAATGTTTCCCGTTTCTCATAGATTAAAAGCTTATTGCGCTGTGATTCCACATGGACAAGCTGATTCGTTTCGAGATAGCTGAGAAGGCCCTCCTGAAAGAACCGACTGGTGGCGACTTCGTCGTCGGCGCGTAAATAATATTTGGCGGAGAAACCGGGGTGTTCCTTAAAATCAATGTCCTTTCCAAACGCCAACTCAGATAACTTTGTCCACAACTTTTCAGGTTCCAGCGAAAAGTTTGGAATTTGTAAATCCGTATCGGAAATATGAATCACAGTTATAACGGTATCTTCCTGTGCCATTCCAGCGCCGTGTGATACCGTGATATCGGACACTTCGATCTTTCCAAAGTCGGTGTACTTCGACAAGATGTTCTCTTCATATAAGATCTTTGCACCCGTCTCGATGGGGAAGTTTTTAAACTTCAGTGAATTTTTGATCTTCTGCGGATAAAAAATCAAGTCGTTGTTTTCTGCAAATTTGCGTAGCTCGACCTGACGAGGACTTAACTTAATCTCCACTTTGTTTGTTTTACCCGGAGAGTATTTGCGTGTCGCCAGCGGATGATTGGAGAAAAACTGAAAATATTCAAATCCAGTAACGGCGACGCTGCCACCTCCATGGTTGTACTCTTCTTCAAACCGATGCAGTTGTTCCATGAAGGTATGATCAACGATGTGGGCATCCGCAAAATTTAATTGCACCTTTTTACCGGGTTTGATCGTTTTAAACAACTTTTTGAATCCGATCAAATTGGAGAATATGGCAGCATCCTTCACAGCAATCGAGTACCCCTCGGCGTTTTCGGATAGTTCATATCTGGCTTTGAACAAACTCCTTAAAGGAGCGCCATTCAGGATATGGAAGATGAATTTGGCCAGAATACCAGAGAATACGCCGATAAGTAAATCGGTTGAAACGGTTACAATAACAGTGATGACGAAAATCATCAACTGTTCGACGCCGATCTTATACGTTTTATAGAACTCATTGGGTGATGCAAGCCGATATCCAACAGCAATAAGGAGTGCGGCAAGCGCTGCGTTCGGGATCTCTTCGATAACAGGAATGAAGAGAAGCATCGCGATGAAAAGAAAAAGCCCGTGGAAGAAATTTGCCCAGCGTGTTCTTGCCCCGAAATTGACGTTAGCGGAGCTACGCGCCACTTCAGAGATCATTGGTAAACCGCCCAATAATCCGGATATGGCATTACCAGCGCCCAACGCCGAAAGATCCTTGTTATAATTGGACTGTCGCTTGAAGGGATCCAGTCCATCGACAGCCTTAACAGTGAGTAGTGATTCAAGGCTGTTAATAAAAAGGAACATAACAACATATTTCCAGAAAACAGAGGTTCCGATGGCGGCAAAGCTTGCGTTGAATGTTATGTTTCCCCAGAAGTTTCCGATGCTCACCAGGTCGAATGCGGGTTCCGTATGACGGAAATCCATAAACAGCGCCATTGGGATCGTTACGATCATAACGACCATTGGTGCAGGGACGACTTTGAAGATCTTACCTTTGAGAAAAGGCATTCCGAAGATGATAACGAGGCTTACCACACCAACTAACGCAACTCTTGGATCTGCATTCATAAACGAATGAGGTATCAATTGGTAAAGCTCGAGTGGTTCGAGTCCTTTTAAGGTTGCGGGGTCAATTCCCAGCAATACATGTATCTGCTTCGAAAAAATAATGAGCCCGATTGCTGCCAGCATTCCGTGTACAGCTGACGGAGGGAAAAAGTCGCTTAAAGAACCAAATTTCAGAAAACCGAAGATGATCTGAATTACGGACATTACAACGATAGCCCCACAGGCGAGTTGTACTCCGGTATAACCTTCAATATTTAGTGCTCCAAGTTCAGTAACGGCGCCTGCACAAATGGTGATAAGTCCTGCAGCGGGTCCTTTTATCGTTAGCGCAGATCCCGCAAAAATACTTACAACCATCCCTCCAATCATTGCTGTCAGCACGCCCATTGCGGCTGGAAAGCCACTGGCTTTTGCGATACCTAAGCTAAGAGGTAGCGCCAGGAGAAATACCAGGAAACCGGAAACAGCGTCAACGCGCCAGTTTTGTTTAAGGCCTGCAAGGCCATCTTTAGGAATTTCAAGTGTTTTCATTTTCGTTATGAATGTTAACTCACATTCGACCTCTTGATCATTAATGATCTTACTAAGAGAACCCGAAACCTCCCAGGTATTTCAAAATTGAAATGCCTGAGCATTGAGTTTAAAAATTTAAAATAGGATTAAGAGTTTTCCCGAAAGGAATCGCTCTGGAAGTCTGACAACCACAATGACGTGGACAGACCGAGATAAGATTGAATCAGATTAATAGTGTACAGAAGAGCGCAAACCGAGGATGTCGGTTGGAAGCATTTTCCTCTGTGAAATTGGAGAACTTGCTGTCGTGTGTAGCAGTCAGATTGAAACCGTGTGATGTCAAATCAAGGATTGGAGCAGACTCTGCTACAGAAAAAAATTTGCTGTCTTCCTTCTCGTCTTTTTCCTTCAGCAACATGGGTGCGACAATTGAAGAATGCTGCACGTGATATGCTGTTGCCTTTCCGGTGGGAATTTCCTGGACAACCAAAGGCATGAATGCCGGACACAAGAACTGGAACAGCATCACGAAGAGTACCATTCTAATCATATGTCTGGATGTCTTTAACATGTTCCGGTTTGACACTAACAAAGGTGGATATTTTTTGCATTCAACGTTAAGAAGCATCGATAATTTTTATCGTACCCTGTTCCGTTAACGATTGCAAATACAGGAAAACACATGGCACCGGTCAGAATTTTCTGAGCAATTGCATGAGCTGCTTGATCTCTTTTTTTTCCAGAGCCGGAAAATTGGCGATGCGGAACGTGGTGGCCTTCCATTCGCCGTATCCCTCGCCAAGCAAAATCCCAGCGCGTTTTGCCGCCGATTTAATAGCCTGAATAACCTCAGCTTCGGCCACTACGGGAATAACAGTATATGACTGAACACCTTTGCTTTCAACAAGGTGTTTGATCTGTTTTCTTTCCGAAAGGAATAAAATCCAGTCTTCGTAGCGGTCTACTACTTTTTGATGTACTTCTTGTATCGGTTGAGAATTTTCAAGTACCCGCATAAGGAGATAGATGCCAAGGACATTTGGTGTAAATGGTGTTTGCCACTTAGCCATCATTTCCGACATGAAAGTTACACTGTTGTAATGGTTGCGTTCACCGACTTTTTTCGACACTTCAATTGCGCGGGGCGAACAAATAAGCAGACCAAGACCCGCAGGTAAACCGAAACATTTTTGGACGGAAGCAAACCAAATATCAGCAGCTTTGAAGTCAAGGCTTATCCCTGCCATTGAAGAAGTTGCATCTACCGCCACGAGGGAAGCAGGGTGGCCTTTTTTCAAAGACCTGATTACAGAGTTGGCCACCTGAGTTCCATTTGAGGTCTCGTTCTGTGTGAGACAGATTACAGTGTGGTCTTCGGTGATGTTTAGTTTTTTAGGATCCAGTTTTTCATTGAGTGAAAATTGGAAACCTTCTGCTGCCGGAAGCAATCTTTTGGTGTACTCCCACCATTTTTGGCCGAATGCGCCATTGTAAAGGTGATAACTCTTGTTTTGCGCCACTGACTGCGCGATGATCTCCCAACATTCGGTGGCGGACGAAGTGAAAAAAACGACATAATCCCTGGGGATACCGAGCTTCTTACGCAGCAGCTCGATTGTTTTTTTTGACATCGCCATAAATTCGTCGCTGCGGTGGTTGATGCTAAGAATGCCGTCTTTATAGCCGTCCTTGACGTACGACGGGATTTCATCGTGAACGCGGGACGGGCCGGGATAAAAGGAGATCATATGTTCAGTGTTAAGACCAAAAGGGATATCTGTTCAAAAATAAAACAACCTTCGGGTGTATTTACGTTAGTTTAGTCATTTCTGTTCCCGTTTACTATTCAGTTGAAACGTAAACTTTTGCACACATCGAATAAAAGTTTATACATTTGTTGCACCTCTATGAAAAAAGTAGTTTACATCAGATCCTTTACGAGCATCTTGATGATCTTCTTTCTACTGGTCTCAATCGTTTGCAGTTCCATAAGCTCTGTTGGTAGTTTTACCCAGTCGCATGAGTTGCTTAGCCTCACAACGCCTAATAATCACTCAAGAACCGATTCACAACTCCCGGAAAAGGTTGAATCTGAAAACGACTTCAAACACGAGAGTAACTTTTTCTTCATACATGAGATTGGAGACTTCCAACCCTTCAATGTAGGGAAGCTTAAGGTTATATGTTTCTCTAATGCCCTTCGCTTTCGGGGCAACATAACGGGTATGCCTTTGTACCTGATCCAGCGAACGATCGTGGTCTGAACCGGATCTTCGAATACCTTCCATCTTTTTCTATTCCATTAAGTCTTACTTATCATCATGGCCAATGCCATGTATTCTTACAAAAAACATTGTATGAACACTCAACATTCTTCATTTAATGAACATGAAGTATTGCATGATTTGAAACACTTTTTGCCTGCTCAGGCGCCATTGAAAGATTTTATTCATCACAATACTTTACATGCATTTCAAAATTTAAATTTTCATAAGGCGATATATAAGGCCTCAGCAATTTTTGGATATAGAGTTTCACTTTCGCTGGCTGAATACCGGTCGCTTTATCAGTCAAATAAAATTGATTCCAAAATTCTCGATCGTGTGATCACCGAACACAAAGGTGCAGCATCTCTCGGGGAATGGAAGGAAAAGGTCCTGTCCATGAAATACTCGAAGGCAGCTCCTCGCATCGGAGCCCTAAGGTCGAATTGGAAGCGGGAGTATAAGATTGACATGGATTCCCTCGTGCATCCAATACTTTTCAGGATCATTTGCAGTTATCTCGATCAGGGGATCTCTATTTGGAATTTTCCGGTCAAAGAGAAAAGTTTTATTTCCTCCATCCGCGAACTGGAAAGGAATAGTTTCACTAGCTTTTTTAGAACGAAACGGGCAAGAAACCTTCTGCTAAAAAGCACATCTGAAATTGAAGATTTGCTTAAAATTCTCATTGGTGACGAGTCCTTGTTCAAGCAGTACCTTTTTGATCAACAATTTGCTCATCAGGGGTGGTCTGGAATGTTTTCTGTTATTGAAGATCAGCCGCAAACTTTACTGGAGCAAAAAAAACCCTCTATTCATGATCTAATCGTATTTGAACTGTTACTTGAGATTGACGCTCTTGAATTTCAATTTGGCAAGGATTGGTTGCCGATGAGCAGTCGGATAAAAAACAGGCCTGAAGATCTCTTTGACGAAGTTCGCGAAACCGAACTGGATGAAGTTACCACCATCTGGCAGGAAGCATTTGAGTGGACGTATTACGACGAGGTGCTGGCAGGTATCAAAATGGAAAAACCTCAGCGTGTCAGCACTTCTTCCAAAAGCTTTCAGGCAATGTTCTGCATTGATGACCGCGAATGTTCTTTGCGCAGGTATCTTGAAAAATTTGATCCGAACTGTGAGACCTTCGGCACTCCTGGGTTCTTCGGCGTGGAATTCTTTTACCAACCCGAGGACGGCAAATTTTATACAAAACTTTGTCCGGCACCTGTTACGCCAAAATACCTTATTAAAGAGGTGGGCTCAAAGAAAAAACGAGGCACGGACGTTCACTTTACCAAGCATGCGCACTCCTTCCAGTGGGGTTGGCTGATTTCTCAAACCCTTGGGTTCTGGTCCGCGGCGCGATTGTTCCTTAATATTTTCAGACCTACAATGAGCCCCGCGACGGCTTCATCTTTCCGTCACATGGATAAATTTTCCAGGCTTACCATAGAAAACAAAAATCCGGAACACCGTGAAAATGATTTGCAGATAGGGTTTACGGTGGAGGAGATGGCAACGCGTGTAGAAGGGCTGTTGAAGAGCATCGGGCTTATCAAAGATTTCGCTCCACTCGTTTACGTGATCGGTCACGGCTCAAGTAGTGTAAACAATCCGCATTATGCCGCATATGATTGTGGAGCATGCTCAGGCAGAGCTGGATCAGTTAATTCGAGGACCATTTGTTACATGGCGAATCATCCTAAGGTAAGGGAAATCCTTAGCGCGAAAGGAATTGTTATACCTGCAAAAACACAGTTTGTCGGTGGCCTCCATGATACTACACGCGACGAGGTGATGTTCTTTGATGAGAATTCACTTTCGCACGACAACATAGAGCATCACGACAAAAACGAGGTAACCTTCGCAAATGCCCTCGATCACAATGCGAAGGAAAGATCGCGCAGATTCGAGTCCGTTGATTCGACGTTAAGTCCTGAAAAAATTCACAGTAAGCTACAAACGCGGTCGGTGTCCCTTTTCGAGCCAAGACCCGAACTTAATCACGCTACAAATACCTTGTGTATCGTCGGTCGTCGGTCCCTGACAAAGCAGCTATTTCTTGATAGACGATCGTTTCTGAATTCGTACGATTATTCGATCGATCCCGATGGAAAGCTATTGGTTAACATTATGAAACCTCTGGGTCCCGTTTGTGGTGGAATCAATCTTGAATATTTTTTCTCACGGGTTGACAATCAGAAACTGGGAGCAGGCACAAAACTTCCGCACAATGTGATGGGATTGTTTGGCGTGGCTAACGGTATAGATGGTGATTTACGGCCAGGGCTACCAAGCCAGATGATCGAAGTTCATGACCCCGTTCGATTACTTATAATCGTGGAACATTTCCCCGAGATAGTGCTCGAAACGATTCAGAAATCGCTGGAAATGTACGAATGGTTTATCAACGAATGGGTTCGTCTTGTGGCAGTGAACCCAGAAACCGGCGAGCTGCATTTGTTTAAGGATGGAGAATTCACTCCATATCACACTATGAAAAAAGCCGTCGAGACCATTTCGGACGTCACGTCATGCATAGAGTCGAGCGCAGAGAATCTCCCTGTTTATTCACTTTCATAAGATTTGTAACATGGAACTACTACTTCAGTTTTTTATAATAGTCCCCGTTCTTGGGTTTGTTGTCAGTTTGTTGATTCCAGGAAAAAAAGAAAATTCCATTTCATGGAGCGCCTTTGCTACCGTGGGAACGCATCTGATGGGTACGATTATTTTCGTTGGATACTGGCTTATTCAACTTCGTCCAACACTTAATCTCAAGGAGATTGTCCTTTACAAGGTGGTTGGCTATGAGTTTTTTATTGACTTTTACTTTGACAAGATCACAGCGACATATCTCGTGGTCGGGTCGTTGCTTACATTCATGGTAACGATTTATAGCAGATATTACCTTCACCGCGAATCAGGGTATAAGCGATTCTTCAATACAATTCTGTTTTTTTATGTTGGTTATAATATTACCATTTTTTCAGGCAATCTTGAAACGCTTTTTATAGGGTGGGAGATCCTCGGCATTTCTTCATTCTTGCTCATCGCGTTTTATCGCGAGCGATACCTTCCTGTTAAAAATGCCGTAAAGGTATTTTCAATCTACCGAATTGGCGACGTTGGATTGATTCTGGCGATGTGGATGAGTCACCACCTGTGGCATGAGAACATAAGCTTTGCGCAATTGAGTGACTATAAGTTTGTTCACGATCAACTTCAATCGCACACGGTAATAGGAGTATTTATATCGCTGATGCT
>Ga0190271_10003357_pt1 | contig 10014 bp, 6 predicted proteins | sample Popmic356T_FD_133747 | JGI IMG/M metagenome (GOLD analysis project Ga0190271, IMG submission 133747) | Populus adjacent soil microbial communities from riparian zone of Weber River, Utah, USA - 356 T | ecosystem: Environmental > Terrestrial > Soil > Riparian zone | place: USA: Utah | collected... | reverse complement strand
TCTACGCGCTGGGTGTGCTGCTCTACGAAGCCTTGACCGGGCGGCTGCCCTTTCGGGGCGACCTGATGCAGGTACTGCTCGCAAAGTACGGGCAGACCCCGGTGCCACCCAGTCTGCTCGACGCCTCCATCGCGGACGATCTCGACCAGCTGGCGGTCGACCTCCTCAAGACTGTGCCCGCCCAGCGCCCGTCGCTCGCGGCGCTGCAGGCGCGGCTGCGCGGCCCGGCGCTGCCGGCGGCACCTCCGGCTGCGCTGACGCGCCGGGTGTTCGTCGGCCGGGCAGCGGAGCTGGCAGAGCTCAAGAGCCACTTCGAGCACGCGCGCTCGGCCGGGCCGACGCTCGTGCTGGTGCGCGGAGAGGGCGGCATCGGCAAGACCGCGCTGATCGAGGAGTTTGTGCAGCGCGTGCAGCGAGAGGAGCCGAGCGTGCACGTGCTGTGGGGGCGCTGCCACGCGCTGGAGCAGGTTACCTACAAGGCCTTCGACGAGATCGCCTCTCAGCTCGCCAGGCACTGTCGCAAGCGCGCGTCCGACTTGCCACCGCTGCCCGAGAGCGTGCGCCTGCTGCCGCGACTTTTTTCCGCGTTTGCCTGGCTGCCGCGCGGACCGATCGACAGTCTGCGGGTCGAGCGCAACGAGCTGTTCGTGGCCTTCGTGGAGCTGCTCACGCTGCTCGCCGCGGAGCGACCGCTGCTGCTCGTGATCGACGATCTGCAGTGGAGCGATCGGGACAGTCTCGTGCTCTTGCAGTACGTGCTCGAGCACTGCGCGGCGCCGGGTGTGTTGCTGATTGCGTCCGCGCGCGCCGACGAGTCTCACGAGCTGGCGACGCTGGCGCTGCGGTGCGCCGCCAGCACGCACCAGCTGGTCGTGCGGCGCCTCCAAGACGACGAGACGTGGCAGCTCGCGCTGGAGCTGTCGGGCAGCGACAGCCGAGGCGAGCTCGAGCGTCTGCGTGGCGAGTCGCGTGGTCATCCTTTGTTTCTGCACGAGCTGGCGTGCGGTCGGCGCCTTCACGCTGACGCTGCGCTCACGCTCGAGGCCTGCTTTGGTGCACGCGCGGCCTTGCTGGACGGCAACACGCGCAGGGTGCTCGAGCTCGTCTGTGTGGCCGGCTCTCCCGTCCCGCTGGCCGTGTTGGTCGAGGCGGCGGGGCTCTCACTGGCCGCGACGCAGCGCTCGCTGAGTCTGCTGCGTCGCGAGCGCTTCGTGCAGGATGCCCTCGATCGAGGCACTGTGGTGGCCTTTCACGATCGGCTGCGCGAGGCGATCGCGGGCGCGCTTGCGCCAACGCAGGTGGTGGCGCACCACCGCGCGCTGGCCCGCGCCTGGGAGCGCTCTGCCGCGCCGAGCGGTGTGCGTGTGGCGCGTCATCACCTCGCCGCTGGTGCACAGGTCGAGGCCGCACCGTGGCTCGAGCGCGCGATCGACGAGGCGTTTGCCGCCTCGGCGTTTGCCCTCGCCGAGGAGCTGTGTTCCACGCGACTCGCCCTCGCTGGCGCTCCACTGACCCAAGAGCGTCGCTGGAAGCTCGAGCTGCTGCGCTCGGACGCGCTCGCATACGATGGCTCCTTCAGCGCGTCCGCAGCGGCACTCGTGCAGCTGGTGGACACTGCGCACGGCGAGGCCAGGCGCGATGCGCTGATCCGCGCCGCCCAGCGGCTGCTGCAGGCGGGGGAGGTGGAGCGCGGCCTGGACACGGCACGCGCTGCCTGGCACGCGGTCGGCGTGCGCTGGAGTGAGTCGCGCCTGGCGCTCGCTGCGAGCGTGGCGTGGCAACAGCTGGTGCTCGACCGCAGCGACCTGCCCGCGCCCGCGGAGACGGCCCGTCAGCCGACGCCCGTGCCCGCCCACGTGGACTTGCAGCTCGACACGCTGTGGCGTCTGTTGCAGCCGATCTGGTACACGGACCTGCTGCGCGCGACCGAGTGTAGCCAGCGCTACTTGCAGCTCGCGCTGCGTGTCCGCAGTCCGCGCCATCTCGCGCTCGCGCTGGCTGCCCACAGCGTGATCGAGTGCATGCGCGACCCGGCCGCAGGTCGCTACCAGGAGCTGGCGCGGCAGGCCAGCGCGTGGGGCGAGATCGCAGGCTCCGCCGACGTGCGCGCGTACCTCGTGCACGCGCGGGCCGGTCGCGCGTATGCGCTGTCGCGCTGGCGCGAGGCCGAGCTGGGCTTCGCCGAAGCGGCGAACCTGTACCGGACCGAGTGCCCCGCAGAGGGCTGGTTGCAGACGGGCGCGTACGCCATGTACTTCATCGCCCTGTTCTACCGCGGCAAGCTCGGCGAGCTCGCGTCGCTGGCGGACACCTGGGTACGCGAGACCCAAACGCGTCGCGACAAATTCGGTTTTGCCCAGGCCGTGGTCGCCGGCTACGGCGCGCTGCGCCACTTGCTGCGAGACCAGCCGGAGCTCGCTCGCCTGGAGGTGGACGAGGCCATGCGCCCGTGGCGAGATACCGGCTACGGCTACCTCCACCTGTGCGAGGCCCGCGTGCGAGACATGATCGCCACCTACGAGCAGGCAGGCTTCGCTGCGCGCACAGCCGTCTGGCAAACTTCCGGCTTGCCCTTCGCGGTCGTGCGGAATGTGCGACGAGCGCGAGAAACAGACGCTTTGCTGCGCCAGGAGCTGTCGACCGCACGTGGTCGTTTTGCGCCCAGCGCGCGGTTGCGGCGTGAGCTCGCGAGGCTAGACCGCAGCGGCCAGCCACGCATTCGGGCGCAGGGCCTGCTCTACCTCGCGCAGATCGAGCTCGTGGCGGGCAACCGCGCGCAGGCGCGGATGACGGCGCAGCAGGCCGCCCAGGTACTGGCTGGCTGCGACGACGACCTGAACGCGGCGGCGGCGAACCTGGTGGGTGCTGCGGCCGTGGGTGGCAGCGAGCTGCGCGAGCACGCGCAGCGCATGCGCGAGACGCTGGCGGCACAGGGCTGGAAAGACGTGGAGCGAGCGCTGGTGTGGTTGCTGCCTGCCTGGTCGGCGCCGGATCTTCGCGGCTGGTCGAGCGACCGTTAGCGCTGCCGCAACCAGCAGTCCTCGCTGCGCTCGGGCCACGTCCGAGCGCAGCAACGATCGCGACGGTAGGTCCGGCCGCTTCACAGACGGCAGGATAAGCGGCACCCCGCCTCATCAGGCTGCTTCGGCGCAATGTGCGCCGCGTCGCCCCGAAAGGGCGGGGTGGCGGCCGCGTTTACTGGCGGGCTTCTTCGTCGTACATAGGGCTGGCGATGAGCAGCCCCTCGGAACAACGCGCCGCAACAATCGCCGTGGCTCCGTTTCGGCAGCCACCCGCGGATCCCGCGCACGCGCTGCTCGCCAACGGCTTCCTCGAAGACATCATCGCCGAGCTGGCGCGCTTCCCCAGCTTCGAGGTGCTGGCCGCACGCACGTCGCTCGCGCTCTCGGACCAAGAGCTCGAGCCGCACGCGCTGGCTGAGCGCTTCGGCGTCACGCACCTGCTCGATAGCTCGGTCGTTGCGAGCGCAGAGGTACTGCACGTGAAGGCCAACCTGATCGAAGCACCCTCTGGCCGGCAGCTATGGAACCAGAAGTACGCCGTGCCGCTGCGCGAGGTGCTCGCAGTGCAAGAGGACATTGCGGCGCACGTCGCCAACCACCTCTCGAGCCGTATCAACATGGCGCGGCTCGCCCGGGCCAAGACTCGGCCGATCGCCAGCCTCGAAGCGTACGACCTGTGGCTGCGCGGTCGAGATTGCGTCCGCCGCGGGACGGTCGCAGCCGATGCCGAAGCGCGCGAGCTGTTCACGCGCGCGCTGACGAGCGACCCGACCTACGCGCGCGCCTACGCGGGGCTGTCGCTCAGCCATTTCAACGAATGGAGCTGTCAAGCCTGGCAAGACTGGGAGGTCAACGAGCGCTTGGCGTTCGAGTACGCCTGCAAGGCGGTCGAGCTCGACGAGACCGATCACGTCGTGCACTCGGTGCTCGGCCGCATCCACATGTACCGGCGCAACTTCGGCCAAGCGCGCGTGCACCTCGACCGCGCGCTCGCGCTCAGCCCGAACGACGCGGACATCCTGGTGCAGGTCGCGCCGTGGTTTGCCTTCTATGGCGAGAGCGAGCGCGGCATCGCGCTGGTGGAGAAGGCGCTGCGCCTCAACCCTTTGCACGACGTGAGCTACTACATCCACGGCGCGCTGCCGTACTTCGTTGCGCGGCAACCACGCGCCGCGCTCGAGCTGATCGACAGGGCGCCGCCCAACATGCTCGTGGACCAGTCCGCCTACACAGCCGCAGCGCTCGCGCACCTGGACGAGCTCGCGGCCGCGCAACAGCACGTCGCGATGTTCATCGAGAACTTTCGAGAGAAGATCACGTTCGGTCGCACGCCGAGCCCGGATGAGCCGCTCGCGTACCTGCTCCACGTCAACCCGTTCGCGCGCCAAGAAGACGTGGACTACCTCGTTGGCGGCCTGCGCAAGGCCGGCTTGAGCGGCACCGAGCGCCCTTCTCGCGCGCCTTATCTCCCGAAGAGCGCCGCCTCCAGCGCCCGCTTCGCGCGCGACGGCGAGCATTGGGTCGCGACGTACGAAGGCAACACAGCGCTGATCGCGGACATGAAGGGCTGCGGCGACATCGCGCTCTTGCTCGCTTCGCCGGGCGAGCGCATCCACTGCATGGAGATCGCCGGCCGCGTGCTCGAGAGCGACGCCGGCCCGGCGATGGACGCGCGCGCTCGCGCGCAGTGCCAAGAGCGCATTCGCGAGCTGCGGGAAGATATCGAGAGCGCCGAGCGGGACAGCGACCTCGGGCGCGCCGGCCGCGCACGCGAGGAGCTCGAGCAGCTCATCGAGAGCCTCGAGCGCGCGCTCGGTTTATTCGGCCGCGAGCGTAAGGTCGGCGACCCGGCCGAGAAAGCGCGCACCGCGGTCACCTGGCGCATCCGCAGCGCGATCAAAAAGATAAGCGACAGCCACCCCGAGCTCGGTCGCCACTTCGACGCCTCGATCCGCACCGGTTCGTTCTGCGTGTACGACCCGGAAGTGCGTGTGACCTGGACGTTTTAGGCCTGCCTCACATCGTGAGGCGATGACTCACGCGTCTTGGGTATGACCAAGACACTCGAAAAAATCCTCGTCCTCCCCGGTGGCCTCGAGATCTCGTATACGGAGCAAGGTGATCGCACGGGCCCGGCCCTGATCATCCTGCACGGCTACACCGACTCGTTTCGGGGCAGCAGCCGACTGATGGCGCACTTGCCCGACTGGCTGCGCACAATCGCGATCACGCTGCGGGGCCACGGCGACTCGACCAAGACGATCTCGACGTATCGAACCGACGAGCACGCCCGCGACGTCGCGGCGGTGATGGACGCGTTGGCGCTCAATCGTGCCGTGATCGCCGGCCACTCGATGGGTTCGATGATCGCACAACGCTTCGCCGCCGACTTCAAAGAACGCACTGCTGGCCTCGTGCTGCTCGGCGCGTTTCGGACGTTGCGCGGCCATCCGGTCGGCGAGGCACTGTGGCACGAGACCATCTCGCAGCTTGTCGATCCGGTCGCCCCGGAGATGGTCCGCGCATTTCAGACCAGCACCATCGAAAAGCCCGTGCCGGCGGCGTTTCTCGAGATGGTGATCGAAGAAAGCCTAAAAGTTCCGGCGTTCGTCTGGCGCGCCGCGGCCCGCTCGTGGCTGGAAGAAGACCTGGCCGGCGTGACCGAGAACATCGCTGCACCCACACTCGTGCTCTGGGGCGACCGCGACGGCGTCGCTTCGCATGAAGAGCAGATCGCGCTTGCTTCGACTCTGCGTGCCGAGCTGCACGTGCTGCGCGGCATCGGCCACGCGCTGCACTGGGAAGATCCCGAGACGGTCGCCTCGCTCATCACGCGCTTCGCACAGAGCGCCCAGCGCGTCGCCGCCTAACCACCGAGTGGAGGATGAAGTCATGACCTTGCAAGCCCTGCCCCAAGCCGGCGGCCAACTATTCCTGACCGACGGCGGCCTCGAGACCACGCTGATCTTTCACGAAGGCATCGAGCTGCCGCACTTCGCCGCGTTCATCTTGCTCGAACAGAACCGCGCGGCGCTCAAAAAGTACTACCAGCACTACCTCGCGATCGCAGGTCACGCGCACGCCAGCTTCATCCTCGAGAGCCCGACGTGGCGCTGCAGCAGGGACTGGGGCGCGAAGCTCGGCATGGACGAGAAGCACATCTTCGACCTGAACCGCGACGCGATCGCGCTGATGCGCGAGCTGCGCGCGGCGCACGTGCTCACGCATCAGTCCAAAGGCGATGTCGTGGTGAGCGGCTGCATCGGCCCGCGCGGCGATGGCTACGACCCGGGCCAAGCCATGACCGCCGGTGACGCCGAGGCGTACCACTCACCACAAGTCGCCGCGTTCTGCGAGGCGCGCGCCGACATGGTCACTGCGATCACGATGACCAACACGCCGGAAGCGATCGGCATCGCGCGCGCCGCACGCGCCACCGGCCTACCCGTCGCGCTGTCATTCACGCTCGAGACAGACGGCCGCCTGCCCACCGGCCAGACGCTCAGGCAAGCGATCGAGGAGGTCGACGCGGCGACCGACAACGCGCCGGCTTACTACATGATCAACTGCGCGCATCCCACGCACTTCATGCACGTGCTCGAGCAAGGCGCCGCATGGTCCGCGCGCATCCGCGGCCTGCGCAGCAACGCCTCGAAGCGCAGCCACCAGGAGCTCAACGACAGCCCCGACCTCGACCCCGGCGATCCCGTCGAGCTCGGCGCCGAACACCGCGAGCTCCTGCGCCGCCACCCCCACATCAACATCCTCGGCGGCTGCTGCGGCACCGACCACCGCCACATCGAAAGCATCTACGGGTCCTGCCTAAAACGGTGAGCGCCAGCGACCGGTGTGCGACGTGCTTGAGAACGAGCGCCGCGCGAGTCGTGGCAATCGGAGGCGCGGATGCAGGCGAGCTCCGCACATGTATCACATCGATAATCCTGGCGGTGAGAACCACGGCTACTATCGCATTGGTTGGGACCTCAGCACGGCTGGCGACGTCAGCGGTGGTTGGTCGGCCATCAAGCCCATCCCGGGATGGTTTGGCTCGGAAGATCAGGCCGGCGGAATCGCCATCGCCGATCTCAACGGCGACGGAATGCCCGAGCTGATCGTGTTCCACATCGACAACCCCGGCGGCGAAAATCGCGGCTACTACCGCATCGGCTGGAAGCTGAACTCGGCCGGCGACGTCACCGGCGGCTGGTCCGCACCCAAGCCCATTCCTGGTTGGTTCGGCGCGGAGAACCAGGGCGGTGGGATCGCCGTGGCCGACGTCAACCGCGATGGTCGACCCGAGCTCATCGTGTACCACCTGGACAATCCCGTCGGCGAGAACCGCGGCTACTACCGCGTGGGCTACGGCATCAGTGCCAGCGGCGATGTCAGCTTCTGGCGTGCGCCCACCGCCATTCCAGGCTGGTTCGGCTCCGAGAACCAAGGTGGAGGGATCGCGGTGGCGCAGCTCGATGCGGCCAGTCGGCTCGACATGATCGTGCAGCACATCGACAACCCAGGCGGCGAGAACAGAGGCTACTATCGCGTCGGTTGGAACCTGCTGGCTTGAGGCGCGCGGGGCCGGCCGCCTGCTGCTCTCGCTCTGCGAGCGCCTGAAGAAGTTGCGCTGCTCCGAGCAGAACGCGACATCGCTGTTGCTCGCCGGTCAGCGACGTGCTGACGCTTTTTTTAGCGCCGCTCGAACAGACTTGCTGACGGGCGCGCTGAGCGCAGCGGTCGCCATGTCGAGCGCGTTCTCGATCAGTGCGGCGTCGACCGCGTCGCCCAGCGGCTCGCGGCGGTTGAAGACGCTCGTCAAGATCATGATCACGACCAGACGGTGCCGCTCGCGCAGCAAGGCCGCGGGCACGGTGGACGCGGCAGCACACTGTAGGTCGAGGATGTGTGCGGACACTGGCGCCAGCTGCTCGGTGCCCTCTGCGTTCGTCAGGCCGCTGGGTGCGCTGAATAGCGCCAGCACGAAGCGTCCGAACCAGCGCTCGCCCGCAGCGTTGGTGTGCTCGATCAGTGGTTGGTAGAGCACGTCGTTGAGGGTGCGCAGGTCGCCCAGCCGTCCTGCCGCCTTGGCCTTGGCCAGCAGCGCGGCGCGGCGACGCTCGAGCTCGGGCATACGTTTCTCGAGCACGGCTCGGATCAAGCCGCCCGCGTCGCCGAAGTGGTACTGGACGGCGAAGTTGTTGGCGGTGCCCGCCTGTGCGCTGATCTGGCGCAGCGATGCGCCGCCCAGACCGTGCGTGGCGTAGAGCTGCTCTGCAGCGTCGATGAGCCTGTCGGCGAGAGGGTCGTCGAGACGCGTGTGCCGTGGAGTTCGTGCCATACACTCGATGTGTGTGGAGACCGTGGTGCCCTCGCTTATACGCTTGCCGATCGTTGCCTGCCAGGCATGGTCGGCGACACGGCAGGCGGGAGAGATGTGCCAGCGAGGGAGACTGCGTAGCTGCGAGCGCGCTTGATGTCAGGCGCGGAGCACGTGGAGTCAATGTGAGCATGGCGCGCGAGCGCGTGCGTCTCGTCGGCGTGGTCTCTCCATAAGTCGCCTGACTTACCTGCGACCGCGTTGGCGTGAGCAAGGTGGGCGGGAAACGCCGTCACTCGCCGTGGCGTCATTTCTGACTCGTACGCGCACCCATCTTTTGTACGATCATCACGTACGGACAGGCGAGAGTCCGTGTCCCCGAGAAGCCCACGTTCCTCAGCTTCGAGGGCGGGGCAAAGGGCGCCACGCGAGGCTGGCGAGAGCTCTCGTCGTGGGTGCCCGAAGGGACGGCTCCGCTGACCTACCAGCTCGGCTCCGACCAGACCCTGACGCCGTCGGCAGCGGCGGCTCAACCCATCAAGTTCCACCAGCCCGCCGAGGCGACGGTGGGCGGAGGCGCCTTGACGTTCTCGACAGCGCCGCTCGACAAAGATCGTGTGCTCGTTGGTCGTCCACGCCTCGCCTTCCGCGCGACCCTCAGCGCACCCGACGCCAACTTCTACGTCACGCTGCTCGACGTGGATGCCATGGGCACCGAGACGCTGGTCAACGACGGCTATCTCAAGGCCAGCCATCGCACCTCGCACACCACGCCCACGCCGGTGCCGGGCTTCGCGGCCACACCGTAGTGCAGTGCGCGCCCGGCTCGTCCTCCGCCGAGGCCGAGCCTCAGGGTGTCTTCAAGAGGTCCAGGTTCTTCCACGTCAGGTCGATGAACACCTCGGGCTTCTTCCTGCACATGCCGCAGTCGTCTCCGACAAACATGCCCTTGCCGGTGGGCCCCTGGTCACCGCGCAGCATCCAGTTGAACCACGCCACGGCCACGGGGCCGAGCTCGCCTGCGTTGTCATCCCAGAGGTAGCTCCCGTGGCCACGCTTGTCGTTGGCGAGGAAGATCGGGATCTTCTCGATGGCTTCGAAGTCGAGCTCTCCGTTTGCACCGGCGAAGTCTTCGGGACCTCCATTGAAGATTGCCATCGGGGCGTGCAGCGCGTCGTAGATGGCCTGGTCGCGGAAAAACAGGCCGCTGTTGAAGAGGACGGTAGTTGCGACCCTCTTGTCTGGTGCGGCGCTCATCGTCATGAGTCCGCCACAGGAGTTGCCGGCGACCGCCATGTGCTCGAGATCGAGCTTGCGATAGAACGGACTGCAAGGACGGTCGTTCTCCTTGAACGCCCAGTCGAGCATGAGCTTTTGCTGCGTCGCGTCCATCGAGCTGGTCGGCCCCCCGAAGCCGCGGTTGTCTTTTGCGCCCGGCGCGCCATCGGCGACAATCAGATAGCCGTACGAGGCGAGCTCCTTGAGGAAGTCACCGTGCAGTGTGCCGTGCTTGGCGCAGCCGCCGTTGCCCCAGGCGATCACCTGCAGCGGCTGTTCGATCACGCTCGGGCGGTAGATCGTAAAGTCCTTGAAGTCTGGATACACCTCGATGATCGGCGTGAGTGGCCCGCGGTTTGGAGTGTCGACGCCGGTCACTGCCTCGGGCTCGAAGTTGAT
>Ga0190271_10003356_pt1 | contig 10014 bp, 8 predicted proteins | sample Popmic356T_FD_133747 | JGI IMG/M metagenome (GOLD analysis project Ga0190271, IMG submission 133747) | Populus adjacent soil microbial communities from riparian zone of Weber River, Utah, USA - 356 T | ecosystem: Environmental > Terrestrial > Soil > Riparian zone | place: USA: Utah | collected... | reverse complement strand
GTCGCTGACCAAGGACGACTTCACGATCTTCGAGAACGGGCGGCGGCAGGAGATCTCGCACTTCAGCAACGAGCGCACGCCGGTGAGTCTGGGCATCGCGCTCGACGCCAGCGGCAGCATGACCCCCGACAAGATGGCCGCGGCGCGCTCGGCCATCGACCGCTTCATCTACGAGCTGCTCGGCGACGACGACGAGCTCTTCTTCCTGGAGTTTGCGAGCACGGCTCGCATCACTCAGGGCTGGACGACCGACCGGGCCGCCATCAGCCGCGCCGTGGGACGCGTGGACCCGGTGGGCGGCACGGCCTTGTACGACGCCGTCGCGCGGGCGCTGCCGGTGGCCGCGGCGGGCCGGCACAAGAAGAAAGCGGTGCTGGTGATCTCGGACGGCAACGACACCAGCAGCTCGATCTCCGTGGCGCGGCTGCGGCAGCAGATTCGCGACAGCGAGGTCCTCGTCTACGCGCTCGGCGTGGACGGCACCGCGCGCAGCGAGACACCGCGCTCGCGGCCGCCGATCGGACTGCCGATCCCGAACCCGTTCCCACAACCGCGGACGCGGGGACGGACTCCAGGCCTGCCGCCGCCAATCATCGGCGGCGGGGGCAGCGGAGGCACGTGGGGCCGGCCGGCCGGCGAGCGCGTCAATCCGGATGCGCTGCGCGACGTCACCGACGAGACCGGGGGCCGCACCGAGATCGTCCGCGGCTTCGGCGAACTGCAGGCGGCCACCGCCCGTCTGGCCGACGAGTTGAGCAGGCAGTACTCGCTGGCCTTTTCGAGCACCGAGGAGAAAGACGGCCGCTGGCACCCGATCCGCGTGGAAACGCGTGATCGGCGCTTCACCGTCCGCGCCCGCCGCGGCTATACCGCGTCTTCGTAGGGCGGGGCTTCCGCCTTCGCCAAGGCTACGGCGGACCACCGTAGCTTTAGCGTAGGTGGTCAGCCCCGCCGGTCAAGGCGCGGCTAAAGCCGCGCCCTACCTGCGCGAAGCCCGGTATGATCGCTCTTCTGTGTCTACGTTCCTTCTCGTGCTCGGGCTGTCGCTCGTCGGCGGCCTGGGCGGGCTGCTCGTCGCCTCGGGCGTCCTGCTGATCAAGGAGCCCGCCCGCGCGCGGCTCATTCCCTGGCTGGTCAGCTACGCCGTCGGCGCGCTCCTGGGTGCGTCGATGCTGGAGATCCTGCCGAAGGCACTCGAGCAACTCGCGCCACCGCAGGTCTTTGCCACGCTGCTCGGCGGCATCCTGCTCTTCTTCGTGCTCGAAAAGCTGGTGCTCTGGCGGCACTGCCACACCCACGACTGCGAAGTACACGATGGAGCCGTGCTGCCGGTGGTCGTCGGCGACGGGTTCCACAACTTCGTTGACGGCGCCATGATCGCCGCGGCCACGATGACGTCGCTGCCGCTCGGCATCAGCACCGCGGTGGCCGTGACGGCACACGAGATTCCGCAAGAGGTCGGCGACTTCGCCATCCTGCTCCACGCTGGCTACTCGCGCAGCAAGGCGCTGATGCTCAACGGGCTGTCCGCGCTCGCCAGCGTCGCCGGCGCGATGGCGGCCTTCTTCGCCTTCGACCGGCTGCCCGTGCTCCTGCCTTACTTCCTGGCGCTCGCGGCCGCGAGCTTTCTGTACGTCGCGATGGCGGATCTCATCCCGGGGTTACACCGGGGCCGCACCGACGCGAGCTCGCTCCGCCAGATCATCCTGATCGCGGCCGGTGTCCTGACGATGCTGGTGGTGTGACGAGGTCGGGTAAGTCAGGTGGGCCAGGTAGGTCAGGTAGGTTGCGCTCCCACCTGACCGTCCCTCGCGCAGGACACTTCTCGAAATCCTTCTGAACGAAACGTCAGAATCGCGCCCGATCGCGCTGGCAAGGTCCTTGCCTCGTAGAGAGGCAGATTCTGAATCCGGGGCCACAAACGACACGCAGGCCCACACGGAGGATGTCATGTTGAAGAAACTGGCCGCCAGCGCGGCCCTCGTCATCGGGCTCGGCGCGTTCGGTCTCACCACTTCGGCCGCAGCCGCCGACACAGAGAACCTTCAGCTGTTCAGGGACGTGCAGAAGCAAGTGCTCCGGTACTCGCACTTCACGATCTTCGACAGCGTGAACACGCAGATCAACGACGGTGTCGTCACGCTCTCCGGCTGGGTCACAATGCCCTACAAGAGCAACGACATCGAGCGTCGCATCAGCCGGGTGGACGGTGTGACCAGGGTGGTCAACAACCTGAAAGAGCTGCCGGTGTCGCAGTTCGACGACGAGCTGCGCATCCGCATCGCACGCGCCATCTATGGCAGTCCGCACTTCCGCGGCTACGGATCGATGGTGAACCCGCCGATTCACATCATCGTGGCGCACGGGCGGGTGACGCTCGAAGGCGTCGTGAACAACAACGTGGATCGGATGATCGCGCGCTCGATCGCCAGCTCGTTCCTGTCGTTCGATCTGAAGAACGACCTGAAGACGACGCAGGAAGCGAAGGACGAGCTCGAGAAGCTGTGAGTGATGGGCGGGGCTAAAGACCCGCCCCTGCACTTGCGAACGAGTTCAGGGCCGCGCGGCACCCGCCGGGCGGCCCTTTCTTGCGATCAGCCAGATCGCCAGCGCGAACGCCAGCGCGGCGGCGACGATGGTGCCGCCGAACAGAAGCAACGTCGAATACAGGATCGACCGCGGCTCCATGTTCACCTGAAGCGCCAGCACGTCTCCCATCAAGCGCGCCGACAGCGGCTGGTCCCACTCCAGGATGTTGCCGCGCTGTACGCCGTCGGTGTTGTGATAGAGAATCTCACTCGGAACGTGGACCCGGAACGCGGCGACCTCGCTGCCGTCCCAGCCTACGCCCGTGACCGGCCTTCCCGACGGCGCGCCCACGGTCTGCTCGAACTCGACGACGTCGCCGCGCGGATCGAACCGGTAGCGCGACCACGAAAACGGCGCCAACTGCGACAGCTTCCGGATGTCGTTCACGTCGATCGCGACGTGTGCGAACCGCCGGCCGTTGCGCCGGCCGAGGCTGACGCTGGTCACCTGCACGCCAGGACCCTCGAAGTAGCGGCGCACGTCCGCCCGATCCACGCGTCCACGCGGATCGACGTTGAGATCGAAGCCCCGCAGTGCCACGAGCGCAGCCACCGACGCGTTCACGTTGACGGTTGCGGTGCCGTCCAGCGCGAGGTAGACCTCTTCCTCGTATTCCGGCGGCGAGCGGAACGGCGCGCGCGTACCGCCGCAGGCCGGCGCCACGAGCGCGCACGCCAGCACGGCCAGCACGGCGAGCGCCCTCGCGCGCGGCCACGAGCGCAAATGCAGGACTGTGTGGCGCGGCGCCAGCAGCATGAATCCTCAATGATATCCTTCCGAAGCGTTCTCATGCCCCGCCCACGGCTCTTCCTGATAGACGGCAGCTCGCAGATGTACCGTGCGTATCACGCGATGCGCGGCGGCGGCCTGTCCAACCAGGAAGGCTCGACGACGCACGCGGTCTATCTCTTCGTGACCATGCTGCGCAAGCTCATGACCGATCACGCACCGGCGTTCATCGCCGCGTCGTTCGACCTGAGGGGCAAGACGTTTCGCGACGACATCGTCAGCGATTACAAGGCCAACCGCGCCGCGATGCCCGATGACCTGGCCGAACAGATCGCCTGGGTACACCAGGCGTGCGAGGCGATGGGCGTGCCCATCCTCACGTCGCCGGGCTACGAAGCCGACGACGTGATCGGCACGCTCGCCATCAGGGCCGTGGCCGCGGGGTACGACGTATCGATCGTGTCGATCGACAAGGACTTCTTCCAGCTCGTCGCCGACCCGCACGTAAAGGTGTACGACCCGCGCGAAGACGGCACCTGGTTCGACGAGTCGGGCGTCGTCCAGAAATTCGGCGTGCGGCCAGCGCAGGTGGTCGACGTGCTGGCGCTCGTCGGCGATGCAAGCGACAACGTATCCGGCGTACCCGGCATCGGCAAGAAAGGCGCGATCGACCTCATGACCCGCTTCGGCGGTCTCGACGCGCTGCTCGACGGGGCGGCGGCGCAGCTCAAGGGCAAGCAACGGGACACGCTCATCGAGCATCGGGACGACGCGCTCAGAAGCCGCGAGCTCGTGACAATCCGCACCAACGTGCCGCTCGAAGTGGATTTTGCGACGCTCGCCTACCGCGGCGCCAACCGCGAGCGCTGCTATGAGCTGTTCACCAAGCTGGCGTTCCGAACGCTGGTCAACGACTACGCGCCGACGATGGCGTCCACGCCGCACGAGTACGAGCTCGTGACCACGGCCGAGGCGTTGGACGCGTTGACTGACCGGCTGAGAGCGGCCGGCGAGTTCGGCCTCCGGATCGTGACCGACGACATATCGGCTGTACGCGCGGCAATCGTCGGTGTCGCGCTCACAGTAGCGGACCGGCACGCCGCCTACGTGCCAGTGGGCCACTCGGGCGGCGACGACGCCGGCGATCTGCTCAGTGCCGCCAGCCGGCCGGTGCAGCTGGAACTGGCGACCGTGCTCGGCCGGCTGAAGCCGCTGCTCGAGGACGCGGCGATCCACAAGCTCGGACACGACCTGAAGCAGGACACGATCCTGCTCGCGCGGCACGGCGTCACCCTGCGAGGGGTTGCGTTCGACGCCCTGCTCGGCAGCTATCTGCTCGACGCCTCGCGCTCGAGCCACGCGCTGCCCGAGATCGCCCTCGAGCACCTCGGGTACCGGGCGATCGACGAACAGAGCGTCGCCGGCAAGGGCGTGAAAGCCGTGCCGATGTCACAGCTCGCGCCGGAGGCCGTGCTGAAGCTCGCCTGCGAGCGGGTAGACGTGGCGCGGCAGCTGTCGCGCAAGCTGGAGCCGCTGCTCGAGACCGAGCAGCTCGCCGGCGTCAACCGCGACTTCGAGCTCCCGCTCATCGACGTACTGGCCGACATCGAGCGTGCCGGCATTCGGGTCGACACTGCGGCCCTGGCGCAGCAGGGCGCGCAGCTCGAGAACCAGCTGCTGGCGCTGACGGCGCGCATCCACGAGCTGGCCGGCGGTGAGTTCAACATCAGCTCACCCAAGCAGCTCGGCGAGGTGTTGTTCGAGCGGCTCAATCTCCCGGTCCTGAAGAAGACGGGCGGCACGCGTTCGGCGTCCACTGCTGTCGAAGTGCTGGAGGAGCTCGCACTCACGCACGAGCTCCCGAAGCAGATTCTCGAGTACCGCGGGCTGCACAAGCTGAAGGGCACGTACGTCGATGCCCTGCCCGTGCTGGTGAATCCCGAGACCGGCCGCGTCCACACCAGCTTCAATCAGGCGGTGGCCGCCACCGGACGCCTGAGCAGCTCCGATCCAAACCTGCAGAACATCCCCATCCGCACCGAGATCGGGCGTCTGATCCGCAGCGCGTTCATCGCCGCGCCGGGCTACGTGCTCATCTCGGCCGACTACTCGCAGATCGAGCTGCGCGTGCTCGCGCACCTGGCGGGCGAGGACACGCTGATCGAGTCGTTCCGCGGCGGCGAGGACATCCACGATCGCACCGCGCTCAAGGTGTTCGGGGCCGACAGCGGTCTCGGCAAGCACGAGCTGCGGCGCCGCGCCAAGATCATCAACTACGCATTGCTCTACGGCAAAACCGCGTTCACGCTGGCGAAGGACATCGGCGTGACCAAGGAAGCGGCGCAGACGTTCATCGACGCCTACTTCGCCGGCTTCCCCAAGGTGCGCGGCTACATCGACGCGACCGTCGAGGAAGCACGGCGGACCGGAGTGGTGAAAACCATGTTCGGCCGGCGGCGGCTGGTGCCCGAGTTGAACAGCCGCAACGGCCAGATCCGCATGGCGGCCGAGCGCGCCACCATCAACATGCCGATCCAGGGCACCGCGGCCGACATTCTCAAGCGCGCGATGATCGACATCCACACCGCGCTCGCGCAATCGGGCGGCAAGTCCGGCGCCCGGACGCGCATGATTCTCACCGTGCACGACGAGCTCGTCTTCGAAGCACCGAAGGAGCAGGCGGAAGAAGCCTCGGCGCAGGTGAAGGAGTTGATGCAGAACGCCGTGACGCTCGCGGTCCCGCTCGACGTGGACGTCGGCTACGCCGACAACTGGCGCGACGCCAAATCCTAGTCACCGGCGCACGTAGGGCGCGGCTTCAGCCGTGCGGCGGGCCTGAAGGCCCGCCCTACGGACGGCTTGTGCCCACGTCAGGCGTCGTGCGATTGCGGGAGCGCCGGCTTGATGTCCACCACCGGCGTGCCGTCGATCGCCTCGAGCGGCCGCACCTCGAGGCGGGCGCCGTCGATTCGCGTCACCGTGACGCGGTGCAGGCCGATCGGGTTCGGCCGGTCCGGTGAACGCGTCGCGAATACGCCCATCAGCGGGTTGCGCAGGTCGCCGCGCGGACGCACCTCGAGCACGTCGCGACGCCCGGCATGGAGCCAGGTGAGCAGCAGGATGTCGTCGCCCGCGTTGATGCCATCCAGTGCGCGGACGAAGTCGGCCGCCACTTCCACGACCGCGTCGGGCGCACCCTCGTATCCCTGACGTGGCGCGCCCTTCCGCTCGGTGAGGCCGGAACGCACGACGCCAATCGGGCGCAGCGTGTAATCGCTCATGACCGTCGAAAGCCCTTTTTTTACAAGCCTGTTAACGCGCGCCGCGACCGGCAAACTGAGACCGTAGTAGAGTTCATCTTTTTGCCCTTTGTGGCCAGGACGTGATCATGAGCGAAGTCGACTCGAAGGCGTCGCAAGCGCACGCCGACATGAAAGCGGCAGAGAACGAGCTCGCCCGGGCGGCTGACGCCGCCAAGGGCGCAAGCGATCGGGCGCGAGCGGCGCGGCGCATCGTGAAGCAGGCCAGGAAAGACGCTCGCAAGGCGCAGAAGGCCGCGCGTAAGGCCAAGCGTGCCGCCAACGACGCGCGTAAGCGCTTCGCGAAGGCCTCGGCGCGCGTAGACCGCATCGCGGCGCGTGCGGCGCGCGCAACGAAGGCGGCGAGCAAGCCGAAGACGGCCGAACCGGTCAAGGCGAAGAAGGCCAAGGCGAAGAAGACTGCCGCCGAGGCCGCTGTCCCGTCGCCGAAGAAGACTGCAAAGGTGGCCGCGAAGCCGCCAGAGGAAAAGATCAAGACGACGGCCGCCAAGGCTCCGGGCAAGCGGAAGAGTGCCAAGACACGCACCGCCGCCCCCGCTGGTGCGCGCCGGAAAGCGGCGCCCCCAGCAGCGAAGAAGGCGGTGACCGCGCCGGCGCCAGACATCGCTCGCGACGCAGGAGAAGCGGCCGACGACAGCTTCACGATGAGCGAATCCGATATCGACTGACCGGCGGCGACGTCACTCGAAGCGCTGGTCGTCGGCCGACGGTCCGTACAGCGCCGGCACCTTGGCGCCCATCAACCGCAGGTACACCGTCATCTGGCCGCGGTGGTGCACCCAGTGGTTGATGGTGTCGCGGACCATCAAGTGCCGTGACATCTGGAGCACCGGGCGTCCGCCGGCCAGCAGCCGCCACGATGTTTCCAGGTGCGCATCGTCGGTCTTGGTGAGCGCCTCGCGCGCGCCGGCCATCGCCTTGTCCAGGGCAGCCACCAGCACGGCGCTCGAAGTCGTCGGCTCGCGTTTCTGTTGCGATCCGCCGGGCGGCGCGACATCGAGCTCGTCCTGGTTGACGATCATCGTCACCCAGCCGGGAATATTGGCCACCATGTCGGCGAGGTAGCCAAAGATCATCGACCGGTCGTGGGGCTTCCAGTCGTGCTTGCCGTCGGGCACGCATTCGAGCGCCCGGCGGCTTTTCGCCCCCTCGCTCTCGAGCTCGTTGAGCAGCAGTTCAGTCAGCTTCATCAGCGCCTCCGCCGCGAGCAACCTGCAATTCGCGGCCCAGGGCGCAGGTTACTTCCAGCTCTCCTTCACGAGCGTCCACTCGGCGCGCAGTGCCCCGACCTGATCGGCTCCTTCGCGGGCCGGGTTGGAACGGGCACGCTCGGGGATGAGCGCCTGCTCGACCACGCGGTCGAGATCGACCCGCAGCTGCGCCGTCGCCGCGGGATCCAGCGTCGAACGGACCCACGCCGCGATCGCGGCGCTCCACGCGCGATCGAGGTCGCCCACGCCGCGGGCCGCCACGACCTGCCAGTAGTTGGCGGCGCCGTTGGCCGGATCCTCCCGCAGCTCGCGGCTCATGCGGTCGGCGATGCGCTGATAGACCGCCGCGCGGCGCTCGTAGGGCAGCTTCTGGGCCTCGAAGTCCAGCGCCGTGGCCCACCAGTCGAGAAGATTGGTTCGGTCACGAGCGCTGATCAGCATCGTTTTGTCGAGCCCGGAGTCGAAGAGGTCCGCCGCCGGCCCGTAGACTTCGGCGAGAAACAGAGCCTGACCCAGGCCGATGAGCAGATCCACCTGATCCCGCGGCGAGAGCGCGGCCACGCGCACCGTCTGCAGCGCTTCGCGCGCGCTCGCGAGCTCGGAGGCGTTGCGGTTTTGCCGGTAGCGCTCGAGGTGTGCGCGCGCGATGACGAGCGCCGCGGCATCCGCCCATTGCGCGTCGCGCCGGGCGACCGACGCGGCGTCGATCGCCCCCTCGTAGTCGCCGGCGTTGTAGAGCGTGCGCGAGCGGGCGAGCGCCGGCGCCTCGGCGGCCGCGACGGCCGGCGGCGCCACCCACACGGCCGCAAGCACAACTGCGCACACGAGATAGGTCCGCATATCCACGCATGCTAACACCGGCGGCACAGAGGGGCCCGAGACCGCTTTGCTACAATTCGGACTCGATGGGTGAGCCCTTGATCGTGCCGCGTGCCGAGCACGTCCTCTCCCGCAAGCTCGTCGATCCCGAAGCCCTCAAAGTGCTCTACCGGTTGAACCAGGCCAGCTACACGGCGTACCTGGTGGGCGGCAGCGTGCGCGACCTGCTGCTCGGCCGCAAGCCGAAGGACTTCGACATCGGGACGTCAGCGCATCCATACGAGGTCAAGAAGCTCTTCCGCAATTGCTGGATCATCGGACGGCGCTTCCGGCTCGCCCACGTGCGATTCGGCGACAAGACAGTGGAGGTGGCGACGTTCCGCCGGCAGGTGTCCGCGGAGGAAGCGGCCGCCGCCGACGCTCCACTCCAGACGTTGGCGCCGCCCGACAGCGACGTGGCAGTTCCAGAGCTGGATGACGCCCGCGACCGGCTGATTCACCGGGACAATACCTTCGGCACCCCCGAGCAGGACGCCTTCCGCCGCGACTTCACGATCAACGCCCTCTTCTACGACATCGCGAGCTTTTCGATCATCGACTACACCGGCGGCCTCGAGGATCTGCGGGCGCGGGTCGTCCGCTGCATCGGTGTGCCCGAAGAGCGCTTCCAGGAAGACCCGGTGCGGATGCTCCGCGCGGTGGCCATGGCGGCGCGGCTCAACTTCACGATCGATCCACCGATCGAGGCGGCCATCGCCGAGCACCGGGGCGACATCGCCCGGAGCGCGCCCGCCCGCTTGATCGAGGAGTTCTACAAGCTGCTGCGCTCGGGATCGGCCGAACGTGCCTTCAGGATGATGGCCGACCACAAGCTGCTCGAACCGATCTCCGAAGAGCTGCAGACACACGCCGGCGAGGCGCTGTGGCGATCGCTGGCCGCGCTCGATACCTACCGGAACCGCCTCGAATCGGCGCCCGACACGCTCACCAATTCCATCCTGCTCGGATCGCTCCTGATGCCGATCGGCCCGGCAGCGAAGGCGGTGACGAATCCGCCTCGGTGGACGGAAGACATGAAGAAGGAGCCGCGGATTTCGCTGGGACTGCTGCCGCTGGCGCGACGCGACATCGAACGGCTCCGGCAGATTCTCGGGCTGCAGCGCCGGCTGCTCGACGCGAAGATGGCGCCACGGGCGCGGCGGGCGCTGACCCACAAGGGCACGTTCCGCGAGGCGCTCACCTGGCTCGAGATCCACGGTCAGGCGCCCGAGGCTGTCGCCGAATGGCAGGCATTCGTCACCACGAGCACGGGCGCTCCGGTCGAAGGCGAAGCGGGCGCCGAAGGC
>Ga0190271_10003355_pt1 | contig 10015 bp, 8 predicted proteins | sample Popmic356T_FD_133747 | JGI IMG/M metagenome (GOLD analysis project Ga0190271, IMG submission 133747) | Populus adjacent soil microbial communities from riparian zone of Weber River, Utah, USA - 356 T | ecosystem: Environmental > Terrestrial > Soil > Riparian zone | place: USA: Utah | collected... | reverse complement strand
TATGCGAACCCTTAGCAAAGGGCCACGCCGATGGAGCGCATACTCTACCAATTCCCTTTTTCGCATTACTGTGAGAAGGCCCGCTGGGTGCTGGACTTCAAGGGCGTGCCGTATCGGATCCACAACCAGTTTCCGGGCATCCACGCACGCACCAACCGCCGCTTGACGGGCCGCACGAGCGTGCCGCTGCTGATCGAACAGGGACAGGGCATCGCCATCAGCGGCAGCCATGAGATCGCGCTGCACCTCGAAGCGCGCGCGCTGGGGCCCTCGCTGTTGCCGAAATCGGCGACCGTGCGCGTGGAGCTCGACCACTTCATACGTCATTTCGACGACGTCGTGGGGCCTGCGGTGCGGCGCTACGGGTACAGCTTCATCCTGGCGCGCCCCGCGCTGTTTCGAGACGTGTTCTTTGACGAATATCGCGGCGTGGCCAAGCTCGCAGGTCGCTGGCTGGCGCGCCCGCTGACGCTCGTCATCGGCAACATGTACCGTGTTAATGCCACCGCAGAAGTTGGCAAGCTCCCCGACTTGGTCCGCAGCGCGGCCGACCGTGTCGAAGCGCGGCTTGGCGGTGCGGCGCGCACCGCCCGGTTCCTGTTCGGTGATGAGCTCAGCTTGGCCGACATCACGGTTGCCTCGCTGCTCGGTCCGGCGATCGGCCCTGCCGGCTCGCCGTGGGCGATGGACTTCGACATTCCGCAGCTGGGCAAGCTCCGGGAAGAATTGCGCGCAAGGCCCGTGGGCCGGTATGTGGCCGAGCTGTATGCGCAGCGCCCGGCGAGCACTGCGTCTCCGTACTGAGGAAGCCGCGATCGACGCTGGAAGCTGATCGCGAATCGCGTGCGCCTGACAGGTCGGCAGGTGTGCATTGCCGCTGATCGCGAGGTCCGCGAGGTTGCCCCAGTCCGCACACGTGCGCATCTGGCGAGCGCTCCGCCGTCCTTCGTAGCGTGCAGCTCGCTAAAGTTGGTGCAAAAAACTCGTTCGGCCAGGTGTGCGGGCAGTTCGGTGCCGCGATCGACGGGCGGCGCAAAGCACGCCTCCGTGCGGCACCATGGACGGCGCGGAGGATCAGCTCGCGTAGCGCTCGGGACGACAGCGGTTTTCTCCTGCAGAGTCGCGGGTGACTGCCTCACCTCACCCGATGCCAGCACGCGCGAGTAGGTGGGACGGCCGAATACTTGCCGTATCCGTGCATGCAATCAGTGGCTGCGGACTAGGTGCGATGGGACCGAAGCGCTCGGAGTTGGAGCGCCAGCGAATGCACCAGGCAAGCAGAGCCTCGGCGTCGAGCGCAGCGGTAGTCGGAGGTGGCATGCTGGCGCCGCTAGCAGCGGCCGCCTGTCGCTTAGACCTAACGCCGCCGACCGTCACATCGCATACTCTGACGAGCAGAGACTGCTGGTGGTCGGTTCGTTCCTCACGTTACGGGTGGTCACGGGTCGTGCCTCCGCGCCGCCAGCGGCGGCTGGTCCGATGCAGGTCGACCCGCTGGCTCGTCCGGGGCGCGACCGAGCGCGGGCTTCCCCGTGAGTGAGCTCATCGCACAATGCGCGTCAGTCCGGCCGCCCGGCGCCGGTCGCTACCTCGAGTTGGCGCTCTGCGAGCTGGCGCGCTGCGTAGAAAGTCCGACGCTATGGCGCGCGTGCTGACACGCGGGCTCGGTGTGTGCTTGCTCGGGCTCGTGGCGTGCCTGCGTTTCGGTTACGAGGAGCGTCCGAACGATGCCGCTGCCGGCGTCGATGCCAGCCTGCGTGATGCGGCTGCTGCGCCCGACGCCGCCGGCCGGCCCGACGCTGCGGCGACGCCCGACGCGTCAGCGGCGCTCGATGCGGCTGTCGCAGCCGATGCGTCAGTGGTGGCCGACACATCAGCGACGCCTGACGCATCAGCGACGCACGACGCATCAGCGACGCCTGACGCATCCACGACGCCTGACGCATCCACGACGCCTGATGCTTCGACGACTCCCGATGCATCGACGACCCCTGACGCCGCCACGACGCCCGACGCCGCTATCAGCTGCACACCGAGCGCGACCTACGACTATTGTACGAAGCTGCCCGCGCTGCCGCAGGTGCAGCAGATCGACGGTGTGCTGGACTGTGGCCCGAGTCTCATCGAGCTGCCTCCGAACGGCTGGAATTCTACGAAGGCCCTTCCGAGCGATAACCACGCGCGCTACGCCGCCGCGTGGCGCCCGGACGGACTCTATTTCTACGTCGAGGTGGACGACGCGCTGCGGCTCCCAGCGCTCGCGAGTCACCTCGACCCCTGGTGCGGCGACGGTGTCGAGTTGTATGCGGATGCCGACGGAAGCTACACTTCTGCGCCCGACTACGATAACCCCGGCACGATCCAGCTGCTCGCAGCTGCACCGGCGCGCGACTCGAGCACTGCGCTCGCGCCGGACGCGCGCTATCACACGCGCAGCCAGCTCCGCGCTGGCGACTGGTCCACGCGCCACGTCATGGTGCCGCGCGCCAACGGCTACGCGCTGGAGGCCTTCGTCGCGGCCGAGGAGCTCGAGTTGAGCAGCAGCTGGACCTTGGCGTCCGGAGGCAAGGTCGGCTTCGACATCGCGATCAACGTTTCGGTCTTGGACGAGAGCCAGAAGGTCGGCTGTGGTTACTTCCTCGGCCAGTACTATTTGCGGCTCTCGCGCGCGCCCTGCTTCTCCGATAGCTGCCGGCCCTACGCGAATGTCGCGGCCTTCTGTACGCCGCTCCTCGAGTGAGCCGGATGGTACGCGGCGGACCGCGGCCCGTGCGGAGCCAGCGGTCTGCGACCAGCCATGAGGGCTGCGTCGCTGCCAAACGCGTCAGGCCGGAGCTCTCGCGTCCAAGAAGCGCGCATACCCCGAGCCGTCGCATGCGACGCCGAGCTCGACAGGTGCGGGCGCCAAGTCGCGCCCGATGCGCAGCGTATCGGACTCGGTCAGCTTCACTCGGGTCGCTCGCGCAGCACACGCGCGGGCGAGCCCGCCGCGATGGTGAAGTCGGGGATGTCGCGTGTCACGACCGACCCTGCGCCGATGCGCGCGCCACGACCGATGCGCACGCCCGGCAACACGATGGTCCCGACACCGAGGTTCGCCTCGTCGGCGATCTCCACGGGCGCCATCTCCACTGGTGACAGCAGGGGCGGCACGGCGCGACCGAGCTCCTGGTGCTCGGAAGTCAGGATCATGACGCCCGGACCGATGCCGACGTGGTGGCCGATCGTGATGCCGGCGGCGCTATGAAAAAAGCAGTTCTGCCCGATCCACGTCTCGTCGCCGATCCGCATGGCGTTTTTGTAGTAGCCCTTGAGGATGGTGCGGTGGCCCACGTACACGTTGCGGCCCAGGTAGACGTTCTCGGGGTGAAAGATCAGCACGTCGTGCTCGAACACGCAGTCTTCACCGCAGGCACCCAGTTGCTCGGGCGCGAACGAACCCGAGCCGTGGCTACGATTGCGCATTCCGAGGAGTCTAGCTCATGTCACGCACGCCTTGCACATCAGCGCGCAGGGCAGCTCGCTGCCGTTCGGTAGTCGGTTATTGGCCGCACCTAGGTGCCGATAGCCGAGCCGCTCGTAAAACGGCACGGCATTGAGCGTGGCGTGCAGCTGCAGCTCCTCGCAGCCGCGGGCGCGCGCGAGCTCTTCCATCGCAGCCATCAAGCAACGGCCGACACCGCGCCGCGCAACGTCCGGGCCGACGTACGTGGCGTGGATGAAGCCACGCTCCGCATCGATCACCCCGAAGCCGAGCAGCGGGGCGCTGTCCGCGCGCCGCGCCACGAACATGGCCCGACTCGTGAGCAGTGCTGCATACGCGTCAACACGCGCGCGCAGCCCGGCGGTCCAAGTTGTCAGTTGTTCGGCGGTGTAGTGATCGACGCAGAGCTGCGAGATCGATGCGACGTGCATCACCGCTATCGCCGCCAAGTCGCTCTCGCTCGCTCGGGTGACGCTGATCTCCATAGCTGCGAGGCTAACACAGCGGAGGTACAACCGCGCAGAGCCACGTCGTGGCCCTGCCGCGAGCGTTTTTCGCGCAGAGAATGCCGCGATTCGGGCCTTCGAAGAAAACGTGTCCACGCTTGGCTTCGCGCTGGTGATCGAGTTATGGAGTCTGTCGCCGCTTCATGGCATCGCGCATCTCCCGCTTCTCTCTCCTGCGGCTCGTGTCTCCTGCGAAGGCGTGCGTCACCGGTTGCGCTCGTATGCGTGCGCTGTCTCGTTACGCCTCGTCATCAGTGCGCCGCCTCGCAGGACGACATCTTATTACTTAGCGTCGGTTCGTTCGCAGTTACTACGAGTCCGCTCACGGTTTCCATGCTCGCGCGGCGCTCCTCTCGGCGCCGCGCTGCAAGAAAGGCCTGCCCTTCGACATGGTCCAACGGCGTGCGTTGTTACTATTCGGCGCTCTCGGCGCGCTCGGCTCCTTGACCGCATGTGACACTGCGAGCTCCGCATCGCGTGACACAACGTGCGGTAGCGATGTGGCCCTGCGGACGCCGGAGCCGACGACGGACGACGAGGCTTCAGCGGTCGCGGCGCGCGCTGCGGGCGAGCGTGCGCGCGCCGACGGGCCTCGCACCCCAGTCGAGTCAGACGCCAGCGCTGCGCCGAAGGCTGCGGCCGGGACAGCTGCAGAGCCGGTAGCAGGCTCCGGCGCGGCGAAGCCTGCTGCACCCATGATGGCTGCGGCGCCGGAGCGCGGCGCAGACGGCTCGACCAAGGGCGACACCACAGAACCCGCCAAGCCGGCCCGTCAGACCCCGCTGCCGCCGAGCATCGGTACGGGCGACCTCCAGCACCCCGCCGGTGGCCCGGCGCCGCACGAAGCGTCCAAGCTCACTGGCGCCGCATTCGTACTGGTGAAGAACTGGGACTTTGGGGCGCGGGACACGATCCGGAACCAGGCAGACCTCAACGCCGAGTTTCAGTACCACGATCAGTTCGGCACCATTGCCAATGGAACCAACTACGGCGCGGTCACGGTGGCACCGAGCCCGGATCTAGCGATCGGCGCGATCGACCTCGATCTGCCCGACGATCAACAGCCGCACGAGGACCCCGCGCTGCCGACGCGCGAGTGGACAGCGACCTCGCTGCTGACCCATGTGCGCCCGCTCGAGGCCAAGCAGAAGAAGGTTCGGGTGTCGAAGCACAACGCCGGCAACGGCAGCTTCACCAGCAAGTGGAGCTTGCCCAAGGGTGGTGCGCTGCTCGGCCATGACCTCGTGTGGGAGACGCGCGTGCGTATGCCCAAGCCGTTGCCGGGCTACTGGTTCGCGCTGTGGACGGCCGGAACGCAGTGGAACGGCGGCGCCGAGATGGACGTGCTCGAGTCGTTCGGAGCGCCGCACATCGGCGCTGACGCATTTCACTCCGACGCCGTCGGCGGCAAGAACATGATCGACTATAGCGACTGGCCAACCGCGCTCACGCGCGTCGGCGTGCCGCTGCCGCAGCGCGCGCTAGCCGACTGGCACGTCTGGACCTGGGTGTATCTGCGCGACGACAGCTTCGAGATCTTCTACGACGGCTATCGCGTGCAGCATGGCGAGATCCACTGGACGAACGGTGGCTCGGCGCAGGGCGTGCCCATCGACATGCGCTTCTTGTTCGACTTCTCCTGGGGACACACGCAGATCGAAGACGTGGACATCGAGCTCTCCGCCGACATGTTCCCGCTCACTTACGAGATCGACTACAGCCGCGTGTACATGCGCTAAGGTCGCCGCTCACAGCTTGACTCGAATGGCCCAAAGGTCCGGGAAGAGCGGCCTAAACAGCGTGGCCTTCAAGTACTCGACGCCGCTCGAGCCTCCCGAGCCGAGCTTGGCACCGATCGTGCGCTCGACCATCTTCACGTGCCGATAGCGCCACTCTTGTAGACCCTCATCGAGATCGACGAGGCGCTCGCACAGCTGGGCGACCAGCGCATCGTGCCGATAAGCGTGCAGCAGCGCAGCCTGCACGGACTCGCAGGCTTCCGTCGAGCGCTCGACGTCGCGCGTCAATGCAGCTTGTGGCACGGCATAGCCGCGCGCGTGGAGGTAACGCAAAAACGCGTCCCAGACACTGCGCGTTTCGAGGCTGAGCTGCAGTCGTGCGCGCTCCGGCGAGCCGAGCGGATAGCGCTCGAGCAGGGCAGGGCGCTTGTATCCGAGCGCAAACTCCACGCAGCGGAACTGCGCGGACTCGAACCCGCTCGCCGTGTCGAGTCGCTCGCGAAACGAGTTGAACGACATCGGGGTCATCGTCTCGAGGATGTCGACCTGCGCCACCAACGTCTTCCAGATCGTCAAGATGCGCTTCAACGTGGCGAGAGCAACGTGCGCGCGGCTGTCGTCGTGGACAGCGTCGCTGTCGAGCGCGCCGCGGAGCTTCTCGGTCTCGTGCAGGATCTGCTTGAACCAGAGCTCGTACACTTGATGTACGACGATGAACAAATGCTCATCGTGCTCGGGCCCACTCGACAGACAGCGCTGGACCGACAGTAGCTCGTCGAGCGCGAGGTATTGGCCGTAGGTGAGCGGCATGTTGGCGAGTATACCGCGGCGCGTGTCAGCCATTTCCAAGCTGCGGGCCGCCAGCGGTGGCAGCCGAGTTTGTGTCTCGACACGCCCGGTGCGGCGTGCGACATGCGCGGTAGTCCGGCGTCAGGCCACTTCACCCGTTGTCGCAGAGCTTCCGCGTCACCCGACATGTCCGAAGTCCCCATGCCAGCGGCTTCTGCTACGTCCGCGCGTGCTGCGCTGCCTCTGGCGCACTCAGCGCACGCGCGCTCGAACGCGGTCGCTCGCGTCAGCATCAGCGTGCTCGGCGCGTGGCTGGCCTTTTGGTTGTGGTGTGGGCGCTATCACCTGCTCGACGACGCGTTGATTCACTTACGCTATGCCGAGCAGCTCGCCAGGAGCGGCCTGCTCACCTACAACGACGGCGCGCCGAGCTTCGGTACTTCGAGCCTCTTGTACGTCGCGCTCTTGGCGGCTTGCCGCGCCAGGCTGTCCGCGCCGCTGCTGCCGCTGCTGCCAAAAGTGCTCTCGTGCAGCGCATACGTGGGACTGTGGCTCGCGATCGGCGTGACTCGCGCGCGGGCGACCAACCGCAGCGCGTTCGGCGTGTGGTCGCTGCTCTGGTTCGCGTTGAGTGGCCCACTGGCAGTGCGCTGGCTGAGCGACGGCATGGAGACGAGCCTGACGCTCGTAGCTGCCAGCGCGGTCGTCGTCAGCTTGCGTAGCCTCGCGACGAGCAGGTCGGCGGTGCGCGCGTCACACGTCGCGCTTGCCAGCGCGCTGTGCGGATTGACGGTGCTCTTGCGGATCGAGCTGTCGTTGCTCGTGGCAGTGATCGGCTGCGCCACGCTGGGTCTAGCCTGGGAGCGCGGTGTGCGCAGGGGTATCGCCCTGCGCCTTGCACCGGTGGTCGCAACCGTCGCTGGCAGCCTGCTGGGCGTGTGGCTGTGGACCGGCCACGTGTTGCCCGACACGGCGATCGCCAAGGGACAGGGCGGAGCATTCGACCCGGCTAGCGCGCGCGCCGTGCTGTCGGCACTGGCCGCCTCGGGGTCGCTCGGCCTCGGCTTGTGCGGCGTATGGTTGATGTCGTGGTGGCTGGCGGCGGCCGAAGACCGTAACCAACCACAGCTGGTGCGCTGGTGGCTGCGGCCCACGTCGCTTGCGAACGCGCTGTTTCCGCTGCTCGTCTTGCTCATCGTGGCGCGCGGGCAGGCCGTCCAGGGCGTTCGCTACCTCGCGTGGGCGTGGGTCGCGAGCGTGACCTGGAATGCGCTGACGCTGGAGGCTGCAGGGAAGTCCGGGCCGTCGCTCGCGATAGCTGGCGTCCGAGCAGGCACCCGCACGGCGCTGCGGCTCGGTGTCGCTCTGGTCTGGCTGCTGTGGGCGGCAGAGTCGCCCACGACATGGCGCATCTTTGCGGGGCGCTCCGAGACGTTTCTGCGCATGTCCGAGAGTGAGTGGACGAGTTTTCGCCATGTGCCGTCCGTCGCCGCCGACATCGGATTCTTTGGCTATTTTTCGCGCACCGAGGTGTGCGACCTGAATGGGCTGGTCAACGGACGCGCATTCGCGCAAGCGAGCAGCGCGCAGCGCGCGCGCCGCTGTGCTGAACGACGCCCCGTGGTGGCATTCGTGACCGACTCGCAACGACGTTTGCTGATGTCCGTGCTCGACCTCACAGGCTGGACGCCTTGTGGTTATGTCGATTTCACCAACGTCGCGAGTCTCGATCGACACGAGCTGTTGCTGCATCCGCAGGCGGATCTGCACTGTCCCGCAGGGTTTGCGCGCACCCAGACGCCCAAGGTGCAACGGCCAGTCGTTGTGAACATGGCGCACAGTCAGCCGCCGCACTCAGCGCCAGCGAGCGCTGCGGGCACGCCTCGTGCACCTTGATGCCGGACCTGATGCCGACTTGATATCGACGAGGCCCGCGCACGGAGTCCTGCAAACGGAGCACTAACAGACGGAGCGGATCCCCATGACGTACGCCACGACCACGACCCCCGAACGGACCATCAGCACACAATGTTGCATCGTGGGCGGCGGCCCAGCTGGCATGATGCTCGGGCTCCTGCTCGCGCGCGCGGGAGTACGCGTGGCCGTGCTCGAGAAGCACCAAGACTTCCTACGGGATTTTCGCGGCGACACGGTGCATCCGTCGACGCTCGAGATCCTCGCGGAGCTCGGGCTCAAGCAGCGGTTCGATAGCTTGCCGCAGCAGCGCGTCGAGCAGCTCTTGGTGCAGTTCGCAGATGGCGTGCATCCGGTGGTCGATTTTCGCGGGCTAAAGCCGTTTCCGTATCTGGCATTCGTGCCCCAGCGAGACTTCTTGAACTTCCTGGCCGACGAAGCCACGCGCTATTCGGGTTTCGAGCTGCACATGCAGACCGAGGTCACCGACCTGCTGCGCGTCGGCGGCCGCATCATCGGCGTGCGGGCGCGCACGCGCGATGGCGACGTGGCGGTGCATGCACAAGTCGTCGTCGGCTGCGACGGGCGCCACTCCGACGTTCGCGCACGCACGGGGCTGCAGGTGGACGACCTCGGGGCGCCCATGGACGTGCTGTGGTTTCAAGTGCCGCGCTACGCCACGGATGCAGCTCACAGCTTCGGTGTCGCGGGTCGCGGCAGCTTCATGGCGCTGCTCGATCGCGAGGACTACTGGCAGATCGCCTACGTCTTGCGCAAAGGCACCGTGCCCGAGCTCATGGCTGCACCGATCGACGAGTTTCGCGCCGAAGTCGCGCGTCGCGTCGCGTTCTTGGCCAACCGCACGCACGCGCTGGCAAGCTGGTCCGACGTCAAGACGCTGCAAGTGCGCGTCGATCGACTGAGGCGTTGGTTCGAGCCAGGGTTGCTCTTGATCGGCGATGCGGCGCACGCGATGTCGCCCATCGGCGGAGTCGGCATCAACCTGGCGATTCAAGATGCCGTTGCTGCCGGCAATACGCTCGCGCCGGTGCTGCTGCGCGGCCTGACTCCCAGCGTGCTCGACTTGGCGCGCGTGCAAATGCGGCGCGCACTGCCGACGCGGCTCGTTCAAGCGCTGCAGATCCAGCTGCAGAACCGCATCATTGCCCCAGCGCTCGCAGCGCCGCGCGACGCCGCGTTGCCAGACATGCCGGTGTTGCTGCGCGGTCTGCTCGAGCTGCGAGCGGTCCGCCGCATTCCGGCGCTCGTCTTTGGCCTAGGTTTTCAGCGCGAGCATGTTCGCGCGCTGCCTAGGCGGCCGCGTTTCACTGCGTCCGAGGTGACCGGCCCGGTGCCGCATGTCCAGCAGCATCACGCATGATCAGCTCGCATCAGTCGGACGCGTCGGCATCGACGTCGAATTCCATGCCGGCCAAGCTCGGCACGATCCGCAGGCCGCCCGGCGTGACCTCGACGGTGCGTAGCGCGAGCGCTTCGATGGCTGACGCGGTGATCGGCTGAGCGAGGGCGGCGCGCACGGCTGGCACGCTGCGCAGGTCAACGACCAGCACGTTGCCATGCCG
>Ga0190271_10003354_pt1 | contig 10016 bp, 6 predicted proteins | sample Popmic356T_FD_133747 | JGI IMG/M metagenome (GOLD analysis project Ga0190271, IMG submission 133747) | Populus adjacent soil microbial communities from riparian zone of Weber River, Utah, USA - 356 T | ecosystem: Environmental > Terrestrial > Soil > Riparian zone | place: USA: Utah | collected... | reverse complement strand
GAACTTCTTCCTCAAGTTTTAGTCCTATAAATTCCCCGTCCAGCGCCCACACTTCCGCATTTGGGTCAAGTTTCACCACGACTCCTTTCAGCAGTTTCGTTATGACACCAAAATTGAAAGTCAAATAAAGCAACGCACAAAATAACTTTCTATCGCTGGTATTTTTCAATTTTATCCTGACCCTTCCAGTAGGAACACCATTGGCTTCCTTGACAAATTTCGGAACTACCTCCCCTCCCCTAACGGGGATTTCCTCCTCAATTTGCTGCGCATTTTTTTGGTAAAAGAATATTTCAACGGGAAACTTATTAAACAAAAATGAATTCTGATTCTCTAACCGCTTTATAAACTCAAATTGAGAAAGGTGTTGCAGGTAATTCCGTACTATCGCGGCGGATTGCTCCTTCAAATAATCGAGGGACCGTACGATGGGAACAGAAGGCATTGCGGGCCGCGATATAAAAATCTTATTATCCTCCAGTCTAATGCTGTAATCCGAATCGCTTTCTTTTTCCCCCTGGACCAAATTTTTGCCTGACCACGATGACATAGCCTCTTGCAGATCTTGTTTTATGGCCGAGTCGTTGATAGCAATGTAAATTCTTAGCGGTGCAAAAGAATAACCATCGGAGTAACCTTTATACGAAAGACGCTCATCCAACTTGTCGCTGTCCTGTTTTTCAAATTGAAGTTGCGAATACGTCGCATAAACTTCCTTCACTTTCGCTACACAGTTCTCACTCGCATTGTCTGCCACAACTTTGATGACTGACTCCACCGACATTCCATGCATAGCACCAAAATCGATAACCCACCCATCGGTCTGATTAAAGTTAATATTGCCGTACAGCGGTTTGCCCCCGCCTTTCTTGTTTAGGAAACCAAGGAACAAAGCGCTCTCGTCGTCACCTACCACATAGGCTTTCGGCGTTTGTTTGAATTGATACCTAAGATAATTTTGAATCCTGGATTGCAGATCATAGTAACTGACCGAACCCTCGCAGCGGGTCAGAATTTCCAGGAGATTTTTGGTAAAGACGCCCTCCCCACCCAATTCAAACGCCGATTCATCATGCTGGCACGCCGCCATTTGAATATGTTTTCCTTCTGTGAGATATTGGCTGATGGGAGTTTTCTTTGCATCATTTAGTGAAAGGGTGTTTGAAAAAATAAATTCCTTCCATTCCCTGGCGGGGAAAGCTTGTGATAATCGCTCGCGACAGATCAATCTGCGTTCACGGACGTCAACGTCAAGACCACCGACAATCGCATTTCTTGTATTTCCCCCGGAATGGCAGCAATCAAAAATAGTAAGGACATGAGCATCTTTTTTTGCAATGTTGCTGATCAAATATCGAAGCTCTTTATCAGCCAAGAGTCTGAACTTCGCCTGTCCATCGGAAACCGTATACCCGTCGTAGCACACTAGCGATTCAATTTTATGATCTTCTTCCACGGGCCAGAACAAGGGGTCCGCCTCTTCTTGCGTGCCATGACCAGAGAAGTATAATAATACCACGTCACCCCTGCCAGCCGGTTCGAAGTGCTTGGTAAATGCATTCACGATATTGTCTTTCGTTGCCTGACTATCGATGAGCTTGTGAATATTTACCTCAAAATCTTTGGATTCATTCTCCAAATAAGACGCAACCTTTTGCAGGTCGTTAACACATCCCCTTAAAGCAGGGATGGGCGGCTGATAATTATTGATGGCAACCAACAACGCATATAGCCGAGATCGGGGAGTGGTTTGCGAGGCCATTCATTAAGTTGGAAAATATTTCGACGACGGTCAATGTTTCAGAGTAAAATTATAGCATTTAAATAGCGAATGCGTTAAATTTAATAATATGATATCGATAGAGTGCGCTATTGATATTTTTCCGGAGTCAGTTCGAGAAATTATTGTTGTTATTAATTACTTCTATGACTATCACTCCTCCCAGCATTCAGGTAGTACATGCGTCCGACGCTCCTCAACATACGGGCGAACTAACAACAATTTTACAACGGCTCAAAGCGGAACATCGAATTGCCGATTTCGAAGCGTTAGATGTAAGCACAAATCCCGATTCCATTTCTTTTAAAAATAAGGACAACCAAGGAATCATTGTGCTGCTCACCAACGAAATTGAGCGCGCAAGGACTAAGATTGAAAGTGTCCTAAAAAACATAACGCGTGAAAAACAGGATATCAAGCTGATTGAAATTATTATAGACAATCTTCCCTATCACAATAATTTTATATCGTTCCCGCACGATTTAATGCCCATTCGAAGCCGTGATGATATGAATTTAATTTGGAATGGAATTGAGCACGATCTGCAGGCTATTTTTCCAAAACCCCTAGCACCAGAAGTTGAAGTAAAGCCGGCGCCCACAGCTGATTCTAAGAAATATTTGAAGCTTATTGGAGTTTCCCTCTTAACATTTGCGGCAAGTTTTTCATTTTTGAAATCAGTGGCGCCTTATGTCCCGGATGAGAGCCTAACTGTAATTGGAGTTTTCTCATTTCTGCTACCCATCATTATCTTCCTTTTGCAGAAAAAGAAACTGGAGATTTACGTATCGACCACTCAAGAACAAAACAAAATTAACTGGAAAAAATTGTTTATTAAGACCGGCACTGCGCTTGTCTTTTTTTTAGAGATGTTCTTTGTTTTGATTATTATGTCGTATTTAATGGGTATGGGTGATTCGTATATTTACATAGCTATGTTTTCAATAGTTGTTATGCTCCTGATTTTATTTTACAAAGGAAAGACTGAGTCACGCAACGTTCCTGTAAGTATTCAAGTGCAATCCCCCAAAAAAAAATACTTAAAACTTTTTGGTGTATTGGTCTTAGCCTCTATCCTGAGCTTTGTACTCTGGACGTTGGTAGTTGAAAGGGTTAATCAACTATACAACTATTCGTTTGAAAAAGACCCCTACATCGCAAGTCTGACTATTCTTACTACAATATGCCTGTTAATTATTACAGGAAAGAAGAAGCAAGTTTTGTCAGTGCCTTGAGGGTCCTATGGTATTTGCTTGTTAGGACTAATAACAATTTAGTTTTAATTCGACTATGGTAAGTCAACCCACTATTTATTGTATTCATGCTTCGGATGCACCTCAGCATACAGGTGAACTGAAGACAATTTTATTGCGCATGAAAACAGAAAATAGAATCTCTGACTTTAAGGCCGTCGACATTTCCAGTACACCCAACTTTTCATTCAACGGCGAAGATCCACAAGGCATTATTGTTCTACTCACCGATGAGACCGAACGAACGAGAACAGACATTGAGAAACTCATGAGCAATGCAAGCCAGTCACGAAGTGTAAAACTCATCGAGATCATCGTAGATAATTTACCTTACCACAATACATTTATTTCGTTCCCTTCAGACTTGAAGCCTATTCGCAGCCGTGACGACATGAATTTAGTTTGGACGAACATTGAACAAAGCCTCAAGGAATTATTTCCTACACCTAAAGTTGAAGTTGTAAAGCCTTCAAGTGATCCAATACAAATTATAAAACCCATCGGTGTTTCTGTCGCCACCACCGCATTTAGATTCCTAAGGTCCTTGGCAGCTTTTGCGTTTTATTTCTTTTTAAGCTTAATATTTTGGCTTGCTATTTTCACTAATCTATTTACCGATTGGGGGGATGACTTTTCTTGGGGATCTTTTTCGCTCTTGACAGTCCTTACAATAGTTGGCCTGATGATTTTTCGACATCGACGAAAACGGGCCAAGCGCAATAGCCTACAGGATTCCACATCATAACTTTAATTAAAAAAAAATATGGCCTCTCTCGCAACCATTCATTGTATCCATTCCTCCGATGCAGCACAGCATTTTGGAAAGATCGAGCACCTAGCGCAAAAGTTCCGCGAACAAAACAGAGTTTCCGGTTTCGTTCCAATTGCTGCAGAAAAAGTTGACGAAGCGCTCCTCCAAAACGTAGAAGGGCAAGACCTCATTGTTGTTTTGCTAACGAATGGGCTGGAGGCGAAACAAGCAGCGATAGGTAAGTTGCTTTCCCAGCTAAAAACGAAATTGCCGGATGTACCCATTGCGGAAATTCTGATTGATAACATCCAGTATGAAAAAGAATACATTACGCTGCCGACCGATTTGAAGCCCATTCGCGACAGACAAGATAAAGACCAGGTTTGGGCGGGAATAGAAACCACACTTGAACAACTTATTCCAAAATCGGCCCCATTTCCGTTAAAAAAGGTATTAATTGGCGCAGCTGCCGTCGTCGTCGCAGGGCTCCTCATCTGGGCACTGCCAAAATTATTTTCGGGCGACCTGGAACCTGACTTCAGTATTAAGATTATGGATAACAAGTCTGCCGAAATAATTTCCGGGAAAACTTACTGCTATTTGCCTTGCGTCCTGATCTTGGATAATAACTCGCCTGAAGCTGACTCCTTTATCTGGGATTTGGGGGACACAACGTTAACTGGCAGAGATCTCAAGTACGTCTTCCTGCAGCCTGGTAAACACAATATCACGTTAACCGCTGTTAAGGGTGAAAAGCGAAAACCTACTAGCAAATCAATATTGGCTAAGGCTCCTCCGATTGCGGACTTTGATGCCATTAACGATGGATGCAAGGTACCTTGTAAAATTAAATTTTCGAATAAATCAACCGATGCAAAACCCGTTCTCTGGAACTTTGGAGATAGTACATCTAGTGAACCTGAACCAGAAAAAAAATACTCGGTTGCTGGTGAATATAGTGTTTCCCTAAAAGTCACCAATGAAGACGGCATGGAGGCCGACACTGTTAAGAAAGTTACAATTCGCATGGATGATTCCCCATACGCGGAATTTTCTATTAAAAAAATTGGAAAAAATCCGATGTTTTCTAAGACGGTAAACTTCCTGAATCACTCAAAAAATGCAACTGAATACATCTGGAGGTTTGGAGACGGAACGCCACCTGTAGAACAGAAGTCACCAACGCATACCTATGCCGATATTGGACAATTTCCCGTGGAACTAATTGCAAAAAAGGGAAATCAGACGAACGTGACCAAGAAAGTCATTTCAATTGGGACGCGTTGGCATTGGGTGAGTCCAGAAGTCAAAAAGACCATTAGCGAGACCCATTTGCCGAAGGCAACCAGCAGGGAACTTAAAGAATATCGGGTTGTGAATCCGTAAAAAAACAACAAAGAAAAACGACCAGGCGTCCCTACAAGCATGACTTCTTTTCCTCCCATTGTTTATTGTATTCACGGTTCCGATGCCCCGCAGCACCTGGGAAAACTTCAAGCCCTGATGTCGCAATTCGAAACAGAAAAGAGAGTCGAGGATTTTATCCCATTAGAAATCGAAAACGAGCTGGCGTTATTGACGGAAAGGTTTAAAGCCGATGACGTCATTGTGCTTTTCTTGACAGCTGAGACAGATCGAAAAAGAAAAGACATTTCGAACTTACTCTCCAATATTAAGTCCAAATTTTTAGGTAGTGTTATCGTTGAAATAATTATTGATAACGTTTTCTTTGATGATAAACATTTAACGTTGCCTAAAAACCTGCGACCTATCCGTGATGTGCAAGACATGGATCTTACCTGGAATGATATTGAGGAGCATTTAAAGCAAATTCTACCGGCTCATAAAACACAAAAAAACCAACAATTATCCAAGTATTTGAAATACGCTATCATTATAGTTTTACTATTGATTTTGCTTATTTGGAGACCTTGGGAAAGCAATTCTGCTGCGCCAACTACTGATCCAGCACCCTACCCGCAAGCCGATACATCTCAGATAAAATAGTGATAATAAGTCAGCGCGCCAAAAGTTAAGTTGCATACCGATTTCTCCTCGGTTCGAGCTAACATAATTCCAGCGCCATGCTGGTTTGACCCTTCGGCAAATATTCCAGCTCATAACCAAATTCCGATTCAGGAAATTTCTTTAAAAGCTTTTTTGAAGAATCTGTTTCGTTTGTGCAGATCAATTTGATTTTCCGTTTTTGTTTCTTTGCGCTTTCAACGATCCATGCTAACGTTTCAAAATCGGGATTATCGTGCCTTCCATCCGCTGATATAATGTACATGTCCGCCGTGATCACATCAAAAAATTCCGCAGTAGTATTTCGTACGCTCCCGTGATGCGGTACCTTAAAGATATCAACGTGAATTTTTCCCTGGCTGTCGAGAAGCTTTGCCTTTTCCAGTCCTTCAATAATGAAATCACCTCGCCCGTCGCCCGTAAACAAAATGGTTTTTCCCTCACACTCCATCAAGAACATAATGCTGCTAAGGTTGGGCACTGATTTATCCATTTGTTTGAGGAGTTCTATATCGGTAGTCATTACTTTGGCTTCGTTCTTTTTGATCCATTCCGTCCATTCCTTTTGAAGTTTTTCCAGATTTTGTTTGTTGGGGCCAACGATAGTTAGTTTGAGATTGTCGATTGGAATACATTCAGAAATCGTCTCACAAGAAATAATTTCATGGTTCGACAACTCATTGAGGGGGATATTCAAGAGCATTGCACTCCTTCGTAACGTATCGCCCTGCAAAACGCTTTGGATCGCCAGGTTACTCGAGGGCATGGTGGAAGCAACGTTGTTCACACTCTTGAACATATTTTGCAAAGCTTTGGTAAGGTTATTTCCGCGAGAGATTGTTTGCGAAAAGGAGTTTAACCAAAGTTCCTTTATTTTGATGACTGGTTCCTCTTCATCGGCCGCATTTTGCTTCAATTCCTCCAGCAGGTCAAGTAGTCCTACAATATGGTCGCCATCAATATGACTCAGGACCATGAGATCAATCTGCCCACCGCTTTTTTTTATTTTCACGAGTTCATCACGCAGTGACCCCGAATAAACACCGCCGGGTCCGCCATCTATCAACATGTACTTGGGACTTTTTTTGTCCCCGTATTCTATGATAAGACAATCGCCAAATTTGGCTTGAACAATTCTTAAGGTTAACATAATGTTTTTTAAAGCTGATTAAGTTGAGAGGCCAGTTTACCCGTAACCACCAATGCAAAGTCCTGCGGACTGAAAATAACATTGGCAGCCTGCACTGCGATCAGGTATTCACCTGCCTGAACATTTTCGATTCGAATAATTTCCACGTTATTATCCCGATCAAAAGTCGTAATGGTTCTCGGTATTTCCGCATTACCAGTCCACTTGTGTTGCTGTTCTTTATGCATCACAAACAAATTCAAATTATTTTGCAGGCCTCTGCCCGGAGGATCGGTCCAACAGAGGCACAATCTCAAGGGCAGTCCTTCCTTTACTTCTACAGAAAATAAAAATCTTTCTCCAGTACTGTTGAACTGTAAGTCGGACCGTTTCCAGGAATCGACGAACACCAGTTTAAGATCTTTTTGCAATTCATTGGGTATCGCATTCTTCATATCCACGCAACCGAACCCCTGGTGAAAATTCGGAATGAAAGCATGGTCGGCCAAAGAATCGTTGCCGCGCAACGTTCTGGTACTATTAATAATAGCAGCTTTTAAAAGTGCGGCACTGGGCTGGTATGAGAATGCTTTTACAAAATATTCACGGACCAGCACAGCAAATCCGGAAACGATCGGCGCCGACATACTTGTTCCGCCCATAAAAGCATACATCCGATTTTTCGGATAGGGTCCCCAAAAATGAGCAGTGGGTGCAATGCTGGATTTTGTTGAAGCGATATCTGTACCTGGAGCTACAACATCAGGTTTAATACGGCTTTCATTTCCGCAGGGCCCGCGACTGCTAAAACCAGCCAGACCCTCAACATCGCCGGAAACTTTTTCTCCCCACATCGGATCATCAGGATAAACATCGGGCCATGCTTGTCCGTGAGTAAGCGAAGCAAACCCGCCACTCGTCCGGCTGCTTCTGCTTGCACCAATGGTGAGCGCATTTTTTGCCGTGGCCGGAGATCCCAACGACAACCAATCCACAAATCCTGCTTTGCTATTCCTTGGTTGTAATGCTGTTCCTTCATTGCCACCGGAAATAACTATCAGCATATCCTTATTGTTGTAAACGAATTCATCCACTTCCAGGGAATTAAATAAATATTCAGACTCCGCCATTGCGCCCCAACTGTTGTTGTGTACTCGTACGCCTTCATCATAGGCTTCTTGAAAAAGATCACGTAAGTCAAGGGGTAAACCGCCCAAGCTACCCTCCGCATCCATTACCGACTGAAAGAACAACTTCGCCTTTGGAGCAAGACCCTTAATCAGTCCCTTCGAAGCGCTCCCATTGCCAACGATCGACCCCGAAACATGTGTACCATGTCCGTCGGGATCGCTGGGATCTCCTGGACGACCCAACGCGGAGACCTTGTGTATTTGGTCGCGCAGGTCAGGATGATTTACGTCGATGCCGGTGTCGGCAACACCAACAATCTGCCCTTCGCCTTGATATGGAATGTTGATGTTTACGCCAGTCCCGGTTTGCCTTTCAATGTTTAAAAAAAGTCTGGCCTTGTCATTGTGAAGTTCGGGTTTGATAAATTCTTCAATGAGATCAACACCAGCAAGTTTCCTAAGCTCAGTAATGACTGCTGTACCCGAAAGACGCACCCTGATTTTCCCTGGTCGAGATGCCAGGACGGGAATGCTTTTGCCTTCAAAAAAGTTTATAACGTTGTCAGTTTGGGCCTCATTAATCCGAACGTCGTAAACTGCAATCTTCGCAGCGACCGGATCAAACACATCCAGGTTGGGGATCACAGATCGTCTGACAATTACTTCGGTGTCCGTTGACTCAAATGGTCTGGCGGCGACAACGAAACCAAGGGATTGTAAAAATGAAATGTCCTTGGCCGTCTCGATCTTATAAATATTGTTTTGGAAATATTCTACTATCCTGATGTTCTCATCGTCGAGCCTTTTTTTCCACGCAGGGAGCATTACTCCCTTGATGTGCATCAGGTAAAGATTTTTCTTCGGGACTGGACCAACGCCGGAAGCATCATCCTGATAATGAAATACTCTTGTACCTGAATCCGGCCAAAGATTACGACCTAAACCGTCTTTATAATCAGTGGCAGTCTGCACAATATCGACAAGCACACCCTTCTTTTTCAATTGGGCTATATCATTCATTCTGATAAGCCCAAAAATGAAGCTGGCAGTCTTCTCTTGTACCTTTACATATTGAAGAATTAAATCTTCTTCCTCTTTTCCATAGTAGTAAGCAATAATGGGAATTTCACGCATAATTATGAAGTTTAATGACGACGTGAACCGAAGAAAAAATTGACTGCTAATGGTGACAATATCACCTTGAAATTACCTCTTGAATTTATGATAAATATTAAAATAAATGAGAGTGGGTTCTCAATTATTTTAGCACCTTTTTACAGGGATGCAGCGCAACCCAATCCGAAATATATTTTGACAAATAGATAAAGTATTGATAGCGTAAAGTTAAATTGAGTAAACAAACCATTTCGCCCGGTCTCGCGAAAATCTAGGCAAAAAAGTTGGCGGCGTACGGTTGGCTTCCACTATGAGCATATCATCGGGAAAACTAAGACAATCTCTTGTTCTGATCATTATCATGGGCGTGGCAATCGGCCTGCTTGTGATCTATTTTTTTATTTATGTTAAAGACAAGGAAGAGTACGTCAACAAGAGAAATTATAAAGCCCTGACCAACAGTGCAGAAAGTATTCGCCGAAAGATAAACGTGTATACTAACCGTGATATTACGCAGAATTTCCTACAGTACAACCTGGATTACATCCTGAAGAAAAACAAGGCGTGGTATCGAAACTGCGATAGCGTGACTGCTGATATTTTGAAGGTAAGGTTAACAGGCGAGATTGAAGATGATGAGTTCCCCATGATTTTGGACGATTTAAAGTCAGCATCCCCCCAGATTGTTAATACAGCGAAACCCCAGACGATCGCTGCGGAACTAAAGCTCGGCCGCGATGGCTGGGGCTTTTCCTTTAATGATATGCTGAATGTTTGTAAAGCAAACAACAACATCATTGAATGTCCTAAGAAAAAGCCTGTTTATTGCAAG
>Ga0190271_10003353_pt1 | contig 10017 bp, 7 predicted proteins | sample Popmic356T_FD_133747 | JGI IMG/M metagenome (GOLD analysis project Ga0190271, IMG submission 133747) | Populus adjacent soil microbial communities from riparian zone of Weber River, Utah, USA - 356 T | ecosystem: Environmental > Terrestrial > Soil > Riparian zone | place: USA: Utah | collected... | reverse complement strand
CTGGCCGTGCACGAGGCGCGTGACCTCGCGCGCGAGGGCGCGCTGCGCATCGCGCTTCTCGGGCTCCGCCGCGCTCGCCGATTCGAGCGCCTCGACAGCGGGGCGATCGAGAAAGGTGAAGAACTTGAGATAGCGCACGGCGTCGCGATCGTCGGTGTTGAACCAGAACTGGTAGAACTCGTACGGCGAGGTGCGCTCCGGATCCAGCCACACCGCACCTGCCTCCGTCTTGCCGAATTTCACGCCGCTCGACGTCGTGATGAGCGGCATCACCAGCGCATGCGCCTTGCCCTGCTCGACGCGCCGAATCAGATCCAGACCGGCAGTGATGTTGCCCCACTGATCGCTGCCGCCCATCTGGAGCGTGCAGCCGTGCCGGCGAAACAGCTCCAGGTAGTCGTAGGCCTGCAACAGGGAGTAGCTGAACTCGGTGTAGGAGATTCCCTCGCCCTCGATGCGCTTCTTCACCGAGTCCTTGGTCAGCATCGCGTTGACGCTGAAATGTTTCCCGACGTCGCGCATGAACTCGATCGCCCCGAGCTTGGTGAGCCAGTCGGCGTTGTCGATGAGCAGGGCGCGATTGGGCGTCTCGTCGAAATCGAGGAAGCGCGCCAACTGATGGCGGATGCCGGCGACGTTCGATGCCGTTTCTTCCGGGGTCAGCAGCGCTCGCTCGGTCGTTGGCTTCGGGTCGCCGATGAGGCCGGTGCCGCCCCCGACGAGCGCGATCGGCCGATGCCCGGCCCGCTGCAGCCGCGCCAGCCCCATGATCACGAGCAGGCTCCCCACATGCAGGCTCGACGCCGTGGGATCGAAACCGATGTAGCCGGTAACGCGCTCCCGCGCGAGCGCGTCACGCACACCATCGGTGGCGTCGTAGACGAGGCCGCGCCAGGAGAGTTCTTCGAAGAGATCCATGCGCCGGTAGTTTAACGGCTCAGGGCTCAGGGCTCAGGGCTCAAGCCTGAGCCAAACCACGCCATGAGCCTTGAGCCTAGAGGGTCACGAACCGGCGGCCATCGACAGTCCATCCGCCGTCCAGCACGCGCTGGACGGCTTCAGGGTAGGCCTGGTGTTCTTCGACGAGGATGCGCGCGGCGAGCGACTCTTCGGTGTCGCCATCGAGCACGGGCACGGTGCGTTGGAGGATGATCGGACCGTCGTCGAGATCCGCCGTCACCAGATGGACGGTGACGCCGCTCACCTTGACGCCGTGCGCGAGCGCCTGACGCTGGGCGTGGAGCCCGGGAAACGACGGCAACAGCGAGGGGTGGATATTGACGATGGCGCCGGGAAACGCCTGGATCAGCGGCGCGCCGATCCGCCGCATGAAACCGGCCAGGCACACCAGCTCCACGTCGCGGGATCGCAGCTCGTCGCCGAGCGCGCGATCGTAGTCGTCGCGCGACGGCCAGCCGCGGTGATCGACGACGGCTGTCTCGATACCGGCGCTTCTGGCGCGATCCAGGCCTCCGGCGCCGGCGACGTTCGAGATCACCAGCGCGATCGAGGCCTCGAGGTGCCCGCTGGCAATGGCGTCGATGAGCGCCTGGAGGTTGCTGCCGCGGCCCGATACGAGCACGCCGAGACGCCGGGCCGGAAAGCGCGCCGCGTGCGCCGAGGCGGCAGCGGACACGGCGCTCACGCCGCCGGGAAGCGGCCGGTGTAGCTGACTGACGGCCCGTCGCCCGCGACAATCTCGCCGATCACTCTGGCGTCGCGGCCGCCGCGCGCCGCCAGCTCGTCGATCACCTGGTCCGCCTTGCCTGGCGCGGTCACGATGATGAGGCCGACGCCCATGTTGAAGGTGCGGAGCATGTCGTCGAGCGGCACGCGACCCTGCGCCATCAGCCACGCGAAGATGGGCGGCATCGACCATCGCGACAGGTCGACGCGCGCCACGGTGGACGCCGGCAGTACTCGGGGCAGATTGTCGGTGATGCCCCCGCCGGTGATGTGGGCCATGCCCTTGATCAGCGCGCCCTCGAGGAGCGGCCGCACCAGCGGCAGGTACGAGCGGTGCGGTTCGAGCAGGGCGGCCCCGACGGTTGCACCCAGTTCGCCGACGTGGCTGTCCACGTCGAGGCCGAGCTGATCGAACACGATGCGGCGCGCGAGCGAGTATCCGTTCGTGTGCAGGCCGCTCGACGCCACGCCGATGAGCGCGTCGCCTTCGGCGATGCCGCGGCCCGTGATCAAGCGCTCGCGGTCGGCGGCGCCGACGATGAAGCCCGCCAGGTCGTATTCGCCCTCGGTGTAGAAGCCCGGCATTTCAGCGGTCTCACCCCCGAGCAGCGCGCACCCGTTCTCGCGGCAGGCCGCCGCCATGCCGCCCACGATCGATTCCGCCACCTCGGGCCGCAGCCGGCCGGTGGCGAGATAGTCGAGAAAAAACAGCGGTTCTGCGCCTTGCACCAGGATGTCGTTGACGCAGTGGTTCACCAGATCGACGCCGACCGAGTCGTGCTTGTTGGCCATGAAGGCCACTTTCAGTTTCGTGCCGACGCCGTCGGCGCTGGCGACGAGCACCGGCTCGCGGAAGCGCCCGGGCTCGAGGCGGAACAGCCCACCGAACGATCCGATATCGGAGAGGACGGCGGGTGTGAAAGTGGAGCGCGCCAATCCGCGAATACGGCGGACGGCCTCGTTGCCGGCGTCGATATCGACGCCCGACGCCTTGTAGTCCATCAGGCGCTGCCCTCAGTCCGTGCGGCGGCCGTCGCGTGACGACCCCACGCCGGCGAGCGACGACAGGGCGGAGCCTGACTCGTCGCCATCGAAGCCGTCCATCGTGACGGGCTGCGGCGTGGAAGGCGGCGCGGGCTCGGGGTTGAGCTTGAGGGCGAGCTGCAGATACGCCGCTTCGTCGCGCGGAAACGCCACCGGATAGACGCCGGTGTAGCACGACGTGCAGTACCGGCTCTTCCCGCTCGGCACCGACTCGGTGAGTCCGTCGAGGCTCAGATACGCCACACTGTCGGCGTTGAGATAGCGGCGGATCTCGTCGAGGGTGTGCGTGGCCGCAATCAATTCAGACCGCCGCGGCGTGTCCACGCCGTAGAAACAGGGGGAAATGGTCGGCGGGCAACTGATGCGCATGTGCACTTCTCGCGCCCCCGCGCTGCGCACCATGCGGACGATCTTGCGGCTGGTCGTGCCCCGCACGATCGAATCGTCCACCAGCACCACGCGCTTGCCGTTCAGGATGCTCTTCACCGGGTTGAGCTTCACGCGCACGCCGAAGTGACGGATCGACTGCTGCGGCTGGATGAACGTGCGGCCCACGTAGTGGTTGCGGATGAGACCCATCCGCATCGGAATTCCCGACTGCTCAGCGAAGCCGACGGCCGCGCACACGCCCGAGTCGGGAATCGGCACCACGACGTCGGCGGGGACGCCGGATTCCCGCGCCAGCCGCCGTCCGAACTCGGTGCGCACCTCGTTGACGCTCTCGCCGAACACGTAGCTGTCGGGACGCGAGAAATACACGTGCTCGAAGATGCATTGCGAGTGCTTCGCCGGCGGAAAGGGTTTCACCGACCGCAAGCCAGTGGCGCTCGCGACGACCATCTCGCCCGGTTCGACGTCGCGGACGTAGGTGGCGCCGATCAGGTCCATGGCGCAGGTTTCCGAGCAGATCACCCACGCGTCGCCGAGCCGCCCGAGCGCGAGCGGCCGGAACCCGTGCGGGTCGCGGACGCCGATGATGCGGTCTTTCGTCATCAGCACGAACGAGTAGGCGCCGCGAACCTGGCCGATTGCCTCGACGATGGCCGATTCGACGTTGTCGGCCTTGGAGCGGGCGAACAGGTGCACGACGATCTCGCTGTCGGTGCTGGTCTGAAAGATGGCGCCCTCGCGCACGAGCGCGTCGTGCACTTCGCCGGCGTTGATCAGGTTGCCGTTGTGGCCCAGGGCCAACTGTCCGTGGGCGCTGTCGATGACGATCGGCTGGGCGTTGGCCAGGCGGCTTTCGCCGGCGGTCGAGTAGCGAACGTGCCCGACGGCAAGGTGCCCGGTGAGGCCGGCCAGGGTGTCGCTGGAGAAGGCGTCGTTGACGTAGCCCATCGCCCGCGACGTCCGGATGCGGGTGCCGTCGGCGGCCGCGATGCCCGCGCTCTCCTGGCCCCGGTGCTGCAGCGCGTAGAGGCCGAGGTACGTCAGGTTCGCGGACTCCGGATGGCCGAAGATCCCGAACACTCCGCACTCGTCTCTGAACTTGTCGAACATGCGGCCTCTGTTTTCCTAGTGTACGGCCTTATGCCACCGTTTGCTGGCGTTCGAACCGCGCGGCAATCGCCCCGTCCCACAGCCGCTCGGCGGTCTCCACCGCCTCGTCGACCACGAGGCGGCCGCCCACGGACAGCCGCACGCGACCGCCGCCGGCCCGGCCCACGACCAGGGCTGGCACGCCTTCCCGCCGGGCCAGTTCCAGCGCTTCCTGTTCCTGGCCTGCCGCCACCGAGACCACCGCTCGGGACGCTGATTCGCCGAAGAGCGTCGCGATGTCGTCGAACCCGGCGGCACCCGCGGCCACCACGGCGAGATCCACGTCCACTCCAGGCGCGCCGCCGAAACAGCATTCCGCCAGGGCCACGGCCACGCCGCCCTCGGCACAGTCGTGCGCCGACTTGAAGAGCGCCCGCGCCGCCCCCGCGACGAGCACTCGCTGCAGCCCCGCCTCGCGCTCGAGATCGAGCGCCGGAGGCACGCCGCGAATCAGGCCGTGCATCGTCTTGAGGTACTCGCTGCCGCCCAGCTCCGCGGCGCTCGTGCCGAGCAGGATGACGGCATCGCCCTCGGTCTGGAACGGCCGCCGCACGACCCGGTTCGCGTCTTCGATCAGACCGACCACGCCGAGCACCGGTGTCGGCAGCACGCCCCGGCCGTCGGTTTCGTTGTAGAGGCTGACGTTGCCGCCCGTAATCGGGATGTCCAGGGCGCGGCAGGCCGCGCCCATGCCCTCCACCGCACGGACGAACTGCCACATGATGTCCGGCTTCTGCGGGTTGCCGAAGTTGAGACAGTTGGTGGCGCCGATCGGCAGGCCGCCGGCGCACGCCACGTTGCGCGACGCCTCGGCGACGGCGAGCTGCGCGCCGGCGAACGGATCGAGATAGACGAAACGGGCGTTGCAGTCTACCGAGAGCGCGAGCGCCCGGGCCGTGTCCTTGATGCGGACCACGCCCGCACCCATGCCCGGCATCACCAGCGTGTTGGTGCGCACCATGTGGTCGTACTGGCGATACACCCAGCGTTTGCTCGCCACCGTGGGCGACGCCAACAGGCGGCGCAACACCTCCGGCGGCGACGCCGGGGTTCCCAGTGAGGCCAGGGACAACTGCTGCGCCTCGCGCAGGTACGCCGGCTCGCTGTAGGGGCGCCGATAGAGCGGGGCTTCGTCGGTGAGCGCGGTGTTGGGGATTTCGGCCACCACCACGCCGCGCTCCTTCACGCGCATCAGGCCATCCGGGGTGACGGTCCCGATTCGCACCGCGTGCAGATCCCACTTTTCGAAGATCGCCTGCACTTCCGCCTCGCGGCCTTGCTTGGCCACCAGCAGCATGCGCTCCTGCGACTCCGACAGCATGATCTCGTAGGGCGTCATGCCGGTCTCGCGCTGCGGCACCAGCGACACGTCGATTTCGACACCCGCGCCGCCGCGCGCCCCCATCTCGCAGGTCGAACAGGTGAGGCCAGCCGCGCCCATGTCCTGGATGCCGACGAGCGCGTCGGTCTTCATCACCTCGAGGCACGCCTCGAGGAGGAGCTTTTCCATGAACGGATCGCCCACCTGCACCGCGGGGCGCTTCTCGGCCGACTTGTCGTCGAACTCCGCCGAGGCCATCGTGGCGCCGTGAATGCCGTCGCGCCCGGTCTTGGACCCGACGTAGAAGACGGCGTTGCCGACGCCGGAGGCCACGCCCTTGATGATCTCGTCGGCCTTCGAGATGCCGAGGCAGAAGACGTTGACGAGCGGGTTGCCGGTGTAGCTCTCGTCGAAGGCGATTTCGCCGCCGACGGTCGGAATCCCGATGCTGTTGCCGTAGCCGGCGATGCCGGCGACGACGCCGGCCATGTTGCGCCGCACGAGCGGATCGTCGAGCTCCCCGAAGCGCAGCGAATTGAGGAGCGCGATCGGCCGCGCGCCCATCGTGAAGATGTCGCGGATGATGCCACCGACGCCGGTGGCGGCGCCCTGGTACGGCTCGATGAACGACGGATGGTTGTGCGATTCGATCTTGAAGACGGCGGCGAGGCCGTCGCCGATATCGACGGCGCCGGCGTTCTCGCCCGGGCCTTGCAGCACCCGCGGGCCGGTCGTCGGCAGCGTCTTGAGGTGGACGCGCGAGCTCTTGTAGCTGCAGTGCTCGGACCACATCACCGAGAAGATGCCGAGCTCGGTCATCGTCGGCTGACGGCTCAGCATGCCGACGATCTTGTCGAACTCCTCGCGCGTCAGGCCGTGCCGGTCGAGGACGGCGTCGGAATACGTGTCTGATGTCATGCGGAGAGACTGGATGTGCCGCGCACGGCGACCGCAGCCGGCGACCGCCGCGTGAACCACTGCACCGCCGACTGCAGCATCACCAGCCCGTCGGCGCTGCCCACCGCGAGCTCGCAGGCACGCTCGGGGTGCGGCATCAGGCCGACGACGTTGCGCGCCTCGTTGCAGAGGCCGGCGATGTTGGCCACCGATCCGTTCGGGTTGCCGTCGGCGGTCTCCTGCCCCGCTACGTTCACGTAGCGGAAGAGCACCTGCCGGTTGCGCTCGAGCCGGGCCACGACGTCAGGCTCGGCGTAGTAATTGCCTTCGCCGTGTGCGATGGGAATGCGGAGCACCTGACCGGTGCGGCACGCTTCGGTGAAGGGCGTATCAACCTGCTCGACCCGCACGTGGACGTGCTCGCAGCGGAAATGCAGGCTGTCGTTACGGAGCATCGCTCCCGGCAGCAGGCCCGCCTCGAGCATCACCTGGAAGCCGTTGCAGATGCCGAGCACCGGGCCACCAGCGTCGGCAAAGCGGCGCACCTCGGCCATGATCGGCGAGAAGCGAGCGATGGCACCGGTGCGCAGGTAGTCGCCGTGAGCGAAACCGCCGGGCAGGATCACGGCGTCGGCGCCGCCGAGGCTGGTGTCCTTGTGCCAGACGAAGGCCACGTCCTCGCCCAGCACGCGTTCGACCGCGTAGTACGCGTCGTGGTCGCAGTTGGAACCGGGGAAAACGACCACCGCGAACTTCATCGGCCGGCTCCAGCCGACTCGACCTCCACCCGGTAGCTCTCGATCACCGGATTGGCCAGCAGCTTGTCGGCGGCATCGGTCGCCACCTGCCGCGCCTCGTCCGCGCTCGACGCGGCGATGTCGAGCTCGAAGTACTTGCCCTGCCTGACGCCATCCACGGACGCGAACCCCAGCGTGTGCAGCGCGTCGGCGACAGTCGTGCCCTGGGGATCGAATACGGACGGCTTGAGAGTGACGAACACGCGCACGCGCATCAGGTGGTCTCCAGCGTCCTCTGTCTACCGGACCGGTATAACGCCGGTCCGCAGTGTCTACCGGACCGCCTCAACGGCGGTCCTCAGTGTCTACCGGACCGCCTTAACGGCGGACCTCAGTGCGGCCCTGCGGCCACGGTTCCGAACACACGAGCGAAGATGGCGTCCACGTGGCGCAGTTGCTCGCCCAGATCGAACGCCCTGCCGATCTCGGCCGGCGACAGCACGCCGGCCACGTCCGGGTCGGCCAGCAGCAGCGACTTGAAATCCACTGCGTCATGAAACGAGCGCATCGCGTTTCTCTGCACCCACTCGTAGGCCTGCTCGCGCGACACACCGCGGCGGGCCAGCTCGAGGAGCACCGAGCCCGAAAATACGACACCGCGGGACCGATCCAGATTCTCCCGCATCCGCTCCGGATACACCACCATTCCGGACACGATGCGGGTGAAACGGCGCAGCATGTGATCGAGAGTGATGAAGCTGTCGGGCAGGATGACGCGCTCGACCGACGAGTGCGAGATGTCGCGCTCGTGCCACAACGCGTTGTTCTCGAACGCCGCTCCGGCATTGGCGCGCAGCAGCCGCGCCAGGCCGACGATCTGCTCGCAGCCGATCGGGTTGCGCTTGTGCGGCATCGCCGACGAGCCCTTCTGCCCCTTGGCGAACGGCTCTTCCACCTCGCCGATCTCGGTTTTCTGCAGCCCCCGGATCTCGAGCGCGCATTTCTCGAGCGTCGAACCGGTGATGGCGAGTGCCGCGAGCAGCTCGGCGTGAAGGTCTCGCTGGATCACCTGCGAACCCACCGATACCGGTTCGAGGCCCAGCGTCCCGCAGGCGTCGCGCTCGACCTCCGGCGGAAGGTGGGCAAAGGTGCCGACCGCGCCCGAGAGCATGCCCACCGCAATCCCCGCGCGCGCGCGTTCGAGCCGAACGCGGTCGCGCCCGAGCTCGGCGTACCAGAGCGCGAGCTTCAAACCGAAGGTCATCGGCTCGGCGTGCACGCCGTGCGTCCGGCCGATCATCGGCGTCTGGCGGTGCTCGGCGGCGCGGTCCCGCACCGCCGCCATGAGCCCGTCCAGGTTCTTCAGGATCAGGTCGCACGCCTCGCGCATCTGCAGCGCCTGCGCGGTGTCGATGACGTCAGACGACGTCATGCCGAAGTGCAGCCAGCGCGCCGAGGGGCCGACGTGCTCGGCCACCGCGGTCGTGAAGGCGATCACGTCGTGCTGGGTGACGGCCTCGATTTCGTCGATGCGGGCGACGCTGAAGGCGCCCTTCTCTCTGATGTCGCGCGCGGCCTCGGGCGGCACGAGCCCCGCCCTTGCCATGGCTTCCACCGCCGCGATTTCAACCTGCAGCCACGTTTCGTACTTGCGCTGGTCGCTCCAGATGCGACCCATGTCCGGGTGGGTATACCGCTGAATCATGTCAGCCGAGATGCAACCGTTCCCGCGGGATCTCCAGTCCGTTCACCGCGCCCAGTACCGTCGCCGCGAGGCCGGCGGGCGCGAACAGCTCGTCGGTGACCCGCTGCACGTCGGCATGGCTCACCGCCTCGACCCCGCGCAGGGTCTCGTCGAGGCTGAACTGCCGGTCGAAGTACATCTCCTGACGCGCCAGGTTCGACATCCGGCTCGACGTGCTCTCGAGCCCGAGCATCAGGCTGCCCTTGAGGTGATCCTTGGCCCGGCGCAGCTCGTCGTCCGACATCGGCTCTTCCTTGAGCCGGCGGATCTCGCCGACGACGACGTCGATCAGTTCGCCGACCGCCTCGTTGGCGCAGCCGGCGTAGATCGTCATCGCCCCGGCGTCGCGGTAGGCGCTCAGGCCGCTGAACACCGCGTAGGCCAGGCCGCGCTTCTCGCGCACGTTCTGAAACAGACGCGAGCTCATCGAGCCGCCGAGCACGGTGTTGAGCGCGTAGCTGGCGAAGCGGTCGACGTGGTCCTGCTTGAAGCCGCTGGTCCCGAGGCACACATGGCTCTGCTCGAGCTCTTTGTTGCGCACGATCACGTGCGGCACCACGCGCGGCGGCCGCTCCGCGAGCGGCGTGCCGTCGACCGGCAGACCCTCGAAGGCGCGCTCGATCAGCGCGCGGACCTGCGCGTGCTCGATGTTGCCGACCGCGGCCACGATCAGGTTGGGCGCGGCGTAGGTGGAAGTGAAGTAGTGGCGCAGTACGTCGCGCGAGAGCGCGCTGACGCTGTCGGGCGTGCCGAGAATCGGACGCCCCAGCGGGTGGTTCTCCCAGAGGTGCTCGGAGAAGATCTCGTGGACCAGATCGTCGGGAGTGTCCTCGACCATCTTGATCTCTTCGAGGACCACCTTCTTCTCGCGGGCGATGTCGTCTTCGGCGAACGCCGGCCGCATCACGATGTCGGCCAGTACCTCCACCGCCAGCGGCACGTGCTCGTCGAGCACCTTCAGGTAATACCCGGCGTATTCCTTCGACGTGAAGGCGTCCATCTGGCCGCCGATCGAATCGATGGTCTGGGCGATGTCTTCGGCCGAGCGG
>Ga0190271_10003352_pt1 | contig 10019 bp, 12 predicted proteins | sample Popmic356T_FD_133747 | JGI IMG/M metagenome (GOLD analysis project Ga0190271, IMG submission 133747) | Populus adjacent soil microbial communities from riparian zone of Weber River, Utah, USA - 356 T | ecosystem: Environmental > Terrestrial > Soil > Riparian zone | place: USA: Utah | collected... | reverse complement strand
GACGGGTGGCGTCGGCTTCGAGATCGGGATCTCGGGTGGAGCCACGGTCGAGGCGCGCAGCGTGATCCTCGCGACGGGTGTCTCGTACCGGCGGCTCGACGTCCCGGGGCTTGAGGGCCTCGAAGGGGTCGAGTACGGCTCGACGCCGTCCGAGGAGAGGCGGTTCACCGGTGGAAGCGTCTTCATCGTCGGTGCCGCCAACTCGGCCGGCCAGGCTGCCGTCCATCTCGCGCGCTACGCGGCGGACGTGACGCTCGTCTGCCGAGGCGACGCGCTCTCGAGGATGTCGCAGTACCTCGTCGACGAGATCCAGGGGAAGGAGAACATTCACGTCCGTCTCGGGACACACGTCGTCGAGGCGCACGGCGACCGGCGGCTCGAGCGCGTGACGCTGCGCGGGCCGGAGGGCGACGAGACGGTCGACGCCAGAGGCCTCTTCATCCTCATCGGTGCCGAGCCACGGGCAGACTGGCTGCCGCCGGAGATCGAGCGCGACGAGCGAGGGTTCGTGATCGCCGGGCCGACCTACGAGACGAGCGTCCCCGGAATCTTCGCGATCGGCGACCTGCGCGCCGACTCGGTCAAGCGTGTCGCCTCAGCGGTGGGGGAGGGCTCCGTCGTCATCCAGCACGTGCATCGCTACCTCGCATCAGTCGAGGAGCGCGCGCACGTGGGCTAGGCGGCGCTCAGCTCGAGATGTCAGCGCACTCGGGGGAGTCCTCGAGCGCCGTCTGCAGCTCGCCCCCGACGTCTGCGTCCTGAACGGTCGTCAGCGTGCTCGAGAACGACGACGCCATCGCAGAGAGCGAGGCGGTGACCGTCGTAAGCGCGCTCGGAATGTCCGTGATGTTCGACACGGCGTCAGCCGCCTGCTGAATCTCGTCGGCCTCGGTCTCCAGCGTCGTGGAGAGGGAGTCGAGCGCAGTCTTCACCTCGTCGCCCGACTCCGTCGGGGGAGCGCCGAGGCCCCGGATCTCGTCGACGAGGTCCTGAGTCGAGGACTCGACGTCGTCCGCGGCGGAGCGAATCCCGTCCTGCGAGAGGTTCGACGTGTCCGTGAACTGTGACGTGACTCCCTCGAGCTCGTCCGTCCAGCCGGTGATCGCGCTGCAGAAGTCGCTGGCCCATGCGGCCGTCGAGCTCTCCTCGGGCTCGTCGTCGCCACCGCAGCCGGCCGCGACTCCCACGAGGGCGAGGACGGCTCCTGCGAGTGCGAGACGGCGACGCACGGCCCTGAACCTAGCGCATCCGGGCGGCGAAGACCGCGAGGACGGGAACGGCCAGCCAGGCAGCGGCCTCGCGCAGCCTGCGCTCGGGCGGTAGCGACTCGTCGGCCGAGACGACCCGCAGTGTCGCCCCGGACCCGGTCAGCGCGGCTCGTACGAGCACCGCCGCGCGCCTGGCGTGCCAGCGCGAGGTGACGACGACGACCTCGTCGGCGTCGAGCTGGCGCGCGGCACGCGCGACGGCGACCGCGTTGCCGAGCGTCGTCCGCGCCTCGCGGTCGACGAGCTGCGCCCGAGTCGGGGTCGACCAGCATGCAGCCATGAGCTCCGCCTCGGGCGCTGCGGCCCTTCCACGCGCCCAGCCGGAGAAGAGGACGACGTCGTCGGCCCTGGCCTCCGCCGCCGCGCGCTCGAGGCGCGCGCCGCACACGGGATGCAGCTCGGCTGTCGATGCGTCCGAATAGCCGAGAACGGCGACCAGGCGCGTCATCGTGACCGCCGCAGCCGACGCCACACGCCGTAGAGCAGGAGCGTGCCGACCACCGTGACGACGAGCTTGAGGGCCTTGCTCCCGCGGAGCTTCGACTCGCCGCTCGCGCGCTCGCGCATGTGCACCGGCACCTCGACGACGCGGAATCCCGCCTCGCGCAGGCGCAGGAGCGACTCGACCTCGGGCGCGCCGCTCGTGTACGGGACGCCGAGAACGGGCATCGCGAGCCGGTTGGCCGCGTACATCCCGCTCGTCGCATCGTGGAATGGGTGCCCGAGCGATGCGTGCATCGCGCGGCGCAGCGCCGACGTTCCGAGCTTGCGGCTCGGGGACGGCGTGTACCGATAGGCCTCGTAGCCCTCACCCGTCGCGAACCGTGAGCCGACGGCGACGTCCGCCTCATCCGACCGCACGAGCGAAAGGAGCCGCGCGAGCTCGTCGACCGGGTGCTGGCCGTCGGCGTCGACGCGACCGACGTACTCGTAGCCGTGCTCGTGCGCGTAGGCGTACCCCGCCGCGATGCCTTCCTGCAGGCCACGGTTCTCGCCGAACGAGAGCACCTCCGCGCCGCCCGAGCGCGCGACGTCCGCGGTTGCGTCCGTGGAGCCGTCGTCGACGACGAGCACCCTGCACTCCGGGAGACCGGCCCGTAATTCGTCGAGGACCGCGGGAAGGTTGTCTTCCTCGTTCCAGGCAGGGATGAACACCAGGGTGTCGGTCACGACGAGCGAGGTTAGATGACGTTGCGTTCAGGTCTCGGTACGGCGTGCGCAAACCTCGACGCTGAGAGCGGCGACACGTCCACGAACGCCTCGCCGCCGCGGACGAGATCGCGAACGATCTCGCCCACGGCCGGCCCCTGCAGGAAGCCGTGCCCGCTGAAGCCTGTCGCGTAGAGAAACCGCACGACCTCGGATGACTCGCCGACGAGCGCGTTGTGATCGGGTGTGACCTCGTAGTAGCCCTTCCAGCCTCCGGCGATGCCCATGTCGAGAAGCGAGGGCAGGCGACGTTCCGCGACCTCCATGACGTCCTCCAGCCAGGCGGGGTCGGTCGGCGCGTCGAGGCCGGGCGCCTGGTCGGGATCGGCCATGCCGAAGAGCAGGCCGGGACCTTCGCGATGGAAGTAGAAGCCGGTCGAGAAGTCGATCGTGAGTGGGAGACGATCCGGAAGGCCGGCCGTTGGTCCCGTGAAGCCCACTTCGCGGAGGTACGGCGTGACGGGCAGTTCGATTCCGATCGCGCGCGCAACCTCAGGTGACCAGACCCCGGCCGCGCAGACGACGGTGTCGGTCTCGATCGTCCCGAGCGAGGTCTCGACGCTCGTGAGCCGACCTCCGTCGGTCACGATCTCCGACAGTGCACACGCGGTGAGGACCGAGGCGCCGTGTGCTCGAGCACCCGCCGCGTAGCCCTGCACCACGGCCTCCGGGCTCGCGTGCCCGTCGAGCGCGCAGTAGGTCGCCGCGAGGACGCCGTCGAGCCCCGCGAGAGGACACAGCTCCGCGACCTCGGCGAGATCGACGAACCGGCTTGGAACTCCGAGCTCGTTCTGGAGCGCCACGCTCGCCGCGAAGCTCGCCACGTCCTCCTCCCGGTCGAGCAGGAAGAGGTAGCCCACCTGGTGGAGGTCGATCTCGGCACCGGGTCTCTCGCGGAAGCGCGTGAACGCCTCGATGCTGCGCAGGCCGATCGCGATGTTCAGCGGGTCGGAGAACTGCGCGCGGATCCCACCGGCGGCCCGGCTCGTCGAGCCGCCCGCGAGCTCGCCGCGCTCGACGAGGCAGACGTCGACTCCCGCCTCGGCGAGGTGGAACGCGGCGCTCGTCCCGATCACGCCACCTCCGACGACCACGACCTCGGCGGACGCGGGAGGCGAGGTCACTTTCGGACGAGGTTCTTCAGGAAGAACCCCAGGTTTGCCGGACGCTCGGCGAGGCGGCGCATGAGGTACGGGTACCAGTCCGGGCCGAAGGGCGACGCCACGAGGACCTTGTAGCCCTCGGCCGCGATCGAGCGCTGCAGCCCGGGCCGCACGCCATACAGCATCTGGAACTCGAACCGGTCACGGGGCACGTTCTCTCGCGAGGCGAAGGCCTGCACCTTGCGGATGATCGCCTCGTCGTGCGTCGCGACTGCGATGTACGCACCCTCGCGCAAGCCACGCTCGACGAGCTCGAGATAGACGCGATCGACGTCGCTCTTCTCCGGATACGCGATGGCCTCGGGCTCCAGATACGCACCCTTGACGATCCGGAGGTTCGGCCGGCGGGGGAGCAGGCGCTCGAGGTCGTCCGCCGTGCGATAGAGGTACGACTGGAGCACGGTTCCGACGCCGTCGTGCCCGGCGTCGCGGAGGCGCTCGTAGATGCGCAGAGTCACGTCGACGTACTCCGACTGCTCCATGTCGATGCGGAGGAACGTGCCGAGCGAACCGGCCCTCGCGACCAGGCGCTCGACGTTGGCGTAGGCGATCTCCTCGTCCAGGGTGAGCCCGAGGTGCGTCAGCTTGAGCGCGACGTTCGCCCGGAGACCCTCCGCGACGAGCCGCTCGACGATCAGCTCGTACTCGGCCGTGACGGCGGCGGCGTCCGCGACGTCGGGCGTGGCCTCGCCGAGGAGCGTCGTGTTCGCATGCAACCCCGCGTCGTTGAGCTGTCGAAGGACGGAGACGCACTCCTCGAGCGTCTCGCCTGCGACGAACCGTGCCGCGCCGACGCGCTTGCCGTGCTGCTGTACGAGCCGCTGCAGTCGCGAGCTGTCCGCGGCGTGCAGGATGGCCGCCCGCGGGAGTGACGAGATGGTTGTCCCGACGTCGCTCACGCGGGCCGAGATTACCGCCGGCTCGTTCGGACGTGTCCTGGGACCTGACCCCGGACCTGTCCGATCGGGACTGCACGCGAGCCGGTCCGGGTCAGTTTCGCGAGGGGTCTGGCGGCATGGCCGCCAGAACGCTGAACGGGCCGCCCTTGCGACGAAGCACGGTGCTCCAGAGCGAGTCGGGCTCGTCCGTGAAGACGTCCTCGGCGATCGCGGGCTCGACGATCCACGAGCCCTCGTCGAGCTCGTCGTCCAGCTGGCCTGGCCCCCAGCCGGCGTAGCCGACGTAGACCCGGGCGCGCCGGAGTATCCCGAGCGAGTCGGGGTCGACCTCCGCCGGCAGGAACCCGACGGAGTCGACCACGAGCGCATCGGGATCAGGCGGCTCCTCGAAGTCAGCCAGCACGACGAGTGCGGAGGGCTGGACGGGGCCCCCGACGTGCACGTCACCCATGTCGTCCACGAGCACCGCCAGCTCCGGCACGGCCTCGCCGACAGGCGTGTCCGACGTGCGATTGAGGACGACCCCGAGCGCGCCCTCCTCGGAGTGCTCGCCCACGAGGACGACGGTGCGCCAGAAGTTCGGGTCGACGAGTCCGGGCGCGGCGATCAGCAGGTTCCCTCGCAGCGAGCTCACGGTCGTATCATCGCCGCATGGACGGTGTCTCACGTGAGATTCGTCTCGTCGCGCGTCCTCGAGGCTTCCCCGACGAGGATCTCTTCGAGGTGGCCGAGGCGCCGATCCCCGACCCGGCAGAGGGTCAGGTGCTCATCCGGAACGCCTACTTCTCGGTCGATCCGTACATGCGCCCGCGCATGAACGACGTCCGCTCGTACGTAGCGCCGTTCACGCTCGGCGAGGCGATGACGGGCGGAGCCGTCGGCCGCGTCGCCGCCTCGCGCAACTCCCGCTATGCCGAGGGCGACTGGGTGCTCCACCAGCTGGGCTGGCGCGAGTGGGCGCTCTCCGACGGCGCGGCGTTGCGGCGGCTCGATCCCGACGCCGCGCCCGTGTCGACCTCTCTCGGCGTGCTGGGCATGCCCGGGTTCACGGCGTGGTACGGGATCTTCGCCCTCGGCCGGCCACAGGAGGGCGAGACGGTGCTCGTGTCCGGCGCGGCAGGCGCGGTGGGAAGCGCAGCCGGACAGATGGCCGCGCTGGCCGGTTGCCGTGTCATCGGTAGCGCCGGATCCGAGGAGAAGCTCGCCTGGCTCCGCGAGCTCGGCTTCGACGGGGTTTTCAACTACCGCGAGCAGAAAGCGCGCGAGGCTCTGGCTGAACTCGCTCCCGACGGGATCGACATCTACTTCGACAACGTAGGCGGCGACCACCTCGAGGCGGCGATCGGGTCGCTGCGTACGCACGGCCGCGTCGTCGCGTGCGGATCCATCTCCCGCTACAACGACGCCGAGCCGGCGGCGGGGCCGCGCAACATGTTCATGGTCGTGACGAAGCGAATCCGCATCGAGGGATTCATCATCACCGACCATTACGAGCGCTTCGGCGAGTTCGCCGGCGAGGCGGCCGGGTGGGTGCGTGACGGCCGCCTGCGCTATCGCGAGACGATCGTCGACGGGATCGAGAACGCGCCGAAGGCGTTCCTCGGCCTGCTACGTGGGGAGAACATCGGGAAGATGCTCGTGCAGGTCGGCCCAGACGAGTGAAGCTCCGCTGCCGGCTCCTCGGGCACAAGTTGCCTCGCCGGCGCCGCCCGTTCTTCCTGACCGAGCGCTACCAGCGCTGCGAGCGGTGCGGAAAGCGCGTGCGCCTCTCCGATCGCTGACGTCGAGTCAGCGGATCGCGCCGCAGACGACCGACGCATCTGTTATCAACACTCTGGTTGGTGGGTACCCACGAAGGCGGCGGAGTGGGAGGGCGACTGCGCATTGCGAGGCGCAGCGTCGGCCTGACCCAGAAGCAGCTCGCGGCGGAGCTCGGAGTCGAGTCGATCACCGTGTCGCGCTGGGAGCGCGGGGTCACGACGCCGTCCCTTCCCCGGCTACGACGCATCGCCGAGCTGACGGAGACGACGGTGAGCGATCTCGTGCGTGCACCCGACGCGTCCACGGCGCATGCCGTCGAGCTGGCTGCGCTCAGAGAAGAGCTCGCAGAGACGCGCGAGCTGGTGAATCGGATCGCTCTGACGCTCGACGGCCTAGCGCGTCCTCGATCCGCGCCAGGCTCCGTGTCAATGTCGCGAGACTCGTAAGGTCGAGCTCGCCGAGGCGCTCCACGTGCACGGCGAGCCCGTCCGGGCCCGGGATCGCCGTCAAGCGCTTCACCCGTCCCGCGTAGAAGACGACGGACTCGACGGGACGACCGGTCGAACGCGCTTCTTCTAACGTCGGCTCGTAGACGTCTCGGGCACCGGGCAGGTGATCCCAGAGGACGTGCCCGGCACGATGCCCGAGGTCGTCGTGCAGCAGCGCGGACACGTGGGTGATGCGGTCGTCGTCGTCGAGAACGACGTACGCGCCGGATGCCGCGTGGCGGAGTGTGCTGACGGCGTGGGAGCTCACGCACCGCCCTCGATGACTCGAAGCGTCCTTCTCAGCTCGTCGCGGAGCCCGTCGTCGCGCTTGGCGTCGAGCTGCCCGAGTGCCTCCGACAGCGAGTCGGAGAGCGTCTCCAGCGTCGTCGTGTCGAGTCGCGCGAGTTGCTCCCATGCGAGCTCGAGGCGTCCCTCGTCGCGTGGAGTTGCGTGCACCCGGGCGATGATGCCGTCGTAGAACTGGACGAAGTCGACCGGCTCGACGGATCGGCGGGCGCGGTCGTAGTACGGCTTGAACAGCGGCTCCGATCCGGGGAAGCACTCCCACAGCACCGAGCCGACGAGGGGGCCGAACTGGCTTTCGGCAGCCGAAGCGACCCCGACGATCCGATCCGCAGCGTCGAGCGTGACGATTGGCGCGAGCTTCACCGTGACGGCCACGGTGGAGCCATCCTACGGCGCGGATCGGAGGGAGTCGAGCGTGCGGGCGTGCCGGCGCCGGGAGGTACGCTGGCGCGATGAGCCGTTCCGTCATCGTCGCTGCGGTTCGCACGCCGTTCGGCCGCCTCGGCGGAGGGCTCGCGTCGTATCCGGCAACCGAGCTCGGATCGCTCGTCATCAGCGCGGCGCTCGATCGCGTCGGCCTCGAGTCGGGCGACGTCGAGTACGTGACGATGGGGCAAGTCCTGCAGGCCGGGGCGGGGCAGGCGCCGGCACGGCAGGCCGCCGTCGGCGCGGGAATCCCCAAGGAGGTTCCCGCAGACACGGTCAACAAGGTGTGCGCGTCGTCGATCCGGGCGATCGAGATCGCCGACGTCATGATCCGGTCCGGCGAGCACGAGCTGGTCGTGACGGGTGGCATGGAGTCGATGTCCAACGCGCCGTATCTGCTCCCGCAGGCGCGCTTCGGCTACCGCCTCGGCAACGGCGAGGTCGTCGACCACGTGGTCTTCGACGGCCTGACGTCCACTTTCGACGGGATGCACATGATCGAGCAGGCGTCGTTCGTGGCGCGCGAGCTCGGGATAACGCGCGAGGAGCAGGACGAATGGGCGTACCGCTCACATCAGCGAGCCGCGGCCGCCCAGGACGAGGGACGCTTCACGGACGAGATCGTCGCGGTCGGCGACCTCACGGCCGACGAGGGCGTGCGACGGGACACGACGCTCGAGAAGCTCTCCGCGCTGAAGCCCGTCTTCGATCCGGAGGGGACGACGACCGCGGGGAACGCGCCAGGCGTGAACGATGGTGCGTCCTGTGTGATCGTCTGCTCGGAGGCGTTTGCGGCGAGACGCGGCCTCGAGCCGCTCGCGACCATCCTCGCGCAGGGCTATGTCGCCGACGAGTACGCGTACCTCGCTCGCACCCCGGCCCGGGCCGGCGAGCAGGCACTCGCCAAGGCGGGCAAGACGATCGACGACGTCGCTCGCGTCGAGATCAACGAGGCCTTCGCGTCGGTCGCGAAGAACTCGACTCGGATGCTCGGTGCTGACGAGGAGATCGTCAATGTGAACGGCGGCGCGGTCGCGCTCGGGCACCCGATCGGAGCATCCGGCGGACGGATCGTGTCGACGCTGGTCCACGACTTGCGACGCTCGGGCGGAGGGCTCGGGCTGGCCGCGATCTGCTCGGGCGGCGGCCAGGGCGACGCGCTTCTCGTCGAGGTCTGAAGCCGTTCCTCCTCATCGCGTTCGCCGCGCTCGCATTCGCGAGCCCGGCGGCGGCGTGCGTCTGTGTCGAGGCGCCCGTCGAGGAGCGCTTCGACGACGCGGACGCGGCGATCGTCGGCCGGGTCGTGGGGGAGCGCGTGGGGGAGCTGAACGGTCTGCGCCAGCTCTACCTCACCGTCGAGGTCGAGCAGCGCGTCAAGGGCGACCTCGGTCGCACGCTCGAGATCCGAAGCCCGTCCGGCACCGACTGCGACCTCGAGGTCCCGCGCGACGAGTCCGTGGGACTCCTGCTCACGGCCGCACCGGACGGCGCGTGGCTGGCGACGGCGTGCAGCGTCGTGATTCCCGGCCAGCTCGTCGTCGAGGGAGGGGAGCCTCGCGGCGGACCGATCAAGGTCGTAGTCGGTGTCGTGATTCTCGGGCTCGTGCTGTTGTGGGCACTCTGGCGCCTGCGCAGGGGCTCGCGCCCCGATCTTCCTGGAGCGCCGGGGCAGTAGCCGTCGTCAGAGCTGCTTGCGGTAGCGCAGCTCGGTGACGGTCGCGCCCTGGAACACGTCCTCCTTCTCGCGGTCGCGCTCCCAGCCTGCGGCGCGGTAGAAGCGCTCCGCCCGCTCGTTCCCGTCGAGCACCCACAGGAGAGCGCCGGTGAAACCCGAGTGCCGCAGCGACCGCTCGGACGCTTCGATCAACGCTCGACCGGCACCGTGACCCCAGGTCGTCGGCTGGACGTAGATCGCGTAGAGCTCACCGGTCTCATCCTCGGAGTGGGACGCGCCGACGGTCGCGAACCCCACGATGTCCTCGTCGACGATCGCGACGAAGGTCGCACTCCCGGGGCGTGGCGTTCGCGAGAGCCCCTCACGCCACATCTGCCGGCGCGCCTCGACGTCGAACGCGGCGATCGTCTCCTCCGGGACCAGCCCCGCGTACGCCGCGCGCCACGACTCGACCTGGATCCGCCCGATCGCGTCCGCATCGTCCGCCGTCGCTGGACGCACCTTCGTCACGACCCGGACGTTAGCCTCCACGTGATGCGCTTCGAGCACGTCCTCGTCGTCGGTGCCGGCCAGATGGGCGGCGGCATCGCGCAGGTCTTTGCGGCGTCGGGCCGGAGCGTCTCGCTCCACGACGAGGTGCCGGGAGCGGTCGAGCGGGCGCTAGCCGGGATGGAGAAGAGCCTCGGGAAGCTCGCCGAGAAGGGCGGACCGGCTCCCGCCGACGTGCTGTCTCGCGTCACCGCGGTCGACGAACTCGTCCCCGCCGACCTGCTCATCGAGGCCGTCGTCGAGGACGCTCAGGTGAAGGAGGCGATCTTCCGCCG
>Ga0190271_10003351_pt1 | contig 10021 bp, 9 predicted proteins | sample Popmic356T_FD_133747 | JGI IMG/M metagenome (GOLD analysis project Ga0190271, IMG submission 133747) | Populus adjacent soil microbial communities from riparian zone of Weber River, Utah, USA - 356 T | ecosystem: Environmental > Terrestrial > Soil > Riparian zone | place: USA: Utah | collected... | reverse complement strand
GATCCCGATCGAGGTGACCGGGTCGAGGTTGCCGCTGGGCTCGTCGGCGAGCAGCAGCGGCGGGTGGTTGACGAAGGCGCGGGCGACGGAGACGCGCTGCTGCTCGCCGCCGGAGAGCTGGTCGGGGTAGCTGTGCAGCTTGGTCGAGAGACCGACCAGGCGCAGGGTCGCCGGAACCTGCTCGCGAATTTCGTGGCGGCTGGCGCCGATCACCTGCAGCGCGTAGGCGACGTTGTCGTAGACCGTCCGGTTGGGGAGCAGCTTGAAGTCCTGGAAGACGGTGCCGATGTTGCGCCGCAGCTGCGGGATCTTCTTCTCGGGCAGCTTGCCGATGTCGCGGCCGGCGATCTTGACGCTGCCCTCGGTGGCCTCGAGCTCCCGGATCAGCATCTTGATCAGGGTCGACTTGCCGCAGCCGGTCGGCCCGACCAGGAAGACGAACTCGCCACGGCCGATCGCCAGGTTGACCCGGTCGAGCGCCATGTGGCCGCCCGAGTAGACCTTGGTGACGTCGTTCAGCTCGATGATCGGCGCGCGCTTGCCGCGCGGCCGCTGGGGCTGCTCGTCCCGCTCTCGTCTCTTCTTAGCTCTGGCCATGCCTGGGGTGGGTTCTGCGGACACAGGGTGACTCCTGCGACCCCCCGGCCACGCAAGAACGCGCCCAAATGGCGCCGCGACGCCTAGCCGATCGCGACCATGCGCTCGATCGGGATCCGCGCCCGCTCGGCGACCTCGGCCGGGACGCTGACCTCGAACTTCATCTCGCGCAGGGAGTCGCGCAGCTTCGGCAGCGTGATCATCTTCATGTACTTGCAGTAGGCCATCCGGTTGGCCTCGGTGAGGCTGGCGCGGGGCGCCGCCTGCTGCAGCGGGTAGAGCATCCCGTTCTCGGTGGCGACGATGAAGCTGCCTTCCGGGTTCGCTTCGACGTGCTGCTGCATCCCCGAGGTGGAGAGCATGTGGACGCCCTCGGGCTCGATGTCGCCGGCGGCGACGTACTCCATCGCCTGCGTCGAGCAGCCGCACTCGGGGTGGATCAGGAACTCGGCCTCGGGGTGTTCGGCGCGGGTGCGGGCGATGTCGTCGGGCCGGATGCCGGCGTGGACGTGGCACTCGCCGTCCCAGATGTGGAAGCGCGAGCGCCGCTCGGGGTCGTCGCGGAGGCCGGTCTCGCGCTCGACGAAGGCGCCCAGCCACATGTCGGGGCCGAAGAGGATCTCGGTGTCCGCCCCGTGCTCGGCCCAGATGTGCTCGACGACCTTGACCGCGTTCGAAGAGGTGCAGCAGTAGTCGGTCTCCGCCTTCACCTCGGCCGAGGTGTTGACGTACATCACCACCAGCGCTCCCGGGTGCTCGGCCTTCCAGGCGCGCAGCTGGTCGGCGTCGATCGAGTCGGCGAGCGAACAGCCGGCGTCGAGGTCGGGGATCAGGACCGTCTTCTCCGGCGAGAGGATCGAGGCGGTCTCGGCCATGAAGTGGACGCCGCAGAAGGCGATCGCCTCGGCGTCGGTGGCCGCCGCCTGGCGCGAGAGCCCGAGCGAGTCGCCGCGATAGTTGGCGAGATCCTGGATCTCCGGCAGCTCGTAGTTGTGAGCGAGGATGACGGCATCGCGCTCGGCCGCGAGCGCGCGGATCTCGTCGCTGAGATCGGCGACCTGCTCCGGAGAGAGCTCCGGCGCAAAGCTGGGTTGGATCGTCGGGAGCTCCTGCATGAGCCCTTCCTTTCCTGATGTTCGCTGGCCCGGCAAATGCCTAGAACCAGTCGAATGAACGTCTCTGAAGTCTAGCCTTTCGGTATGCCCGAGCTGCCCGAGGTGGAGATCGTCGCCCGTCGCCTCGACACCGCCCTGCGCGGCGCCGAGGTCGAGTCGGCGCTGGCGCCGGGGATGAACGTGATGAAGACCTTCGAGCCGCCGCTGGAAGCGCTGGTGGGCCGCGAGCTGACCGGGGTGCGGCGGGTCGGCAAGATGCCGGTCGTCGAGTTCGGCGACCTGGCCCTGCTGATCCACCTGATGTCGGCCGGCCGGCTGCGCGTCTTCGACAAACGCGCCTCGCCCAAAGACCGCGCCTCGCGGGTCCTGGTCCGGCTCGACGACGGGCGGGAGCTGCGGCTGCGCGAGTTCGGCACCAAGCAGCGCGCCTGGGCGAAGCTGCTGCCGACCGAGGCGGTGGCCGAGGACGAGATGGTCCAGAGGCTGGGACCGGAAGCCTGGCCGGCGCCGCCGCTGGAGGCGCTCGCCGCCCTGATCGACCAACCGCGCCACCTGCACCCGCTGCTGCGCCACCAGCAGGACATCGCCGGGATCGGCCGCTCCTGGGTCGACGAGATCCTCTGGGAGGCGAGGCTCTCGCCCTTCAAGAAAGGATCGGAGCTGAGCGAGGAGGAGGTCGAGCGCCTCCACGCCGCCCTGCACGTGCTCGGCGACGCGATCGACCGCTACGAGGAGACGATCGGCCGCGAGGTGCCCGACAAGGTGCCGATGCCGCTGAAGGTCCACAAGCGCGAGGGCGAGCCCTGCCCGCGCTGCGGGACGACGATCGAGGCCGTCTTCTTCAGCGAGCACCAGACGAACTACTGCCCCAAGGAGCAGACCGGCGGCCGGGTCCTCAAGGACCGGCGGCTCTCGAAACTGCTCAAGTAGGGAGGTTAGAACGGCTCCAGTAGGAGGCTGAAGTCGAGGCTCGGCGCCGAGTGGGTGAGGGCGCCGATCGAGATGAAATCGACGCCGGTCTCGGCGATCGGCCGCACCGTCTCCAGGTCGACGCCGCCCGAGGCCTCCAGGGTCGGTCCCTCCCCCGCGCCGGAGTTCTCGTCGCGCAGCCGCACCGCCTCGGCCAGCGTCGCCGCATCCATGTTGTCGAGCAGCAGTCGGTCGGCGCCGGTGCCGAGCGCGTAGGCGACCTCTTCCAGATCGCTGCACTCGATCTCGATCGGCAGCTCCGGCTGCGCCTTCCGGGCCGCGTAGATCGCCTTGGCGACACCCCCGGCGAGGGCGACGTGGTTCTCCTTGATCAGGATCGCGTCGTAGAGCCCCATGCGGTGGTTGACACCGCCCCCCGCCGCGACCGCGGCCTTCTCGAGGGCGCGCAGCCCCGGCGTCGTCTTGCGGGTGTCGAGGATGCGGGCCCCGGTCCCGGCGACCGCCTCGACGAAGCGGGCGCTCAGCGTCGCCACCCCGGAGAGGTGGCCGAGGAAGTTCAGCCCGACCCGCTCGGCGGCGAGCAGCGAGCGGGCGCTGCCGCTGGCCAGCAGGGCGTCGGCGGGAACCCCCTCGCGCCACTGCCCCTCGACGACGAGGTTGTCGACGTCCTCCACCCCGCACTGGCGCATCGCCTCGGCGACGACGCCGAGCCCGTAGACGACGCCCGGCTGTTTCTGGACGATCCGCGCCCGCGCCCGCGCCTCGGCCGGCACCGTCGCCTCCGAGGTGACGTCGCCACCGCCGAGGTCCTCCGCGAGCGCGCGAGCGACGAGGTCCGTGAGCTCCTGCTCAGACATCGGCGCAGCCTAGAGGAGGACGCGACCTGCCTTTTGCTCGCATATGCCCGGAAACGTCGGTCGCGTCTCTCACATCGAGGCCGGCCGCAGCGTTTAATCCACTGAGTGAGCAGGTTGCCTCCGTTCCAGACCCTGATCGACGAGTACGCGGCCGAAGTGCTGGCGGTTTGCCGCGGTGCGGTCGGGCGCAGCGATGCCGAGGACTGCTTCCAGGAGACCTTCATCGCCGCCCTGCGCGCCTACCCGAAGCTGGACGACGACCGCAACCTGCGCGGCTGGCTGTTCACGATCGCCCACCGCAAGGCGATCGACCACCACCGGGCGCGTGGCCGCCAGCCGGTCCCGGTCGAGCGAGTGCCGGAGGTGCCGTTCGCCGACCCCGAGCCAGAGGACGGCATCTGGGAGCTGGTCGGGGCGCTGCCGCCGAAACAGCGGGCGGCGGTGACGCTGCGCTACGCCAGCGACCTCCCCCACGCCGAGATCGCCGCCGCGCTCGGCTGCTCGCCGGAGGCGGCACGGCGCAGCCTCCACGAGGGAATCAAACGACTGCGAAAGGAGCTGGCATGAGCATCGCGATCGACCGCCTCGCCGAGCGAGCCGCCGCCGAGGGGCTGCTCGACGTCGCCTACACGACCGCCGACTCGCCCTTCGGGCCGCTGCTGCTGGCGACCACGCCGCGCGGCCTGGTCCGGGTCGGCCTCCCCAACCAGGACGCCGAGGAGCTGCTCGTCGACCTCGCCGCCCGCGTCTCGCCGCGAGTGCTGGAGGCGACCGCCCCGCTCGACGAGGCGCGGCGCGAGCTCGACCTCTACTTCGAGGGCAAGCTGACCGACTTCGAGCTGCCGCTCGACTGGCAGCTGAGCCGGGACTTCCGGCGCCGGGCGCTGCGGGCGATCGCCCGCATCCCCTACGGCCAGACCCGCAGCTACACCCAGATCGCCACCAGCGCCGGCAACGAGCGCGCCGTCCGCGCCGCCGGCACCGCCTGCGGCACCAACCCGATCCCTGTCGTGGTCCCCTGCCACCGCGTCCTCCGCAGCGGCGGCGGCCTCGGCGGCTACGGCGGCGGCCTGCCGATGAAGGAGTCGCTGCTGCGGCTCGAGGGCGTCCTAGACGATTGACGTAACCGAGCTCAAGAATTCTTCGCTCCCACCCGATTCTGGGGGCATGCTCGCCAAGCCCGAGGCCGCCACGGCCAATCCCAGTCACCGCTTCCTCCCGATCGCCGTCTGGTCGGCCCTGCTGCTCAGCGTCGCCCTCCTTGCCGCTCTCGGCCTAGCCCGGACGGCACCGGCGTCCACCCTTCCCGCTTCCCCGATCGCCGCTCCCCCCGCGGCGCTGCCGGCCTTCGAAGACGAAGAAGAATGCGGCCTCGACGAACCCGACTGCGGCGAAGAGCTCGGGCTCGAAGAGTGTGAGGAAAGCGAAGACGGCGAAGAAGTCGAATGCGAAGAGGTGGTCGAGGAAGAGATCGAGAACGGCGTCCCGACCGACTGCCTGCTGACCAGCGCCAAGCCCCGCGTCTCGGTCGCGTCCGGCCAGCAGCGCCTCCGGCTCGACGTTCGCTATGACATCACCGCCCCCGCCGAGGTCAGCGTCAGCCTCCGCTCGCTCGGCGGCAAGGGCTCGGTGACGATGCCGCCCCAGCGCCAGCGGCTCAGCCGCGACGGCAGCTTCCACGAGATCCTCGAGCTGAGCGAGGAGGAGGCCGAGCGGGCGCTCTCCGCCCGGCAGTTCACCGTCCGCCTGCGGGTCGCCGGAGTGCCGTCGTCCTGCCAGCGCTTCGAGTCCCACCGCCTCACCGTCAAGCGCGGCGGCGACGACAACCCGGTCTTCTCCTAAGCGGTCAGGGCCTCGCCGAGCCAGGCCCGCGCGTCGCGCAGCTGGCTGGGGTCGATCTGGTGCCCCAGCTCCGACTCGCGGTACTCGACCGGGAGGCCGCCGCCCTCCAGCAGCTCGCGCGCCCGCTGGGCGAACTCGACCCCGATGATCGGGTCGTTGCGGCCGTGGCCGACGAAGGCGCGGGTCCCGGTCCGGTCGGCGAGCGAGGGCTCCCAGCCCTCCACCGTCGGCACGAAGCCGCTGAAAGCGAGGATCCCGGCCGGCGCCGGGCGCTCGGCGCCGAGCCCCATCGCGTAGCTCATCACCGTCCCCATCGAGAAGCCGCCGAGCACGGTCCGCTCCGGCCCGATCCCTTCCGCCCAGAGCCCGTCGTGCAGCTCGGCCAGCGCCGCCCGGGCGGCGAAGAAGGTCTCCGGGTCCGGGTAGCCGACCCGCGGCACCACGTACCAGTGGTAGCCGGGCGAGCCGGGCAGCTGCAGCGGCCCGCGCGGCGAGACGATCCGCAGCCGCCGCTCCGGGTCGAGCGCGTCGGCGAGCCCGATCAGGTCGAGCTCGCTGGTGCCGCGCCCGTGATGCAGGACCAGCAGCCCCGCCGCCTCGCCGTCCGCCGCTCTTTCGACGTAGGCGAGCGCCATCGCTAGCTGGCCGAGGAGGCCGCGGTCTTGTTCAGGTAGTCGCGGATGAACTCGTCGAGGTCGCCGTCGAGGACCCGCTGGACGTCGCCGACCTCGTGCTCGGTGCGGTGGTCCTTGACCATCGTGTACGGGTGCAGCACGTAGCTGCGGATCTGCGAGCCCCAGGCGACGTCTTTGACTTCGCCGCGCTGCTTGGCCAGCAGCTCGGCGCGTTTGCGCTCCTCCAGCTCGATCAGCCGCGAGCGCAGCAGCTGCATCGCCAGCGCCTTGTTCTGGGTCTGGGAGCGCTCGTTCTGGCACTGCACGACGACCCCGGTCGGGAGGTGGGTGATTCGCACCGCCGAGTCGGTCTTGTTGACGTGCTGGCCGCCGGCGCCGGAGGCGCGGTAGGTGTCGATGCGCAGGTCGGCATCGTCGATCTCGACCTCGACGGCATCGTCGACGACCGGGCCGACTTCGACCTGGGCGAAGCTGGTGTGGCGGCGAGCCGAGGAGTCGAAGGGCGAGATTCGGACCAGGCGGTGGACGCCCCGCTCGGCGGCGAAGAGCCCGTAGGCGTTCTCGCCACGGGCGATGAAGGTGGCCGACTTCAGCCCCGCCTCCTCCCCCGCCGAAGCCTCGACCATCTCCACCCCGAAGCCGCGCCGCTCCGCCCAGCGCAGGTACATCCGCAGGAGGATCTCGGCCCAGTCCTGGGAGTCGGTGCCGCCGGCGCCGGCGTGGACGCTGACGACCGCGTCGCCGGCGTCGTACTCGCCGCTGAACAGGCGCGCCTCCTCCAGCTCGGAGAGGCGGCTCTCCACCGAGCCCAGCTGCGAGTCGAGCTCAGCCGCCATCTCCTCGTCCTCGCCGGCCATCTCGGCCAGCTCGTCGAGGTCGGCGACGTCGGACTCGAGGCCGCGAAAGGTCTTCAGGCGCCGCTCGGCGCGAGCGTGAGCGGCCGAGATGCGCGCCGCCGCCTCCTGGTCGTCCCAGAAGCCGGGCTGGCCCATCTCCGCCTCGAGGCGCTCCGCCTCGGCCTCCAGCCCAGCCGGGTCAAAGGTAGTCCGAGAGCAGGGACAGCTGCTCCCGGATGTGGGAGAGGCGCGCCGGCACGGATTCGGTCGAGGCGGTCTCAGCCATGGCCCGACAGGCTACTAGTGGCCGTGGTGGAAGCCGCCCGCCCGCAGCGCCTCGTCGCGGTCCTCGAAGGGCCGCCAGCTGCGCACGCGCCGGTCGCGCAGCTCGAACACCCAGGCCATCTCGTCCTCGCCGGCCGGCTCGCCGCTCTCGTCCCAGTGCCAGAGGCGCCGGATCAGCGCCACCGCCGTGCCGCCGCCGCCCTCGAGCCCTTCCTCGTAGAGGCGCTCCAGCTCGATCGTCTGCTGCACCCCCCCGGGCTCCCGCGTCGCCCAGACCCGCGCCGCCTCGACGCCCTTGCGCAACCCCCGCGAAGCGTGCAGCTCCACCTCGAGATCCAGCACCGCCGCGAACCCATCGAGGTCGCGCTCGTTGAAGGCCCGGATGAACTCGCGGACCGGATCTGCGGCGATCACGGGCGCCTCAGGCGCCGTGGCACTTCTTGTACTTCTTGCCGCTGCCACACCAGCAGGGATCGTTGCGACCGACTTTGTCGTGCTCGTCTTTGACCACGGTCTCGACCACGTCGCCACCGCCGTTGCCGCCGGCGAGAGCCTGCGCGGCACCGGTGTCGCCGGCCGGGCCGGCCGCCGCCACCTGTTCGAGCGCCGAGGGCTGCCCCGCCGCCGTACCGCCCGAGTAGTCGAGGCCGGTCAGCTCGGCATCGCCGTTGCCGGCGGCCGCGTCCGGGATCTGTCCCGGTTCGACCTGGATCTCGGCGCGGAAGACGAGCCGGGCGAACTCCTCCCAGATCGAGTGCATCAGCTCTTCGAACATCGAGTAGCCCTCGTTTTTGTAAGCGACGAGGGGGTCGATCTGGGCGAAGCCGCGCAGGTGGATGCCTTCGCGCAGGTAGTCCATGTCGAAGAGGTGTTCGCGCCAGCGGTTGTCGATCACCTGCAGCAGGATCGAACGCTCGAGGTAGCGCATCAGCTCCTCGCCGAGCTGGGTTTCGCGCTCGTCGTAGGCGTCCATCGCGTCTTCGTCGAGGGCGTCTTTGAGCTTCTCGCGGTCGACCGTCTCCGGCGCCAGTGTCCCGACCTCGACGCTGACCGGCCAGATCTGGCGCAGCTGCGTCTCCAGCTCGCCGAGGTCCCATTCCTCGAGCAGCTCCCCCTGGGTGTACTCGTCGACGAGCCGCTCGACGACGCCCTCGAGCTCGTCGCGGGCGGTGTCGGAGATGTCGCGCCCTTCGAGGATCTCGCGGCGGTATTTGTAGACGACCCGGCGCTGCTCGTTCATCACGTCGTCGTACTCGAGGACGCGTTTACGGATCAGGAAGTTCTGTTCCTCGACCTTCTTCTGGGCGTTCTCGACGGTTTTCGTCAGCATCTTCGCCTCGAGCGGGACTTCGGTCCCGTCCTCGTCGACGGGCCCGAGGCGGTCGAGGATTTTGTAGATGCGGTCGCCGGCGAAGAGGCGGATCACGTCGTCTTCGGCGGAGAGGTAGAAGCGCGTCTCGCCGGGGTCGCCCTGGCGGCCGGAGCGGCCGCGCAGCTGGTTGTCGATGCGGCGCGACTCGTGCCGCTCGGTGCCGCAGATGAACAGCCCGCCGAGCTCGCGCACTTCGTCGGCCTCGGCTTGGCACTGCGGTTCGAGCTCCGCGGTGCGCGCCGCCAGCGCCTCGTGGTACTCCTCGCTCTCGGCGGTGATGCCCTTCTTTTTCAAGTCGCCGATCGCCAGGTGCTCGGGGTCGCCGCCGAGCTTGATGTCGACGCCGCGGCCGGCCATGTTGGTGGCGATCATCACCGCGCCTTTGCGGCCCGCCTGGGCGATCAGCTCGCCCTCTCGTTCGGCGTGCTCGGGCTTGGCGTTGAGGACGGCGTGGGTGATCCCTTCCCGCTTCAGCGCCTCGGAGATCATCTCCGAGACCTCGACCGAGACGGTGCCGACGAGGATCGGCTGCCCGTTCCGGTGGCGCTCGATGATCTCGCTCATCACCGCCTTCCACTTGCCGTCTTTGGTTTTGAAGATCTGGTCGTTGTGGTCGGCCCTGACCATCGGCTGGTTGGTCGGGACCTCGACCACCGGGATTTTGTAGATCTTCATGAACTCGGTCGCCTCGGTGAGGGCGGTGCCGGTCATGCCGGAGAGCTTGCCGTAGAGCCGGAAGTAGTTCTGCAGGGTGATCGTCGCCAGGGTCTGGTTCTCCTCGCGGATCGCCACCCCCTCCTTGGCCTCGACCGCCTGGTGGAGGCCCTCGGACCAGCGCCGGCCCTCGAGGATGCGGCCGGTGAACTCGTCGATGATCATCACCTCGCCGTCGATCACGGCGTAGTCCTTGTCTTTTTTGTAGAGCGCCTCCGCCTTCAGCGACTGGCTGAGGTGGTTGACGAGGCTGCCGTGCTCGCCCAGGTAGAGGTTGTCGACGCCGATGAATTCCTCGGCCTTTTTGACGCCGCGCTCGGTCGGGGCGACGGTCTTGTGCTTCTCGTCGTACTCGTAGTCGTACTCGACCTCGGAGGTGTCGCGGGACTCGCCCAGCGATTTCAGCTTCTGTTTGGCCGGCACGCCTTTCAGCTGCTTGACGAGGCGGGCGAAGGTGTAATAGGTCTGGGCCGCCTGTTCGGGCTGGCCGGAGATGATCAACGGCGTCCGCGCCTCGTCGATGAGGATGTTGTCGACCTCGTCCACGATCGCGAAGTGGTGGTCGCGCTGCACGCAGTGCTCGAGCGACGCGGCCATGTTGTCGCGCAGGTAGTCGAAGCCGAACTCGGAGTTGGTGCCGTAGACGATGTCGCCGGCGTACTTGCGCTGCCGGGTGTCGTGGTCGTCGCCCTCTTGCAGGGCGGAGACGCTGACCCCGAGCGCCTCGTAGATCGGGGTCATCCATTCCGAGTCGCGGCGGGCCAGGTAGTCGTTGGCGGTGACGACGTGGACGCTGTTGCCGGCCAGGGTGTTGAGGAAGACCGGCAGGGTCGCGGTC
>Ga0190271_10003350_pt1 | contig 10023 bp, 11 predicted proteins | sample Popmic356T_FD_133747 | JGI IMG/M metagenome (GOLD analysis project Ga0190271, IMG submission 133747) | Populus adjacent soil microbial communities from riparian zone of Weber River, Utah, USA - 356 T | ecosystem: Environmental > Terrestrial > Soil > Riparian zone | place: USA: Utah | collected... | reverse complement strand
TACGACGAGATGTGGCCGCCGACGCCCTTGCCGCCCGCCTGCGCGCGCGTGACCATGACGGCGGCGTTCCAACGGATCCAGCCGCGGTACCGACGCTCTATGGCCTCGTCGCCGGGGAACTCTGGCTCGTCGTCGACGTGAATCGTGTTGACGTACGGGGTGTTGAGGCTGAGCGGCACGGACAGCTGCTTGGAGGCAGCGTGGTTAACGACCTGGTCGATGATGTACTCGGCGCGGCTCTCTCCCGCACTCTCGATGAGCCCGTCGAGGGACTCAAGCCACTCCTCGGTCTCCTTCGGGTCCTTGTCGACGTAGCCGAATGTGTCCACGAATAACCGTCCTTGCTGGTGCGTGGGTGTGCGCCAAATAGGTGAGGGCTCGCGCGGTTGCGCGCATCTGCCTCTCATTTTGGCACAGTCGGAGCGCGCCGCGAGGCGACGCCCACCCCACACTCGCTGTCGGTACACACGCGTCGTTTCCGCGCGCGTAGCGACGCGGTTGTACCGACAGCGCGCGGGTGGGGCGCGGGTGCCGAGCGCTCGGCGTGCGTAGCGACGCCGTTGTACCGACAGTGCTGGGTTGGGCGGGGGGAGCGGCCGACGCTGGGCTCGCCTCCGTTGCGAAGGTCGCCCGGGTGCCTCTACTGTGGGCGGGACGGCGCTTGTGCGCCAATCTCGACGAAGGGAGCAGCGCCGCCGTGGCGACTATGGAGGGCGTAACGTCCGGAGACTCTGGAACGATTGCGCGACTCGGCCTCACGCCGGGGCTGGTAATCCAGGAGTTCGGCTACGACGATGACTGCGACGAGGCGTTCCGCGACGCGATTCAATCCGCGACCGGAGAGGATCTCGTCGACGAGGGGTTTGGTGATGTCACCGATGGTGTCATCGTCTGGTTCCGCGACGGCGATGACGACCTCGCCGATCTCTTGATGGACGTGCAGACCCTTCTCGACGACGGCGCGTGCGTGTGGTTGTTGACGCCCAAGTCAGGCGTCACGGGTCACGTGACCCCGCGTGATGTGGGAGAGGCGGCCTCGCTTGCGGGGCTGCATCAAACGAGCAGCTTCGTCATCGGCGAGAGTTGGACGGCCACTCAGCTGGTCGAAAAGGGCCGCTCCAAGTGACCCATCCGCTGGACGGCCGCGAGGCACCTGTTTTTACCCTCATCGATCAGCATGGGCGTGCATTCGCGCTCGATGCTCAGCGCGGTACCGCTGTGCTCCTCGTGTTCGTGCCATTCGCGTTCAGCGACGTGTGTACAAACGAACTCGTGGACCTTCGCAACGCCGCCGACCTCCAGGGTCGCGAAGACCTGACCGTGGTTGTCGCGTCGTGCGACTCGATCTACACGATGAAGGCATGGTCGGATACGCACTCGTATCGGTCACCACTGCTTAGCGACTTTTGGCCGCACGGCGATGTGGCCCGTGACTACAGCGTCTTCAACCCGAGAGAGGGCCTCGCGACGCGCGGGAGCTTCCTCATTGACGCCGAGGGCGTTGTGCGCTGGTCCGTTGTCAATCCCAAGGGCCAGGCGCGAGACGTCGACGACTATCGTCGCGAGATCCATCGCGTGCTGGGTGCCGGCTAGCCCGTGGCGCTCTCGCTCGCAGTCATTGTCTGTTCAACGCGGCAGGCCAGAGTTGGCCCGCAGGTCGCTGACTGGTTTGAGTCCGTCGCTCGCGAGCACGGCGCGTTCGAGGTGTCCGTCGTTGACCTCGCGGACGTGGCGCTGCCGCTCCTCGACGAACCCGCGCATCCGTCGAAGCAACTCTACGAACACGAGCACACCAAGCGATGGGCAGCGATCGTTGACCGCGCGGACGCGTTCGTGTTTGTGACCCCCGAGTACGACTACTTCGCTCCGGCGTCCGTGATCAATGCGATCCAGTACCTCGCGAAGGAGTGGCAGTACAAGGCGGCCGGAATCGTGTCCTACGGCGGCGTCTCCGGTGGACTGCGATCGGCCCAGACCCTCCGATTGCTGCTTGTGAATCTCGATGTGCACCCCGTGAAGGACACGGTCTCGGTTCAATTTATCGCTCGCCAGATTCACGACGGTGTGCTCACCCCACCCGACCACGCGCAGTCCAGCGCCGTGAAGATGCTCGACGAGCTGCACACGTGGTCGGTGGCTCTTGCAACGGTGCGCAAGCCGACGCTGTCCTAGATCAGGATGCGGCGGGTTCCGGCTCGGCAGGCTCCGGTGGTCCCGACGCCCGACGCGTCGTCGCCCGCCACCAGGCCATCGCGAGCGCACCGAGACCCAATGTGCCGCCGAGCGTGATCACGCGCCACACCATGGTCGCGCCAACGAGAGCAGACTCGTATTCGACGCCAGCGACATCAACGATGGTCGCGATGACGACCGCGTCGAGCACCCCTAGGCCAAACATGGGCAGGATCGTGAGCGGGTAGGCGAGGAGTACGGAGCCCAAGACCACGGGCCACGGCGCGACATCGGCGCCGATACCGACGAACCGCACGGCGGCAACGAGCATCGCGGCATCGATGACGATTCCAAGGATCATCGCGAGCAGCGCGGGGGCAAGATTGCCGCGCAGGGTGCCGTCGATGCGCCGACGGAAGTCGAGAACCGTCTCGACCCAGCTCTCCTCCTCTACGGTCGCGCTCATCGTGTTCGCCGCTCGCGCGGCCCGCCGCGCGAGGCGAGCCGCGATGCTCTCGGACCGGAGTACAGCGACGAGCGCAACAACGATCGCGATCGCAATCAGCAGGCTCACCGCACCCGCGACCGCCTTGCCCGTGTCGAACGCGTAGATCGAAAAGATGACAGCACCGATCGCGGGCGCCGCAAAACGGGCGCCGTAAAAGACGAGCATGTTGAGGGTTGCCCCGGCCATGCCATCAACGGGACTGATGCCCCAGGTCCGGAACTGTGCAATCCGCACAACCACATCGCCTGGCGGCGGAGCAACGGTGCCCGCAAGGTTCGCGCTCACGTCGCTCACCATCGCCTTGGGCAGTCCAAGGCCGGGCGTGAAGCGTGCGATCGGTAGCGCGTTGACCGTCTGGCGCACGAGCAGCATGCCGATCAGCGCAAGCAGCTCCCACAGCGACACCGAGCGGACAGCGTCTCCCACGGCCGACCACGAGATCTTGCCGATGAAGCGGAGGATGAACCACCCAACCACCAGGCTGACGAGCACGATTGCGGTCGGTTTCACCCACCTCTTGCGCAAGATTTCGCGCACCCGGATGGGATCTTCGCTGGTCACGTGGACATGTTAACGGCGCGGCATTTGGCGCAAGGCGCCCGTGACGGGAGAATGGGCGCGGGCCCTTAGCTCAGTTGGTTAGAGCACTGCGTTTACACCGCAGGTGTCATCGGTTCGAGTCCGGTAGGGCCCACGCACTCGACGCATTACCGCTCCAGAACGGTCATCGCCGCGTCGCGGCCCGCAATTCCGCTGACTCCGCCGCCCCGCCTGGCCCCCGCGCTCGCGAGAAGGACTCGCGGGAATCGCGTCGCGGCTCCCCATCTGCCCGCGCCGCCCTCTGGGGCAGCCCACGGCCACGAGAGGTTGCCGTGGAAGATATGCCCGCCCGGCATCGCGAGCTCGCGCTCAAGATCGACGGGGGTGCGCGCCTCGATGCACGGGGACCCGTCTGGCGCGGTGGCGATGCAGTCGCGGATCGGCTCGTCGAGAACTGAGTCGAGGGACGCGAGCGTGGCATCGACCGCCACTTCTCGAGTGCCGTCGGGATCCGCGCGAAACAACTCGGTCGGCTGATGGAGCGCGAACACCGTGAGGGTATGGGTGGTTCCCTGTTGCAGCCCGGGACCAAGGATCGAGCGATCTGTCAGCGTGTGACAGTAGATCTCGGCGGGCGGCACCGAGGGGAGTATCCCGCTTGCGGCCTCATCAAACGCGGTCGCGAGTTGGCTCGCCGTCTCGTTGATGTGGAAGGTGCCCGCAAATGCCGAGGCGGGATCGACGGCCGCGCGAAGTCGCGGCAGGCGATCGAGCAGCATGTTGATCTTGAGCTGGGAGCCCTGCGGCCACTCTGGCTCGCCCCCGAGTAGCCGCTCGAGAACCGCCGGAGCGCATGCGGCGAGAACGTGTTCCGCGCCTACCTCGTGGACGGCGCCGTCGTCATCGGTCCATCGCACGGTCGCGGCGCTCTCCTTCGAGCCGGGATCAATACCGGTGACGGACGACCGATTGCGGATGATGGCGCCGGCCTCAGTTGCGACCCGCTCCAGTTCGCTTGCGACCGCGCCCATTCCACCAACCGGCACGTCCCAGTCTCCCGTGCCTCCGCCGATCACGTGGTAGAGAAAGCAGCGGTTCGCGAGTCCATCGCTCGCGTCTGGCCTCGCGAAGGTGCCGATGAGGCCATCGGTGAGCACCACGCCGCGCACCAGATCGGAGCGAAAGCTCCGTTCAACGAGTTCGCCGATCGGGCGCTCCACGAAGTCACGCCAGTCGGCTTTGCCCAGGAGTTCACGGACCTCTGCAGGGCTGCGCAGCGGGTCCGTCACCGTCGGGAAGAGCCGGTGCGCGAGCGCACCGGTACGGCCGTAGAACTCGGCCCAAGCCGCCGCATCCTCGCGCGCGCCGATCGCCTCGAAAGAGTCGAGCGTCGCACGAGAGTCCTGGGTGTCGACGAGGAGCCCACGGGAGGGATCGGCGGGGTCCGGGGTGAAGGACGAGAAGCGCCGGCGACGCAACGCAAAGCGCAGGCCCAGTTCCTCCCTGAGCACTGACGGCATGAGCGAGACCAAGTACGAGTAGCGACTTAGGCGAGCATCGACCCCGTGGAACACCTCGGCGGACACGCTCGCCCCGCCAACGTGGTCTGCTCGCTCCAGCACGAGCACAGACTTACCCGCAGAGGCGAGGTAGGCGGCGGCGGTCAACCCGTTGTGCCCCGCGCCAACGACCACGACGTCGTAGCGCGATTGAGCGCGTGATCCGATCACAACGCCGAATCTACGGCACACCAACCAGGCGCGTTCTGTAGAACGCACCGCGGTAAAGTGACGCCTGGAACTGGATCCGATCACTGGCCGCGACCGGCGAATGGAGGGCGATGCGATGACTGTCGACGTCGATGCCCTCGTCGCCCCACCCACCCTCGTTGCGGCACTCGCGCTCGAGGTCGCCCGCGAGTGGTGCTCGCAAGACCTCCTCAATCACAGCCTTCGCTCGTGGGTGTGGGCGAGCACCCTTGGCGACAGTCGCGGGCTCTCCTACGACCCCGAGCTGCTCTACGTTGCGTCCCTCCTGCATGACATCGGGGTAACCGAGGAGTTCGACTCCCACTCCGTGCCATTCGAGACCGCGGGCGGTGCCGTGGGCTGGGTCTTCGCCTCGGGGGCTGGGTGGCCGCCAGAGCGCCGCACGCGAGTTCTCGAGATCATCGAGCGCCACATGTGGGTCGAGGTGGATCCCGCGACCGACGTCGAAGGGCATCTGCTCGAGGTCGCGACGAGCCTTGACGTCGCGGGTGCTGGTGCCGACCAGTGGGATGAGGATCTGCTGCGCACGGTGACAAACACCCTGCCTCGCGGGGACTTCTCGCAGAGCTTTGCGGCCGCGATCCACGCGCAGGCCGCGCGCAAGCCTCAGTCTCCGGCGGCACGCCTCGATCGCTCTGACCGCATCCGCGATGGCGGGTATACCTGGGACGATGTATTGAAGCGCGGGAGCCGCGATGACGCCTGAGGGCAAGCAGGACCGCCTCGAGCGGGCGCAAGCCTATGCGCGGAGGGCCGACCCCGTGATGGCCGTGCTCGCAATGATCTTCTTGGTGGTGTTCACCGCGTTCGTCGTCTTGCAGACCATGCCACCGTGGTTGCGCGTGACATGCGTTGTGATCCAGGGCCTCATCTGGGCCGCGTTCGTTGTAGACCTCAGTGTCAGAGTGACGTACGCGGATCGTCGCCTGCGGTGGCTACTCACGCACCCGCTCGATGTCCTCGCGGTGCTGTGGCCCGCATTCCGCCCGCTCAAGGTGCTCGCTGTTATCAGCGACCGCAGATTCCGCGGCGGCGCGGCCGTAGTGCGAACCTCGCAAGCGGTCGTAGTCGCGGGTGTGCTGCTGATCTGGGTGTGTTCCGTCGCGGTTCTCGCGGCCGAGCGTGGCCAGATGGATTCAACCATCGAGACGTTCGGCGACGCACTGTGGTGGGCGTTCGTGACGATCGCGACAGTCGGCTATGGCGACATGGTGCCCGTCACTCCAGCGGGCCGAGCTATCGGCATTGTGCTCATGGTCGTCGGGCTCGCACTCGTCGCGGTGATCACGGCCTCGGTTGCGTCATGGTTCGTGTCGCACTCGCAGGACGACGCGGACGACAACGCAGCCTCGAGGGATGCCGACCATGTCGCGAGGATCGTGGAACTCGAGGGCAAGATCGACAAGCTCCTGGCCCTGCACGAGGAGCGAGAAGGTCAGCTGCCTCCGCGCGGGTAGCGTAGGGGCATGCCCACAGTTCGCGACGTGCTCGCCGTACTCGAGGCCCGCTATCCGCTGTGGCTCGCCGAGGAGTGGGACGTCAACGGGCTCGCGGTCGGCAGGCCGGACGCCGAGGTGACGCGCGTCCACCTTGCCGTGGATCCGACCCTTGCGGTCGTCAACGAGGCCGCCGACGCCGGGGCGCAGCTCCTCATCACCCACCATCCCCCGATGTTGCGTGGCGTCACCTCTGTTGCCGCCGACACCGCGAAGGGCGCGATTGTCCACGCTCTCGTGAGCGGCGGAGTCGCGCTTGCGAATGCTCATACCAACGCGGATCACGCCGCCGGTGGGGTGTCGGACGCCCTCGCCAAGTCCGTCGGGCTGCGGGTTTCGGGCCCGCTCGTGCCGCACCCTGGCGAGCCGACGCTGGGTACCGGTCGGGTCGGCACCCTCCCAGGAGGGCCGACGCTGCGCGCGTTTGCGGAGGCCGTCGCCGCAGCGCTGCCCAAGACCGCGCAGGGAGTCCGCGTTGCCGGAGATCTCGACGCGGAGGTGCGCACCGTGGCCGTGGTTGGAGGTGCTGGCGACTCGTTCCTCGAGGATGCTCGCGCCGCGGATGTGGACGTTTATGTCACCGCTGATCTCCGCCATCATCCTGCCCTCGATGCGCGCGAACTCGCAGCCCTCGGCGACGGCAGACCCTTCCTCGTGGATGTCTCTCACTTCGCCTCCGAGTGGCTGTGGCTCGGCGAAGCCGCCGCTCACCTTCGCGAAGAACTTTCCGTTGAGACCCACGTCTCGACCCTGACCACCGACCCCTGGACCGCGCGTTTCGACGCGCCCTGAGGAGCAACCGTGCCCACCGCCCCCGCAGCAGATCAAAAGCGACTCCTTGCCGTCCAGGACGCGGACCTGCGCGCCCAGCAGGCCCGCCACCGCCGATCCACCCTGCCCGTGCTGAGCCAGCTGGACGAATTGACTGGGCGCGTCATCGATATTGGAGATGAGCGCGCGGCGCGCAGCTCTGCCGTGAGTGACATCCAGCGTGAGGTCACCAAGATCGAGGATGACGTTGCGGCGGTTCGCGCACGCGCCGAGCGCGACAGCATCCGGCTTTCGAGCGGCCAGGGAACACCCAAGGACCTTCAGGCGCTCAGCAGCGAGCTCGAGGCGCTGTCGCGCCGCACGAGCGACCTCGAAGACGTGGAACTCGAGGTGCTCGAGCGGCTCGAGGTCGCGGAGGCCGAGCTTGCGGCCGCAGAGACTCAGCACACGGAGATTGCCGCTCAGATTGCCGAGCTTGAGGTCACCCGCGACGCCGCATTCGCGGAGATCGACAGGGAACTCGCGGCGATCGTCGACGAGCGCGCCAAGGCCGCAGAGGGTCTCGACGCCGGACTCGTCGCGCTGTACGAGAAGCTCCGTGACCAGCATGGTGGAATCGGCGCGGCGACACTCGTGCGCGGCCAATGCCAGGGCTGCCACATGACCCTCAACGCGGGCGACCTTGCCGCGATCGTTGCGGCGGCACCTGATCAGGTAGTGCGCTGCGAGGAGTGTGGCCGCATCCTGGTGCGCGACGCATGACGCACGCGCGACTCACCGTTGAGGCGGACGGCGGCTCGCGCGGCAATCCGGGGCACGCGGGGTACGGGGCCGTGGTGCGCGACGCGTCCGGCGCCATCATCGCCGAGCGCGCGGGCTACCTGGGGTTCGTGACCAACAACGTTGCGGAGTACAACGGCCTGATCGCGGGCCTCGAGGCAGCAATCGCTGTTGACCCCGATGCCGCGATCGCCGTGCGGATGGATTCCAAGCTTGTTGTGGAACAGATGAACGGGCGCTGGCAGGTGAAGCACCCTGACATGAAGCCCCTCGCGGCTCGTGCGCGCGATCTCGCAAGCGGCCACACCGTGAGTTACGAGTGGATTCCTCGCGAACACAACACGGCAGCCGACGCACTCGCGAACGAGGCGATGGATTCACGTAACCCCGCGATTAGCAGGGATCACGGGACAACTGGCCCCGGCGTCGGGCCCGAGTACGACGACCCGGAGCCCAAGCCGACACCAAAGGCGAAGTCCATCCGTGAGCTGTACGCGCGCGAGCTCGTGTCGACGCTATCGCTCGTGCTCGTGCGGCACGGCGTGACGGACATGACGGTGGCACACAAGCTTTCAGGTTCCGGCGTCACAGGTCCTCCGCTCAACGCAGCCGGCCGCGTGCAGGCTGCGCATGCGGCTGACGGCGTATACAGAATCGGGCGCGACACGTGGCACACGCTCGCTCCGGTCTCGCGCGTGCTCGCGTCGCCCATGCGGCGCACGCAGGACACCGCAGATGCCGTTGGGCGGCGGCTGGGGCTCACGCCGATCCTCGACGAGCGCGCGCGCGAGGTCGACTTTGGCGACTGGGAGGGGCTCACCGCCCAGGAGGCGCTCGAGCGTGACGGCGACCTCATCAGGCAGTGGGACCGCGGAGACGTGCCGGCGCCAGGTGGAGAGTCGCTTACCGACGTCGTGAGGCGCATGGGGACCTTCATCGCCGAGCTCGCGGCCGAGCACGCGCGGGCGTGCGCCGCCGAAGACGTGCCGCGCACGATCGCGGTTGTCTCGCACTCCGTGGCCATCAAGTCGCTCGTCGCAGCGGCGCTCGACTTCCCTCCGGTCTCGGTAGCGCGCATCTGGCCCAATCCCGCCTCCATCACCGTCCTCCAGCTACGCGTCACGCCCGAGGGTGAGATAGCGGAGGGACACCTGCTCGCCTTGGGTATCCCCACCTCGTGAGCGGCTAGGCTCCCCCCATGTCGACGGCTTGGAAGGGCTCCGTGGTGCTCCTGCAGGAGCCCGCGTCCGCGCTCGGTTCGCGGCTCGGATATCGGCTCGTCACCGCGACGGCCTTTGGAGTTGCTGCGTGGTTCGCGCCGTGGGTGTGGCTCGCGACTCTTGCCTGGGTGTTCGCAGGGATCATGGCCTTGCTTGCGCTGCTCGCGGTGGCCAACGTGATGCTCAACCGCAGGGTGCTTCTGCGCTACACGGGCGCGGGCTCGATCGAGTGGCCGCAGTCCATCCAGGAGCGCGTGCTGCGCAGGCCGCTCGAGTGGGTGGCTTCGCGCACGATCGACGTCACCTATCCGCCCATTGCCGCGTTGCCCGCGGCGCCCGATCCGCGCATAACACTGAGCGATGGAACGCGATCGATTGAGCGCGTGCCGCTCTACGGGCGCACCCCTGAGGCATTCGTCGAGGCCGCGAACGCCGCGCTCATTGGTCGGGGCGTGACGTTGCGGTTTGTGGAGGCCGGCGCGGGTTCTAGCGACAACGGCCTGCCCGACGCTGGTTCGGCAGAGTGAGCACGCTTCCGTCGGCGTGGGGGCAGATTTTGGATGCCGCGCGCGAGTATCCGTCGCCCCACAACTCCCAGCCAATCCGGGTTCGCGTGCTCGACGACGCCACGGCCGAAGTGTTCTACGACCTCGACCGAGGGTTGCCCGCAGAGTCGTTCGGCATCCCGTTTGGGCACGTGTGCGCGGGGGTGTTCCTCGAGTCGCTCGCTGTAGTGGCGGCCGCGGCGGGGTTCACCGTGCACGAGT
>Ga0190271_10003349_pt1 | contig 10023 bp, 9 predicted proteins | sample Popmic356T_FD_133747 | JGI IMG/M metagenome (GOLD analysis project Ga0190271, IMG submission 133747) | Populus adjacent soil microbial communities from riparian zone of Weber River, Utah, USA - 356 T | ecosystem: Environmental > Terrestrial > Soil > Riparian zone | place: USA: Utah | collected... | reverse complement strand
TTCTCGATCAAGGTTGCCGACGGCCCGCTGACCTCGCAGCTGCAGAGAATTCGCGAAGGTGACACCGTTCTGGTCGGCCGCAAGGCGACCGGAACGTTGATTACCGACAATCTCATTGCGGGCTCCAGGTTGCTCCTGCTCTCGACCGGCACCGGGCTCGCGCCGTTCGCAAGTCTGATCAAGGACCCGGACGTCTATGACCGCTTCGAGAAGATCGTGCTGGTGCACGGCTGCCGCCAGGTTTCGGAACTCGCCTATGGTGAACAGCTGGTCGCCAGTCTTTCGCGGGACGAGCTCTTCGGCCCCGTGCTGACGGAGAAGCTGGTCTATTATCCCACGGTCACCCGCGAGCCATTCCGCAACCGCGGTCGCATCACCGATCTGATCACCACCGACCGGTTATTTGCCGACACCGATTTGTCGTCGCTGAACCTCGAGTCCGACCGCATCATGCTGTGCGGCAGCCCCAGCATGCTGGAAGACCTGCGCGTCATCCTTGAAGGCCGCGGGTTTACGGAAGGCAACCACAGCGAGCCTGGTCACTTCGTGATCGAGAAGGCGTTTGTGGAGAGATAGCCGCCTGTAGATGGGGTAACGGGCAGGCTGAGCAAGCGGCTCGCTCGCTACGACATCCGGGGCGCAGCGCGTCTTCGCTGGCTCAGTCCAGCATCTCGCTTTGTTCATGAAGGCTACTTGCTGAAGGTGACGCGCTCCGCGCCTTTCGCGCGCCGACCTTCATGAGCGCCGCGCAGGGGCACTTGCCGACGCCTGCGCGACCGGCTTCCGTTCTGACTTATCGGCAGAGGCGCGTGCGGCCCAGAATCTGATCGTTCTCTGTGCTGCGGCGAGCGACACGGCCTCGTACACGTTCCTGGCCTCGTCAAACTCGGGTTGGGAGGGCAGGACGCAGCCTGGCCTGTTGCGAATGATCATGTTGGTCGTCGACCAGCTCAGCCGCGCCGCCTTGCAGGTGACGATCAGGCCTTCGAGCTTGGTATTCGAGAGCAGCGGTTCAACGGCTTCGATGCTGACCGACGCAAGCACAGAAAGCGCGGCCGTCACGTTCTGATAGTTTTTGTCGAGTGCAAAGCGATTGACGCTCGAGTCGTTGAGATTGCCGGCGCGGCTGAGCGCGGCGACCGCGGCTTCGGCGGCGGTGTAATCGACCCGCTTGGCCGCCTTGCCGCCGATCTGCGCGACGACGGTGTCGATGGCAGAGTTGAGCTTCTCCAGCATCTCCGGTGGAGCCGCTTTCAGCAAGCGCGCCTTGACGGCTGCCGACGCCTTGGCCAGAAGATCCCGCAACAGCTTGATCGGAATATCGAGCCGCAAGCCAAGCTGCTCAGCGAGACTGTCATCGCGTTCGGCGCGCTCGACCAGGGATGAGTAGCCGGTCTCGGAGAAGCGAGCTCCGTCATTCCTGGCCAGGGCATGGACGACCAGTCCATCCCCGCGCTTGATGAGCACGTCGGTCACGGCTTCGTTGAGGCTCGGCCTGGACGATATGGCCAGCAGATGTTGCTGTCCGCGGAGGGACGCTATTTCGACCAGATCGCTTTCCGACAGGCGACTGGATTTTGCGAGCACGGGACCTGCGACCGCCACTTCGTTGTGAAACGCCAGCTGCCTGACTGCCTCACTCGGAGCGTTGTCGATCGGTGAAAGCTGTGCGCTGAGTTGCGCGAGTGTCCGTGCTTCCATCTGCTCGATCAATTTCGTCAGCACGTCGTCAAAGACGCCGATCTGCGACTCGTTGAGGCGGTCGGCATCGGACAGGAACAGGTCCGTGACCTGTCGAAGCATCGCCACGCGACGCTCGGACGAGCCGCCGTTCACTGCAGCTTCGAGTTCGGAAATAAGAGAGGCGCTCGCAGGACCTGGCATGGAGAAACCATTTGAGGACCGTCATGCGCCGAGACAAGGGAATGAAATGCCGCAATACGGTTCCAGTATCGAATCTACCCCGAAAGCCTAACGAAATTTCTAAGGCGTTGTTTTCCGGGGCAATCCGGCTGCTCTCGACAGGAGCCGGGGTAAAGGTCTCACTCGCGGCGGCCGGGCCATCTTACCCCTTGAAAATCCACGGCCTGACGAAGCGCGCACAGCTCATCGCCGCTGGGCTCCTCGGATTTCCTTGTTGGTGCCGGGGTAGCACTTCCTCGCTTGCAGCAGCCTGTCTCGCTCGGCGGAAAGCTCATCGACCTTGGCCAGCATTCTCCCGAGCAAAGCCTCGGCGTTTGCAGAAGGGATACCGAGCTTCTGCAGCTGCAAAATCTCGCGGCGCTGACGGCCATTTGTTGCCGGCGATATTCAATATCGCCGGCGTATGGCGTCGATGTCCATTTGGTCTGCCGCTCGCTCTCGAGCGGCGCGGGAAGGAACAAACAAAGAACATTTGCCAGAGTGATTGGTCCGGAACCCGGCCTCGCAGTCACGCGTTTTTTCGGATCGCTTGTCATGAAAGGACCGTCTGATGGATGACCGCTCCGCCACTTTGCAGTCCGCCGAACTACTGGTCCGCAAGAACAAGGCCACCCAGCCCAATGAAAGTGCCGAGTATCGCAAAGCGCGCGCGGCCCTACTGATCGAGGAGATCGAACTGCGCCGGCACGTCGCCCGCGTCGCAGCTCAGCGGCGTGCCTTGCCGCCGGGAGGCGAGGTCAACGGCGACTATCAGTTTCTTGGCGAAGCCAGCTCCGTGCAGGGGGCAAACCCTGTCGGAATCGAAGCGCTGTTCAGCGACAAGGTCACCCTCTTCGTCTACAACTGGATGTACGGTCCCAATCGCGCGCGTCCGTGTCCCATGTGTACCGCACTGCTCAGCAGCCTCGACGGCAATGCCGATCATGTGCGCCAGCGCGTTGCAATGGCGATCGTCGGCCTCTCGCCTATTGAACGGCAGGTCGCCTTCAAGGTCGAGCGCGGCTGGAAGAACCTGCCGCTCTACTTCGATGTGAACGGAAAGTTCAGCCTTGATTATCACGCCATCATGGATGACGGGATCGACACGGCCGCCATCAATGTCTTTACCCGCCACGATGGAGTCGTCCGTCACTTCTGGGGTGCCGAGACTGGAGCCGTGCCCGCCGATCCTGGGGAGGACCCCACCACGGCGCCCGACCTGATGCCGCTTTGGAACGTACTGGATCTCACGCCGGGCGGACGTGGGACCGCCTGGTACCCAAGCATCACCTACTGAGGAAGCCGTCCGCGGCCTGTTGATCGCGGCATCTTCGCAAAATGGGGCGGTGGCTGTTCGTTACGGAAACAGAAAAACCCGCCGGGGCTGAGGTTTCCGGCGGGTTCAGTCTTCACGCGACGCCCAAACACGTTGCGTTGGTCAACACATTGACTGAAACCAAGGCTGATGACTGTGCAATTTCATACTCAGGACATCCGGAGTTCGCCGTTGCGGTTAGAAATCAGTGAAACGCCGCCGCCTTCCGGTTGCATCAGCCCGCAAATCCCGCACCTGGATCGTGTGGGGGGCGACACGCCGCTCATGACTTTTCTCAAGGAAGCAGACGCGGTGAATAGGTGAGGGAAGCGCAAAAGCTTGTCGAAGAGGCACGCGGTTGTAAATCTGAATCTGTTACCTCTCCGGCGGCATTTAGTCTGACAGCGTTGAGGGCTTCATGCGAAGCATTGTCCTGTTAGTTGGCGCCGGATTGTTGCTCGCTTCGTGTTCCGACAGCGATGTCACCAGTTCGACCAACTCGTGCGCGGCAAAGCTTTACCAACATTACAATCCTAACGATATCAAGCAATGCAGCGATGTTTGTATGAAATGCAGCAACGGCACGCCCATTACTTGCTCGACATCCTGCAACCTGAAAGGCGCGCGTTAACCTGCAGTGTTACTGCTTATGTCTATCATACGCGCGTCCCCGTGGGCGACCTATCCGGGGCGGGAAGTCGGCTCATAGCCACGCTTCCGCAGATTGGCCGTCTGGTCCTCTCGAGCACCATCAGGCGACGGCGTCTGCGCCGATCTCTTACAGAAGCAAGTGCCCGGCGACTGGATGACCCAAAGAGGGATGACTAACCAACGCCCGTTACAGAAGCCAGCACGAGTTAGGCCAAATCCGGGGCTGAGGTTAGCGAGAACAATTCCGGATTGCGCCGTAACCGATGCGAAGCATCGGCGTTCTCAAGAACGGCGGCCTAAAGGCCGCCGATTCCATCCGGCTACAAGCCCTTAAGCAAACGCCTCCCAATCCACCGGGCCGCGCACATAGCCGTAGCGCAGGTTGCTGCGTGCCGGGCCGTTGCGCTCGTACTCGTCCTTCATCAGTGCGAAGCGGTCGCGGTTCGGTCCGATGTCGGTCCGCTTGTTCAGGTCGAAATTGTAGAGCTTTGCGTTGGTGCCGCCGAAGATCATGTTCTTGACCGGGCCGTCGGCAGCGCCGAGCGGCTTGAAGCCGTGCTGCTTTTGCATGTCCTCGGGGATTTCAAGCCGCCGCAGCGCCTCGATCTGCCATTGCGGCGAGCCGGTCCAGACCGCGTCCGTACCCCAGACCACGCGCTCGTACCCCATGCCCTTGCCCATGATGCCCATCAGCGCTGCGCCAAGACGCGGCTGTGCCACCACGCTCTGGGCGAACAGCTGGCCGACGTCGGCGTAAACATTGGTGACGCCGAATTTTTCCGGGATCTCGGCGAGATCGCTGACCCAGGAGACGCGTCCGGTCTGCTCGAATTCCTTCCAGCCGGCGTCGGCGGAGCCGCCGCCCGCGTGGCGATAGCCGCCGTGATAGATGATGAAGTTGAGTTGCGGCCAATCCTTTGCCGCCTTGCCGACGTCGCGGACGTCGGCGTAGGCAAGCAGATGCGGCCAGCGCCTGGCCGTGGCCTCCGGAAACAGGCCCTTGTGCACGCAGATGTTCTTGATACCGTATTTCACGGCGAGCTCGTAGCCCTTGTAGGTGAGCTTCTCGTCGTCCATCCGCCAGGGATGCTTCGCCTCGTCCTTGTTGGTGTTGTCGCCGACCGTGTAGCCCTTGATCGATTCCGGCTTGCGCGCCAGCGAGCCTTCGAGATGCTCGAGCCAGCCATCCCAGCCCGGCGTGAAGATCGCATGCGCGAACATGCGCCGGGCATTGGCTTCCTTGTTGACCTTGTCGCGCGCCTCGATCGCCATCTCGTTGGTGAGGAACCAGTCGCGCGGAATTTCCGACGGCGACGATGAGATCAGCGCGATCTTGGTGTCGCTGTCGAGGTAGATTTCCTTGAAGTAGTTGTTGAACTTAAGGTCGTCGAGCGTCTGCGGCTTGTCGACCAGCGCCGGATTCCAGCCTGCCTTACCGACCGCTTCGCGAGCGCGGACGAAACCCTCCAGCCGGGTATCGTCACGCAGGAAGTGCGTGTGCATGTCCATGATGAACTGGTCTTTGAGCGAGTTGGCGCGCTCCTGAGCCATCGCCGGGGTTGCCGCCTCGGCGCGGCTCGCATCGAACACGGCGCCGAAAGTATCGTTCAGCGCGACGAAGCCGGCGGCCATGCCGGCAGCGCTCTGGAAGAATTGCCGGCGGTTGAGGCCCTGCCTGCCGCCGAGTTCGTCGGCCATCGTGAGCAGCCGTGCCTCGACTTCGCGCTGCTTCTCGCTTTGCGGGGGAGGGGTGTATTCGTCGCTGGAGACGATCTGGGTCGGGATCGGCGTCGCATGCGGCAGCAGTTCCGACGGATTGAGCTCCTTGATTTCCTGCTCGGTCAGGAATCCCATCGCAGCCTCCCAAATTATCGCGCGTCGTTGCGGCGTTGGCCGAAACTAACAGGTTTTGGAGCGTGGATGCAGGGGAAGCTGCGGCCGAAATGCGTCCGACGGCCGCGGAATAAAACGCCTAGGCGCCCTTGGCGGTGACCTTCGATCCGAGCGCGGTGGAGGGTAGTTTCACGCCGGTCGCCAAGCCAAGAGCGATCAGAACGCGCAGCGTCGCCCAGGTGAGGTCGACCTCCCACCACTTGTGTCCGTGCATGGCCGAGTTGGGGTCTGCGTGGTGATTGTTGTGCCAGCCTTCGCCCGCCGCGAGCAGGCCGATCAGCGGATTGTTGCGGCTGTCGTCCGGCGTCTGGTAGTTGCGGTAGCCCCACACATGGGTCACGGAGTTTACCGCCCAGGTGGTATGCCAGACGAATACGGTGCGGGCCGCGCCACCCCAGACGAACAGGCTCGCGCCGAACTGAAACGAGTGGGCAGGTTTCGAGCCCGCCACCAGCGCGCCGAGGAATCCGGCGGCGAAAAACACCAGCCAGCACGCGAAGCCGACCTTCATCCAGTTCTTGCGGTCCTCGAGCCAGACGTAGAGCGGGTCGCGCATCAGGTCGCGCGAGTAGCGTTGCGTCATGACGGCTGCGCGCATGTCGGGCAGCTTCACCAGCAGCCAGCCGAAGTGCGCCCACATGAAGCTTTTCAGCGGCGAATGTGGATCCATCTCCTCGTCGGCGTGGTGATGATGCCGGCGATGTACCGCAACCCAGTGCGCCGGTGAAAATTGCAGGCTGCAGGTGCCGAAAATCGCAAGCGCGTGTTCGAGCCACCGGGGGCAGACAAAGCTGCGGTGTGTCAGCAGCCGGTGGAAGCCGAGATTAATGCCGAGCACGCCGAAGACATAGAGCCCTGCGACGAATACGGCGACGCCACTCCAGCTGAAGAACCACGGCACGAAGGCGAGGGCCGCGATCAGGTGGACGGCGATGAAGCCTGCAAGATTGTCGGCCTTGAACCGCGGCTTTTCGGCGGCACGGCTGGCCGCAAGCTGATCGGCGTCGGCGGACATGGTCGCTCCTGAGCGTGAACACGCCGCCAGCTGCGGCTGTTCCAGAATTGCAAGGTGGCAGAACGCGCCATGCCCCGTGGCGCGCGCCCTTATCGCCGCTTCGGCCCACCCTGTCAAAGGCGGACGCGGAGGTTCGAATGGAAATGCTCGAACACAGTCCCGGGCGTCGAAAGCCTTGTCAGTCGAAGCCCTTGGGTGGCTTGAAACCGCCGAACTCCCGCTCGATGAGTTCCGCGAGCTTCAGTGGCGTGCGGTCCTCCAGCCAGGGGCCGACGATCTGCATGCCGACCGGCAGACCATTGGTGGTGAAGCCGATCGGGATCGTGGTCGCGGGCAGGCCGGTCAGCGTTGCGAGCCCGGGCCAGGTCAGTTGATCCGTGTAGGGGTAGGGAGCGTTGTCGATCATGATGACCCGTTGCGATTGCTCCGGCGAATGGTCATGCGGATAGGCGGCCGTCGGCATGATCGGACAGATGACGGCATCGAACGTGCCGAAAAGGGTGCGCCATCGTGCGCGCTCCGTCGTGCGCGCGCCGTTGGCGAGCAGCCATTCGCGATGGCTCATCAGCGTGCCGCGCTGGCGCTCCGCGGCGAGGCTGTTGTCGGCGGGATCGAGCTTGGAAACGTTCTGCCTGATGTGGGCGATAGCCTCGGGCGGGAAGTTCGCCGCGAGAAATGACAGGAGCATGCGCATGTAGAGCCGCGCGGAGGCGCCAAGATCGGGCAGGAGGTTGCTCTGGCGCTCGACCCGCGCACCCTGTTTGGCCAGATTGTCGGCAAGAGTGTTGATCGCCGCGCGCACGCTTGAGTCGGAAGGCAGTAGCGGGTGGGTGTCGAGAACGAGGATGCGGAAGCTCTTGAGATCATTGTGGCGGGCAGGCGGCAGCACAAGCTTGTAGCTGACGCCGTTGTCGAGTTCGTCCGGCCCGGCGATGACGTCGAGCAGCAGCGTCAGGTCCGCGGCGCAGCGCGCCATCGGACCGACCACAGCGAGGTCATGTTCGATCGGCAGCGGCGGCAGGGGCGGAGGTGTATGCCCGCGCGTGGCGACCAGGTTGAGTGTCGGCTTGTGCGCGGTGACGCCGCAGTAGTGCGCCGGAACCCGCAGCGAACCGCCGATATCGGAGCCAAGCGACAACGGGCCATAGCCGGCGGCCAATGCTGCGGCCGATCCACCGGACGAGCCGCCGGGCGTGCGGCCGGTGTCGTAGGGATTGTTGGTCACGCCGTAGATGTCGTTGTAGCTCTGCCAGTCGCCGAGCCCGATCGGCACATTGGTCTTGCCGACGATCACGCCGCCGGCGCCCTTGACCCGCTGCACGGCGACCGCGTCCTCCTTTGGCACGAAGTTCCTTTGCGGGACAAACCCCCAGGTCGTCGGTGTACCGGCGAGATTGTAGGATTCCTTGATGGTCATCGGAACGCCGAGCAGCGGCCTCTGCTCACCGCGTCCGATCGCGGCGTCGGCCGCGCGGGCGGCGTCGAGTGCCCGGTCAAAATCGCAGACGCAAACCGCGTTGATCGCGGCGTCGTACTTTTCGATGCGGTCGATGGTCGCCTGTGTGAGTTCGACGGCCGAGATCGCCTTCGCGGCCAGCGCCGCCGCGGTTTCGGATGCGGTCTTGAAGGCAAATTGCGATGCGGCCACGGCATTCCTCCCGATCCAGCAGTTTTTCGAAAGCTTCTGATTGATCTTGCAATCACGCACATTTATTCGCAAGGCTGCCGACGGCATTTGCGGTTCGTCAGGGCAGGAGCAGTGACATGGGCTTCGTTCTCGATCACGTCGTCATTGCGGTTTCCGATCTCGACTCCGCCGTCGATGACTACCGCGCACTGGGCTTCACCGTTTATCCGGGCGGTGTGCATCACGGCGGCGTCTCGCACAACGCGCTGGTGATCTTCGCCGACGGATCGTATTTCGAGCTGATCGCCTACCGGCAGGGGGCGCCGGACGTGCGCTGGTGGAATGTGCTGTCGAAGGCCGGCGAAGGGTTCGTCGACTTCGCGCTGCTGCCCGAAAACACCGAGCGCGATGCCGCGGCGGCACGCGGCCGCGGGCTCGATCTCGATGGTCCTATCGCCGGCGGCCGGTTGCGGCCGGACGGTGCACGGCTCGACTGGCAGATCGTTCGGCCGAAGTCCACCGATCTGCCGTTCTGGTGCGGTGACGTTACCCCGCGCAACCTGCGTGTGCCGGAAGGCGCGATGCGCAGCCACGCGAACGGCGTCAGCGGTGTCGCTTCGCTGAAGATCGCGGTGGCCGACGTTGCAAAGACCGCGGCGCGCTATGCGGCGCTGGCCGGTGCGGCTACCGTCACGCAAGCCAACGGCAGCGCGCGCGTGGTGATCGGCGATACAGTTTTCGAGTTGACCGGCGACGCTGCAGCGCAGGCACATGTCGGAAGGCGCGGCGAAGGACCAATGTCGTTGCGGTTGCGCGGACCCGTTGCGGGGGCCCTCGACACGAAGCTCGCGCATGCCGCGGCGCTATCGATCGGTCCCGCATGAGAGCGATCGGGACCAGGGCAGTCGTGCGGCGCCTGCTTTGGATGGCTGCTGCGTTCATTACGTTGTCCACCGGCACGTCCGCAGCACAGGTCTCGCAGGAGTTTCTCGGGACTTTCGTCATTCCGCCGGAACAGCAGGGCGATCCGTTGAGTTGCGGCCGTGACAATAATGACGGCGCCGTGGAGATCAGCAACCGGTCTGTCGGATACTCCGAGCATCAATGCGACGTGTCGGCCTTTCGCTCCCTGAAATCCGGCCCGCGCTCCGCCGATGTGCTTCTCGATTGCGCCGGCGAGGGCCAGAGGTGGCGGACCCGGCAAATCTGGAATGTGCAGCGCGTCGAGTCGCGGATGATGCTCGTCGCGACCACGCTTCAGATTTCAAAGGCGCAGCCCGCGGGAAAGCGCAGGGGCCACGGCAAAATGCAGGATGAAGTCAGGGTCACCGTCTACACGAAGTGCCCCGCCGCGCGTCAACAGTGACGCCGCCGCCTTCACCACGCGAGTTCGAGAATCTCCATCACCTGCGCCACTGACGTGACCGGCTTCGGATTGGTCTTCATCGGCGGATCGCGCAGCGATTTGGCGGCGATGTCGTCCAGCTGTTCGTGCTTGATGCCGACGTCGCGCAACCGTGTCGGCACGCCCAGCCTGTTGCCGAAGGCGAGCACGGCATCGGCGAGCTTGTCGCCCGCAACGCCGATGACGGCGGCGGCGAGCGCCTGGCGCGCCGCGTT
>Ga0190271_10003348_pt1 | contig 10024 bp, 6 predicted proteins | sample Popmic356T_FD_133747 | JGI IMG/M metagenome (GOLD analysis project Ga0190271, IMG submission 133747) | Populus adjacent soil microbial communities from riparian zone of Weber River, Utah, USA - 356 T | ecosystem: Environmental > Terrestrial > Soil > Riparian zone | place: USA: Utah | collected... | reverse complement strand
GCAAACACGGATAGGCAGTTTCAAGCTTCCGGGCTGCGTGGCGAAGCAATAGCCCGCGGTGACGGCGCTTGCCTGCAGGCCGCGCCGTTCCCGAGGATGGCCAGAACGCTGCCGGCGCGAAGATGCACTCCTCGCGCCGGCAGTCCCCCGATATTCGGGGTGGCGTGATGGAAGCAACCACGGCTGAAATACCCCTCCTGCAGCCAAGGCGCAGCGCGGCGGGCGGACGCCAACGGCAAAATCTTAGCGACGATCCCCGACACCGCGTTACATTGCCGAGTGAGTGAGTGCCGGTAATTGCGCGCGGACTTCCGCGGTTCGCGCCGGGTCCACGTCACGCACGACAAGCCCGGTCCCTTCGACGCGACGATTGCGCCCCAAGCCCGTACTGAAAGGCAAGGTGCGCGGCTGGTTGGCGCACTGGGACGAAGTGCTCGCCTACGCCGAGGCACCGCAACACGCGGGCCGCTACCCCGGTGCTTTCTCGACCAAAAGTAAGGGCCTGCATCGCTGCAAGCCCTTGCGGTCAACGCTGAATACTACGGCTTCGGCGTATCACCCGTTCTGACGTCACGTGAATCCTTGCGACCTTCCTGCTTGGTATCACGCTTGTCCTTGCGACATTCGGCATTGTTCTTCTGGTCGGCTGCCTTGCAGTCCACCTTTTCCTTCCGGGCTGTCTGCTTGGAGTCCTGCTTGGTATCCCTTGCGTCGCGCCGCTCCTGGGCGTTTTCGGTCGCAAGTGCCGGCGGTATAGCCAATAAGAGGCCCGTTGCGACCAAGACGGCCCTGGTGATTGCCACCGTCCCAAATTTCTGCACGTTCATCTGTTCCTCCCGGCAATAGCCAGTTCGTTGATGAATTGCATCTCTCGCCCGCGTACCGGCCCCGCTCTCGCCAGCAGGCATCTCAGAATAGCACTGTTTCTAACGGCCTTCTATTCGTGGCAAACCACTTCGATGTTGTGCCCATCCGGGCCAATGACGAAAGCTGCATAGTAGTTCGCGTGGTAGTGCGGGCGCAGACCAGGCGCGCCATTGTCTTTGCCCCCCGCCGCCAGAGCCGCGCGATGGAAAGCGTCGACTTGCTGGCGATTCTCGGCCGTGAACGCCAAGTGAAGATGCGCAGGTCTCTCCTCGGTTTGGTACAGGCACAACGAAGACTGACCCTCCTTTGGGCTGAGCTCGACACCGTACGTTGGCGCCCCCTCCTGGACAACAACGACGCCGAGCGGTTCGAGTGCCTTGAGGAAGAACGCTTTGCTCGCTGCGTACTCGCTGACTCCGAATTTCACGTGGTCAAACATGAGTTCTCCTGTGCAGTCTTGCGTTTCAAGTGGCCGCAAATTCTGCGCCTGGAAGGTCGGGGTAGTGCCAGAATATTCGCGTTGCGCCTTCCCCACGTTGCTCTCATGCTCTCGTCAACGGGCCGGGACTTTCACTTGCCAGCAGGAAGACTATCCAAAACCTGTCCGTCGACCCCGAGCACAACCCGCTGCTTAGAGTATCGCCACGATTGCGAAGAGAGGGAACAAACGATGAACAAGCTCATCTGCCTGCTTGGCTCGTTGCTCGCGGCGCTCGTATTGTCCGGTTGCGCTGGCGTGCCCAACATCACCGCCGTGCATGACCCGCTGTACCGCGCCGAGAACCACACCTCAACCATCACCGTGCGCGCAACGGAAACGCGTGACGGCATTGCCGAGATATCCATCAGTGCCATCGTCGGTGAACTCACCGCGTGCGAGAGCATGAGCCCGCTGGTGCCCAGCCTCATCCCCTGCCGCGCCAACGCCGTGGGTATGGGAGCGGTGTGCATCTTTCCCAACGTGAAGACGCAGGTCAGTTGTTCGCTGCCGATAGCGCTGGGCGACCGCCGGCTCGTCACCTATACGGCCAGCACGCGCACCTCCGCCAACCGCACCGCCACCGCGTCGGCCGTCACCTACGCCGGCGGCACGCCGCTCACGCAGGCGACCTTCCACGTGCTGGGACTCACGATTACCATGCCCTGGGAGACCGCAAGGCCCGTCATCTGGCGCACCGACGCGCCGTCGATGAACACCAACCGCGCCGACAAGATCGACCTCGGCCTCGTGCCCGACCCCGACATGCCCAATTACCGCGCCTTTACCGACGACCTGCAGCCGATGATGCTGGCGCTGTTCTATACCGACACCAATCCGTACACAGCCTGGACGCGCACCTTCAAGAACATGTACAACGTGTGGGCTGGCCCCACGGGCGCCAACGGCGAAGGCTGCACGCGCACCTTCGCCGACCCGGCCGCTACGGTGCGCGTCGCCTTCGACGGCACCGCCATCCTGCATCGCAACGACTTCCGCGACTGCGCCTCCATCTCGCTCGGCAATGGCGCCGGTACCGCGCAGACCAACCTTGGCGATTCCGCCTGGGTCCTGCAGCACGAATCCGGCCACTTTCTCTACGGCCTTGGCGATGAATACGTGGGCGGCGGCAATTCCTCGATCTCCACGCCGAAGAACGTCTACTCAAGCAAGGCGAGCTGCGACTCCAATGCCACCGCCAACAGTCTGCCCACCAGCCAGTGCGTGCAGATCGGGACCACCGGTACCTGGCGCAACGATGACAGCCAGGACACCACGATGGAAGACCGCGTGCTCAGTAGCGACTGGCGCACATTGTCTGGCAAGGCGCTCGGCAACATGCTCTCCAAGTGTTCCAACGGAAGCTGCTACTGAGCCGGGAGAAAGATCATGAAACTACGCAACGCCCTGGTGATGCTGATTGTGCTCTCCGCGTTCGCGCCCTTAGTAGCCAGCGCCCAGGCTCCACTAGGGCAGGCAACGCAACCCGGCGAGCGAGCGTTGGCGCCTACCGCCTCTGACGGCGGCCGGGCCGAGTTGTTGCCGGCGCGCCCCGTGGCGCCCGACGCCGACCCCGTCATGCGTCTGGTGACCGACACCATGGTCGACGGGCTGGTGATCTCCGTAACCATAGACGGCGCCACTGTCACGCTCGACTCTGCCGTTCTCGCACGCGTACCGCGCCGCCAGACGCGCGCCGACCGCGCTGTGGAAGGCGACCAGGTGCGCGCCACCGCATCGATCGGCAATCAGGTCGTGGCCACTACGGTCGTGCCCGACAACGTGCTCAACGCCAGCGAGGGCGCCGGCCTTGTGCGTACTGTCAAGCGCCAGATCTCCTTGGCGCTAGCCGCCGACCAGCCGGTGGAGACCGTCACCATCGATGCCCCGGCCACCAACGCCCGCGCCACCCTCGACGTGCGCCGGGCCTACACGCGCGCGTGCGAGGCGGACCGCAGCAGCAAGTGGTGCCGGCGATAGCGGCAACGACGAGCCGCGGATGAAAGGCGTACCTACATCACGCGATGGGTGAGCGCCGGCAATTTCGACCTCGCCTCCGCGACTCGCGCCGGATCGACGTCGCCCACGACGATCCCCGGTCCCTCATCCTTCGACGCGACGATGGCGCCCCACGGATCGACCAGCATCGAATGTCCCCACGTCCGCCGGCCGTTCGGGTGCAGGCCCCCCTGCGCGGCGGCAAGCACATAGCACTGGTTTTCCACCGCGCGGGTGCGCAACAGCAACTCCCAGTGCGCTGCGCCCGTCGTCGCGGTGAACGCCGCCGGAACAAGAATCAACGCACAGTCGCCGAGCGCGCGATACAGCTCGGGAAACCGCACGTCGTAGCAGATGGACAAGCCAACCCGGCCGCATGGCGCGTCGAACGACATGACCGCATCGCCCGGCTGGATCGTGCGCGTTTCGTCGTAGTCCTCGGCGCCGCTCGTGAAGCGGAACAGGTGGATCTTGTCGTAGCGCGCAACACGCGTGCCATCGGGACCGTAGACCAGGCACGCGCTGCGCACCCGCCCAGGATCGTCGCTGGCGATCGGCACGCTGCCGCCCACCGTGGTGACGCGGGCTTCGCGTGCCATTCGGGCAAGGAAATCCTGCTGCGGCCCGGCGCCATCGCGCTCCTTGGCGGCAAGCTTGTCGGTTGCGTGTGCGCCCAGGATGCCGAAATACTCGGGCAGCACAATGAGTTGGGCTCCCTGCGCGACCGCGGCGCGCACGAGCAACTCTGCTTGCGCGAGGTTCTCCGCAACGTCGCCTCCCGCGATCGTCTGGATCGCCGCCACCCGCATTCGTTCGCTCACTTCGCCCCTGCCTCGTTTCCGAATGCAGGCGAGGCCTGCGCTGCCTTGCCGAACCCGCCCACCCGTTCCACCACCGGGTCGACCCACGATCCGGTCACACGATAGTCGTAGCTGAACATCTGGTCGATTGGATTGTTCAGGAATTTCTGCGCCAGCAGCGCGCCCGCTCCCACGGCCGCGCCGACCAGCGGATTGGCGATGAACAGGACCGCTGCCCCGGCAGAAACGCTCGAACTCAACGCCGGCTGCACCCGGACCGTCAGCGTCTGCGTCTCGCGGGCCAGGTCGATGTCGCCCTTGATGGCGACACCTGCCGCTGGACCAGCGAGCTTGAGGTTGTCCGTGTGCATCTGGCCGTTGTCGATGACAAAATCGCCGTTGATGTCGTCGAACGCGAAGCCCTCGCTGAACACATCGCGAAAGTCGAGCGTGATGCGCCGCGGCAGCGCCTGCAACGACAGCACGCCGAGCAGTTTGCCGATGCCCGGATCGATCTTGAGGAACTGTCCGGCACCGGACTTCAGGTTGAACTTGCCGGACAGCGTCGGATAGTCGAAATCGTTGGGTGCGCCCGTCCATTGCAGCTGCCCGCTGATCCTCGTCGGCGCATTGCGCACCGCTCCGGCCGTACCGAAACGCGCGAGGTACCCGCCGGCATCGGCGACGTCGATCGTAACGTCGAATTGCGTCTGCTGCCGCTCGCCACGCACCCGCCACCAGCCATCGGCGTCGATGCGCCCATCGTCATTCGCGAGCGCGAGCCGCTCGATGCGCCAATCGGATCCGGCCGGCTTGGCGACGAGTTCGAGCTTGCCCAGGTCGTGTCCCTTGGAGATGAACGTATCGGACACGATGTCCAGTTCGGGCCACGGATTGGCCGCGCTCGTCGTCGGTTCCGGTTCGCTTCGCACCGGATGCAACTCGCCGGGACCCGGCCGCACGAATCGTGTCAGGCGCGCCATCATGCGTCCGTTGGGAAGTTCCGCGGACGGTCCGCGCCAAGTGGCATTGCCTTCGACCTCAGGACCCTTCATCGCCAATTGCCAGTCCACGCCGACGCGCTGCGCCGTCACGTGGAAGTCGTGCATAACGCGCCCCATCGCGACGAATTTTGCTACGTCGATGTCTACGCCATTCATCATCAATGCGTGGCCACCGGAGGCGGTGTCCTCGCCGCCTGACACCCGCAGCTTTTCCTTCGCATACAACGCCAGCCACGCGTCGAGATCGAGCTCAGGAAGGTTGCCGCGCACGAACACGCCCGCGCGAGCAGGACGCTCGCTGCCGGTGGCGGCGCCGCCAAGCAAAACCACGACGCGATCGGCGTTAGCGGCGGCACCGGCCGCCGCAGCTTCGCGATGCGCGATGGCGCGAGCCACTCCACGATAATCCGCGGTCACCAGGTCCTCGTTCGGTCGCCCTGCCAGCGCGCGACGTTCGATCTTCAACGGCGCAATGTCTGCCGCCGTCTTGCCCAGCGGCGCGGGGAGATCGATGACCGCGCCTTTGAGCGTGCTCGCCAGAGTCCAGTTCACGACATCGTCGCGCGACGCCAGGGTCAATTCCCAATCGGTCGTGCCGGAAATGCGATCGAGTATCGGCACGCCCAACTCGCGATGCAGCGTACCCAGATTCGCCGTGCCCGAGCCGACCACGCGAACTTCGCCTTCCACGTTTGCGATGCCGACTTTCGCCGGACCGCCGAGCGCTTCGAAAGCCACGTCCTGCGCCCGCAGGTCCTGCTCGGTGAAGGCCAGCCGGCCGTTGACCTTCGCCAGCATCGGCAGGGCGCCAAAGCGAAGGTCGTTGCCGATGAACAGGTAGTTTCCGTCAACCTTCGCTCCTTCGCCCTTGCCCAGGGGAAGCGTGAGCTTGAGTTCGAGCTTTCCGGAACCGGTGGCCGTCGCGCCCGTGGTGGCGTGGCCGATCCAGCCGGCAACCGGACTGTGATCGACATAGCGGATGAACTCCTGCGTCGGCCCGGTGGCGTCGCCGGTCACCGTGAGCACCGGATGCGGCGCGGACAGATTGGAAATCTCGGCCTTCGTCGGGCCGATTTGCGCCCCGAGCGACCGTCCACGCGCGGCGTCGATCGTCATGCCCTTACCCTCGAACTTGAGGTCCGCGTCAAGTCCCTCGATCGGCGGCCACTCGGGCAGAAAGCGCAACGTCCCGTCGCGGACCTTGAACGTGATGACGAACTTTCCCGCGCGATTGTCCGCGAAGGGAAATTCGGCGAGGTCGCCGGCCAGGTTGACGCGGACGTCGCTGGCGGAACCCTGCAGGATGCTGGCCTTGAGCCAGGTGCGCAGGCCGCCGCCGAGCGTCAAGGGAATGTAACGGCTGACCTCGTCCACGCTGCCGCCCGCGAGCTGCGCGCGCAGGTCCAGCGTCCCGGGTCCCTCTCCTTTCGCGGTCCACGTCCCGCCCGCCGTGCCCGTGAACGGCGCGCTGGCAAAACTGACGTCGTCGAACGCCACGCGCCATGGACCGCCACGCTTGTCCCATGTAACCGCGCCTTCGATGGAGGTCATGGCCAGCGGTTCGCCGAACAGCCGCGGCGCGTCGAGCACGAGATCCTGGCTGTCGAATTTCGCTGCACCATGCGTCTGATCCAGCTCGAAGGTGCCGGATACACCGGTTGCTCCCGGCAGGCCTTCTACCGCCGCAATACCGACGCGCTCCAGCGCGCCGCTCGCGGCAAAAGTGTCGAGCCGCTCGGCGTTGCCCGACCAGCGGAACTTGGCGTTGGCGATGATGCCGCGCGGCGCATATCGTGCAAGGTCGCGACGCAGACTCACCGGCAACGGCAATTGCGCGGCCAGCGCCGTCAGCGGTCCCGTGTCGAGCCGATCGATGACGAGCTGCCCGCCCGTGACATTGCCATCGGCACCCTCGCTCATTTCAAGGCTGAAGTTGGTGGGGGCAAGCGAGAGGTTCGCGCGCGTCGTGAACGTCAGATTGGAGGCAATCAGCTGGCGCGTGCCCCCTTCGCGTTTCCAATCGACATGCCCGCCCAGGTTGGCGAGGTCGAGCGAAGGCAGATTGCGCGCAAGGCGCGTGCGGACATCGGCCAGCTCGAAATCCGCCACCATGCCGGTCGGAGCGCCATCCGCGAAATCGAACCAGGCGCGCAGCGCGCCCTTGCCACTGTCGACCGGGATAGGCAGCGGAATCCATTCCCGCCACAGCGCGATGTCGGCGTAGTCCAGTCGTACATAGAAGCGTCCGCGGGCGTCGCGCCAGTCCCGCAGCGATGCGTCGGTCACGTCGCCGCGAAAATCCAGCGGCGCGGCGAGGTCGGCGGGCGGCGTGCCGACCAATCCGAAGCGGTGGTGGCCGAAGCTGTGCTCGAGGCGAAACTGCACGTTGTCGAGCACGAGTTGCGGCGCGTGGCGAAGTTCATCCGTCCACGTCACCAGCGCATCGGAGACCACGATGCTAGGCTGCCGCAGCAGCCACTCGGTGACGCGCGAGTCGTCGTTCTGCTGCTCGGGATCGAATTCGATGCCCGCCACGTGCAAGCGGCCGCTCGCGTCGCGGCGAATCGACAGTTGCGGCCTGTCGATGGCCAGCTGATTCAGGCGAAGATCCATGAACGGCAGCGACGTCCACGACACGACGAGATTGACTTGCGGGAAGTTGAGCACCGGCTCGGTGGAAGCATGCTCGCGGTCGCGGATTTGCAACCCCCGAACGGTCAGCTGCGGATTCCATCCCTGCCAGCCCGTGTCGATCGCCGCGATGGTGACGGGCTGCCCCAGCGCAGCCGACAGCGCCGCCACGATGCGGTCGCGGTAGTCGTCGATCCGCGGGAACAGGATGAAGCGGACAATCAGCAGCAGCGCACAGAAAAGCGCGATCGCTGCGACCGCCGCGGCGCTCAGCAGGCTAAGAAACCGGGCAGCGCGCGGGTTGGACAAGGGAGAACCGGGGATGGTGTCGCGGCGAAAGGCATAATGTGCAGCCGGGAAGCTGAATTGTAGCTGAATGACTCGGCCCGCTTTCAGGATCCCCCGCCGATGCGACGCGGGCCAATGGCCGTCAGGGCAACTCATGGACATCACGGACGCGCTGGCGTTCAGCCGTTATGCGGATCGCGCGCTCGCCGTGGAGCCCGGGCTCGCCGATTTTCTCGCTGAATCGCGGTCCCGGCCGTTTGCCTGGGACGACGTCCGCGGGACGCTGGCCGACATCGATGCGCAGGACGACCCGGAGGCGCACGCGATCGCGCTGCGCGACTTGCGCCGGCGCGTGTTTCTGCACACGCTGGTGCGCGACCTGACGGGATTGGCCCCACTGACCGAGGTCTGCGGCGCCATGACGCAGTTGGCGGAAGTGGCCCTCGAATCGACGGTTGCGCTGCATGCGCGGCTGCTGGCCGTCAACCACGGGGAACCGCGCAGCGCGGATGAAGGGTTGCCGCAGCAGCTGATCGCCATCGGCATGGGCAAGCTGGGCGGCGGCGAACTCAATGTCTCGTCGGATATCGATCTCATCTTCGTCTATCCCGACGAAGGTGAAACGTCCGGTCCACGGCCCGTCGCCAATCGTGAATTTTTCGATCGGCTGGGACAACGCGTCATCAGCGCGCTGCACGATGTGTCGCCCAGCGGTTACGTGTTCCGCGTGGATATGCGCTTGCGCCCTTACGGCGAAAGCGGTCCGCTGACGACGACGTTCGCCGGGCTCGAGGCGTATCTGGAGACCCAGGGCCGGGCGTGGGAACGCTATGCGTGGCTGAAGGCCCGCGCGTTGACCGGCGACCGGCGCAGCGAACTCGATTCGCTCGTCGATCCTTTCGTGTTTCGCAAGTACCTGGACTACGACGCCTACGACGGCCTGCGCGACGTGCATCGCCAGATTCGGGAACAGGGCTTGCGCCGGGACTACATCGCCAACGTGAAGCTCGGCGAGGGCGGCATCCGGGAGGTCGAATTCATCGTGCAGGCAATGCAGATCGTCCGCGGCGGCCGCGAGCGCGAGTTGCGGGTCAAGGGCACGCTGCCCGCGCTGACCGTGCTCGGCACGCGCGGGCTGTTGCCGCAGTCTGCGGTGGTTGCGCTGCGCGACGCCTACGTTTTCCTGCGCCGCATCGAGCATCGCCTGCAGTATCGCGACGACCAGCAGACGCACCAGATTCCGGCGAACGCCGAGGAACGCGCGCTGCTCGCGGAAAGCATGGGGTTTGCCGGCCTCCGGGAATTCGACGCGGAGCTGGGTCGCCAGCGCGCGCAGGTCAGCGAACAGTTCGCGCTCGTCTTCGGCGATCGGGGGCGTACCGACGCGGAAGTCAAAGGAACGTTCACGGCGATCTGGGAGGAACCGAAGGCGTCCGCCACGGCGCGCGAACAACTGCGCTCCGGCGGATTCACCGACCCGGACGCGCTGCTTGCTACGCTCGCGCGGGTGCGCGGCAGCGGCCGTTATTTGCAACTGCCGGCACTGTCGCGACAGCGCTTCGACGCGCTGATACCGCAGCTGCTGGACACGTCCGCCGCCAATCCCGGCGCGGCGGGCGCGCAGGCGGTGTTCGAACGCCTGCTGACGCTGCTGGAAGCGGTGAGCAGGCGCAGCGCCTATCTGGCCCTCGTCATCGAGCATCCGCCGCTGCTGCCGCGCATCGCCAACCTGATGGGCGCGTCGGCCTGGGCGGCGGACTACCTGACGCGCCATCCGCTGCTGCTCGACGAACTGCTCGACGCGCGCGCACTCCTCGCGGAGCCCGACTGGGACGTGTGGCGGGACGAACTGTCGCGGCAGATGGCGGCCCAATTCGGCGACGTCGAGCGCCAGATGGACACACTGCGCCACTTCCAGCACGCACAGACGTTTCGCCTGTTGACGCAGGACCTGGGCG
>Ga0190271_10003347_pt1 | contig 10024 bp, 8 predicted proteins | sample Popmic356T_FD_133747 | JGI IMG/M metagenome (GOLD analysis project Ga0190271, IMG submission 133747) | Populus adjacent soil microbial communities from riparian zone of Weber River, Utah, USA - 356 T | ecosystem: Environmental > Terrestrial > Soil > Riparian zone | place: USA: Utah | collected... | reverse complement strand
GCGGCGTCCACTACCCGGTCCAGTGCACCGAGCACCGCGGTCGGGCCGACGCACTTCGAAGGCGTCATCGAGAAGAAGATCGGCGAACCGGCCGGTTTGAACTGCTCCGAGGAGCCCGACGGGCCCTGCGACCTGAACTTCAACGTGACGGCGATCCTGCAGGATGCTCCGTGCGGCGCCACCGAGGGCCTACCGGGGCGGGACGAACAATTCCTCCGTTTCGACATCGAGGCGTTCTCGAGTGAAGACACCTTTGACTTCCCTGACTCCGCAGATGCGCTGCTCCTGCAGAACTGGAGCGTGGACGGGCCCGGTGGCACGATGCACAACCTGTCGTCCTATCCGGAATGCGGCAAGGGGGAGGCGCCGATCGCCGCACCCGTCGCCCCCGGTCCGCACGCCCGCGCAAGGGTTGTGGTGCGCGCTCCGAAACCCGCTACGGTGCTGCGCTTTTCGTGGCTCACGCTGATGTGGGAGTGGCCGATCCTCGGTGCCGACTAAGGCTTCGAATGAGTTACGCCAACGGCTCAGCGGTGCGGAACCCCGGTGAGCATCAGCTCGGTGAACCTGCGTGGCGCTTCGACGAGCATCGCCGACGCACCCGTCCGTTTGGGATGTCGAACGTGCCTCTTTCCCTTCTGCACAGCCCGAACGATGTCCTGCGCGACCGTCTCCCTCGGCACCGCGACGGTGGCCTTTGTCCGGTAGAAGCGTTCGAACGACTTGGCCGTCGGGCCGTAATCGTCGGCCGTATCCAGCATGTCGGTGGGCACAGGTCCCAGCTCGACGAGCGTCGTACCGATTGGCAGGCCGCGGTAGTCCGCCCGCAGCCCCGCGGTGAAATGAGACAGCGCAGCCTTCGACGCCGAATACGTGACGAGGCCCGGATACACGCCGACGCCTGCCAGTGACGACACGTTGACGATGTGGCCGCCGCCGCGCCGCAGCATGCCCGGGATCGCCTGCCTGCAGAGTTCGGCAGGCGCGAGGTAGTTGACTTCGGTCGTCCTACGAAGGACGTCCTCGGCGGCATCGGTGAAGCCGCAGGCGACTCCGACGCCCGCGTTGTTCACCAGCACGTCGACCGGTCCCGCCTCGTGCTCGACCCTGTCAATGAGGCCTGCCACCTGCGCGGGATCCGAGAGATCGGCGGGGTGCACTGTGCCGCCGAGTGGGCCCGCGACGGTCTCGAGTGCGTCTTTGTCCCTGGCCACCAACGCCACCGTCGCGCCCGCTTGCGCGAACTTGCCTGCGAGCGCTTCGCCGATGCCCCGCGACCCGCCGGTGATCATGACCCGCTTACCGTCCAACCGCATCGTCGGAGCATAGGCGCGCCTCGGCATTTCGGGCACCGAACGCAGCGGCAGGACTAAGCAGGCGGAGGCGGCGCGCCTGGCGGAAGCGGAGGTGGCGGCGCGCCAGGTGGCGGCGGCGGCGGGGGCGGAGGAGGAGGCAGGAGGAACGGCGGCAGCCCGAAGGGGTTGAAGACCTCCGGGGGCGGTGGCGGGGGCGGAGCCTCGGGTGGCGGTGGCGGCGGTGCGTCAAACCTCGGCCCGTAATACACATACGGCGAGACGCCGTTGCTGGTGTTGATCGTGATGAGGAAGCCAGGGACAGCCTTGTCCTTCGGGGTGGTGCCGACGATCGCCCCCTTGTTCATGTAGCTGTCGACCGGCGAGGGCTTGTCGGCCACCTTGAATCCGGCGTCCTGCAACTTCTTACGTGCGGCGTCGAAATTCAGGCCGCTGATTCTCGGCAGAGGGACCCCGGGCGCGCCGTCGACGTAGCGGGGGTCGGTCGGGGGCATCGATATCGGGCCAAGCTCGTCGGCGATGGGCTGCATGGCGTTGTACCAGGTGCGCGCGGGTTCGTTGCCGCCGTACAGATTTCCGCTGGAGCACCTGCGCAGCGGCCACGAGCACAACTCCTGCGGCGCAGGGGTGTCGTCGAAAATGTAGTTGGCGGCGGCGTACTGATTGGTGAACCCGAGGAACGCCGACGAGCGATGGGACTCCGTAGTGCCGGTCTTGCCTGCCATCGGAAGGTTCCAGCCGACGGACCCTGCCGCACTGGTTGCCGTACCGCTTGTGTGGTCCTTGCCGAGCGCGTTGGCCAGCGTGTTGGCAAGGCCCTCCGGTACGACCTGCTCGCACTTCGCTTGCGGGATAGGCACTTCGCGGCCACGACGGTCGAGCACCTTGTCGATCGGACTTGGCGGACACCACATGCCGCCCGACGCCAGCGTCGCGGCGACATTGGACATCTCCAGCGCGTTCAGCTCGAGCGGGCCGAGGGTGAAGGAGCCGAGGTTCTGTTGCTTGACGTAGTCGGCGAGGCTGCCCTTGAAGTTCGGGTCGTAATCCCTGGCGCTGCCGGGTTCGGCGTAGGACCGCAGACCCAGGCGCACCGCCATGTCGACCGCGCGCGGCACACTCACCTGCTGAATCAGCTTTGCGAAGGCCGTGTTCGGCGACTGCGCCAGCGCATCCGTGACGCTCATCGGGCCGCGGCCGCCACCGCCTGCGTTTTTCACACACCACGTGAGCGGCGGACAGCCCGGCGTATTGCTGTCGCCGAGCCCGGCGCCTTGGAACGTCGCAGGCACGTCGAGTTGAGCCTTGATGCCCATGCCCATCTCGAGCGCGGCGGCCGTGGTGAAGACCTTGAAGGTCGACCCGCCGCCGTCGCCGACGGTCGTGAACGGCTGCGGTTGCACGGTCTGGCCGTTGCGCAGGTCGAGCCCGTACGTGCGGTTGTCGCCCATCGCCAGCACGCGGTGGGCGTCCCGGCCGGGTTTGATGACGCTCATCACGCTCGCAACGCCTTCGAGGTCCGGGCTAGCGATCTCGTCGATCGCCTGCTTCACGGAGTCCTGCACCTTCGGGTCGAGCGTGGTGCGGATCAGGTAGCCGTTGCGCGCGAGATCGTCCTTGGTGATCCCGGCGCCGGCCAGATAGGACAGCGCGTAGTCGCAGAAGAACGCGCGGTCGCCCGCCCCGATACAGCCCTGCGGCAACGGCGCGGGCCTGGCCAGGATGCCCAGCGGCGCCGCCCTGGCCTTCTGGAGCTCGGCAGCCTTGTCCGGGAGATTCTGAATCAGGGTGTCGAGTACCAGGTTGCGACGTGCCATCGCCGCTTCGGGATTGGTGTACGGATTGAGCGTGCTTGTCGACTGCACCATCCCCGCAAGCAGCGCCGCCTGCTGCCAGTTGAGTTCCGCCGCGTTGACTCCGAAGTACGTCTTCGCGGCATCCTGCACGCCGAAGCTGCCGTTGCCGAACGACACCAGGTTGAGATAGCGGGCCAGGATCTCCGCCTTGGGAAGCGCCTTGTCGAGCTCGAGCGCCATCCGCATCTCGCGCAGCTTGCGGATCGGTGTGGTCTCGATCGCGGCCCGGCGCTCCGCGTCGTTCTGGGCGTTCACCAGGAAGTTGTAGTTCTTGACGTACTGCTGCTCGATGGTCGAACCGCCGCGGGTGTCGACCGCGCCCTGCAGGAACCCCGCAAGTCCGGTCAGCGAGCCCTGGAGATCGACGCCGTTGTGAACGCCGAATCTCTTGTCTTCGATGGAGACGATCGCCAGCTTCATCGTGTCGGCGATGCGGTTGCCGGGAACCGCCCAGCGGCGCTGCGTGAAGATCCACGCGATCGGGTTGCCGTCGGCGTCGACCATCGTGGAGATGACCGGGACGTCGCCCTCCAAGAGCTGGGCGGAGTCCTGGGCGGTCCTGTCCGAAAGCCGGTTGATCATGGCACCCGCACCACCGACGAACGGAAACGCCAACGCTGCCATCAACATGCCCGCCGTCAGGATGTACAGAAGCAGCTTGGCAGGCTTCGCCGCGCGTTCTTCCGACACGAGTCAAGCGTACGGAGAACGCGCTGAGCTAGTTGGCCAATGCCGGGGCTTTGTCGTTGGCGCGCGAGTTCAGCATCGACAACAAGAGGGGGATCCGCCGTTCCTCGATTGTCGGATGCGTCAATACGTGGCCGAAGATGGCGGCGCCGTCAAAGGTATTGAGAAGCACCGCCAATACGACCGCGAAGTCATCCTCGCCAAAAGTCTCGAGTTCGTCCGGAAGCGCAGACCGTACGGCCTCATAGATCTTCGCGGTGTACACCGTCATGACATCCCGCAGCGTCTCGCGGAGCCTATCGTCGGTGCGCGCGGCGACAGCCAATTCGTGGATCACGGTGTTGGTTGGGTTTGCGGTCACGTCCCGCAGGATCGTCAACGACTCCTCGAGCGACGGTTTGTCGGCCGGTATTTCATCGACCTTTTTGATCCCCAATTCGATCAGCCTGCGGCCCGCCTCCTGGGCCGTCGCCGCCATCAGGTCGCCCATCGTGGGGAAGTACCGGAACAGTGCGCCGTCGGACACCTCCGCCCGTTGGGCGATGACCTTCGCCGACGCCCGCGCGTACCCGACCTCGATGATCGTTTCGATACTCGCGTCGAGCAGGCGGGCGATGGTGTCCTCGCGGCGCTGCTGTTGTGTTCTGGCCATCTCAGGCGGAGACGGATTGCCGCGCAGGCTGGCCGGCCTTCAGGAATCGGCCGGACTTCACGGTCTCGCCGTAGCCCTCGCGGAACTCGCCCTCCCGGAACACGACCTCGCCGTTGACGCCGGTCGCGACGATCGCCGCATCGTTGCGGTTGACCATGCGGGACAAGCCGCCGTAGAACGGCACCTCCTGCTCGTGGTAGGCGTCCACCGAGTCGTCGAGGCCCGCAGGGTCGATGACGACGAAGTCGGCGCGGTCCCCCTCGCGCAGGGTGCCTGCCGCGAGGCCGAACCATTCGGCGACCTCGGCGGTGAGCCGGTGCACCGCATGCTCGACCGTCATGAACGGCTTCCCGGCCAGCTCGGCGTCACGAACCCGGCGGAGCAGCTTCACGGGGAAGTTGTAGAAGGCCATGTTGCGCAAATGCGCACCGGCGTCGGAGAAGCCCATGTGGACCGACGGGTCGATCGCGAGCGCGTTGAGATGCTTGGGCCGGTGGTTGGCGACGATCGTCGTCCACCGCACATTGCGTTCGCCGTTCTCGACGAGCACGTCCAGAAAGGCGTCCAAGGGGTGAATGCCGCGTTCGTCGGCGATCTGCCCGAAGCTCTTGCCGATCAAGGTCGCATCGGGGCACTCGACAATGGTGGCGTCGTGGAAGTCGCGGTGCCACAGCGTGGGGCCGAGCTTCTTTCGGTCGAACGAGGCGCGGAACCGCCGCCGGTACTCGGGGTCGGCCAGCAGCTCGTTGCGCTCGAGCTGGTCGCGAAGGTGCAGCGCGGCAGTGCCTGCGCCGAACTCCTCGAACACGGGCAGATCGATGCCGTCGGAGTACAGCTCGAACGGCACGGGCAGATGCTGGAATTTCACGGATGAGTTGAGCAGCCTGTTGAGAATCCGTGTGCCGGGCCCGAATACATGCACGGCACCGGTGTTGGACTTGGCGTCGGCGGAGACAAGCAGGCTCATTCGCACGCCGCGCCTGCGACCGAACATCTTGCTGCTGGTGAGGAAGAAGTTCAACGCCTCGAGCGGGTTCTTGGTGTTGGGCGCGCTCTGCAGGATGCGGCCGCGCTTGCGCAGCACCTTGATCAGCCTGCGGCGTTCCCGCCACGTCGCGAACGTCGAGGGAAGCGCGCGGGACCGGAAGCGGTCGCCGTCGAGCTTGTCGATCGGGGCGTCCATGCCCGACATTCCGAGAAGCCCGGCCTCGAGTGCCTCGTCGAGCAGTTTGGCCATCTTCTCGAGTTCGGCGTTGGTCGGTTCCACGCCCTCTGTGGTGGCACGTTCGAGGCCGAGCACCGTGGTGCGCAGATCCGAATGTCCGAGCATGGAGCCGACGTTCGGACCGAGCGGCAAGTCGTCTAGCGTCTGCACGTATTCGGCTGCCGACGTCCACGTCCGCTTGGCTTCCAATGCGCCGAGCACGAAGTTGCGCGGCACCGCTTCGACGCGGCTGAACAGATCGGCGGCATCCTCGGACTCCGCGTATACCGTCGACAGTGAGCAGTTGCCGAGCAGCAGCGTGGTGACGCCGTGCCGCACCGACTCGCGCAGGCCCGGATCGAGCAGGACTTCGGCGTCATAGTGGGTGTGCACGTCGATGAAGCCGGGCAGGATCCACTTGCCGTCGGCGTCGATGACGTCGGGGCAGCCCGTCTCATCGAGTTGCTCTGTCGATACCGCGGCCACAATGCCATCGCGAATGCCCAGCGTGCGACGTTGGGGGCGGGCGCCGGTGCCGTCGAACCACAGGCCGTTGCGAACGATCACGTCGTAGGTCATAGGAAGGACCGTACCAAAGATAGTGAGTGCTTACAATCTTTTCTGGCGATAGGGTCGAACTCATGACTCCACCGGTGATCACGCGCTGGCTCGACATCATCGAAAACGACCGGACAGCGGAGATCGAAGGCGTGCTCGCCGAGGATGCGGTGTTCTACTCACCCGCGGTGTTCACCCCTGCGGAGGGCCGCGACAAGGCCGTCGCCTATCTGACCGCCGCGTCGAAGATGTTCAGCGGCACTGACTTTCACTATGTCGAACAGTGGTACAGCGACCGGTCGGCGATTTTAGAGTTCGCAGCGACCATCGACGGCAAGGTCGTCAACGGCATCGACATGATCCACTGGAACGACGACGGGAAGATCGTCTCGTTCAAGGTGATGATGCGTCCGTTCAAGGGACTTCAGGCGATCATGCCGAAGATGGCCGAGCTGCTCACACAGGGCTGACCGTGCGGCTGCTGCTCATCGCCGACACCCACGTCCCGAGGCGGGCGCGTGACCTGCCCAAACGGCTATGGGATGAGGTCGACAGCGCCGACGTGGTCATTCACGCGGGGGACTGGGTCGAGCCCGCGCTGCTCGATGCACTCGAGGCGAGGGCCGCCAGGCTCATCGCGTGTTGGGGCAACAACGACGGTGACGAGCTGCGGTCGCGGCTGCCCGAACGGGCCGACGCCACGCTGGGTGGCGTGCGCTTCACCGTTGTCCACGAGACGGGCGGGTCTGCGGGCCGCGATGCGCGGATGGCCAGGCTCTACCCCGATACCGACGTGCTGGTGTTCGGGCACAGCCACATCCCGTGGGACACCACCGCGACGACCGGTCTGCGTCTGCTGAATCCGGGGTCGCCGACCGACCGCAGACGCCAACCGTTCTGCACCTATATGACCGCATCGGTGGACGCGGGGTCGCTCACCGACGTCGAGTTGCACCGGCTGGAGCGACCCGGTGCGTGACCGGCCCGCCAAGATCGCCGACGTGCACGAGATCGCGGCGGGTATGCCGCACGTCAAAAAAGTCGAGGGCCCGAAGGGCAATTCCATCTACCAGGTGGGTGGGAAGTCGTTCGTGTTCTTCCGAACGCCGCAACCCGACGCAGAGGACCCCGAAACCGGCGAGCGCTACGCCGACGTGATCATGATCTGGGTGGAGTCCGAGAGCGACAAGCTCGCGCTCCTCCAGGATGCGGGCTCGCCCTTCTTCACCACCGAGCGCTTCGATGGGCACCCATCGGTGTTGTTGCGCGCCAGCGCATTACGCGAGATCGGCAGGCAGGAGCTGACCGAGCTCATTCAGGACGCGTGGCTGTCCCGGGCATCGAACCGGCGCGCCGAGCGGTGGCTCGCCGAACGCGACGTCTAGTCCGCGGCGGGCACTGTGGCGTGGTTCGCGCCGCAGATGAAGAGCGCCATCCTGGCCGGTTTGTCGCCAGGGTTCTTCCACCGATGCCGTGTGCCGTTCTGCACGACGGTGTCGCCGGGATTGAGCGTCACCTCGGCGCCGGCGTCGATTTCGAGGATCACAGTGCCCTCGAGAACCACCTCGAAGTCGATTGTGTCGGTGGCGTGCATCCCCGTATCCGACGGGTCCATATAACGCAGAAGCCCGGGAAGCTTGCCCTCGATGTCGGCCACAGCTTCGGTGACATTGCCGAAATCCTGTTCGGCGGCGCCCGTCGCAGGCGGAATCGTCAACATCCCGAAGCGGAAGCCGCCGATGGGAGGAAAGTAGGTCCGCCAGTCCTGCGCTGACCCGTCGTCGGGGAACTGCGGCGTCGTGTCACCGCCCCACAGTTGATAGAACTCCGACGACGGGAGAAGCGCAGGCCGGTCCGGCTCCACGGTCTCATCGCTTGCGAACACGGACTTGCCGGACTCGTCGTGCCCGGTCACCACTCGACGCACACCCATCTGGCCAGTCAATCACTGTGGCGGCTGCCGACGAGTGGCAAGGTCGAAGGCATGGATCAGAAGCCGCCTACTGCCGTCATCGAGGCCGCGAACCGCGACCACCTGAGCAGCCTGCCCTTCACCGACACCGCTGATTTCGCCGACGCCGATCGGGGGTTCATCGCCGCGCTCGAGCCGTGTGTCATCAAGGCGGCCGACGGCCGCGTGGTGTGGGACAACGACGTGTACTCATTCCTGAGTGGTGAAGTGCCGCCGTCGGCGCACCCGAGCCTGTGGCGGCAGAGCCAACTGGTCGCCAAGCAGGGCCTCTACGAAGTGGTCGAGGGTATCTACCAGGTCCGCGGGCTCGACCTGTCCAACATCAGCTTCATCGAGGGCGATACCGGGATCATCGTCATCGACCCGTTGGTGTCCACCGAGACGGCGGCGGCCGCCCTTGGGCTGTATCGCGCGCATCGTGGCGACCGGCCAGTCGTCGCCGTCATCTACACCCACAGTCATGTCGACCACTTCGGCGGCGTCCTCGGTGTGACGACACTGGCCGACGTCGACGCGGGCAAGGTCGCGATCATCGCACCGGAACACTTCACCGAACATGCCGTGCAGGAGAACGTGTACGCAGGCACCGCGATGGGACGACGAGCGGGCTACATGTACGGGGCCGTGCTGGCGCGCGGGCCACAGGGACAGGTGGGGTGCGGGCTCGGTCAGACACCGTCAGCTGGCGAAGTGGCGCTGATCCCGCCGACTCTCGACATCCGCGTAACGGGGGAAACGCACACAATCGACGGCATCGAGATCGAGTTCCAGATGGCGCCAGGCACCGAGGCTCCGGCGGAGATGCACTTCTACTTCCCGAAATTCCGCGCGCTGTGCATGGCCGAGAACGCCACCCACAACCTGCACAACCTGCTGACGCTTCGCGGGGCGCTGGTACGCGACCCGCATGGCTGGGCCGGCTACCTCACCGAGGCGATCGACACGTTCGCCGACCGTGCCGACGTGGTGTTCGCCTCTCACCACTGGCCGACCTGGGGCAAGGACCAGATCGTCGAATACCTTTCCCTGCAACGAGATCTGTACGCGTATCTGCACGACCAGACTCTGCGTCAGCTGAACCAGGGGTACACCGGCATCGAGATCGCCGAGACCTTCCAGATGCCGCCGGCGTTGGAGGCTGCCTGGCACACGCACGGGTACTACGGTTCTGTCAGCCACAACGTCAAGGCCGTGTACCAGCGCTACATGGGATGGTTCGACGGCAACCCGGCCCGGCTGTGGGCGCATCCCCCTGAAGCCATCGGCCCGCGTTACGTCGAAGCCATGGGCGGTATGGACGGCGTCGTCGAGATAGCGCGCAAGGCATTCGGCGACGGTGATTTCCGCTGGGCGGCAACGCTGCTCGACCATGCCATCTTTACCGACAAGAGCCACGCCGGCGCGCGGGAACTGTATGCCGACACGCTCGAACAGTTGGCGTATGGATCCGAGAACGGGGTATGGCGCAACTTCTTCCTGTCCGGCGCCACCGAATTGCGGGAGGGCAATTTCGGCACGCCGACCCAGACGGCGTCGCCGTCGATCATGGCGCAGTTGACGCCCGAGCAACTGTTCGACACCTTCGCGATCAACCTCAATGGTCCGCGGGCGTGGGATCTCGACGTCGCCGTCGACATCACCTTCCTCGACACTGCGACGAACTACCGCGTGACCGTGCGCAACGGCGTGTTGGTATACCGGAAGCTGCCCGCAGAGCCTGCGACAGCGCAGGCGACCATCACGTTCGCAAACAAGATGCGGCTCTTGGCGTTTGCCGCGGGC
>Ga0190271_10003346_pt1 | contig 10028 bp, 6 predicted proteins | sample Popmic356T_FD_133747 | JGI IMG/M metagenome (GOLD analysis project Ga0190271, IMG submission 133747) | Populus adjacent soil microbial communities from riparian zone of Weber River, Utah, USA - 356 T | ecosystem: Environmental > Terrestrial > Soil > Riparian zone | place: USA: Utah | collected... | reverse complement strand
CCTGCAAATTTTTGCCCACACCCGGCAGGTCGTGGATGACCGGAATATTGTGGCTGCGCAGTTCCGCAGCAGCGCCGATACCCGAGAGTTGCAGCAGTTGCGGCGAGTTGCACGCGCCGCCACAGAGGATCACCTCGCGCCCGGCGCTTACCGAACGCTCTGCTGCCTGGATCGATAGCGCACGCCGGTGGCGCGCTTGCCGTCAAAAATAATCCCTGTCGCATGCGCGCCGGTGATGACCGTAAGGTTGGGACGGTTCATCGCCGGATGCAGATAGGCGGCAGCCGCGGAGCAGCGCTCGCCGTTGCGCGCGTCGCCCCAGAATTGGGTAACCTGATAGAGTCCGGCGCCTTCCTGGTCGGGTCCATTGAAATCGTCGTTTCGGCGTAGCTGGCTTTCGGCGCAGGCTTCGACAAAGGCGCGGCTCACCGGGCGCGGGCTGCGCTGCTCGCCGACGCGCAGCGGACCGTCGCCGCCATGCAGTTTGCTTGCGCCGCGCTGGTTTCCTTCCGCGCGTTTGAAAAAGGGCAGGACGTCGTCGAAACCCCAGCCGGTGCATCCGCTAACGGCCCAGTCATCATAGTCGCTGCGGTGGCCGCGGATATAAAGCATGGCGTTGATGGCGCTTGACCCGCCGAGCGCCTTGCCGCGCGGCTGAAAGCCTTTGCGTCCGTTCAGCCCCGGTTGGGGAACAGTCTCGAAGGCCCAGTTGTTGATCTTCGGCCGGCCGGGAAGCAGGGCGGCGACGCCTACAGGTGCCCGGATCAGTAAATCCTTGCCATCACCGCCGGCTTCCAGCAGGCAAACCGATATGGATGGATTTTCGCTTAGTCGAGCGGCGAGTGTCGAGCCGGCGGACCCGCCACCAACGATCACATAATCGAACGTCATCTTTAATCCCCCTGACACAGGGGGCAGTTGCTTTCGACATTCAGCCGGTCTGGCCGCGTTCGGCGGCGAGGAAGTAAACTGCCCCAATGCGCTCAGCGCCACCCCAGCGCCGCCGGAGGATAAGCATACCGGCAAAAGCTTGCCAACCGTCCAAAGTCTGACGTAACGGAATCGCTATTGCCAGGCGTCGTCAATATGTATATACATAACTGGGGAGAAATGATGATGGCTTCCGACCAAAAAACGGAAATGGGTGGAGCGACGGTCTGGCGAAATGCCCGCTTGGCAAGCTGTGCGGGCGCGCTGCCAGGACTCGGCATTGTCGAGAAGGGCGCAGTGGCCGCGCGCGACGGGCGCATTGCCTTCGCCGGCCCGGAGAGCGAATTGCCGACGGCTTTGCTCGCGGGCGCCGAGTCGATCGACTGCGAAGGCCGCTGGATCACGCCGGGCCTGATCGACTGCCACACACACCTTGTCCATGCCGGCAACCGCGCCAATGAGTTCGAGATGCGGCTGGCCGGCGCGACCTATGAGGAAGTGGCGCGGGCAGGGGGCGGCATCGTCTCCTCGGTGAAGTCGCTGCGCAGCGCCACGCGGGATCAACTTGTCGCTCAATCGTTGCCCCGCCTTGACGCCCTCATCGCGGAAGGCGTGACCACGATCGAGGTAAAGTCGGGCTATGGGCTGGATGCCGCGAACGAGATGAAGGCATTGCGCGCCGCGCGCCAATTGGGCGCGGAGAGGGCGGTGGCTGTCCGCACCACCTGCCTTGCCGCGCACGCCCTGCCGCCGGAGTTCAGCGACAAGGACGCCTATCTCGATCATGTCTGCCAAACGATTCTGCCGGCGGTGGCGCAGGCGGGGCTTGCCGATGCGGTTGACGGCTTCTGCGAAGGCATCGCCTTCTCCACCGAGCAGATTGCGCGCGTGTTCGAGGCCGCCAAGCGTCTGGGACTTCCGGTCAAGCTGCATGCCGACCAATTGTCGAACCTGCACGGCGCAGCATTCGCGGCGAGCTATGGAGCCCTCTCAGCCGATCATCTCGAATACACCGACGAGGCGGGAGCGATGGCGATGGCCAAATCCGGCACGGTCGCGGTGATCTTGCCGGGCGCCTTCTATTTCATCCGTGAAACAAGAAAGCCGCCGATCGACCTCTTCCGCAAGCACCGCGTGCCGATGGCGATCGCCACCGACAACAATCCGGGCACCTCGCCGCTGACATCCTTGCTGCTGACCATGAACATGGCTGCTACACTGTTCGGCATGACCGTGGACGAGTGCATCGCCGGCGTAACGCGCGAAGCCGCGCGAGCACTTGGACTGCAGCAAATCACCGGGACGCTGGAGGCCGGCAAGGCCGCCGACCTTGCCATCTGGGATATCGAGCGCCCGGCCGAACTCGTCTACCGCATGGGCTTCAATCCGCTGCATCGGCGCGTCTGGAGAGGCAAGTGAGAGTTCCGCCCGTAGACGCCGCATACCACTCTCAATCAGATCCAGGATTCCAGCAATGACCGACATCACCCTCAACCCCGGCGAAGCCAGCCTGGCCGATTGGCGGGCTATCTATCGCGGGGCGGTCCCGACACTGGATCCTTCCAGCCAGCCGCGCATTGCAGCCAGCGCCGCAACCGTCGCGAAGATCGTCGCCAAGGGCGATCCGGTCTATGGCATCAACACCGGCTTCGGAAAGCTGGCCAGCGTACGCATTCCGGCAGAGGATCTGGAAACGCTGCAGCGAAACATCGTGTTGAGCCATGCCGCGGGTGTGGGCGAACCGATGCCCGTGGCTGTCGTGCGGCTGATGATGGCGCTGAAAATGGCCTCGCTGGCGCAAGGCGCGTCGGGCGTAAAGCCGGAGACGATCGCGCTGATCGAGGCGATGCTCGCCAACGATGTTGTGCCGGTCGTGCCCTGCCAGGGATCGGTGGGGGCCTCAGGCGACCTCGCGCCGCTGTCGCATATGGCGGCCGTGATGATCGGCGTCGGCGAATGTTTCACCCCGCATGGCCGATTTCCGGCGAAGGTCGCTTTCGTCTCTCATGGCCTTCAGCCGGTGACGCTCGGCGCAAAGGAAGGACTGGCGCTGCTGAATGGTACGCAGTTTTCGACCGCCTATGCGCTTGCCGGTCTGTTCGAGGCTGAAACGCTGTTTCAATCGGCCCTGGTGGCCGGCGCGCTTTCCACCGATGCCGCGCGCGGCTCGGATGCGCCGTTCGACCCCCGCATCCATGTTCTGCGCAAACACAAGACGCAGATGGAAACCGCCGACGCGCTACGCACTCTGATGTCCGGCAGCGCCATTCGCGCCTCGCATCTGGTCGGCGATGAACGGGTGCAGGACCCTTACTGCCTGCGCTGCCAGCCGCAGGTGATGGGCGCGGCGCTCGACGTGCTGCGCAAGGCGGCCGATACGCTGGAAACCGAGGCCAACGGCGTGACCGACAATCCGCTGATCTTCGCGGAAGACGGCACGGCGCTGTCCGGCGGCAATTTCCATGCCGAGCCGGTGGCCTTCGCGGCGGACATGATTGCGATTGCGGTGTGCGAAATCGGCTCGCTGTCGGAGCGGCGCGTGGCGATGCTCGTCGATCCGGCGCTGTCCGGCATGCCGGCGTTTCTGACGCCCAAGCCCGGATTGAATTCGGGCTTCATGATCCCGCAGGTCACGGCAGCGGCGCTCGTTTCGGAAAACAAGCAGCGCGCCTATCCCGCCAGCGTCGATTCCATTCCGACATCCGCCAATCAGGAAGATCACGTCTCGATGGCCGCGCATGGCGCTCGCCGCCTTCTGCCGATGGTGGAGAATGCCTTCGGCGTGGTCGGCATCGAACTGCTTGCCGCCGCGCAAGGCTGCGACTTTCATGCACCGCTCACGTCGAGCCGCCCGCTCGAAGGCGTCCGCGCGCTGGTGCGCGCGGAGGTGCCGCATCTGGACAACGACCGCCATTTCCACCCCGACATCGAAAAGGCAATCGCCATGGTGCGCGAGGGCCGCGTGGCGAAGGCGGTGGATGTCGCCCTGCCGGGGATAGCAGGCGCGATGTGATGGTCGAGTTGCGGTCCATAAGAGCGCAGATGGTGGTGGGACAGCGCCCCCCTCTGTCCTGCCGGACATCTCCCCCACAAGGGGGGAGGTTGGCCGCCATCGGCGCCGCGCGTAATCTCCCCCCTCGTGGGGGAGATGTCCGGCAGGACAGAGGGGGGCAACGTAAAACGCCAAGGTCAAGGTTATGTCCATGACCCCCTGGCTCACCATCACCCGGGGCGAGGCACCGCTGCTCGTCTCGCTCCCGCATACGGGCACCGATCTTGCCGGGCTGGACTCCCGCCTCGTTTCGTCCTGGCTGGGAAGGCGCGACTGCGATTGGTGGATCGACAAGCTCTACGACTTCGCGCCGGCGCTCGGCGCGACCATTGTCCACACGGCGATTTCGCGCACGGTGATCGATGTAAATCGCGATCCGTCCGGTGTTTCGCTCTACCCGGGACAGGCGACGACGACGCTGTGTCCGACCGACACGTTCGACGGCGATCCCTTGTATCGTGCAGGGGAGCCGACAGAACAGGAGATCGCGCGGCGGCGCGAGACCTGGTTTGACCCCTATCATGCGGCGCTGGCTGGCGAATTGGCCCGGTTGCGCGCCAGGCACCCGGCGGTCGTACTCTACGATTGCCATTCGATCCGCTCGGTCCTGCCGCGCCTGTTCGATGGCGAACTGCCGGTCTTCAACCTCGGCACCAATGACGGCAAGAGCACGGCCCCTGAGCTTGAGGCGCTGGTCGCCGGAAGACTAGCGAAGTCCGGGCAGAGCTGGATCGTCAATGGCCGCTTCAAGGGCGGCTACATTACCCGGCACCACGGCAATCCGGCCAACGGCGTGCATGCGTTGCAAATGGAATTGTCGTGCCGAGGCTACATGCGCGAACCGGAAGGCAAGGGACAGCCGGAAAACTGGCCTGCCGACTATGACCCCGCCTATGCCGCGCCGATCCGGCGGCAGCTTACCGAAATTCTCGAAGCCGCGCGCGACTGGGCCGCCGGCACGAAACCCGAGACGCTGGAGACGCAATCATGACAACCCACACCCGCATCGACAATGCCCGTGTCATCCGCGCGCCGCATGGCACCGAGCTTTCGGCCAAGAGCTGGCTGACCGAGGCGCCGCTGCGCATGCTGATGAACAATCTCGATCCAATGGTCGCCGAAAAGCCGAGCGAACTCGTCGTCTATGGCGGCATCGGCCGCGCGGCGCGCGATTGGGAGAGTTTCGACCGCATTGTCGGCGCACTGCGCAACCTGGAATCCGATGAGACGCTACTGGTGCAGTCCGGCAAGCCGGTCGGCGTGTTCAAGACGCATCCCGACGCGCCGCGTGTGCTGATCGCCAACTCGAACCTCGTGCCGCATTGGGCGAATTGGGATCACTTCAACGCGCTCGATAAGAAGGGACTCATGATGTACGGCCAGATGACGGCCGGCTCCTGGATTTACATCGGCTCGCAAGGCATCGTGCAGGGCACCTATGAGACCTTCGTCGAGATGGGCCGCCAGCACTATGGCGGGGACCTTTCCGGCCGCTGGATCCTGACCGCCGGGCTCGGCGGCATGGGCGGCGCGCAGCCGCTGGCCGCGACCATGGCCGGCGCATCCTGCCTTGCCGTCGAATGCCAGGCCAGCCGCATCGAGATGCGGCTGAAGACCGGTTATGTCGATGTGCAGGCCAAGGATCTGGACGATGCGCTGGCGATCATCGAAAAGGCGCGGCAGGACAAGAAGGCGATCTCCGTGGCGCTGCTGGGCAACGCCGCCGACATTTTCCCGGAATTGGTGAAGCGCGGCGTGCGGCCCGATTGCGTGACCGACCAGACCTCGGCGCATGATCCGGTGAACGGCTATCTGCCGCAAGGCTGGACGGTCGCCGAATGGGAGGAAAAGCGCGAACGCGACCCGCAGGCGGTGTCGAAGGCCGCGAAGAAATCGATGGCGACCCAAGTGCGGGCTATGCTCGATTTCCACAAGGCGGGCATTCCCACGGTCGACTACGGCAACAACATCCGCCAGATGGCGCTGGAGGAGGGGGTCGAGAACGCGTTCGATTTTCCCGGCTTCGTGCCGGCCTATATCCGCCCGCTCTTCTGCCGTGGCATCGGGCCGTTCCGCTGGGCGGCGCTCTCGGGCAACCCGGAGGACATCTACAAGACCGACGCCAAGGTGAAGGAACTGACGCCGGGCAACACGCACCTGCACAACTGGCTCGACATGGCGCGAAAGCGCATCCACTTCCAGGGACTGCCGGCGCGCATCTGCTGGGTGGGGCTGGGCGATCGCCATCGCCTGGGTCTGGCGTTCAACGAGATGGTAGCCAAGGGCGAGTTAAAGGCGCCTGTCGTCATCGGCCGCGACCATCTGGATTCGGGCTCGGTGGCTTCGCCGAACCGTGAGACCGAAGCGATGAAGGACGGATCGGACGCCGTGTCCGACTGGCCGCTGCTCAATGCACTGCTCAACACCGCATCCGGCGCCACCTGGGTGTCGCTGCATCATGGCGGCGGTGTCGGCATGGGCTTCTCGCAGCACTCCGGCGTGGTGATCTGCGCCGACGGTACGCCGGAGGCCGCTGCCAGGCTCGGCCGCGTGCTCTGGAACGACCCGGCGACAGGCGTGATGCGCCACGCCGACGCCGGTTACGACATCGCGCTGGATTGCGCGCGGGAACACCAGCTCAACCTTCCCGGCATACTCGCCTAGCGGAACGAATTTGACATTCGCATCCGACATCAGACGCATCTTGCGGATGTCGAAATCGGACCACGAGTTCCAGCACGGCTTGCCTGCAAGCCGGCCCGCTGCTCTACTTGGCGAATGCGCCTGATCCGTTCGAAAAGCTATCGCCGCATGCCGTGGAAGAACGGCGGCGGCGAGACAATCGAAATTGCCGTATCGCCGCAGAATGCGTCGCTGGAGGCGTTCGACTGGCGCGTCTCCATGGCGCGCGTCGAGAGCGATGGCCCGTTTTCGGCCTTCCCTGGCATAGACCGCACTCTGGCGGTGCTGGAGGGCCAGGGCATAGAGTTGACGCTGGACGGGCAGGCGCCGGTGCTTGTCGCGGACGCGCCCTATTCCTTTCCCGGCGATGTCGCGACCGCGTCCAGGCTGCTGGGCGGGCCGATCACCGATCTCAATGTCATGACCCGGCGCGGACGGCTCGCGCATCGCGTTTCCGTGGTTGACGCCGTGGGTGCGACCGACTTCGTGGTGCGCTCGCCGACGGCGTTGCTCTATTGCCAGCGCGGGATGGTTGCGATCGAGGACGAATACGCGGCGCCTTTCGAACTGAACGCCGCCGATACGCTGCTGATCGAGGCCCAGCCCAATTCGCTCCGCCTCAACGCCAACACCGCCTCGCGGCTGTTTCTGGTGGAAATCGGTCCCGCCTGAGCGGCGCACCCGCGGCGCCATGTTTTCAGGCCACATCTTGGTCCCAGTTCTGGGGAATGTGCGCGCCATGTTTCGTCGCCGGCAAAAATGTGCGATTCCACTGGTTGCCATGCAACCCAACCTCGGTAAGACCATTTTCACGATTGCGCGCCGGTTCAGGTGTGCTCTCATCCTGATGAAACGGAAGCAGGCTGCATGAATATTCAAACGCGCCCCGACGCGGGAGTGGGCGCTGAAAAGCTCCTCACGCAGGCCGAAGCGCCGATTCGCTCAAATTTTCTGCCCGACGATCGCATGCGGCAACTGGGCGAGTTGTTGGCGCGGGGCGGTCTCGACACTTACTTCGGCCTGACCGGCTTCGATTTTCAGGCGCGCGTGCGCGACGACGGCGTCAAGATCCTGGAGGTTTATCGCGCGATCAACGCCGCGCAGGCCAAGGGCGATTCCATCACGCCGGCGGCGCAGTGGCTGCTCGACAACCATTATCTGGTCGAGGAGACGATCTTCCAGGTCAAGCGCGACCTGCCGCGCAAATTCTATCGTGAACTGCCGACGATGGAGATCGAGGGTGGCGTTCGCGTTCCCCGCGTGCTCGCCATCGCCTGGGTCTACGTCGCCCATTGCGACAGCACCGTCTCCTCGCAGAGCCTGAAGGCGATCGTCGACGGCTTCCAGTCGATCCAGCCGCTGCTGATCGGCGAATTGTGGGCGCTTCCGTCGCTGCTGCGGTTTGTGCTGGCGGAAAATCTGCGCCGAATCGCCGTGCGCGTCCGGCGCGCGCACCAGATGCGGCAACTCGCCAACGACCTGGCCGACAGGGTGCTGGCCGCCAGCGATGGCGAAAGCCGCACGGCGATGCTCGCAGGCTTCGCCTCTCATGCGCAGGACATGACCTTCGCGACGCAGTTGCTCTACCGGCTGCGCGACGGGTCGCAGAATGCCGGCAAGGCCCTGATCTGGCTGGAAGGCGAGCTTGAAAAGCGCGGGTCCGACTCCGAAGAGATCATCGTCGGCGAGCATCGCAATCTGTCCACCGGTAATGTGACGATGGGCAACATCGTTCGCGGCCTGCGCCTGGTGAACGACATCGATTGGACGATGTGGTTCGAAACGGTCAGCCGCATCGATGAGGTGCTGCGCGAGAAGACCGATTTCGCAAGCCTCGATTTCTACTCCCGCGATCAGTACCGCACCGCCATCGAAGAGCTGGCGCGCCGCTCCGAGAAATCGGAGTTCGAGGTCACGTTGAAGGCGATCGGGTTGGCCGCTGACGCGGCGTCGCCTAAGGATGGCGCGCCGGACATCCACTCGGATGTCGGCTTCTTTCTCGTCGGAAACCGCCGGCAGGAACTGGAAGCCGAGATCGGCTATGTCCCGAGTATCGGCAAGCGCATCGCCCGCCTGCTGCAGCGCATGGGCTGGATCGGCATCCTGCTGCCGGTGCTTGCACTGACCATGCTGCTGCTCGGAATGACGACTGCCGCGCTGGTGGGCTCCGGCGTTTCAACCGCCGCAATCGTCATTCTGATCACGCTGTTCGCTGTTCCGGCGGGAGAGGGCGCGCTCAGCTTCTTCAACACGGTGGTCCTGCAACTGCTCAAGCCGACGCGGCTGATCGGCTATGAATTCAAGTCGGGCGTTCCGACCAGTGCACGCACGCTGGTGGTGATGCCGACGCTGATCACATCGCGTGACGATGTCGAGGAAACCGTCCGCAACATCGAGGTGCACTACCTCTCCAATATCCATGGCGATCTGCATTTCGCCATTCTGTCCGACTGGCGGGACAGCCAGATCGAGCAAAGCGAGGCTGATCTCGACCTGCTCAACTTCGCGCGCTCCGAGGTCGCGGCGCTCAATGCCCGGCACAATGAGGACGGTATCGAGAGATTTCACCTGCTGCATCGCAAGCGGCTCTACAACGAAGCCCAGGGCTGCTGGATGGGCTGGGAACGCAAGCGCGGCAAGCTGCATGAGCTGAACCTTCTGCTGCGCGGCGACGGCGACACCACGTTCTTCCCGCCCGAACGGCCTTTGCCGAAAGACGTCGTCTATGTGATGACGCTGGACGCGGACACGAAGATCACGCGCGACTCTATTGGACGGCTGGTCGGCAAGCTCGCCCATCCCCTGAACCGTCCCGAGATCGACCTGCCCAACCGCCGTGTCATCGCCGGCTATTCCATCTTGCAGCCGCGCGTTACCGCGTCTCTGACGACAGGCGACGACGCATCCTTCTTCCAGCGCGTCTCCTCGTCGAACCGCGGACTGGATCCGTATGTCTTCGCGGTCTCGGATATCTATCAGGACCTATTCGGCGAAGGCACCTTCACCGGCAAGGGGCTTTATCATCTCGATGCCATGGAAACCGCGCTGGCCGGCAAATTGCCCGAGAACGCGGTGCTCAGCCACGATCTCCTTGAAGGAGCCATCGCTCGAGCGGCGCTTGTCACCGATGTCGAAGTCGTCGAAGACTATCCCACCCGCTATTCCGTGGACGCCTCGCGTCACCATCGCTGGGCGCGGGGCGACTGGCAGTTGCTGCCGCTGATCTTCGACCCGAAGCTCTGCATCCCGCCGCTGTCGCGCTGGAAGATGATCGACAATCTACGCCGCTCGCTGACCCCGATTTTCTGGGTGCTGACGGCAATCGCGGGATGGACGCTGCTGCCCTTCAGCCTGGCCGCGCAAT
>Ga0190271_10003345_pt1 | contig 10031 bp, 13 predicted proteins | sample Popmic356T_FD_133747 | JGI IMG/M metagenome (GOLD analysis project Ga0190271, IMG submission 133747) | Populus adjacent soil microbial communities from riparian zone of Weber River, Utah, USA - 356 T | ecosystem: Environmental > Terrestrial > Soil > Riparian zone | place: USA: Utah | collected... | reverse complement strand
TGGCCAGCAAGCGCCATGCGCGTTAGTCGGTGCGCGATGACCAGGGGCGCGGCCACGCCGAGCTCGGCGGTTTTTCGTGTAAGAGCAGCTACGTTGCGGTTGCGGCGAATGGACACGGTAACTCCGGTTGATTTGCAGGGCCAGGGGTTGCATTTACAGGGAAGCGCAGAAGATGGGGCCCGCGAACTAGCCGACGGCCTCGATGATGCGCAAATCCCGCTCCACTGCGTTGCCCAGGATGCCGAGCGCTTGCTGGTACGCGGGACTGTCGTGCGCGGCAATGGCTTGCGCGACACTGTCGAATTCGATCAGAACGGTACGCAGGTCGAGGCCGTCGTCATACACTTGGGCCGGGTTCCCTCGCGCCAGGAAGCGCGCGCCGGCCTTCTGGAGTGCGGGAGCCGCGAGCTTCGCATACGCGGCGAGAGCCTCGGGGTCATGAATGGAGCGATACGTGGCTATCCAATACGCTTTGGGCATGGCTGGACGATCCTGGTAGTGGGTGATTGGTAGTCAATCGCCGAATCCCGCCTCCATGGCGGCATCTATCTCGAGTACGGTCAGGCTTGTATGGGGGCTGGCATCGGGCGGCAGCTGGACGTGCGGCCAGTCCTTCAGCGTCTTCCAGTGACCGCCGGCGGTAAGGCCCAAGGTTTGGGCCTCGTCCGCAAATACGTGATATGCGTTCTGACCTCCGACCAGTTTCGTGGTCGACCACTCGGCTTTGCCGTCAAGCAACCAGAAGCAATCGAGCGCCTCACCCCACTGGTGCCACGAGAAACCAGGCGGCGCATCGGTCACGTGGCCGCCATGCTGCGGCCCGACCGAGCGCAGGCACTCTGCCAGGAAGTGCGCTCCCTGCGTGCTGAACTCGTGTATCTCTTTTGTTATCTCCTCGATCGATCTTGACTGCCGCCAAAGTTTGGCCTGTTCGAACGGGTCACGTAATCCATTGTTGGCACGCATCACGAAGGCACTCCCTCGAATCGCCACGTCACGGAGCCGCAGTGGCAGGAACCATGGAGCATGTCAGCACCCGTTTCAGGCTGTTCCGCCCCGAGCGGCGCCGGATCGTTGCGAATGCCGCGAGAGCGACGGCGACCAGCCCAAGTGTCGCGGGTTCCGGCAACGAGCCGACGGTAATCTCGGTGATGGAGATTGCCGAAGATAAGGCAGATGCACCCGTGAAATCGCGCAGCACGATCACGTCGGTTGACACGCCTGCAAGTGCCGAGCTGGAAAGATCGATCTCGTCGTTGACCGGCACACCAAGTGCGTTAAGGGCTCCGAACGGGGTGGTCGCAAACACAATCGCGACGCCGCCGATCTCTACGGTCACGCCATCGATTCCGCCCGGTATCGCGTTGGCTGGGTCCCCGCCATAAATCTGGATGCGATTGACGATGCCGGGTGTGGCGAGGTGCAGCGTGACCGTCGGGCTGAGTGGCGGCCCCCCGTCGTACGATGTGAGCGTGAAGAGTTGGCTGCCGTTCGCGGACGATGCGATCACCCCGTCGTTTAGCGAGCCGCCGCCACCGGTGTAATTCGCGACCGGCACCGGAGGATCGTTGCCGCATCCGATCACTGTTCGATTGGTGAGTGTGATGGTGCCGCTGTAGGCGTGACTCCAGCAGCCGAATCCCGATAGCGGAGTATCGGTAACGTCGTAACTTGCGATTGTCAGCGGTCCGGCCGCGGCATACAGCGGCACGATCGCGACAATGAATATGGCCAAGCAGGCCGCGCAACGCGCGCAACGATTTGTCTTCGACAAATTCCCAGGACCCATTTCGCTCTCCCCGGTTGTTTGCGTTGATACCCTGAGCCCGTCGTCTGCGGCAGGGGATTGGAACCCTACCATGCGGTGGCTTCCAGGCAAAGCTCGCTGAGGACTTACCCCGTCGGGTCCCGATAGAGGTTCAGCGTGCGTTATCCGCCCGGGTCATTCGACGATCCGGTCCTCGCGCAGCCGCGAGGCACAGGAAAATGACCAACTCACGCCATCACCGCTGCATCTCCGCTACCGCGCGTTCCAACGGTACGGGCGAGACTTGAATCGGCCCCGCAAACGGCGCATCCATATCGATGATCAAGTAGATGGCCGCCGCGATAAGTGCTGCCGCGACCAGGAAACTGGTTACCACAACCGCATTTCGAGGCGCGCGAAATCCAAAGCTGGCGAAAATGAGCATGAGCCACGCGACCAGCATGATCAGGATTGGCGCAGGAATGGTTCCTTCCGATTGCTCGACGATGACCCATCGCAATTCCAGCAGCCTCTGATGCTGTTGTCGCGCGCCTTGCCACAGAGCGATCCGTTCGCGATCCCGGGGCTCGATCGACTTCAGGCTGTTCGAGACATCGTAAAACATGCTCTCGGTTGCCGGATCCGCGATAAACGGATCATCGTGCCGCGTGCCGCTGGCCGCTCGTTGCGCATATTTGAGCAGGTGCTCGCGCGCGGGCATCGCTTCCGGGCCGTACTCACGTAGCGTTCGATCGAGGACGATCAGTCCTATCGCCAACGCATGAATGTTCCGATCGACCGACTCCAATGTATTTTTCGCGGAGTTGATCATCAGCCCCAGCACCAGCGACGTCATCACGCTGAAGATCCCGGCGACAAGCCTCAGCACATTTTGCGTGTCGTCGCCGAGATATCGCGCGGGGAGTTTTTCATAGATCGCAAGGCACCCCAGCGACGACATGGCGAGGCAAAGGAAGATGACTACTGCGATCAGCGTCTCATTCATGGCGTCTCGGGGTTCCAGGCGAGCGCGGCTCCGCCTGACGGTAGTTCTGGCGCCTCTTCGCGAACCTGGGTTGCGGGCGACACGCGGGCGCTTCAGTGTTTCCAGAACTCGCGCGAGGCGATGCGCGCGCCTTCGGCCATCGCGGCCATCTTCGCCCATACGACGTCGGGATCGACCGCCGCCTGCCCGACCCACGTCCCGAAGCCGCAGTCGCTTCCGGCGATCACATTTTCCCGGCCGACAAGGTTCGCGTAGCGGCCGATGCGTTGCGCCACGAGCTCAGGATGTTCGATGAAGTTCGACTTCGATTCGATCACGCCGGGAATGAGCACCTTGCCGTCAGGCAGCTTGAGTGTCTCGAAGAGCTTCCATTCGTGTGCGTGGCGCGGGTTGGCGGCCTCGATGGCGATGGCGCTCGGCCGCGCGCGGAACACAATGTCGATCACGTCGGACAAAGGTACGTCGCAGTGATGCGGCCCTTCATAGTTGCCCCAGCACAGGTGCATGCGCAGCAGCTCGGGGGGAATATTCGCAACGGCATGATCGAGTGCCTCGACGTGAAGCTGCGCCTTCTTGCGCCACTCCGCAAGACTCAAGTCGGCATGCTGGATGTGCCGGCCCATGCCGAGATCGGGGCAGTCGATCTGCAGGACGATGCCGGCCCGGGCGACCGTCTCGTACTCCTGCCGCATCGCTTCCGCGATCGCGAACAGGTACGCTTCCTCGGTCGGATAGTGCTCGTTGCGGAAGAACAGCGACACCACGCCGGGCGACGCCGCCGTCATGAACGCTTCCTGTGCTTCGACGTTGGCGAACGCGGATTTCAGATGGTCCACGTCGGCTTGCGCCGCCTGCGGATTGCGAACGCTTATCGCCGCATTGCACGCGGGCGTCTTGCGCCGGGACCGCCCCGGGTCGCCGAACACGCGCTTGGCGAGGTTGGGGAAATCGGTCAGGTCCTGGTACACGAACGTGTTGCCGGTGCCGCCGAATCCGCTCAACCGATCCTTGATGTACGTCGCGTAGCTCGGCTTGCTCATCTCGCCGTCGTTGATCACATCGACTCCCGCTGCCGCCTGCTTGCCGACAACCTCCGCGACCGCGGCGGCCACCCGTTGTGCGAGCGCGGCGGCGTCGACCGGCACGCCTTCCTCCTTGGCGTACATCATCCGGATGAGGTCTTCTGGCCGCGGCAGACTGCCCGTGTGCGTCGTCAGAAACCTGTCGGTGCTGCGTTTCATCAATGATCCTTTGCAAGTCCCGAGCTCGAGTCCACCGCGAAGGCAGTGTAGACGGACGCCATGGCGCCGACCATTCTAGCCAATCGGTCAAAGTTGCCGAGTCGGCAAAAGCCAAGGTTACGCGCTGGTTGATGCCAGTCGCAAGGCGAGACTTCGCAGCAAGCCCGCGCCGTCGCCGCGCCACGCCGAGCCGTGCATGCACGCGAGCGTCGTGGGATCGGTGTTGGCAAGGCGACCGAGCAGTCTGCCGGTATCCGGTGAATGCGAGTAGTAGTCCATTCCGGCACGTCCTGCTTCGCTTGGCTCGAGAATGTCGCTCTCGGTAATCGCGGGGTGCGTCTCGCCAAATTGCGTGAACAAGTCGCCACAGAGGAGGGTGCGCGTCGTGGACTCGGACAGGAAGCCGCACTCCCATCCATGGGGCAGATGCGGCGCGTCGATCCATTGCACGACGTGCTGTCCAAGCGAAAGGCTCTCCAAATCGGCGAGCACGCGAGGTGGCCTGTCGGCCAGATCGCCAATCGACACCATCGCGGCGACTTGGCCGCACAGCGGCACCGCCTGCGGCGCTATGGCGAGAAACTGATTCAGCGTTCCGCATTCGTCGGCCTCGACGTGCGAGAACGAGACATAGCGAAGCATTTCCACGGGGATCACACGCCCGATGGCCTCACGCACCGCTCCGAACAGCATTCGCGGCCCGGTGTGGAACAACAGGGGATCGGTATCGCGAATCAGGTACTGGTTGAAGGTGAAGCCGCCTGGAACGACGCTGGCAGGGACGGGCGTGCTGATCCGGAAGATCCCGTCTGCAATCTCGTCGACGCGGGTAGAAGAGGAGTGACCATTCGTGCTCATGACCGTTTCCCTCGAGGTTGGGTTTGGGTAAGCCGGGGCAACAAATCGGCCAGGCAATCGCTGGCGATGCGCACCGCCTCGGCGTTCGAACGGCCTTGCGACAGCGTCTGCCAGGCCGGGTAGTCCAGAAGCACGAAGGCTGCGTCGATAAAGGCGGCCGACGGCTCGCGTTCCGGAACGATGGCCGCCGCAATCATCTGACGAAGCGCGGCCTTGCTTTTGTCCAGAATAGCCTTCAGGTCAGGGATGAGCGCCGCTTCGTACCACGCGTGGCGCATCCATGGCGCTAGATAGGCATGCCGCGCGAATACTGCCGTGGCAAGCAACTCCAGGCGTTTCGCGGGCGTGCGACCGGATTGAAGCGTGTCGAGGCCGAGCTGGGGAGCCCGGCTCCCTACGTGGCTCGTGCACGCTCCCAGCAGCGCGTCCATCGCAGGGAAGTGGTTGTAGACCGTCTGCGGCGCAACCTGGGCGCGCTTGGCGATCATCCCGTACGACGTGCCGAGGGGTCCGTGCTTGGCGTGCAGGTCAACGGTCGCGCGCACGATGCGCTCGCGGGTATCCGCCTCGAGCGTGGCGCGACGCTGCATGTCGTAGGGGCGCTTGGTCATTGATCCACCATTTAGTTGGATGGATTATACATCCAATTAATACGGTGTCAAGAGGGTTCGTGCGCCGCCCGTCCGAGGCCAGCCGATGCACAACAATGGGGTGTTGCGCCCTCCGCGGCGGAGGACGAAGGGCCGTCGCGTCGAATTGCCTGCTCGGCCCGGCCGACCGGTCGACTGCCTAGAGTTTCGCTTTCTTCGAAGCCTTCGACTTGCCAGAACTGTTGACGTCGATCGCCTGGCGAACGAGCGCCTTGAAGGCGAACGCGTCGACGACTTCCGCTTCGTGGATGTCGATTGCGCGGCGCACCTTTCCGTCCAGGCTCGAATTGAAGAGACGGGCCGGATCCTTCAGAGAAGCGCCTTTGGCGAACGTAAGCTTGACGACGCTTTTGTAGGATTCGCCGGTGCAGATGATGCCGTCGTGCGACCACACCGGGGTGCCCATCCACTTCCACTCCTCGACAACGTCCGGGTCCGCTTCCTTGATGAGCTTGCGCATTGTGCCGAGGGTTGCTCCGCGCCAGTCCCCGAGTTCGGCGATCTTCTTCGAAATGAGTTCCGATGCCGGCAGGCCTTGAGTCGCGTCCGAAGTCTTCATGTTCTGTTCCTCGAAGTTCCAGATAAGTTCAAGGATGGGTCAGGCCTCTGTCGCAACATATTCGAATGCCCAAAAGTATTGCCACATTGACATCGTACCGCCGGTGCCGATCCCAGCCAAGGACGCCTGCAGCTCTGCCTCTGACGGAAAGTTCTTCAGAACGTGATGTAGGGAACCGTCCGTGAGTTGGCGCATTTGATATGTGTTTTCCTCGGCATCGGTCTACGCGATCGGTGAACTGCTTCCGTCCACATACCTGTTGTCGAGCAGACAACCTTTGCGCCGGGCATGAGCAGCGCGTGAAGCCCGCGCAGAAAGGCACGCCGCTTAGGCCTTGGGACGTGGGAAAACCAGAATCCGGCGAACGCTGCGCCGAACTTGCCAAGGGTTAGACGGGAGATTGTAGGCGTCGGCAACAAGGAACTGGGCCCTCCCCGAAGGAACCCGACCTTCCGCTATGCGCATCGTCTCGGGTGAAGTATCAATGGCAACGACGTGGGCCGCAGACCGTGTGATGAATCTTGTCCAGTAGCCGGTGCCGCAGGCGATCTCGAGCACGGTGGCGCCCGTAAAGTGCCACGGCAGCCAGCGTTCGACGTCGCGCAGATCGGCTTGGCGCTCAGGCTTCAGGTAGACCTGATCGTATTCAGACGCGCGGGACCGGTAGTAGGACTGCAATTCCGGCTCATGAATATTCACTCAGAGTCCTTGCTATCGCGCGTCCTGTTGCAGGTACTTGTGAACGAAGGCGATTGCCATGCTCCCCTCGCCGACCGCGGCGGCAACGCGCTTCACCGGGCTCAAGCGCACGTCTCCGCACGCGAAAATACCAGGGGCGCTCGATTCGAGGAGGAACGGATCGCGGTGGTGCGACCAGCGCCCGGCCTTCACCACGTCGTCACCGGTCAGGACGTATCCTCGATCATCGCGTGCGATGTCTGCCGGTAGCCACTCGGTCTGCGCATCGGCGCCAATGAAGACGAAAAGGCCGCCGCAATCGTGGCGGCTCACTTTTTCGGTACCACCATCGCGTATGTCGATTGCGGTGAGGTTGGTGTCGCCATGCGCAGCGACGACTTCCGAGCGCGGCCGGACGCTCACGTTCGACTTGGTCCCGAGCTGCTCGATCAGGTAGCGGGACATGCTCCTTTCCAGGGAATCGCCGCGCATGAGGAGCGTCACCGTGCGCGCATGATTGGCAAAGTACAAGGCAGCTTGTCCGGCGGAATTCCCCGCGCCAATCAGATAGACGTCGAGTCCATGCGTGGCGCTGGCTTCGCTGCGCGCCGCGCCGTAGTAGATGCCTTTGCCGATCAGCCGATCGAACCCGTCAATTGCAAGTCGGCGCCAAGTTACGCCGGTAGCAAGTATGATCGTCCGTCCCCGGACGACGTCGTCGTCATCGAGGTAAATCTGCCGCGTCGTCGCGTCGAGGCGGGCGACTGAGCGCGTGACCAGTATCTCCGCCCCGAGCCGCCTCGCCTGCTGGAGTGCGCGGCTCGCAAGCTCATCGCCCGATACTCCGCTGGGGAAGCCGAGATAGTTCTCGATGCGCGAGGATGTCCCGGCCTGGCCTCCGGGCGCCTCGCGCTCGATCACCACGGTGCGCAATCCCTCCGACGCACCGTAAACGGCAGCCGCCAGCCCGGCCGGCCCGCCACCGATGATGATGGTGTCGTATTCGGTAAGACGCCCGCGGGTCTGGAGGCCAAGGCGCTCGGCAAGGTCGCGCGTCGAAGGCCGACGGAGAAACGTCCCGTCGGTGAGGCGTAGCGCGGGGCAATCGACGTCCGCTGGGCGAGGTCCCGGCCAGCGCGTCGCCAGTTCTGGCGAGTCGGGCGTCATCCAGTCGTGGCTGATCTGGTTGCGCGCCAGGAACTGGCGCAACGCGCTGCAGTGGGCGTCCCAACGGTGACCAACCATCGCCACTCGCGCCTTGGGCGGCTCGGCCGCGATGCCCTGCAGTCCGCCGATGCGTTCGCGTGCGAGCGCGCCGACTTTTGCCACGACATCCGCCGAGTTTGCCGCAATGGCGTAATACTGCTTGGGATCCACGCGCAATACGCGCGAGGATTCCGAGGCCCGATAGCCACCCACGAACACCGTACCGAAAGCGATCGGCACCTCACCGAAGATGGTGCCCGGAATGCGCCAGCCGAGCGTTCGTTCGATTCCGTCGAAAAGCTTGACGACCTCGATCTTGCCGGAGAGCACCGCATAGAGCGCGCGGTCTCCGCCTTCATGCACGGCGAATTCTCCGGCAGCGAGATGCAAGTCAGCGGAAGTCTCCGCGAGGCGTTCGAGTTCCGCGCGTGCGAGCGTCGAGAACAACGGAACGGACCGGATATCGTCAACGGTGAGCATGCTTCAGTGCGCCAGGTCAGGCGGCATCAATCTTCCTCGGGAAACGCTGCGAACTGCGCAGACGCGCTTTGGCCGCCTCGACTTCGCGATATCTTGGCGGGGCACTAGTCTCCAAGGAATGGAGAAGCCTGCCGGAGATCGCGGCGATGCCGTCAACCGCGGCGTCGAACGCTGCCTCATTTGCCTTAGAAGGTCTGTTGAATCCGCTGACCTTTCTCACAAATTGCAGCGAGGCTGCGCGAATTTCCTCCTCCGTCACCGGTGGAGCAAAATTGAAGAGGGTCTTGATGTTGCGACACATGTCCTATACCTCCATCCATAGGGAGTCCGCGGTGAGCGGCCCGTTATCGAGTCCGATGCGGGGGGATTGCTTTCGACGTACTCGAGGAGAGCAACGGCAATTCGGCTCAGCCGTTCATCGCCGGTGTCGCGCAGCATGCACATCGCCCCGTAACTCAAGTGTGGATGAGGCGGCCGCCGGCAAACGACCAGTTCTCCCAGGATGTCTCCTTGAAGCAGATCATCACGTTCTCCATGTCGAACCCAGAACGTGTGAGATCCGCCGCGAGTCCTTCCAGGAGTTTCTTCTTCACTTTGACGCTGCGTCCAACTGACCACAGAATCTCGACGAGGACAAAGTCTTCGTTGCGATCGGTCTTCAAATCGGGATAGGTCGGATCGAAGCGAAAGTCGTCGGCGTCGAGTTCGATGACGCGTTGAAACCGGTCTGTCGCGGGAACCCCGGAAGAGACAAGTGCGGCGTGTACCGCGTCAAGAACGGTGGTTTTGAACGCAGCCGGCTTCGGCTTGCGGATCGTGAGCGTGACGAGAGGCATGACGACCCCTGGAGAAACGTTGCGGCTAATAGAACGCCATGAACTAAGCGCTCGCCAAGCCCTGCCGGAGTTGCATGAAGACGCCAAGGCGGTCTGTGATCTGCCAATGGCCAGTCAGGCGTCCTGCCTCAACGTAGTACACGGTAGCAGCGGACATTTTGGTCCGGTTTCCCGTGGCAGGAAAGCCCCGAATGTATCCCTTGTGAGTGGCCGTCCATAACCAGGTGACAGCGACCTTGTGGGACTCGGCGAGCATGTCTCTGACGGTGAAGTGCTGTTCAGGAAATGACGTCCGCGACAATTTCACGCGCTCCTCTGGGGGGATGCGGCTCCCGCTTGTCCCACGGGTCGGCTGGATCGTGGTGAATTGTGTACTTCGGCGCTATGTAATTGTCGGATGCTTCAATGTTTCCGGCGCTCCATACTTCCGCCAGAAATTGAGTTAGCAGTTCTCTGTTGGCTGCGGCGTTTGACATCGTTTGCTGATTCCTGATTGCCGGCTCACGGTCGAGTGGCCCTGACGTTCCGTCGACAGCGGCCCGCTCTATGGATTGGTCTGGCGCACCGGCGACGCCGCCCTGGCTGCCAACGCAATCGGAATGCCGAACAGGAAGACATGGGACAACAGATCCAGCGTCGTGGCAAGAGGTTTGAAGCTGACCTGATGCGGGGATGCGGACCATGACAATACGATGGAGCGCATGAATATTAACACGCCGACACAAGACAGGCCCCCGAAGATTTAGGACCCTCGAACCAATAGCGGGAAG
>Ga0190271_10003344_pt1 | contig 10032 bp, 8 predicted proteins | sample Popmic356T_FD_133747 | JGI IMG/M metagenome (GOLD analysis project Ga0190271, IMG submission 133747) | Populus adjacent soil microbial communities from riparian zone of Weber River, Utah, USA - 356 T | ecosystem: Environmental > Terrestrial > Soil > Riparian zone | place: USA: Utah | collected... | reverse complement strand
TGTCACCCGACAAACCGCCGGCGATAAAGCCGTCGTTGGTGATGCTGAGATTGCTGCCGATGATGCCCGCGCCGCCCGCGCCGGCGGTGCTGGCGACTCCCGCGCCGGTACCGGCGATTCCGCCGTCGCGCCGTCGTAGTACTCGTGCGTCCTCGCGCCTGCCGGCGCGTACAGCTCCACGAGGCGCTCCACCTCGAAACCGGAGGAATGAAGAAGGTCGATCCATTCACCGTGGCTGCGGAAGAACTCGACGCCGTCCTCGAAGGGCCATGTGATCCGGCGCAGATCCTTCTGCGGACGCAGGAGCTGCTCGGTCGTATAGCCCGGCTCGTCGGGGACACAGAGGATGGAGAGCATGCTGTTCGTCAGGAATACGAGTCGTCCGCGCGGACGGAGCAGGCGGGCGGCCTCGGGCAGCCAGCGCGTCGGGTCGCACCACAGGCTCGCGCCATACTCGGAGATCGCCAGGTCGAACGACGCGTCCGGCAACGGGACGTCCTCTGCGCTCGCCTCCACGAGCGGGAACTCGATGCCGGTCTCGGCCATGGCACGCCGCGCCGTGTCGAGCTGTGCAGGTGTGATGTCGACGCCAACCGGCCGGGCGCCCCGCATCGCGAGCCGCGCGGAGAAATATGCGGTGCCGCAGCCGAGCTCGACGACGTCGACACCGTCGACTTCGCCGAGTACGCCGACGTCGTCCTCGCGAACGCCGAAGACGCCCCACGTGATGTCCCTGGAGCGCCACGCGTTGCCAGCGCTGCGGTCGGTGAATTCCGAGTTCGTCTTGGTCCAGAGCTCGCGGTTGCGAGCAACGTAGTCCCCGGCGTCAGACAAGGCCGTCCGGGAAGAACAGCGCGAGCTCACGACGCGCACTCGCCTTCGAGTCCGACCCGTGGACGATGTTCTCCGAGAGCTCGAGCGCATAGTCGCCGCGAATCGTCCCCGGCGCCGAGTCGAGCGGGTTCGTCGCGCCCATCATCGTGCGCACCACCGAGATCGCGGACTCGCCACTCACAGCGAGAGCGAGCACGGGGCCGAAGGTGATGAAGTCGACGAGCGAGCCGAAGAACGGCTTGCCCTCGTGCTCGGCGTAGTGCTCGCGCGCGGTCGACTTCGGGATCTTCAGCAGGCGCGCACCGCGCAGCTCGAGCCCGCGTCGCTCGAAGCGGGCGACTATCTCGCCGGCGAGCCCGCGGCGCATGCCGTCCGGCTTGACGAGGACGAGAGTCGTTTCGCGGGCCATGCGGCCGCGCAGTCTAATCGGTCGCGCGCTGGATCCGGCTCGTCACGTCTTCGAGCGCGGGAAGCGTCGGCGGGATCTGCGTCGCGCAGTACGGGCAGATCTGCCAGAGCGACTCGACCGGCTGCCCGCACGACGGACACGCGTGTCGCAGACGCGTGGTGCAGACCGGGCACGCGAGGTACGACGGCTCGACCTTGGCACGGCAGACGGGGCAGCGCTGGTCGATCTGCGCGAGACGCTCCTCCATGGCCTTGATCTCGAGCTCGCGCTCGCGCGCGTCCTGGATGTACTCGGGCGGCCTGAAGAACATGTAGATGATCGGGCCGAGGAACGGCGGGAACAGGCCGATGAGCGTCGCCAGCCCGACGAGCAACGGCTCGTCGATCCGTCGCCGGGCGTCCTTGAAAGTCCAGTACGCCGTCGCGAGCCAGAGGACGACGACGAGCCCGATCCCGAGGTTGCGGAAGAGCGTCCAGTCGGGGTCGTCGAGGGAGAACTGCGCGAGCGGCACGGCGACCGTCATAGCAGAAGCTTGCCGATCCCGTACCCGACGGCGAACGCGATTCCGATGATCGCCCCGACGAGCAGCGCGGCGAACACGAGCACGGTCATCCGCTCCGTCACCCGGGCCAAGACGCTTGTTGCTCCGCCTGGGCGAGATCGCCGAGGAGGTAGAGCGATCCCGTCACGAGTACCGGCTCCCCGAGCTCATGGGCGCGGACGACGGCGGCTGCGGGGTCGGCGACGATCTCGACGTGGTCGAAGTGAGCCCGCGCTCGTTCGGCGAGGTCAGAGGCTGAAACGGCGCGTGCGGACGACGACGACGTGGCCACGAAGCGCGCTCCCGCGCGGCGAAGGATCCGCAGCATCGCGTCGACGTCCTTGTCGGCGAGGATCGAGGCCACGATCGTGTGGTCGTCGCCGTCGAGTTGCTCCACCAGGTGGCGCGCACCGTCGGGATTGTGAGCACCGTCCCGGACCTCGCCCTCGCGTCGCTCGAAGCGGCCGGGCAGAGCGACGTGCGGCATGGCGGTGATCGCGTGGCCCACGAACGCCTCGGCCGCCTCGCGCGCTCCGCCGACGCGAACGTCGCGACCCTCGACGAGGTGGGCGTAGGCCCGATCGGGAAGGACGACGATCGCGTCCCCGTGCGCGACAGCCAGCTTCTCGGTCGCGATCGCCTCGAGCGTGTCGCCGAGGACGTCCGTGTGCTCGAGACCGACGTTGGTGAGAAGGACGACGCAGGTCCGCAGGACGTTCGTCGCGTCGTAGCGTCCGCCGAGCCCGGCCTCGACGACGGCTGCGTCGACGTGCGCGTCTGCGAACGCGGCGAGCGCGGCCGCCGTGACGATCTCGAACTGCGTCGCACCGAGCCGTTCGGACGCCTCGCGCACACGCGCAACGGCCTGCTCGAAGTCGACCTCGGCGCCGTTGACGCGGATCCGCTCGCCCCAGAACGCGACGTGGGGTGAGACGGTTGCGCCCACGGACAGCCCCTCGGCCAGCAGCAGCTGCTCGATCGTCACGGTCGCGGTCGACTTGCCGTTCGTGCCGACGACGTGAATCGCGGGGTACGCGCTCTGCGGGTCGCCCAGCGCCGCGAGCAGCGCCCGCATGCGGTCGAGCCCGAAGCCGTCGCGGGGCCAAGGGCTCATCCCATCGAGCCACCGAGCCTGCAGCCCCACCAGGATCGACCTACTCCTCGAGCGCGGCGAGCTCGCGGCGGTAGCGCTCGAGCTTCTCGCGCTCAGCCGCGACGACGTCGGCCGGCGCGTTCGCGACGAAGCGCTCGTTCGCGAGCATCCCCTCGCTGCGCGCAACCTCCTTGCGCAGCCGCTCGATCTCGGCGTCGCGGTTGTCGTCGACGCGCGCGCGATGGGGGCGGACGACGGCTGCGAAGATGCGCCGCTCGTCGTCCGAGCCGAGCTCGACCTGGACGCCGCTCCGGCGGAAGATCTGCGCCGCCTCCTGCACGCGGTCGAGCCCGCCTGCGTCGGCCGGGAACCGCCCGTCCTCGCCGGGCCAGGGCGAGACGATGAGCCGGGCGTCGCGGCCGGGGAGCTGCGACCAGATCTCCTCCGTGACGTGTGGCATCACGGGATGCAGGAGCGCGAGCAGTCGCTCGAGCGCGGCGAGAGCGGTCGCGATGGCAGGCTCGTCGCGGTCGTACAGCCGCGGCTTGACGGCCTCCGCGTACCAGTCGCAGAAGTCGTCGAAGGTGAGGTGGTAGAGCGTCGCGGTCGACTCCGCGAAGTCGTACCGTGCCCAGGCGTCCTCGAGCTCGGCGCGTGCCGTGTCGAGCCGCGCGAGGATCCAGCGCTCCTCGAGGCTCTGCGGTGACACCGCCGCTTTGACGCCCTCAGCGTTCTGCAAGATCAGCCGTGCGACGTTCCAGAGCTTGATCGCGAGCTTGCGCCCTTCCTCGATCGCGCCGTACGAGAACCGGACGTCCTGCGTCGCCGAGTTCTTGAGCAGGCCGTAGCGCGTCGCATCTGCGCCGTACTCGTCGATCGCTTCGAGCGGATCGATGCCGGTTCCGAGGCTCTTCGACATTCGCCGGCCGTCGGGTGCGTTGATCGTCGAGTGGATGTTCACCGTATGGAAGGGGATCTCGCCCATGAGCTCGAGCCCGGCCATGATCATCCGCGCCTCCCAGAGGAAGATGATCCCTCGGTCCGTGGAGCTGGCGTCGTTCGGGTACCAGGCGCGCAGCTCCGGGCTCTCGTCCGGCCAGCCGAGGGTCGCGAACGGCCACAGCTGGGAGGAGAACCACGTGTCGAGGACGTCCTCGTCCTGGCGCAGATCCTGCGACCCGCACTCGTCGCAGGCCTGCGGTTCCGACTCGACGACGGTGAGATGCCCGTCCGGGCAGTACCACACCGGTATGCGGTGGCCCCACCAGAGCTGGCGCGAGACGCACCAGGGTCGAATGGACTCCATCCAGCGCAGGTAGACGTCCGTGTAGCGCTCCGGCCGGAAACGAACGCGGCCGTCGCGAACCGCGCCGATCGCCGGAGCTGCGAGCTCGGTCATCTCACACCACCACTGCAACGTGATGAGGGGCTCGATCCGGGAGCCGCACCGGTCGCAGTGCCCGACGGAGTGCCGGTACGGCTCCGCCGACTCGAGCAGCTCGCGCTTCTCCAAGAGCGCGACGATCTGCGCCTCGGCCTCCGGCTGAGTGAGGCCTGCGAACTCACCGGCCTCCGCGTTCATGCGTCCGTCCAACCCGATGACGGTGAGCTCAGGCAACCCGTGCGTGCGCGCGATCTCGAAGTCCATCGGATCGTGCCCGGGGGTGATCTTGACTGCGCCCGTACCGAACGCCGGATCGACGCGATCGTCCGCGATTATCGGAACGCGGCGCTCTGCAACGGGGACGATCGCCTCTCGGCCCACGAGCTTCCGGTACCGCTCGTCCTCCGGGTGCACGGCGACTGCGACGTCCGCGAGCATCGTCGGCGGACGCACTGTCGCGATCGTCAGGTGCCCGGATCCGTCCGCGAGCGGGTAGCGGATGGTGAACAGGCGATCGTCTACGTCCGTGTGGTTCACCTCGAGATCGGAGATCGCGCTGGCACACCGCGGGCACCAGTTGACGATGCGGTTGTCCCGGTACAGGAGACCCCGGTCGTACAGGTGCACGAAGTACCTGAGGACGGCACGGACGTAGCCGTCGTCCATCGTGAAGCGTTCGCGGCGGTAGTCGAGCGACGCGCCGAGCCTGCGGAACTGGCCGTAGATGACACCGCCGTAGTGCTCGAGCCACCGCCACGTGCGCTCGACGAAGGCCTCGCGTCCGAGGTCGTGTCGCGTCAGTCCTTCTTTCGCGAGCGCCCGCTCCACGACGTTCTGTGTTGCGATGCCGGCATGGTCGTACCCCGGCTGCCAGAGCGTCGAGAACCCACGCATCCGGTGCCAACGGATGAGCAGGTCCTGGATCGACGCGTTCAGGGCGTGGCCCATGTGGAGCTCGCCCGTGACATTCGGTGGCGGGATGGCGATGACGAACGACGGACGCGTGTCGTCCGGCTCGGCTGCGTAGTGGCCGTCGCGTTCCCACGTCTCCTGCCAGCGCGCCTCGACAGCGCCGGGCTCGTACCGCGTCTCCATCGCGCGGGAGTCTAGGGACGAGTGGTCACGGCGCTCGCCGGCTCGCGGCCGAGGCGCCGCGTCGCTACCGGGGACAGAGAGGTTCCTCTCGACTCGTGGCGCATTCGGAGCAGGGTAGCGCGAACCTCAAGAGGCCTCACGACTCCGCCGATGTGACCAGGATGCGGCCCGAGACGGCGCTCGAGCGCAAGATCCAGCGGAGATTCGTCCCGTTCGCCCTCGTCGGGCTGCTCGCGCCGTTGACGGCGCTGATTCCGCCCCGGCCCGAGGACTGGACGCTCGTCTGGATCGCGATGGCGCTCACGGCGCTGATCGCCCTGGTCGGCGTGCTGACTCCGTGGTCGCGCTTGCCGCGCTGGACCTTCATCGTCCCCCCGCTCGCGTACTTCGTGGTGGTCGCTCTGCTGCGCCAGGCCAACGACGGCTCGGTCTCCGGATACGCGCCGCTCGCGCTCCTCCCGGTGATCTGGATCGCACTGAACCTCGGCCGGGCACAGGTCGCGGTCGGGATCGCGGTCGGCACCTCGGTCCTCGTACTCCCACTGCTCGTCGGAGATCCCGAGAGCTATACCTCCGGCGACTGGCGGCGCGCTGCCCTGTGGGCGGCGACGGCTGCAATCGCCAGCTTCTCGATCGAATCGCTCATGCGCGAGAAGCGGGCCAGCACGCGCCAGGCGCGCGAGCACGAACGGACGATCGGTGCGATCGCCGACGTCGCGCGAGCCCTGGCGGCAGACGCCGACGCCCGCGAGCACATCTGCCGGGCGACGCTCGAGATCGGCGAGGCTCGGTTCGCGGCGATCTGGGAGCCCGACGGGCCGGACGAGCTCGTCCTCACGGGTCGAGCCGGCCCTGATCCGGGGATCTCGAGGTTCCGGCTGACGGGTGACACGTCGGGGACAGCGCAGGCGTTCGCGAGCGGGCGGCGCTTTCTCGTTCCGGACGCCGTCGGCGACCCGAACCTCCCGCAGAACGCCGTGCTCGAAGCGGGCGTCGTCTCCATGCTCTTCGAGCCGATCACACGCTACGGCGTTCCCGTCGGCGTCCTCAGCGTCGGCTGGGCGCATCGTGTCAGCGATGTCGACCAGCGCATCCTGCAGGCCGTGGAACTGCTCGCGATCGAGGCGTCCGTCGCGATCGAGCGGGCCGACTTCCTCCTCCGCCTGAGCGACCTCGCGGAGACCGACGAGCTCACGGGCCTTCCCAATCGCCGAACCTGGGACGCGAAGATCCGCGGCGCGGTGGGATACGCGACGAGGACGCGGCGCCCGCTCTGCGTCGCGATCGTCGACCTCGACCACTTCAAGCACTTCAACGACCGCCACGGGCACCAGGCAGGCGACCGGCTGCTCAAGTCGGCGGCCTCCGCATGGCGGATGGAGCTGCGCGAGACCGACACGCTCGCACGCTACGGCGGCGAGGAGTTCGCCGTCGTGCTCCCCGGCTGCTCGGCCGACGTCGCCGAGGTCGTCCTCGAGCGACTTCGCGAAGTGACGCCCGAGAGCCAGACGTGCTCGGTCGGGCTGGCGGAGTGGTCGGCGGGCGAGTCGGAGGCCGACCTCGTCGCGCGGGCCGACGTGGCGTTGTACGACGCGAAGCGCGCGGGCCGCGACGTGCTCGTCGTACACGCGTAGCGCTCGGCGCTCAGAGAATCAGGATCGTGCTCGTGCCGTGAGCGCAGAGGCGGCCCTGCGAGTCCTCGATCCGCGCCTCCGTCGTCGCGACCCGGCGTCCCGGGTGGATGATCGACCCCGTGCACCGGACGACGCCGCTGTCGACCGTGAGCGCTCTCGTGAAGTTCGCCTTGAACTCCAGCGTCGTCCAGGCGGCCGGCTCGTCCAGGGTGGTCACGAACGCGAGCCCCATCGCCGAGTCCATGAGGGTCATCGCGAGTCCCGCGTGCACGATGCCGATCGGGTTGTAGTGGTACTCGGCCGGCTCGCACTCGAAGAGCGCGTGGCCCCGTTCGGCCTCGGCGAGCCGGAAGCCTAGGGTCTGCGCGATCGGCGGCGGTGGGATGTCGCCCTTGGCCATCGCCTGCATGAGCTCGAGGCCGGAGCGGCCCGCCATCGCGTCCCGTAGCGCGAACGGGTCGTCCCACGAGTACGTGCGGGTGCGCTCCTCCGACACGAGCAGGACGCTACCGACCGACTGCGTAGCCCTGCATCCCGCGCGGATTCGCCCCTGCGCGAAGAAGGCCGTCGGGCTCGCGGGCGACCGCGGTGACGCGGCCGGCCGACCAGGCCGGCCAGAGCGAAACGTCGTGTCCGCGCCGCTGGAGATCCGCGATCGTGCGCGCGTCGAAGCGGGACTCGAGTGCAAGCGACTTCGACGCGAACCCGCGCGGGAAGAACGACGAGATCAGATGATCGGAGTGGAACTCGGGCGCGTCGATCGCCTCCTGCAGATTCATCCCGAGGTCCACGTGGCGGATGAAGGCGTGCAGGGCCCACTGCTCCTGCTGGTCGCCGCCGGGCGTTCCCCACGCGAGGTAGGGGGCGCCGTCGCGCAGCGCAAGGCCGGGACACAGCGTCGTGCGCGGGCGAGTGCCCGGGCGCAGTGACGAGGCAAGCCCCTCCTCGAGCCAGAACATCTGGGCTCGCGTGCCGAGCGGCCAGCCGAGCGCGGGAATCACCGGTGAGCTCTGCAGCCAGCCGCCGCTCGGGGTCGCCGAGATCATGTTTCCGAAGCGGTCGGCGATGTCGAGGTGTACGGTGCCGCGGCCCGGCTCGCCGGAGCCCGCCGTCGCCTCGAGCGCGCGGAGCGACGGGAGCCGGCCGATCCCGGGCCGGTACTCGCCCGACGCGTCGTCTCCGACGAGCGCGCGCCGCTCGTCGTTGTAGGCCTTCGAGAGCAGCCGCTCGAGCGGCACCTCCTCGGCGTCGCCGTAGAGCGCGTCACGGTCGGCGAACGCGAGCTTCCCGCACTCGACGACCACGTGGACGAGCTCCGCGGTCGAGAACTCGGCGAGGTCGTACCCGGCGAGCAGGGCGAGCTGCTGGAGCCCGACCGGGCCGGCCGCCCAAGGCTGCGTCTTGCAGACCGTGAGGCCGCGGTAGTCGTAGGTCGCGACCGGCTCGATCGTCGCGTCCCACGACGCCATGTCGGCTCCCGTCAGGAGACCACCCTCGGCCACGCAGAAGCGATCGATCTCCTCGGCGACGAAGCCCTCGTACCAGGCGAGGCGCGCCTTCTCGATCTCCTCCTCCCGCGAGCCGCCCCGGCTCTCCTCGACGATCCGCCGGTAGGTCGCCCCGAGGGCGGCGTTCCGGAACAACGCTCCGGCGGCAGGCGCCGGGAGGTACAGGTCGCGCGAACCGGGCCAGCTGGTCAGGAGCTCCTCGTTGAGCTGGATCGTCGCGCGGATGCGCTCGTGGAGCGGGTAGCCGTGTTCTGCGTACCCGACCGCGAGCTCGAGAACGTCCGCGAGCCGCCACGTCCCGAAGTCCCGGAGCAGCAGCAGCCAGCCGCCGAACGCGCCGGGAACGCACGCCGCGAGGACGCCGGTGCCGGGGATCAGCTCGTGTCCGAGCTCCCTGAAGCGGTCGATCGTGGCAGCGGCCGGCGCGACGCCCTGCCCACAGAGCGTGAGCGGCTCGTCCCGCTCCGTCGACCAGAACACGGCCGGCACCTCTCCCCCGGGCCCGTTCAGGTGCGGCTCGACGACCTGCAGCACGAACCCGGTCGCGACCGCTGCGTCGAAGGCGTTGCCGCCGCGTTCGAGCACCGCCATCCCCGTCGCGGAGGCGAGCCAGTGGGTCGACGCGACCATCCCGAAGGTACCGCGCAGCTCCGGCCTGGTCGTGAACGTCATGCGTCGGAATCTACGCGTCGCCCTCGACACGGCACTCGGTGTGCGTCAGGGGCGCACCACGAAGTACGCGTTGAACGGATCGTGCTCGAGCAGATGAACGTCGACGGATGCGAACCCCGCCAGGGCCAACAGTTCCCGTGCCTTCTCCTGTCCCCACATCGCGCCGAGCCCGTCCCCGCCCTGGGCCAGCGAGACGCTCATGCAGTGCATGCACGAGATCATGTACAGGAGCGGCCCACCCGGATGCTCGACGTTCTCGTGGTGGTGACTCGAGCCCTGGATGTCCTGCATGAGGTACACGCCGTCGGGCTGGATCGTGCGGCGGATGCCCTTCAGCAGGGCAAGCGGCCGCGCCTGGTCGTGCACAGCGTCGAACGTCGTCACGAACGCGAACGCCTCGGGTTCGGCGTCGACGTCGAACGTACTGAGGTCGCGCTGCTCGAACGTGACGTTTCGCAGCCCGAGCTCGATCGCTTGCTCGCGGCCGAACGAGACAGCGTCAGCCGAGAGGTCGTACCCGCGGAAGCTGCTGGCGGGAAAGCGCTCGGCCAACAGGAGCAGCGCTCGGCCCCGCCCGCAGCCGAGGTCGAGCAACGACGTCCCGTCCTCGAGCCGCTCGCTCATGCCCGGCACGAGCGGGAGGATGTGCGAGAAGAGCACCGAGAGAACGGTCTGCGCACTCTCCTCGGCCATCACCTCGTGGAAACGCGGGTACCGGTCGTACGGGACACCGCCCCCGGACCGGAAGCACTCGACGATGTCGTCCTCCACGTTCGAGAGGCTCGTGATCCACTGCGCCTCCACGGCGAGGTTGTCGGGGGACGCAGCACGCGTCAGCCACGCTGCATGGTCGGCGGGGAGG
>Ga0190271_10003343_pt1 | contig 10032 bp, 10 predicted proteins | sample Popmic356T_FD_133747 | JGI IMG/M metagenome (GOLD analysis project Ga0190271, IMG submission 133747) | Populus adjacent soil microbial communities from riparian zone of Weber River, Utah, USA - 356 T | ecosystem: Environmental > Terrestrial > Soil > Riparian zone | place: USA: Utah | collected... | reverse complement strand
GCTTTTCTGGTTCACCGGGCTGGTGCCCGACCTGGCGACGCTGCGGGACAAGGCCACGTCGAAGGTAGGGCGAACGGTCTTCGGCATGCTGGCACTTGGCTGGCGCGGCTCGGCGCGTCACTGGCAGCGCTACGAGATGGCGTACCTGCTTCTCGCGGGCATCTCCACGCCGCTCGTGCTGTCCGTCCACTCCGTCGTGAGCTTCGACTTCGCGGTGTCGGTGCTGCCCGGATGGCACGCGACGATCTTCCCGCCCTACTTCGTTGCCGGCGCCATCTATTCCGGCTTCGCGATGGTGCTGACCCTGGCCGTGCCGCTGCGCAAGTTCTACGGGCTGGAAGACTTCATTACGATGCGGCACATCCACAACATGACGAAGGTCATGCTTGCGACCGGCATGATCGTCGCCTACGGCTACGCCAACGAGGCGTTCTTCGCCTGGTACAGCGCCAACCCCTACGAGGGGTACATGATGCTGAACCGTATGACGGGACCGTACGCGTTCTTCTACTGGTCCCTGATTGCCATCAACGCGGCGATGATCCAGCTGTTCTGGTTCCGCAAGGTCCGCGACAACGTGGCACTGCTCTTCATCCTGTCGCTCTTCGTCAACCTGGGGATGTGGCTGGAGCGGTTCATCATCATCGTCACCAGCCTGCATCGCGACTTCCTGCCGTCGTCGTGGGACATGTACTACCCGACGCGGTGGGACTTCGCGATGTTTGCCGGCACCATCGGCTTGTTCTTCTCCCTCTTCTTCCTGTTCGTTCGGTTCTTGCCCGCGATCGCCATCTTCGAGATGCGCACGATCGTGCCCGAGGCGAAGCTGAAGGAACACCACGGGTGACGTGATGGCGCACGAACAGCACGCCCCGGCGCTCCACGGCATCATGGCCGAGTTCGACACGCCCTCGGCGCTCGTCGAAGCCACGAACAAGGCGCGCCTGCACGGGTTCCGGAACATGGACGCCTACACGCCCATTCCCATCGAGGAGCTGAACGAGGCGCTGGGCCTGCGCCGCACGCGGCTGCCGCGGCTGGTGCTGCTCGGCGGCATCCTTGGTGGGCTGGGCGGGTTCGGCCTGGAGTATTGGGCCTCGACTATGGCCTACCCGCTGAACGTCGGCGGCCGGCCGCTGAACAGCTGGCCCCACTTCATCCCAGTCACGTTCGAGACCACCGTGCTCGGCGCGGCGCTGACCTGCTTTGTGGGGATGTGGGCGCTGAACAGGCTGCCGCAGCCGTATCACCCGGTGTTCAACGTGCCTGCGTTCGACCGGGCTTCGACCGACCGGTTCTTTCTCTGCATCGAGGCCACCGATCCCCGCTTCGACGCGACCGCGACCCGCGCGTTTCTTCAGACCCTTCAGCCGGTAGGAGTATCCGACGTTGCGCCCTAAGGACCAACCAAGGGCTATGCCCGACATTCCCTTCGCCGAACGCCCTTGGTCGGTCGGCAGTGTCTTTTGGCGCGGTTCGCGCGCGGGGCGACGCGCGTTGGTCGTTGTCGCCGCGCTGCTGATGGTGGCGGGGTGCCGCCAGGACATGCACGACGCCCCCAGCTACGATCCGCTGCAAGCCACGACGTTCTTCCCGGATGGCCGTGCCTCGCGGACGCCGGTCGCAAACACCGTCGCGCGCGGCCAGTTGCGCGAGGACGTGCATCTCTACCAGGGCCGTGTCGACGGCCAGCTGGCCGCCACGTTCCCGATGCCGGTCACGGCGCAGGTGATGGCGCGCGGCCAGGAGCGGTTCAACGTGTTCTGCGCGCCGTGCCACGGCAAGACCGGCGCCGGCAACGGCATGGTCGTCCAGCGCGGCTTCCGCGCCCCGCCCTCGTACCAGGAGGAGCGCTTGCGCAACGCGCCAGCGGGCTACTTTTTCGACGTCATGACCAACGGCTTCGGCGCCATGCAGGACTATTCGGCGCAGGTGCCGCCTGAGGACCGCTGGGCGATCGCGGCCTACATCCGCGCGCTGCAGCTGACCAACGCGCGGGTGGAGGACGTGCCGGCCGACCGCCGCGCCGAACTCGACCGGCCCGCGGCTGCGGGCACAGCGCCGGAGGCGCGTTGATCGTGGATACGACGACGACTTACACGCCGCCCGCGGACCTCGAAGGCGTGCGCACGCGCGCACTGCAGGTGGGCATCGCCGGCCTGGTGGTCTGCGCCGTCGGCTTCGTGGTGGCCCGTGACCACTTCTTCCGTGCCTGGCTGGTCGGCTTCTTACTGTGGCTGGGCGTGGCGATGGGATCGCTGGGCCTGATGATGATCCAGCACCTGTCGGGCGGGTCGTGGGGCGTCTTCCGCCGCATCTTCGAGGCCTCGAGCCGCACGATTCCGCTGTTGGCGGTGCTGTTCATTCCCGTCCTCCTGGGAATGGGCACGCTGTACCCCTGGACACACACCGACCACGTCGCCGCCGACGAGATCATGCGCCACAAGGCGCCCTACCTGAACGTTCCCTTCTTCGTCGGGCGCGCGGTCTTCTATTTCGTCGGCTGGTCGGTCATCGCGCTGTTGTTGAGCAAGTGGTCAAAGCGGCAGGACGACGGCGAGATGGCGGTGAACCTGCGGATCCAGCGGCTGAGCGGGTTCGGGCTGGTGTTCTACGCCCTGACGATGACGTTCGCGGGCATCGACTGGATCATGTCGATCAACCCGCACTGGTACTCGACGCTGTTCGGCTTCCTGATGCTCGGCGGACAGGGGCTGTCGGCGCTGGCGTTCACCATCATCACCAGCCGGTTTCTCAGCCAGCGGGCGCCGATGCAGGAGCTGTTGAAGCCGCACCACTTCCACGACCTCGGCAAGCTGTCGCTGGCGTTCGTGATGTTGTGGGCCTACTTCAACTTCTCTCAGTTTCTGCTGACCTACGCGGCGAACCTGATCGAGGAGCTGCCGTACTTTCTGGCCCGCACCGACGGCGGCTGGCAATACCTGGCGATCTTCCTGGTGCTGTTCCATTTCTTCGTGCCGTTCTTCATGCTGCTCTCGCGCGACAACAAGCGCGCTTCGACCCGCCTGGTGGTGATCGCCTGCTGGATCCTCCTTGTCCGGTACGTGGACATCTACATGCTGGTGTCGCCCGAATTCGCCGTCAGCGGGGCGAACCTGCACCTGGTCGAGGGCGAGCAGACCAGCCGCTTCTTCGTGCACTGGCTGGACGTGGCGGCGCCGGCGGCCATTGGCGGCCTGTGGGTATGGATGTTCACGGCGCAGCTGGCGCAGCGGCCGCTGCTGGCGTTCCGCGATCCGTACCTGCACGAAGCGCTGCAGAGCTCGGGAGGCCACTGATGGCGCACCATCCTTCAGCGGGGCACGCGTCGCCCGACGACGAATACCTCGAAACACCGCCGGGCTCCACCTATGAGCACACCGACGCGACCACCCGGCCGCTCGTCCACTTCCTGTTCTGGTGCGTGGTCTCGGCGCTCGTCATCCACGTCGGCCTGGCCGGCGCCTACGGGCTCCTGGTCAGGGCCGGTGTCTCGCGCGAGGCCGCGGAGCGGCGCTATCCCCTCAGCGCGGCGCAGCCGCACCCACTGCCGCCGGCGCCGCGCCTCCAGCAGTTTCCCGGGAACGACCGCTACGCCTTCCAGAGCGAAGAGCAGCGGCTGCTCGACTCGTACACGTGGGAGAACAAGGAGGCCGGTACCGTGCGCATTCCCATCGCGGAGGCGATGCGGCTGACGGTCGAGCGCGGCTTGCCCTCACGAGATACGGCCGCCGACCCGCAGGCCGGCATGATGCCTGCCGACTCCAGCTCCGGGCGCACGGGAGAGCGCCGTCGCCAGTAGGGATCGACGTGAGCCACCGATTTGCCCTCACCGTCGTGTGGCCGCTCGCGGCGGCCTGCGTGCTCGCGATAGCGGCCCCTGCCGCAGTGTCGGCGCAGAACCGCTATCCCGAAAGCTACCTGCGCTACGCCGGCGATCCGCAGAAGCGCGGCGAAGCCGCCGGCCGCACGCCGCCCCAACTGCGCGAGGTGACCTTCAAGCAGCGGCTGGGTGAGCCGCTGCCGCTCGATGCGCGGTTCACCGACGAGGCCGGCAGGGCGGTAGCGCTCGGCGACTACTTCAAGACCGGGCGTCCGGTGGTGCTGGCCTTTGTCTACTATCGCTGCCCGATGCTGTGCACCCAGGTGATGAACGGCATCTCCAGCGCGCTCACGGCGTTGCCCTTCGCGCCCGGCACCGATTTCGACGTGGTGCTGGTCAGCTTCGACCCGCGCGACACGGCGGTCGACGCCGCCGAGAAGAAGCGGGCGCACCTGCAGTACTGGTCCGCCGAAGCCACCGCAAACGCCTGGCACTTCCTGACCGGCGACGAGCCGACCATCCGCAGGGTGACCTCGGCCGCCGGCTTCACCTACCACTGGGACGAGCGCCAGCAGCAGTTCGCGCACGTGAGCGGCCTGCTGGTCGTGACGCCGGAGGGCCGGCTGTCACGCTACTTCTACGGCATCGAGTACTCGCCGAAGGACCTGCGGCTTGCGCTGGTCGATTCGGGCCAGGGCCGCGTGGGCTCGGTGATCGACGAACTGCTGCTCTACTGCTTCCACTACGACCCCGAGGCCGGGCGGTATGGCGCGGTGGTGATGAACCTGATTCGTCTCGGTGGTGTGGTCACGCTGGCCGTGATGGCCGGCTTCGTCCTGCTGACGCGGCGCCGTGGTTCCGGCACGCGCGCGGAGGGTCGCCCGTAAATGCTCTCTGGCATTCCCCTGTTCCCCGTTCAAGCGTCCACGGTGGCACCGGACGTCGATCGGCTGTACTTCCTGATCATCGCCGTCACGTCGTTCTTCGCCATCGCGACGGTGATCGCGGTGGCGATCTTCGCGATCAAGTACCGAGACGACAGCGGCGAGAAGGTGGGCGCCCAGATCCACGGCTCGATTCCGCTCGAGCTTGCCTGGTCCGTCATCCCCTTCATCATCTCGATGGGGATTTTCGTTTACGCCACGGTAGTGTTCTTCGAGATCGTGCGGCCGCCGGCAGAAACCATGGAGATCTACTCGACCGGCAAACGCTGGATGTGGCGCTTCCAGCACGTGGACGGCAAGAGCGAGATCAACGAGCTGCACGTGCCGAAAGGACGGCCCGTCCGCGTCACGTTCACTTCTGAGGACGTGCTGCATTCGCTGTATTTCCCGGCCTTCCGGGTGAAGGCCGACGCCATCCCCGGGCGTTACAGTTCGGTGTGGTTCGAAGCCACTGAAACCGGCGAGTTCCATCTCTTCTGTGCCGAGTATTGCGGGACCAAGCACTCGGGCATGATCGGCAAGGTCGTGGTGATGGAGCCGAGCGCCTATCAGGCGTGGTTGTCCGGCAGCGACGGCCAGCCGCTCGCGGTTCGCGGACAGCAGTTGTTCCAGCAACTGGCCTGCGTCACCTGTCATCTCGACGACAACACGGGCCGCGGCCCGTCGCTCGCGGGCTTGTTTGGCACGACCGTGGAGCTGGAAGGCGGGGCGAAAGCCACGGCCGACGATTCCTACATCCGCGAGTCGATTCTGACGCCGCAGATGAAGATCGTGGACGGCTACCAGCGACTGATGCCGACGTTCCAGGGTCAAGTGAATGAAGAGGGTGTGATGGGCCTGATCGAGTTCATCAAGTCCAAGGCCGCCACGGCACGGCCGCGGCCGGCCGCCGCCCAGCCCACCGCCGCGCCGGCACGCCCGTAACGAACGGTACGAACCCATGATCACCCCAACGCTTCCGCCCGTGACCTACTTGAACCACAAGTACGGTGTCATGTCGTGGCTCCTGACCAAGGACCACAAGCGCATCGGCATCCTCTACATGGTCGTGGTCACGATTGCCTTCATGCTCGGCGGGGTGTTCGCCGCGGGCGTCCGGCTGGAGTTGACCACCCCGCAGGGCGACGTCTGGTCGGCGGACACCTACAACAAGCTGTTCACGATGCACGGCATCGCGATGGTGTTCTTCGTGCTGATTCCCGCGGTGCCGGCCATCCTGGGCAACTTCATCCTGCCGCTGATGATCGGGGCCAAGGACGTCGCGTTTCCGAAGATCAACCTGATCAGCTGGTACGTCTTCGTCATTGGCTTCATCTTCACCGTGGGCGCGATGGTGTTCGGCGGGGTGGACACCGGGTGGACGTTCTACGTGCCCTACAGTTCGTCGGCCTCGAACACCAACGTGCTCATGACCGGCATCGGCGTGTTCATCACCGGGTTCTCGTCGATCCTCACCGGCGTGAACTTCATGGTCACGATCCACCGCATGCGGGCTCCGGGCCTGACATGGTTCCGCCTGCCGCTCCTGGTCTGGGCGCTCTACGCCACCAGTTTCGTGCAGGTCCTGGGCACACCGGTGGTCGCGATCACGCTCTTCATGGTGGTGCTGGAGCGCGGTCTCGGCTTCGGCATCTTCAACCCGGCGCTCGGGGGGGACCCGGTGCTGTTCCAGCACCTGTTCTGGTTCTACTCGCACCCGGCCGTCTACATCATGATCCTGCCGCCGATGGGCGTCATCAGCGAGGTGATCGCCTGCTTCTCGCGGAAGAGCGTGTTCGGCTATTCGTTCGTGGCGTTCTCCAGCGTGGCCATCGCCCTGTTCGGTTTCATGGTCTGGGCGCACCACCTGTTCGTGGCGGGCATCTCGCCCTATTCCGCGATGGTCTTCTCGCTGCTGTCGTACGCGGTGGCAATCCCGTCGGCGGTCAAGACGTTCAACTGGGCGGCGACGATGCATCGCGGCGCCATCTGGTGGAAGACGCCGATGTTCTTCGTGTTCGGGTTCATGGGCCTGTTCCTCGTCGGCGGCCTGACCGGCCTGTTCCTGGCCGCGCTGGGGCTCGACGTCCACCTGCACGACACTTACTTCGTCGTCGCCCACTTCCACTACATCATGGTCGGCGGCGCGATCATGGGCTATTTCGCCGGGCTGCACTACTACTGGCCGAAAATGACCGGCCGGATGTACTCGGACATTCTCGGCAAGCTGTCGGCGCTGCTGATCTTCGTCGGCTTCAACCTGACGTTCTTCCCCCAGTTCATCCTCGGCTACCTGGGGATGCCGCGCCGGTATCACGTCTATCCCGACGAATGGCAGGTCTTCAACGTGCTGTCGTCTGCCGGTGCGAGCGTGCTGGCGGTCGGCTACGTGCTGCCGGTGTTTTATCTCATGTACTCCCTGTTCAAGGGCGAGGTGGCGGGCGCAAATCCCTGGGGGGCGACCGGCCTGGAGTGGACCACGCAGTCGCCACCGCTGCCGGAGAATTTCCCCGGCCAGCCGATCGTCGAGGAAGAGGCCTACGACTACCACAAGCGGGAGATCAAGGTTGCCTGAAGCCGTCGCCGCCCACGCCGAAGCCCACGGGCACCCCGCGCATGCGCATCATCCTGCGCTCCAGCACCACTTCGAGACGCTGGAGCAGCAGAAGGAAGCGTCCGTCCTCGGGATGTGGATCTTCATCATCCAGGAGGTGATGTTCTTCGGCGGCCTCCTGCTGGCCTACTTCCTCTACCGCGTCTGGTATCACGAGGCGTGGGTCGAGGGCAGCAACGAGCTCGACATCCTGCTCGGCGGCATCAACACCGTCGTGCTGATCGGCAGCAGCTTGACCATGGCGCTGGCCGTCCGGTCGGCGCAGGTCGGGTCGAAGAAGGGGACGGTCAACTGGCTGATCGTCACGATGGTGCTCGGCCTCGTCTTCCTGGTGATCAAGTTCTTCGAGTACAAGCACAAGTACGACCTGAACCACATCCCGGGCGCGAACTTCGTCTTCGAGGGCCCGCACGCGCCCCAGGTACAGATCTTCATCTCGCTCTATTTCGGCCTGACCGGCCTGCACGCGCTGCACATGGTGATCGGGTTCGTGCTGCTGTCGGTGATCGCCTGGATGGCCCACAAGGACCGGTTCTCACCGGAGTGGTACACGCCGGTCGAGATGTCGGGTCTCTACTGGCACTTCGTCGACATCGTCTGGATCTTCCTGTTCCCGCTCCTCTACCTGGTGGACCGGACGCACCGCCTCGGATAAGTCATGTCGCACATCGCACCGGTCAAATCCTACGTGACGGTCTTCGGCACCTTGATGGTGCTGACGACCATCACCGTCGCGGCGGCGTTCACGAACCTCGGCTCGCTCAACTTCCCGGTGGCGCTCGCCATCGCCATCACCAAGGCCACGGTGGTCATCCTGTTCTTCATGCACGTGAAGTACAGCAGCAAGCTGACCAAGTTCGTGGTCGCGTCGTGCCTGTTCTTCCTGGCGTGTCTGTTCGGCTTGACGTTCACCGACTATTTGTCCCGCGGCTGGTTCGCGTCGCCGCGAGGCACCACCATGGCGGGGACGCAAGTGACGGTCGGCCCGGACGCGCCGGGGGCGGCCGAAAAAGCGGCACCCGCAGAAGGCGGCCCCGAGCATTGATTGGCCGACTCTCGTTGGTCGTTAGTCGTTAGTCGTTAGGACGCTCGGGCGAGGCCTGGAGCCCGGAGCCCGGAGCCTGTAGCCTACGCCCATGCGTGCCATCGAGCTCGAGGGCGGGGTCCGTTTCAACGCCGACAGGCCGGATCCTGTACCCGCCGACGGCGAGGTCCCGGTCCGCGTCCTCTGCGCCGGCGTCTGCGAGACCGACATCCAGCTGATCCGCGGCTACATGGGCTTCCGCGGCGTGCTCGGCCACGAGTTCGTCGGCGTCGCGGAGTCGGGCCCCTACGCCGGCCGCCGGGTGGTCGGCGAGATCAACTGCGCCTGCCGCCGCTGCCCGACCTGCCTGGCCGGCTACCCGACGCACTGTCCCAACCGTACGGTGCTTGGCATCCTGAACCACGACGGCGCGTTCGCCGATCGCATCGCCGTCCCCCAGCACAACCTGCATCTGGTGCCGGACTCACTGCCGAACGAGGTCGCGGTGTTCACCGAACCCGTCGCCGCCGCGTACCAGATTCCGGCGCAGCTTTCGGTCAGCCGCCAGGACTGCGTCGTCGTGCTCGGCGACGGCCGCCTGGGCAACCTGTGCGCGCAGGTGCTGGCGGCGGTTTCCGATCGCGTGCTGGTGGTCGGCAAGCACCAGTCGAAGCTCGCGCTGCTGGCTGCCAAGGGGATCGGCACGGCGCTGCTGCGGGACGTCACCGACAGCCGGATGGCCGATCTGGTGGTGGACTGCACCGGTTCCGCGACCGGACTGCCAGCGGCATTGAGGCTCGTGCGGCCACGCGGGACCATCGTGCTGAAGACCACCGTGGCCGGATCGCAAGAGCTGGCCTGGGCGCCGTTCGTGATCGACGAGGTGACGCTCGTCGGCTCACGGTGCGGCCCGTTCGATCGCGCGCTCAAGGGGCTCGAGAGCGGGGAAGTGGACGTCCGGCCGCTGCTCAGCGAACGGTTCGATCTGTCGGGCGGCATCGACGCGCTGGCGCGGGCGCAGGCGCCCGGCGTTCTCAAAGTACTGCTGGACGTCGCCGCCAGCTAGACTAGCGCAGATATGAGCATGGAGCACCCTCCCGGCGGCACGGGCCCGCCGCCGCGCCGCGGCCCCTCCGTCGACCTCGATCCGACTGGGATCGTCACGGGCAAGAGCCCGGACCGGCAACGCCGCCAGTTCCTGAACTACTCGTTCTACCGGCTCGACCCCGTGTTCCGGCGGCTCCCCGCCGACGAGCAGCAAGTGGCGGCGGCCGGGTTCATCGAACTGGTGCAGAAGTGGGAGTCCTCGGACGACCTGATCCTCCGCACCTACTCACTCGTGGGCCTGCGCGCGGACGTCGACTTCATGCTCTGGCGGATCGCGTTCGACCCGTTGTGCTTCCAGTCGATGGAAGCGGCGATCAGGCGGTCACGGCTGGGCGCCTACCTGTCGCAGGTGCACAGCTTCCTTTCGCTGCAGCTGCGGTCGCCGTACGTCAACCGGATCAAGAGCGCCGGGGAGGGCGGCGTCGAGCTGCTGCCGGGCGAGGGGAAGTACCTGTTCGTGTACCCCTTCACGAAGACGCGGTCGTGGTACCGCCTTTCGCCCCACGCGCGGCAGGGGATGATGGACGAGCATATCGCCGCT
>Ga0190271_10003342_pt1 | contig 10034 bp, 12 predicted proteins | sample Popmic356T_FD_133747 | JGI IMG/M metagenome (GOLD analysis project Ga0190271, IMG submission 133747) | Populus adjacent soil microbial communities from riparian zone of Weber River, Utah, USA - 356 T | ecosystem: Environmental > Terrestrial > Soil > Riparian zone | place: USA: Utah | collected... | reverse complement strand
TCTCCCCAAAAGTCCACTGGGAAAGCAAAACCATCAATATCAGGCAGCCCCTTTCTCTCCACGGAAGTGTTACGGAAAAACTCTAAGAAGTCTCCTTGGGCAAAATTGAAAAGCACCAGATCCAAGTCGCCGTCCCCGTCCAGATCCTGAAGCAGTGGCGTGTCCAGGTTATTTGCGGGAATGTTGTTTGCACCGTCGAGTTTGAGGAAGTTTTGCGCCAAAGTCCAGGAGATTTGGCTGCCTTGGGAGGTGTTTCGATAGGCTCTGATACCGAGTGGCGTAGAGGTGAAGAGATCCTTTTTGCCGTCCCCGTCAAAATCCGCTAAGACCAAAAAACCACTGATATCGGCGGGGAAATAATAGACCAATTCGGGCAGAATCTGAAAGCTTTCCCCTTCTTTGGCAAAGACCTGAAGCTGTCCGGAATTGATGTCCCAGATTACCCATTCTTCCCTTCCGTCACCGGTCAGATCGATGGTTTGGATCTGGGCAGAGTTGATTCCCTGCGAAAACGGAATGGAGACCGGGCCGCCGTTGACTTGAATTGTTTTTTCCGAATCCAGCTTGAAAACCGCCTGAGAAAAGGCGTGGGAGAAAATCAGCGTAAAAAGTAGCGTAAGGGTTTTGGACATGGAAGGTGGATCAAACACCAAAATAAAACGAAACAAGCGTCCCAAAGATGTAGATCATTGCGTTATTTTGGGTACAAATTTTCACTAAAAAATGAATTTGGACATTCTTTACCAGCTCTTCCTCAAAAGTACCGGTGTCAGCACAGACACCCGAAAAATCAATCCGGGGAATCTCTTTTTTGCGCTGAAAGGGCCGAGCTTTAATGCGAATGACTTCGCCGCCAAGGCTTTGGAGATGGGCGCATCAGCGGTGGTGATCGATGAAGCGGCTTTTTTTGTAGAGGACGATGAGCGGTATTTTATCTGCGAGGATGTGCTGGCGACCTTGCAGCAGCTGGCCAATCACCATCGCCGTCAGCTGAATATTCCTGTCATCGGACTGACCGGATCGAATGGAAAAACTACCTCCAAGGAACTATTGAATGCGGTTTTGAAGCAAAAATTCATAACCGTGGCGACCGTCGGCAATCTGAATAATCACATCGGTGTACCGCTGACTTTGCTTTCGATCGGCTCAGAGGCTGAGATTGCAATCATCGAGATGGGAGCCAATAAACCCGGCGATATTCAGGAGTTGTGCGAGATCGCAGAACCGACTCATGGATTTATCACCAATATCGGCCGAGCCCATCTCGAAGGCATGGGAGGGCCGGAGGGAGTGCTGCGAACTAAGACCGAGTTGTTTCAATTTTTGAGGGAAAATCAGGGAACCGTTTTTATCAATTCTCAGGATCCGATCTTGGCCAATCTTGCGAAAAGATTTGAAAAACCGATCCTGTACCCTGCGAAAGGAAGTTTTTGTGAAGTGACTTTTATCGAAGCCAATCCATTTGTAAAGTTTTCTATGGAGGGTGTAGAAGGTGAGCAGCTGAGTTGTCTGATCGGAGCTTACAACTTTGGAAATATTGCAGCCGCGCTGACTATCGGGAAGTTTTTTGGAGTGCCAATGGAAAAAGCCGCCCAGGCAATCGTGGACTACAAGCCAGCAAATATGCGCTCTCAGTTGGTCGAAAAGCGAAGCAATCTGATTATCCTGGATGCCTATAATGCAAATCCATCCAGCATGGAAGTGGCGATTCGGACTTTCGGTCAGATGACTGGGAAGAAGCACAAGATGCTCATTTTGGGAGACATGTTTGAGCTTGGAGATCATGCAGAAGCAGAGCATCGGAGATTGGGAGAGATCGTGAGCGAATACTCAATCGATAAGGTTTGTTTCACAGGAAAGCTGATTGTTTCTGCTTTGGAGAAGGCCCCTAGCGCCTTGTATTTTCCTGATCCTTTTTCGCTGAGAAACTGGCTCGAAGACAGTAAGCTGGAGGATTATTTGATTCTGATCAAGGGCAGCCGCGGGATGAAGCTCGAGGGTTTGGTGGATTTTATTTAGGGTATTGCTCTCCGTGGGTTAAATTTGAATCAAACCAACTCTCATACACATGCGCCCCTACCTTGCTTTTCTCTCCGACCTTGCCGAACACAATTCCAAAGAATGGATGGATGCCAATAAGAAATGGTACTTGGAGACGAAGGAGCAGTTGCTGGAAGATGTGGCGATAATGCTGAAACAACTCTCCGAGATGGAGCCGGAGCTGTTGGCTTTCAAACCTAAGGATTGTGTCTTTCGACAAAACCGGGATGTTCGCTTTTCTGCGAACAAAAACCCGTACAAAACCAATTTCGGGGTCTATTTTGCTCCCGGAGGGAAGATATCGCCTGGGCCGGGATACTACGTGCAAATCCAGCCCGGTAATTCATTTTTGGCGGGAGGAATCTGGATGCCTGAAACAGATACGCTGAAGAAAATCCGCAAGGAAATTGATTACAGCGGCGCCGAACTGGAACAGATCGAAAATGACGGAGAGTTCAAAAAGCTGTTCTCTAAGATCGATGGAGAGAAACTCAAAACCAGTCCCCGAGACTACGACGTGGATCATCCGTATATCGAATACCTCAAGCTCAAAAGCTACACTGTCTCACATCCGATCTCCGACAAGGCAATTGATTCGGGAGTTTTTATCCAGTTTGCCCTCGACGGGTTTCGCAAAATGAAGCCCTTCAATGATTTTTTAAGTCGGGCGATTGAAGAAGTAGAGGACGGGTCTGGGATTTTGTAGAGAGGCAAGAGACTAGAGCCAAGAATCAAGAGCCGAGAGATAAACTTCTCAACCGCTCCAGGGTCGCAGCTACTCCGTCTTCTTTGTGGTGGAGGGTGATTTCTTTGGCGACTGCTTTTACTTCTGCCCGGGCGTTGCCGACTGCGACTCCCCATCCCACGCTTTGGAGCAAGTCAATGTCGTTGTAGTTGTCACCAAAAGCAATGACTGACTCCATGCCGAAGTCATATTCATGGGCAAGGATTTTTCGTAGGCCGGTCGCTTTGGAGATCGCCCTAGGAGCAATCTCCAGGTAGGTGTCGCTGGAACGATACAGGTGTAAATCCTTCGCGTGCTCGAAGTGTAGTTCACCAAACAGCCAAGCGATTTCATTGGAATCTCCCATGCACATCACCTTGTGAGCGCCAGAGTTGCCCTTAGACCAGAGGTCGAGGACATCCATCGCAGGCATCCAAGTACAATTGACCTTGGTGTTTTTTACTTCACGCTGAGACCAAAAGTCGTCCTTCTCCTCGTACCAATTTTCCCCTTGATAGAGGCTGACATGAATATCCGTGCCTTTGGTGATTTTCAGGATTTTGGCAACCAAATCCACTGGAATACTCACGTCCTCCAAAACTTCGCCCGTGGAGCTCAGCACAAACCCTCCGTTGTAGCTGATCAGCGGTTGTGAGCTGCGCCCCAGATCCCTCACCAAATGCCTCATAGCATCTGGCATCCGGGAGCTAGCCAGAATTACAGGCGTTTCTGGAAATTGGCTTACAATAGATTTGAGTCGGGGAGAGAGGTCTCGTATCGAATTGAGGAGAGTTCCGTCGATGTCGGAGCAGAAAGCTTTAAAATTCATCAGTCTAGGGAATGCCAGTCGAACTGGTCTGCGAAATTCATGAAAATGCCGAATCCTAACAAGCCCACAAACAACAAAACAACCACAAATCCGATCAGTTTGACGATCAGTTCGGCTTTTGCCCAATTGGCTTTGGTGGGGTCGGCGTTTTTCTCCACTGCCCAAACGATCAGCATGATCAATCCGACGAGGGGGATTTTGGAGACCAGAACGTTTATAATCCAGTCGCCGAGGGATTGCGGGGCTTTTTGAAACTCAGGAGTAAAGTTCATGGCGGAATGGGTTTGAGGTCAGAAATCTTTTACATCAAAAGTATATTCCTGCATCGCGATATTTTGCGGATCAGAAGGATCGGATTGAAGAAATTGGACGGTGATTTTTTGATATTCAGTGGAGTTTTCGAAGTCTTTGAGATAAAGCTCGGCGCATTTTCGCGCCAAAATCTCGGGCTGATTTCCTAAAATTGCAGGATCGCCGTTTTCTAACTTCAGGAAAATTGTACTCTCAACTTGTTCATCAGTGGTCGACTGACTCAGGTTTATACTCATTCCCTGAAATCGCCCGATTGCCCGGATCTCCTCGGAAGGCATAAATCCGGCACCCATGAAAGTCTCCATTCCTTTGAAAGCAAAAGACGCGATATCTTCCGGCTCACAGGAGCAAGAGGTGAAAGCCAGGGTGACGAGAATAATGAAAAGTCGGTTTCGCATGGTGGAAGTGGATCATGCGAAAATAAGCATTCTCAGGTAGATCTTTTGGAAATCAACAAAATGGCTCGCTGGTCTTGTGTCTGGTCCGGTTTGGAAGAGTCAGGGTAAGGAAGGACGTCGATCAGTCTTACGGTATATTCTGCCGTGGAAAATTGCTCTGGGAAACCACTTGCGTTTTGATTGGTGCTGAGCTTGAGTTCAAAATCTTCGCCTTCGATGGTGAGCTGCCCTTCGACTACGATCATCCCGCCCCAAATGCAGACTAGATCTGCGGGGCAGCGGGAGTCCTCAATTTCTAAAAGCGTGACAGAGATGTTTTTTGGGCAATTTTCCAGCGTTTCGTTCAAAGCGATCTCAAATTCTTTTCCGATTTTAAATCCACGGCATTCTTCATCACACGCGGTGAGGAAAGAAACAAGCAAGAAGAAAAGCAAAAACTGTCTCATTCGAATTCAGTCAAGATCCATTTTAGAAAAGCCGGTAAAACGAAGTTAAAACGGATTGGAGATTCAAAATGCTACCAAGAGGTATTACAATTTTCGCCTGGAACCCCGTGGATTAGAAAGGAAAGAAATTTAACCTTTCTGCGAAGGCTTTCTTTGGTGGAGGATAACGGAATCGAACTGATAGCTTGTCCCGACGAATAACGGGAACCTTCCCGAATGACTTCGGGACGCCCTAGCCGTCGGAGCTTTTAAAATGAAAAAAGGCCTGCATCTGCAAGCCTTTGAAGTGGAGGATAACGGATTCGAACCGATGACCTTCCCGAATGCCTTCGGGACGCTCTAGCCTTCGGAACTTTTAAAATGAAAAAAGGCCTGCATTTCTGCAAGCCTTTGTAGTGGAGGATAACGGATTCGAACCGATGACCTCTACACTGCCAGTGTAGCGCTCTAGCCAACTGAGCTAATCCCCCAATACATTTATTTACTTTGGATTCGAACCGATGACCTTCCCGAATGCCTTCGGGACGCTCTAGCCAACTGAGCTAATCCCCCTTCGAGGCTGCAAATATAGACCTAGGTTTTTTCTATCCAAAAGAAAAATCAGTCCTGCGAATAATTAATTCGTGTCAGGATACTTCGGCCCAAGGTGACTTCATCGGTAAACTCCAATTCTCCGCCTACGGGGATGCCTCTAGCAATCGTGCTCACCTTGACGCCGGTCTCTTTCATTCTTTTGCACAAATAGAAAGAGGTGGTGTCGCCCTCCATTGTAGCGGAAAGCGCCAAGATAATCTCTGAAACTTCCCCCTGCGAAATCCGCTCCAGCAGTGTCTCGATTTTCAGTTCTTCGGGCCCAATGCCCTGAATCGGAGAAATTACCCCGCCCAGCACATGATAAAGCCCTTGATATTGGTTAGTGTTTTCGATAGCCAGGACGTCGCGTATATCCTCCACGACACAAATGGTGGCTCGGTCCCTTCGGTGACTTTTGCAGATGCTGCATTCCTCCTGATCGGAAATATTGTGACAGTGTTTGCAATAGCGGATTTCCTCTCGCATCCGGGTCAGTGAGAGTGCCAGGGCCTCGGTGACGACTTCATTTTGCTTTAAAAGATGGAGCGCCAGCCGCAAGGCAGTCTTTTTTCCGATTCCTGGTAGTCGGGAAATCTCGGTGACAGCATCTTCAATTAACTTGGAGGGGAAATTCAATTGACTTGAAATTAAAGTATTGCTGCCTGGATTCCGGCGTCAAGGATGGCTTCACACATGGGTTTGAGTTCTTCCTTCGAGCCTCTCTTTACCGCACATTTTCCTCTATAGTGGATTAGCAGCGTGCATTGTTCGGCCTGTTCATGTGAATGCTTGCAGACTTTCATCAGCACCGCGGTGACATGCTCGAAGGTATTAAAATCGTCATTAAAGACCACCAGATCAAGAGCTTCCTGATCGAGTAAATCCTCCAGAAGGATTTCCGATTCCTCAATGTAAGGGAGGGATACGCTTAGTTGATTCATTTTGCAAAATTAAGAATATTGGACAACTTAGCGACCCACTCGATACTCTTTATGAATCCCCAAGTCGTTTTGTTGGTCATTTCGGCCTATTTTATTTTACTTTTTTTGATTTCCTGGTACACGTCGCGGAAAGTAACCGCTGAAACGTTCTTTACCGGTGACCGTCAATCGCCATGGTTTTTGGTGGCTTTTGGGATGATCGGAGCTTCGCTGTCGGGAGTGACTTTCATCTCTGTCCCAGGTGAGGTGGGAAACACCAATTTCTATTATTTCCAGGTGGTGCTCGGGTATATCGTCGGCTACTTTACGATTGCCAAGGTCTTACTTCCGCTTTATTATCGGCTAAATCTGATTTCGATCTATTCTTACCTCGAGGATCGCTTTGGGTTTTGGTCGTACAAAACGGGCGCTTTCTTCTTCATCCTATCCCGTGCTTTGGGCTCTTCGCTTCGACTGTATCTGGTTGCCAGCGTCTTGCAGGCGATCCTTTTTGACTCGCTGGGAATTCCTTTTTGGGTGTCGGTTTTGATCACGGTCGGACTGATCTGGCTTTATACGTTTAGAGGAGGGATTAAAACAGTGGTGTGGACCGACACACTTCAGACCGCGTTTATGCTTGCCGCGGTCGTAATCACTATTTTCTTCATCGGCAACGAGCTCGGACTGAAAAGCCTCGGAGATTACATTTCTTCAGTTGCGGACGACAGCCGATCGGAGATTTTCAACTGGGACTGGAAAGCCGGCACCAACTTCTTCAAGCAGTTTATCTCGGGAGCATTCATCACCATCGTCATGACGGGCTTGGATCAGGACATGATGCAGAAAAACCTGACCTGCAAAAATATCGGAGACGCGCAGAAAAACATGTTTTGGTTTACGATCATCTTGGTGATTGTCAACTTGCTCTTCCTTTCGCTTGGAGTCATGCTTTACCTGTATGCAGAAAGCAAGGGGATTTCACTTCCGGGCAAGACGGACCAGCTTTTTCCTTTGTTGGCTACCGAGCACTTTTCGGCGTTTGCAGGTATCGTTTTCGTATTGGGGATCATAGCGGCGGCTTACTCCAGTGCTGATTCCACGCTGACTGCTCTGACCACTACCTTTTGCATTGATTTTCTGGAAATTGAAAGAAAGTACGCGCCGGAAAAGCGGGTGCAAATCCGTAAAAAAGTACACATCGCGTTTACCGCCTTGTTTTATCTGATGATCTTGGCGTTCTACTGGCTCAACGATCAAAGCGTAATCAACTCGGTTTTCATCATCGCAGGATACACTTATGGGCCGCTTCTAGGGCTTTATGCTTTCGGTCTTTTTACGAAGTGGAAAGTCAAGGATCAGTGGGTGCCCTATCTTGCGGTGCTGGCTCCGTTGCTGACGTTTGCTGTCGCTTCTAACTCCGAAAGATTGCTGTGGGGGTACAAATTCGGCTTTGAAGCGCTGATCTTGAACGGCCTGATTATGTTTATAGGGTTGTACTTGCTACGGCGAAAAGATTAAATCCCCAGCTCCTTATCCGGATCCCAGAAGACCTTGTCAAAGTCCTGAACCTGATCGTTTTCGACTCGCACTCCATCTGCTTCCAAGAGCTCCTGCATCTTCGTTGGGGTCTCAAAATGTGACTTCCCCGTCAAAAGACCCTGTCGGTTGACTACCCGCTGGGCAGGCACATCGGACATCGCGTGAGCGGCATTCATGGCATATCCGACCATTCTGGCCCCGCTTTTCAGTCCCAGATAATGTGCGATTGTGCCGTAGCTGGTCACTCTTCCTCTGGGAATCTCTCTCACCACCTGATAGACCAGGTCAAAATAGTTAGGCTTTTCGTTGCTCATGGGTCCAGTCGATCAGGGCTTGGTTGATTTCTTTTTTGAGTAAGATTTCTGCTGCTTTTTCTCCCGTTTTGATTGGGAACTGGAATCTCACTAGCACGGTATCGGCTTTGCGTTCCAAAACATTAAGCTGTGCCCCTTCCGGACGGGCGGTGTCCTTGGATTTCTGCAAGATGGATACCAGCTTTTCTTCCAATGGCCCCAGATGGATTTCATTGATTGCTGACATCTCTACGTCGAAGATGACCTGATGCGTATTGTTTTTAGAAAAGTTGACTACATCAGTCGTCAGTGCCATATTGTTTGGGATCAGGATTATTTCTCCTGAGTCATTTTTTAATACCAAATTGATCAAGGTGATGTCTCGAATAAAACCGGTGTGCCGACCTACCTGGATTTTGTCCCCGATCTCGAGCTGATCCGAAAACATCATGATCAGCCCATTGACGATATTGGTGATGTAGTCTTTTGTCAACAAAGCAATCGCAGCCGCGACGATCGTGATGCTGGTGAGAAACTCAAGGGGGCGAATCCCAAAGGCGAGCATCAAGCTTATCAAAAGAGCGATGCTGTTGAGTATCCCCGCTATCCGATCCACGCCAAGAATGAAGTTTGGCTGTAATTTGTAGTCGTCCCGCTTACGCAAGTAAAATCTCAGCGTGAGGAATCCCCCAAGGGAGATGATCAGGTTGGCGCTGAGCAGGAAAATGAGTGCCCGGACGATATGGTTCAGTGATTTATACTCATCCAGTATGGGTCTCATAAAGGTTTCTCCTTCGTAGAGAAATCCCAAACCAAGCAACAGGACAAGTTTTATTACAAAATTCCGTCTGCGGACATTCTCCTTGTCCTGAATACTGCTTTTAAGGTGATTCATGTTCCAATCGAAAAATAAAGCCTAATTTTAGCAATTATCGGAATGAAATCAGACCATACATGAGTAGAAATATTATTGTGACGGGTGCTGCAGGAGGTCTTGGCAGGGCAGTGGTAGACAAATTCAAGCGAGAAGGATATCATGTGATTGCGCTGTTGAGGCCCGGACATGAGGAGTCGGTGGAGGAAGCCGACGCCAACTATGAAGTCGACGTGACCAGCGAAGAAGCTGTGACTGAGTTTGTAAGGGAATACCAGATGCAGTATGGAGACCTCGATGCGATTGCCATGTTGGTCGGGGGATTCGCGATGGGCAACGTGGAAGAAACCACGCAAGCGGAGCTGACTAAGATGTTTCAGCTGAATTTTTTCAGCGCTTTTCAGATGGTTCAGGGATTTCTTCCTTTGGTGAAAAAACAGCAAAAGGGAACGTTCCTTTTTGTAGGTGCCAGACCTGCACTTCAGCTGCAGGATGCTACCGGTTCCCTGGCCTATGCTTTAAGTAAAAAAATGGTGATATCTCTGTCCGAAATTTTGGCCGAAGAGATCAAAGGGACGGACATCCGTACGCACGTATTTGTGCCAAGCATCATAGATACTCCGGCCAACCGGGAAAGCATGCCAGATGCGGATTTTGGCAAGTGGGTTAGTTCTGCCGAAATCGCCGAAGCAATGCACTACGCTGTGAATACGCCTTCTCTGCGAAATATGACCTTTAAACTCTATGGAGGAGTCTGAGCTATGAAAAAAACAATCCTGTTATCCGGAATTTTGTGCTGTATGCTTTGTTTTTCCGCCTTTTCGCAGTCCGAAGACAAAGAAGTGGAAGCCGTGATCAGAAGCTTGTTTGATGGCATGCGGGCAAAAAATGCCGAGCAAGTTGCAGCGGCATTTTCGGCCGATGCAATCATGCAAACCATCATCTCCAAGCCAGAAGGCAATACGGTTGGTACCAGTTCAGTCGGCGATTTTGCAAAAAGAATCGGATCTACTCCGGCTGAAACCCAACTTGATGAGCGGATCTCCGACTATCAAATCAAAGTCGATGGAGCAATGGCCACAGCCT
>Ga0190271_10003341_pt1 | contig 10036 bp, 8 predicted proteins | sample Popmic356T_FD_133747 | JGI IMG/M metagenome (GOLD analysis project Ga0190271, IMG submission 133747) | Populus adjacent soil microbial communities from riparian zone of Weber River, Utah, USA - 356 T | ecosystem: Environmental > Terrestrial > Soil > Riparian zone | place: USA: Utah | collected... | reverse complement strand
TGGAGGCGCCCTTCGCACGGACAAGCCAGCGCTACGATTCCCGTCCCGGCCGGAGTAGCTCAGCTGGTTAGAGCAGCGGAATCATAATCCGCGTGTCGGGGGTTCGAGTCCCTCCTCCGGCATAAGGGAAAAGCCTGCAATCAGAGCCTGCCCTCCCCCTACACGACTCCGTCTTTCCAAGTTGTGGACCAGGCGGTCGCAATACGCACTTTCAGGCACGAAGCGAACCGGCGTTCCTCCCGAACAAATGGACCGTTGGGAACAAGCCGACCAGAACCGACCGCTGGCGCGAGACAAGCCGCTTTCATTGCGCGCTCGCAGCGTCACCGGGTCCGCGATTTCAGCAAGTCCCGCCTTCGAGATCGGCGTCTTCAAGGGCCTGCGTGGTTGCGGCGCGCCCGAGGGAGACCATAGCGTCCGCCCGGTGGAAGTCCATCGTCCGAACGTCGGTGACGGGGATCGTGACCAGGATGTCCGGCGGAGAGCCCGCAAGTCGGAACCTGCTGACGAGAGTCTGCATCGTCGCGAGCGAGTAGTTCATGACGTCGAAGCCCGTCAGGCCCGCGGGGAGCTCCTCGGGTTCGGCGCCGGGCTCCTCATCTCCCTGCGCCACATCGTCCTCTTGGCGCCCGGACAGGATCGATCGAACGACATCGGTGTCGAGGGCCCGCGCCGCCCCTTGGCGGAAGCGAGCGATCCACTCGTCCACCGGACGTGCCTCGGCGCTCTCGGAGGCGGCCGCGGTGGCGGGACCCTCGCGTTCGCCGCCGGCGGAGACCGCGATCGTCAGGTCGGCCTCGAGCGCCGCCATCGGGCTCACAGGAACGGGATCCATGAGACCGCCGTCGGCGAGCAGGCGGCCGTTGAGCATCACCGGCGTGAAGATCCCAGGGAGCGCGATCGAGGCACGAATCGCAAGGTCGATCCGACCCCGCTGCAGCCACACCTCGCGCCGCGACAACACGTCGGTCGCGACTGCGGTGAACGGCACCGGAAGGTCCTCGATCAGCGCATCGCCGACCAGCTCCCCGAAACGCGCGAGCACCTTCTCGGCACGCATCGCGCCCGGGGCCCTGAGCGAGACGTCGAGCAGCCGCAGGACGTCCGACCGCGTCAGCTGCAGCGCCCAGTCGCGGTAATCCTCGAGCTTTCCCGCCGCCCACACCCCGCCGACGAGCGCGCCCATCGAGGAGCCGGCGACGCCGGCGATCTGGAAGCCGCGCTCCTCGAGGACCTGGATCACGCCGATGTGTGCGTATCCGCGCGCGCCGCCGCTCCCGAGTGCCAGTGCAACCCGACGTGGCTGGTTCACTCGCGAGAGGCTACATCGAGCCGTCGCGCGCGATCGGGGGCGCCGGGCGGCTCAACCCCTCCCACCGGCGGCCGGCCAGCTCGATCGCGATCGCTGCCCGGCGACCCCGCCACCAGCTTCGCGCGGGTGTCCGTCCCCGGCGTCGTGGTCCTCCGGCGTCTCGAGCACCAGCCCCCGGAGGAGGCCGCGCACCTCCTCCCGGAACGGCTTGCCGTCGCCGTCGCCGCGGTCGAACTCGCCCGCGCGGACCCGTGGCCACAGCGCCGCGAACTCCCCGCCAAGCAGGAGGATCATCGCGGCGATGTAGATGAAGACGAGGAACACGATCACCGCTACGAGCGAGCCGTAAACCGCGGCGAAGTTGCCGAAGCTGTCCAGGTACAGGGCGAAGCCGCGCTTCGCGAGCTCGTACCCGACAGCGGCCAGAACCACCCCGGGCCACACGTCGCGTAGGCGCTGGCGCGGGTGCGGAAGGACGACGAACACGACCGCGAAAGCGATCAGCCCGAGCGTGAACGGGATCAGGAAGCCGGAGGCGTCGAGTGCCGCCTCGAGCGCCCTGCCGGGCAAGCCGAGGTCTTGTCCGAAGTCGACTGCCAGGCCGCGCAGAACGGTGACCAGGAGCGACAGCCCGATCAGGAGCCCGAGCCCGAGGAACAGCATCAGATCGAGCGCCTTCCCGCGCAGCGGTGGGCGGTCGTGCTCCGTCCCCCAAACGACGGCGAACGCGTTGCGCACCGCACCCATCAACGCGCTCGCCGACCACAGCAGCCCGACGACCCCGAGGAGGCCAACCGCCTCGAACTTCCGCGTCACGCCGTTGACGATCGACTCCAGGTCCCCACGACCCTCCGCCTCGCTCAAGGGCAGGTTCTGGAACAGGAAGTCGACGACCCTCGTTTGCGCCTCGTCGTCGCTGATCACGAGGCCGAAGATCGCCGTCATCACGATCGCCGCCGGGAAGATCGAGAGCAGCGCGTAGTAGGAGATCGCCGCCGCGAACTGCGGGCAGCGGTCGCAAAAGAACGCCCTGACCGACTGCTCGGTCAGCTTCCAGGCGTGCCACAGCGCGCGTCCGGCGCGGGCGCGGAGGAGCTCGGTGCCCCCAGGCCTCGAGTCGAAGTGCTGCTTCGGCGCCCGGGCCACTTCCACGTCACGCCCGCGCATCCCGCGCATCCTGAGCGTCGGTTGGGTGATTCGTCGTCACCCATTTCGAAGGATTCGCTCGCGATCACCCCTGCGCGCCGTGCCGCTGCACCGCCATCAGAGCCGCCGGCAGGTGTCGGAGGAGATCGCCGAGTCGGGCATCGCGATTCGACTGGTGGACACCGAAGAATCACCCAGAACGGGTGATGACCGCTCACCGGGCCGACGGCCAGGCTTGGAGCCGAACGTGGGCTCCCACCGGGGCCCGTAACGAGCACAGCAAGGCAAGAGTCGTGGGCACGACATCCAGCGAGCCGGCTCGGCATGGGGCTGGGCTCTCCACCGCGGAGGCGGAGCCGGGGATGGCGGCCGGACCGAACGCCATTGGTCGCACTGAGGTCGAGGCCTCGATATCGATCCGGACGATTCTGCTGATCGCTGCCGTGGTCGCCGTCGCGTGGGCGCTGGCATCGATCGCGAATATCCTGCTGATTCTCCTCGTCTCGATCTTCAGCATCGCCGTCCTCTCGCCGGTGGTAACCGCGATGGAGCGGCGCTTCGGCTGGAGCAGGGGGCTGTGCGCCACGATGCTCGTACTGGGGACGGTGATCGTGATCGGCGCCGTCGCGCTGGTTGTCGTTCAGGCGATCAGCGGTGCCGTGCGCGGGTTCGTCGACGACCTGCCACAGATCGTTGACGAGGTAAGGCACAGCGATCTGGGCAACTTCATCAACGCCGGGAGCGACTCGCTCGACACGCTGAGGGAGCACACGAGAGACATCGTCTCGGGGGTGGGCAAGGCGTCGGGCGGCGTCGCCCAAGTCGGGGTCTCGGCCTTCGGGGCGGTCGCGCTCTTCTTCTCGGTCCTCTTCCTGACGCTGTTCGGGCTGAGCGACGAACCACGCGTCCGGGCCTGGGTGGGAAGCCTCATGTATCAGGACAAGCGGGAGCGCTACCAGCAGGTCACGGACCGGATCGTCCAGGCGACCTCGCGCTACATGCTCGGCAACCTGGCGATCTCCGTGATCTGCGCGACCGTCTACGGCGTCACCGCGGTGATCCTCGGGCTTCCGTACCCACTCGCCCTGGCTTTGATAGCGGGGTTCCTCGACCTGATCCCCAACGTCGGGGCCACGATCGCCGGCATCATCATCGGACTCGTCGCGCTGTCGGTTGGCCTTGGAGCGCTGATCGCCTTCGTGATCGTCATGGTGGTCTACCAGCAGATCGAGAACTACATCCTGCAGCCGACGATCATTGGAAAGGCGGCCCAGGTCTCCGCCTTCACCGTGCTTGCCAGCGTGCTGGCGTTCGGGGCGCTCTTCGGGCTCATCGGCGCGATCATCGGCGTGCCCATCGCCGCCGCAATCCAGATCGTCGCCGACGAGCTCACCGCCGGGAGAAGAACTCGTATCGCCGCCGCGGACGCCGCGGAGCAGGAGCCGGCCTAGGACTATCGCCGGTGCGCGAAGCGTCGACCAGACGTGATCTCTTCAGGGATTCGCCGTCGATCCCGCAGCCGCGTACTTGTGGAAGCCTTCGCCGGATGCGCGGCCTAGCTTGCCCTTGTCGATGTAGTGCTCCTTGAGATAGGCACCGGCGGCGCGGGTCTTCTCATTGTCCGACGCGGCATTGACCTCGTAGATGGTGGTGAGTCCGATCATGTCCATGACCTCGCACGGGCCCAGTTGCATGCCGGTGCCGATGCGCCAGGTCTTGTCGATCATCTCGGCGTCGGCGACGCCATCGAGCAGCAGGTACTCCGCCGCGTCGAGCCACGGAGTCAGCATCGAGTTGAGGATATACCCGCGCTGTTCCTTTTGGATCTCGATCGGCTCCATGCCGATCTGTCGAGCGAGGTCGACGACGGCCTCGTAGACGGCCGGGTCGGTGCCGGCGTGACCCATGACCTCGGCGGTGTTCCGCTTCCAGATCTCGTTCGCGAAATGCATCGCCAGGAAACGCTCGGGGCGGCCGGTGGACGCGGCCAGCTCGCTCGGGAGCAGCATCGAGGTATTGGTGGCGAAGATCGCCTTCTCAGGCGCGAGCCGCCCTAGCCTGGCGTATACGTCGCGTTTGAGGTCGAGCTTCTCCGGAATGGACTCGATCACGAGATCGGCCTCGCGCACCGCTTCCGCAAGGTCCGCCGAGCAGCGGATCCGCGCCAGAGCGTCGCGCGCCGGTCCACCGGCGGCGCCATCGACTTCCTCCTCGTAGAGTGCGGCGAGTCGCTCGAAGCTGTGCCTGGCGCTGTCGAGACGCTCGTCGCTGATGTCGTAGGCGGCTACCGGAAAGTCGCAGTACGCGGTCTGATAGGCGATCTGGGATCCCAGCACGCCGGTGCCTAGCACCGTGATGTTCTCGATTTGGGGTTTGATGGCCATTTTGTGCCTCCTTTCTCTGAGGGTCGCTCCCAGGTGGGTGAATCGGCGTCGTCCAAGGAGAGTGATTCGCCCAGCGGGCTGGCGTCGTCGGGGTCTTCTGGGTGATCCAGGCGTTCACATGCCGCGAGGTCAACGAGCCCCGATCGCGCGCCAGCCCTTCGCCAGCTCTGCTCAGGGGAGCGCTTCCTGTGAGACTCTGACGCCGGAATGCGGGTCGCCGTCGTCGGGCATGTCGAGTGGATTGAGTTCGCGCGCGTCGAGCACACGCCCGCGCCCGGCGAGATCGTCCACGCGCATGAGACATGGCAGGAGGTCGGCGGTGGCGGCGCCGTCGCCGCGGTTCAGCTCGCCCGGCTCGCGGGCACCTGCCTGTTCCTGACCGCGCTCGGCGACGACTCGCTCGGTCGCCGGGCGTACCGCGAGCTGGACGCCCTGGGCGTTCGCGTCGTTGCCTCGTGGCGCTCCGAGCCTCAGCGGCGGGCGTTCGTCCACGTCGACGCCGGCGCGGAGCGCACAATCACGGTGCTCGGCAGGCGCGTCGGGCCACGCCGGGGCGACCCGCTTCCGTGGCAGGAGCTCGACGGCGCCGACGCCGTGTACCTCACAGCCGGCGACGCGGGAGCGGTGCGGGCAGCACGGCGCGTGCGCAGGCTCGTCTCGACCGTGCGCGCGATCGAGCCGCTGAGCCAGGCCGCCGTCCCGCTCGACGCGCTGGTGTCGAGCGCCACGGACCAGGGTGAGCGCTACGCGGCCGGCGAGCTCGATCCACCACCTGCGCTCGTCGTGCGCACCGCCGGCGCTTCCGGAGGTGAGGTGACCGCGGCCAATGGACGGACCAGCCGATGGAAGGCGGCGCCAGTGCCGGGCCCGACGGTGGATTCCTACGGCGCGGGCGACTCGTTCGCCGCCGGCCTCACCTACGCCCTCGGTGAGGGCCGCTCCGTCGAGGATGCGCTCGCGCTCGCGGCGCGGGCCGGCGCGGCGTGCATGACCGGCCGCGGTCCATACGAAGGGCAGCTCAGGACCGCGGTCTGACGGCGCGAACGCGGTCGGGATCATGCAGATTGGGTGACGCCAGCTCACCCTCGCAAGAGCGAGCCTCCCGGAGCAGGTGATGACGTTCCAGGGCGAGCAGACGCTCCTGATCCTCGGCGCCAGCGGCGACCTGGCGGCGCGGCTACTCGTCCCCGGCCTGGGGAGCCTGATAGCCAGCGATGCCGTCGATGGTGTCTCCTTGGTGGGCAGCGCCGCCGACGACTGGGACGATGAGCGCTGGCGTTCCCGGGTGGCGGAGTCGTTCGCGGCCGTCGGCGCGGAGGGTGAGCGGATCGACGCGGTCGCGGAAACCACCCCCTACGTCAAGGCCGACGTCACGGCGGAGACCGAGTGGCGGCGAGTGCTCGACGCCTGCGACGGAAGCGTCGTGATCTACTTCGCGCTGCCGCCCGCCGTTACCGAGCGTGCCTGCCAGGCCCTGGCCGGCGTCGACCTGCCACCCGGTACCCGGCTGGTCTTCGAGAAGCCGTTCGGAACGGACGCCGCCAGCGCGAAAGCCCTGAACCAACTGGTGACTCGCATCGTTCCCGAAGAGCGCGTCTTCCGGGTCGACCACTTCCTCGGTACCTCCACCGTCATGAACATCGCCGGCCTGCGGTTCGCGAACCGCATCTTCGAGCCGCTCATGTCCGCCGAGCATGTCGCGAGCGTGGACATCGTCTTCGACGAGACCCTCGGGCTGGAGGGTCGCGCCGGCTATTACGAGGACACCGGCGCACTGATCGACATGATCCAGAGCCACCTCCTCCAGGTGATGTCGATCGTGGCGATGAATCCGCCGAGCACGATCGGCGAGCGCGACGTTCGCGACGCCAAGGCGGCCATCCTGCGCGCCTGCAGTGTCCGGGACGGTGAACCGGTCGCCAACAGCTACCGGGCCCGCTACACGGCCGGAGAGGTCGACGGGCGCCGGCTGCCCTCCTACGCCGACGAGGACGGCATCGCCCGTGACAGCACGACGGAGACGCTCGCCGAGGTCGTGCTCGAGATCGACACCTGGCGGTGGGCCGGGGTTCCGTTCCGGCTGCGCTCCGGCAAGGCCCTCGGCAATCCGCGCCAGGAGGTGGTCGTCACCTTCAAGCGAGCCCCGCACATCCCGAGGGGCCTCACCGGCGGGGATCACCCGGGGAGGCTCCGCATCGGCATCGCCTTGGATGCCGGCCGCGTGACCCTCGACCTCAACGTCAACGGCCCCGGCGACCCCAGGAAGATCGACCCGGTGAGCATCGACACCGGGGTGGCACCGGGTGAGCTGCGGGAGTACGGCGAGGTTCTCAGAAGCATCTTCGCCGGCGACCCGATCCTCTCGGTGCGCGGCGACATGGCGGTCGAGACGTGGCGAGTCATCGAGCCGGTCCTCTCGGCCTGGCGCGACGACCGGGTGCCGCTGGAGGAATATCCCGCCGGCAGCACGGGACCCAACGGGTGGCCGCTCTCGGGGGTCGTCGCCGGCGCCGCCCTCCACCGCCACGCCGCAACTCGGCGCGACGGATCGCGATGACGGCTGAGACGAGGTCCCCAGCGGGAGTCCTGCCCTCGGGCGAGCAGTTCGAGATCAGCGCCGGACGCCAGCACGCCACGATCGTCCAGGTCGGCGGCGGCGTCAGGGAGTACGTGGTCGACGGTCGCCCCGTTCTCGAGCCCTATGCGGCCGACCGGATGCGCGACGGCGCCCACGGCGCGCCGCTCATCCCGTGGCCCAACCGACTCGAGGACGGCCGATACTCGTTCGACGGCACGACCTATCAGGTGCCGCTGACCGAGCCGGAGAAGCGGAACGCCATCCACGGGTTCCTGCTCTGGCAGCCGTGGGAGGCGACCAACCGCGACGCCGATCGCGTCGTGATGAGGACGTTGCTCTATCCGCGCGCGGGCTACCCGTTCCCGCTCGGGATCCGGATCTCCTACGAGCTTGGGCCCAAGGGCCTGATGGTCACCACAACTGCCGAAAACCTCGGCGACCGTGCCTGTCCCTATGGACACGGCCAGCATCCCTACCTCTCGCCCGGTAGCGGCCACATCGACGGCTGCACGCTGCAGCTGAGCGGCCGCACACGGATCGTCACCGACGCCGAGCGCCAACTGCCGACCGGTCGCGAACCGGTCGAGGGCACGGCCTTCGACTTCCTGGAGCCGCGAAGCCTGGGCGAGACTCGCATCGACCACGCGTTCACCGACCTCGTCCGCGACGACGGCGGCCGAGCGTGGACCAGGCTCTGGGGCCCCGACGGGGGATGCGCGGAGCTCTGGGTCGATGACAGCTACGGCTTCGTCGAAACCTACACGGGCGACACCCTTGCCCCCGACCGCGCGCGCCGGGGCCTCGGGACCGAACCGATGACCTGCCCGCCGAACGGGTTCGCCAGCGAGGACCACGTGATCCGGTTGGAGCCGGCCGAATCCGTCACCACCGTCTGGGGGGCCTGCCTCTCATGACAGGCGCGCCCTAGGAGCACAGTCGCGGGGCTTCAACCGGCTGGCCGCCGTGCGCTCAACTCGGAAGCCCGACGACCGCCACCACCGCCATTGCCAACGCGATGGCGGCGAAGAAACCGACCCAGGCCCATCTCTCGGCCCGCCAGGCCAGCCGCCCGGCGATCAACGCCTGCGACAGGTAATAGACGGCGAATATCCGGGAGGCCAGCGCTACTACCGAGCCGACCTCGGTAAGCAGCACGACAAGAATCGCCGGGACCAAGAACAGCGGGAAGGTCCATTGCCTGGGCAACCGATCGCCGACCTCCTGCGCCAGCATCTCGGTCCGGGTTTCCGTGTCGTTCACGATCGCCGATAGCTGGCTGCCGACTGCCGCGGCCATGATCAGGAACGGTAGAAAGACGCTGACCTGCTCGGAGACCACGAAGATCGCCGTCACGTCCTCGGGAGCCTGCACGGTGGCGAAGAGGATCAGCGAGAGGGCCACGAACAGGACGTACACAACCGACGAGATGTATTGGGAGGAGTGCATCGTCCTGACCCGCTTCTCTCGAGAGAAGTAGGCGCCGATGTAACGGGACGCCTCGAAGCCCTGGACCAGCACGAAGAGTCCGAGCAGCTTGCGAAACGCCTCGGAATCGTTGGGGGCGTCGAAGTGGGGCCAGTCGAAGTCGCCACCGATCAGCTGCTGGACGTTGTAGGCGGCGAAGGCGACGAGGACCGCGGCGATCGCCGACAGATTGAATGCCGTCGTCTTGTTGCCCAGGTCGTTGAGTGCCATCAGGCCCTTTGCGAAGCCGTAGATCGTGAGAATGCTGAGCAGCAGTGCGGCGCTAGCGGTGACCAGTCCGGCGGAGTAGAGGTTGCCCAACGGCAGCCACACCAGTGTCATCAGGAGCTGGGCGTAGTAGGCGACGTTCACCACCGAGGCGGCGAGCAGCGCCCAGAGCGCGATCGAGTTCCACCTGTGCAGCGGATCGGGCTTGCCGATCAACGGCTCGTAGTTGTTGATGTTGTAGGAGGTCGCGAATCCGGTGAGGATCGCGAGCAAGCAGAGCCCGAGCATCGCCCAGGGGGCGTCGTAGCCGAACAGGAGGATGATGACCGGCGAGAAGACGATGAAGCCGACATCCATGATCTCGGCGAGGGGGACCACCATCGCCTTGTAGGTGGCCGAGTCCTGGACCCGCGGCCGGTGGAGGGTCCAGGACAGGCCGGCCAGGGCGACCAGTGCGATCATCGTGTTGAGCAGGCCCGCGCTCATATCTCGGGCGAACCGGAAAGCATTCTCGCCTCCCGGTGTTAGGGGCCGTTAGGTCGTTCGTCGACTCGAACCCCAGCCCCACCGCCCGATGACCCCGAGAAGGAGCTGGCCAACCGAAACTCCTCCACGAGCTCGGCGACGATGATCCGGGCGGCGGCCTCGATCAGTGCCAGGTGGGAGAACGCCTGTGGAAAATTCCCGAGGTGGCGGCCGGTCTCGGTGTCGAATTCCTCGGCGTAGAGGCCAAGCGGGGAGGCAACGCGGAGCAGCCGCTCCATCAGGTCGCGGGCGCGCTGCCACTCGCCCACTATCGCAAGCGCCGAGACCAGCCAGAACGAGCAGATCAAGAAGCTCCCCTCCTTGCCGGATAGGCCGTCGTCGAGCTCGCCGGTCCGATAGCGCAGCACGAAGCCGTCCTCGGTCAGGTCGTCCGAGACC
>Ga0190271_10003340_pt1 | contig 10036 bp, 10 predicted proteins | sample Popmic356T_FD_133747 | JGI IMG/M metagenome (GOLD analysis project Ga0190271, IMG submission 133747) | Populus adjacent soil microbial communities from riparian zone of Weber River, Utah, USA - 356 T | ecosystem: Environmental > Terrestrial > Soil > Riparian zone | place: USA: Utah | collected... | reverse complement strand
TTGAGGCCGCTGTCTGTCAGCGACCGCAGCACGTTGGCTGTGAGAAGCCAGGTGCCCGTCACGTTCCATTTGACCCCGCCAATTAGCAACAAGCGATCCGTCGTCTCCTCGACTCCGGTGAGCCGCGTTGTTGCGACGCCGGCGAGACGGGGATGTGGAAGGGTCGTCGATGTGAGCCGTCCCAATCCGTCGTACCTCCGTCCGAAGAGTTCTCCGACGACGGTGAGACGGGGCGCGGCGGCGACCGTCACCGCAGCGCCGTACCCGAGGGTATTCGTGTCCGTGTTCAGGGTGTACGACAACTCGCCGTGAAGTCCGACGGTGCCGCCCTCGAACGAGCCGATGAATCGCGGCGCAAAGCTGAAGTCTCCGGCGCCGAGCAGATTGTCTTCGTCGCCCGTCGGAATACGCGTCTCGAGCCCCACGCTCACGCCACTCGCGCCAGTGCCGACGACGTTGTATTTGAGGCGCGCGACGACATCGCCAAGCCCGGACGCTGACGCCGATCCTGTCGCCTGGAAGAACGACTGACCGCGATACGTGTCCACGCGCTCTCCCTGCAGGTTCACTGTCACGAATGGAATCGCCAGACCGACATCGAGTCGATCGGTGAGCCCGTAGTTACCCGTGAGCGTCATCACGTCGGTACGAATTTTCAGAGACACCGTCTCGGCGTCGAACTGCTGACCGTTCAGCGTGGCTGCCGTCGAGACCAGCGTGCCATCCCGGAGATCCTGTCCGTCGATTGTGTTGTAGAGGGTGCTCTGGTACCCGATGCCAAACGAGGCTCGATGGCGACCCGCGGTGAGCGAGCGTTCTGTATAGAACGTACCGAAGCTGTCGCTCGCGCGAATCGCTGTACCGAGGCTGCTGTCGATGCGGTACGCAAACCCTCCGGACGAGGTGGACACCGGAAGCGTGGAGAGCTCCTGAGCGACGAACGTGGCGATCGTGTCGCGAGTGGCCGCAGCGGCCTGCGCGTCACGGTCGAAGTCGCCTGTGATGATGGTTCGATTGGTCAGCAGGAAGGACAGGACTTCGACGGTGGTTTGTTGCGCGGCCGCCGGAGCAATCGCGACTCCGAACACCATGCATATCACCGACGCCGCCACCAGCGTCGTTCGGTTCTGCGTTTTCGACCTCGAGGTCATGATTTCGACAACGTCTCCAACGACCGTTTAGAACGCTAGCTCAGGTTCATAATAGCCGCACACAACGTCGCCTATACGCACAACTCTGGCCTGACGTACAATGGGGGTCCTTTCCTGAGCCTCCCGGCCGGCACCGGCCGCAAGCCTCATCAAAGTGGCTGGTGCAGAAATCCCTTATCCAGCCTCGGCTCGAATCGGTGCCAAAGAGGGCTCACCATGCGGACCTCCAGCGATAGTCCGGCGTCTCCTCACCAGTGCCCAGTCTGTCATCAGCCGCAAACGAAGTTGCAGCGACGCCTGAGTGAGACCAAGAACGGATCGACCATCTACGTGTGCCCACGTGCCGGTGAATGCAGCGTCGGCGTCAATCTCACCAAACTCGACACGTGGGTCGCAGTCTAACGACTGCGACACGAGGGTCACCTCATGATGTCTATGTGGAACTGGATCAAGCGGCGCGAGCTGATCGCGCGATCCGACGCGCCCTCGGCGGAGCGGCGTATGGGCACAGCACCTGGAAGGGTGAAGGTCCACAGCAAGTACGCACCGCTCCACGAATACCTCGCGAATCGGTTCGCCGATAGCGTCGTTCTCACCTTCGGACAGCTTGAAGATCTCCTCGGCAGCGCGCTGCCGGATTCCGCGCGTGTCCAGCACGAGTGGTGGACGAGCACGGACAGAGACTCCAAGTCATCGTGTTCAGACGCCTGGATCCTGGCCGGCAGGACTGCCACGCCGAACCTCCTGGCCCGGACGGTCGCCTTTGAACGCCAAGCCGAGCCTCTTCGAGGCTCACGGTCCGTCAAGTGACAATCATCTGGGCCGCGATTGTCGTTGCGGGACTGGTGTCCTTGATCCTCTGGTCAAAGTATCGACGGGGGAAAGACCGCGATCTCGGCGTTGTCAGCCATCAGTGGCTCGCCGAACAGCGTCAGCGATTGGATTCCGCATCCCAGCGGTGAGCCCGGCAGGCGCCGGAGCACTTGTCTGGCATATTCAGCCACTTTTGGCGCATACTGTCGGCTCACGCTTTCCTGAGAACTGGTCCAATCCGCGATCTCACTCGGTGGTCAGCCCTCATCGAAGCTCATTGTGAAAAGGTGCGTTCCTGCACTTTCTGAGAGGTCTGACATGACTAGCAACCGCGGCACCATCAAGCGTACGACGGACAAGGGGTTCGGATTCATCGCCACAGCCGATGGTACGGAGTATTTCTTCCATCACTCGGCCTGCAACGGAACACGATTCGAGGATCTGTCGCCGGGCCAGGCCGTGACCTTCACGGTCGGTCAGGGGCCAAAGGGTCCGCGCGCCGAGAACGTCCGAACCGAGTAGCCAGTCGTCGTGGATGAGGAACGAGAGGCCTGACTGGCAGGCCCCTCGTCCTGCCTGCCTCACGCTCGCGCAACCGCTGATCGTTCAGCGTCTCCTCACTTGGACTCTTGTTGCGCGTGAAGAAATCTGGTCAGTTCACGGTTGTCTGGAAAGTCGCGCGCGAGTTGCCGCGCTGTCGCAACGGCCTCCACCAGTTCCTGCTCTCGAACCTGCATATCCCAGAGCGCAAACGTCGCCTCTGCACGCTCGAAGAAATCACCATCGCTACTGGCGGCCGCGGCCTCCCGAACCACCCGCAGTCCCGTCTTCTTGCTGCCGCCACCGAGCACCCAGCGTGTCCCTCGCGGCATCTTCGTCCCGACGATGTAGTCGATCCACGCACGCGCGACACGTGCGCGCAGATGACGGGGATTCCGTTCGAGTACCTGGTCCAGGGAGTTCCTCGCTTCCCAGTACTGGTCCCAACCCGTCTTGTGTCCGCGCGTTCCCAGCTGCAGCCACACATAATTGAGGTCGATCTTGCCAAGGAGGAACAGGGCCTCGTCGTCTTTGGGATTTGACTGCACCCTCGCCCGAGCCAGAGCCCGCGCACGATCGGTCTCCGCGACGAACGTCGACATCAGGCCGGGACAAGCCGCGCACATCGTCCACGCTTGATCTCTGTCCGCCGACTCTCCCATGGCTCTTCGAATCTGGAAGTGCAGGCTCGCCGTGCGCAGCTCGCACGCTTCGAGGTCGTCGGCCGCACACAAGCTCGTTGTGACGGCCGTGGCGTCGTCATAGCGGCCGCTGTAAAACAGGCGCTGTGCATCTTCGAGCGTCGGCGCCGTGCGCTCCGTGCGCTCGGACAATCGTACGACGCCGGGATCCTGCGTGCGAGCGACTCCACTCGCAAGGACCGTGACGACGACGACGACAGATGCGACTGATGTCATGGAGCCTCCCAGTTGTTCGACGCCGACGGCTAGAGCAGCCCCGCCAGTGCGAGGGCGACACGCACAAGTCCCGCGAGCGGCGAGAACAGGACCATCAATCCGAGCGGGAGTATCAACGCAAGCAACACGGCGAACGCGAGATCACCAACGGCGGCTGCAGCCTTCGCCGTTCCTGTCGCGGCTGGCGGTCGCGACACGTCGATGGTTTCGATTGGACGCACGTGTATCACCCACTCTCTCTGGACGACGGAGCCGGCGCAGCGGCAACAGCCTTGCCCGCGTGCGACACCCAGCGTTGGAGCTTTGGTGAAAGGCCGGCGCCCTCGAAGAGGAGAATGGGGCGCGGCTTCAGGAAAGCAGGAACGGAATGCCCTGCCAGTATACGCCCGTTCGACAGGGCTGGCCGCACCCTCAGTCGGGGTGCGACGGTGGGTCTTCGAGTTGTGCGATTCGCTCCTCGGCGTCTTTCTTCAACTCCGCGGAGTCTGTGGCAATCGCCCGCTCGCCCGCGCGATCGGGATGCGGGACACGACGGTCGAGCGCCTCGACGAGCTCGTGCAAGTCCGCAAGCTTCTGCTGGCGGTCGGCTTCGGGTACCGGTGAATTCGTCGGCTGATTGGCGCTCATCTCACTCACCTGCTGGCGATGGATTGACCCCGAGGCCGATCCACGATCGGCCCCGGAATGTGTTCGTAGTCTCCGGCGTTACCAGCGCGCGTCGCGCCCCCGTCCGAATCCGCCACCACCGCCGCCCGACCGCTGTTCCTGCGGCTTCGCTTCGTTCACCGTCAACCGGCGACCTTCGAACTCCTGCTGGTCGAGCGCGGTGCAGGCGGCTTGACCCGCGCTTGCATCGGCCATCTCGACGAATCCGAAGCCGCGTGACTGTCCGGTCGTGCGGTCGCGAATGAGACGAACTGAATCGACCTGGCCGAATGTCGTGAATAGCGCTGTGAGCTCTTGATCTGCCGTGTTGAACGACAGGTTACCGACGTAGATTTTCATGTGCACGATCCTCGAGGAAGGTTGGAGCGGCGGGCTTGGGATTCTGGAGCGTGCAACAACGAAGACGCAGGCAGATCAAACGCGGCGGGCCAACGGGACGCCTGTACTTTAGCACACGCGAACAACGTGAGCGATCACCACGGGTTGCGCCGAAACGAGCACGTGAAACGCGCGAATGTGCTTGCCTGCCACTCGGAATGCCCGTACAGTCCAAAGCAGCTTTCCTGAGCCATTTGCCCCTCCCGCGTAGTCCGGGCATCCCTCATCAAGGCCCTGGAGGTTTCCATGCGCTTTCATGAGGACAGATCTGCCACGCCGGCTACCGCCGCCGCGACTCCACCCACGGTGACTCAATGTCCGTTTTGCCGGTCGCTGCAGGTGGCGACAACCGGCGATGCGGGGTCTTCGTCCACCTACTGGCGCTGCGACGGGTGTGGTGAGATCTGGAACCCCAGTCGACAAACGGCACCGCGGAGACAACGCGGTTGGTAGAACGAGCGCCTCAGAACTTGAAGCCGAACGCATTCGACCAGCCGTAATCGTTCTTGGAGAATCCCGCCGGCGGCTCGCTGTCGTAGTTGTCGAAGAGCCCGATTCGGAGATACCAGTCCCCCGGAAGGTTGAAGTCCAGATCGAACCGATAGGCCAGCCGGAACCGATCGGAAATCGTCAGGCTCGGATAGTACGTAAACCGAGTGATGAGATCGGTGATCTTCAACTTCTCAGTCATGAACTCGCTACCGATGTAGGCTTCTGCCGAGTCCTTCGTGGACAGCGTCGGGTCCGTGTAGTTCTCATTCGTCCACGCCAACCCTCCGCCGAGCGCGAGGTGCTGCGACGACGAGCGCATCAGGTATCGCCCACCTCCACCGCCAACCGTCGTCCGCAGATCCAGACCCTGCTCTTCACTGTTCAGGAAATCCTGAGTGGTGTTGATGTACCAACGGGTGCCAAGGAGGCGGCGAAAGTCATTTCCAAGATCCCATCGCTGGGTCTCGGGGGCGTTCTCCTGCGTGCTGCTGAAGACGTTGGCAAAGAGGCTATCGGCGTAGCGCTCATCCCGATAGGAAAGGTTCGTCCCGAGAGAGAGCTGCTTGGCCGAGTTCGTTCGCGTCATGCTGTAGCCGAAGTCCAGGGCCGTGTCGAACCGTGCCCAGAAACTCCGCTCGAACGGCTGCACGTTCGAGACCTGCGTCAACTCCACGCTCGTCCCGTCGATCTGCACGACCAGCTTCTTCGAAGGGTCCGGTGTGATCGAGCCCGACAGACGCCTTCCGTCGAATGTCTCCACGAGAAACTGTCGTTTACTTTCAATCGAGGCGATGTCTTCCCATTCGATCTTGAAGTCGGAATCGGAATAGGCCGTCTCGAGCGTCAGTATGTCCTTCTCGACGCTCTTGATCTCACCCACCAGCCTCTCACCTGTGGTCGTGATGATCACGTCCTGCTGCGCGTACGCCACTCCAGTGCCGCCGACAAACAACGCGAGCCAGACGACCGCAACGCCACTCATCGCTACTCGCAACCCCATCTCGTCCCCCCTCACACGACGCTTGTAGTCAGGCAGGCGTAGACAGCCGGATACCACGGATACGCAGTCAACGCGACTGCGTACCTGGCGTCCGGCTTCAGTACGGCGTGCCTTCTTACTTGGGACCCTTGCCGGTGATCACGATCTCTTTCGAGATCTCATGGGTTGGTTCCGCGACGATCTTCGTGGCCGAGACCTTCATGCCTTTTCTCAGATCCTTGACCGTTGCGGGCTTGCCCTCGGCAGTGAACGTGAACGAGTCGGGAACGGTGTACTCCCGTTGCTGACCATTGTCGATTGTGAGGATCACGTAGTTGCCCTGGACATACCACACCGTGCCGTTGGTGACGGTCGTCGTGCGAATCGTGATGGGCTGCGTCGTCGTAATTGCTGTCGCGGTGAGGAACGTGCCAGGCGTAAGGTCGGCCAGGCGCTTGGACTTCCCATCGATCATGAACTGCTGACTGGATTGGATGTTGAACATGCGGTACTGACCGCTCGGCTGCATCCTGGCGAGCAGGATGTTGTTGTCAACCAGCACCACCTCCCCGGTGATCTGCTCGGTTGTGACCTGGGTCGCGCCAGCCTCCTTCGTCGTCGACGTGGCCTGCGCCCCGAGCCCCACTGTCATAGCGAACAGCGCCACGCCGATGGTGATTCCAAATCGTGAGGTCATGGTTTTCTCCTTGCGTTACTGAGTGGAGGAGTCTTGTTACATTCCGACCTGCCGGTCACGGTTGTTCAATGTCGTAGGAGGTGATGCGCCAGTTGGCGTTCTCCTTGCGCCACAGTCCTCGCAGAACGCCGGCCTCACCGCTGCGAGTCTTGAAGCGCACGTTCATCCCGAAGCCTTCCCCATATTCGAGTGGCAACGGGTCGGGCACCATGGTGCCGCTCGCGCGCGCAGCGCACTCTGACGCATCGGCCAGCGCGTTCGGAATACTGGTCAGCGTGAAGACGCGTGCGAGCGAGTGATTCATGACGCGAATTCCCGGAAGGAATGGCTCGACACCACTGAGCAGGGCGTCCAGGCTGCGCGAGTCGCCGAGGGCGCTGCCCACGACTTCGAGAGCGGCGCGCAGTTTCCGCGCAGCGTCCTCCGACGATGTCGCGGCGGGACTTTCCGGGTTTCGTTCCAGGTCGTAGCACTCGTAGATCTTCGGCGACAGATAGGTGAATGCTGCGCCGTAGTCCTTGCGCACCAGCCAGCTCTCGAGGAAGCCATTGGCTGCGCTCACCAATGTCGGGTCGGCACCGATGCGTGTGGCCTTCGTCTCTGCAACGGGCTCGGGCGGCGGCGTAGTCGCGTCGTCCGATCCCACCTTCCACGAGACGATCTTCCAGTAGCCGTCCTCACGCGCCCACAGCAGCGCGACCGGAGTGTCCCGGCTGCCAGCGAGGTAGAACGTCGCACCGAAGTAGGTGCCATACGCGCGTCTGACGTTCGCCGGATCGGCGAGCGTCATCTGGCTCGCGCAATCGAACGACGCCGCCACGTCGTCGGGGACCGAGTAGAGGACGAACTGCGCGTGATGAGGCTGTGTGACGACACGCAACGCGGGCTTCGCCAGGCGCGTGCCGACAACAAGTCCGTCGAGCGAGGTGTGGGGCCCGAGTGAATCGTGCGCGGCCCTCAGATTGATCATCAGTTGAAACGGCGCCTGGCCGTGGTCGAACGTCGACGGATCGTCGCGGTCCTGCGCGAGACAGGCGTACGAACGTTCCGAGATGTAGCCCATCGCCGTCACCGAGTCGCCTTCGATCAGCCAGGCCTTGAGAAAATCGTTGACCATGACGTCGATGTTGGCCCTGCCGGCGCGTGGCGTCCTTTGGGGTGTACTGGATGACTCCGTCTCCGCGGGTGCTCGCTCCTGACGGACTCCGAAGAAGTTGTTCCACCAGTTCTGGAAGCCGGCCCAGCGATTGAGGTGGCGGTCGAAGTTGCGCCCGGCGCGCACGTCGGAGTTGGAAGCCGTCAGGTGCCCGTTCAACAGACTCGCCGGGAACATTGACGATCGATAGTCGACGTCGATGTCGCCGTGTCGCCGATCGGGCGCGACGGAGATCTGAATGGAGGGAACACCGCCCTGGGCTCGATAGTTGATGGGATAGCCCCTGTGGTACACCGAATTGTCCAGGGCGCGTCTGAATTGCTGCGAACGCGAAAGAATGTCGACCGCGGCAGGTGTGAGGCGGACGTAGATCCGGAACTGTCGATCGGTGGCCGCCCCTTCGACTTCCCCCCTCACTGAGTCCACCTGATCGACGAGTGCCAGGGCATCGCCCAGACTGGCGCCCGTACGGTCGGTCAGTACCGTCGTCATGAGTGCGTGCGTGACTGCCTCGAAGGTTGTCTTGGTCGATACGGTGAGCACGTCGTCATAGAACGGTCCGGCCTGGAGCTGCTTACCTGTGACCTTGCTGAAGCGTGCGACCCAGTTGTCGATGAGCTGCTGACGACGGACGTCGAGCCCGGAATAGGCGCCTCCGAAGCGGACCTCTGGTTGCTGGGCGTGGGCGATCGCGAGAGCTCCGACTGCCAAGGCGCACAAGGCGAGCGTTACACGCTCAAAACGGCGAATGAGAGTCACGTCATTCCACGGTCGTGGCGCACGGCCACGACAAGTCGCGGCGCTCGGCCTCGCGTTCGTCTGCCTCCGCACGAATCCCGAGATGAATTCGTTTGGTACAGAGTCCGCGTCGAGGTTGAGCAGGATGCGTACCAGCGGCTCAGTCGCGGCAACGGCGACGCGCGCCGATCTCGGCGGATCTTTCTCTGCGCCCACCAATGGCGTTCGGAGTAGGGTGAATGAGAAGTAACGTGTCATGAGCATCGCCGTCCGAACCGAGCGTGAAGGAGACCGCGCCCGTCTTGTACCTGTCGGCGCGTTCGACGTGGCACACGCACCAGCAGTGGCAAAGGCCGTGGCGCACGTTCCACCCGATCTCGAGGGGTGCCGCTCGATCGATGTGGACCTGACGCATCTCGATCGCATTGACGGCGCAGGGGCCGTGCTGCTCGCACGGTTGCTCGATCGTCTGGATGCCGACGGAGCCCGCACACGGATGGTCGAGGACCGCAACCCCGAAGCTGCGCGTCTCATCACCCTCTACCGACAGAAGCGGGCGGAGGCACCCGCTCGGGCACGAGCGATGAGCGCGCTGGCGACGATCGGCGCGCTCGCGGCCGATCTTCCCGCGAGGGTCACCGACACCCTCGATTTCACAGGTCACTGTGCCGCTGCCCTGCCGAAGACCTTCGCGTCACCACGCTCGGTCGACTGGCGATCGCTGCCGCGGCTGCTCCAGCAGATCGGGGCCGATGCCCTGCCGGTGACGAGTGCGGCCAACCTGCTGGTCGGCGTCATCATCGGGTTTCTGGGTGTCTCGCAACTGGGCCGCTTCGGCGCCGTGGTCTATGTTCCCGAGCTCGTCGTCGTCGCTCACTTTCGTGAGCTGGGGCCGTTGGTCACCGCCATTGTGGTCGCGGGCAGATCGGGTGCTGGTCTCGCCTCGGAGATCGCCACGATGAAGGTCTCCGAGGAAATCGACGCGTTGCGCTCGATGGGGTTCGATCCAGTGAGGTGGCTGGTCGTCCCTCGCTGTGTCGCCCTCGTCCTGGTCGTACCACTGCTGACGTGGGTCGGCGATGCGCTCGCCCTCCTCGGTGGCCTGGTGGCCACGGTCGCCATCACAGACTTGACACCTCGCGCCTACGTCCTTGCGACGGTGGATGCCATCACCGTGAACCACCTCGTTGGGGGTCTTATCAAGAGCCCGTTTCTGGCGCTCGCGATCGGCCTGATCGCCTGCAGTCAAGGACTCGCGACGCAAGGTGGCGCTGCGGCAGTCGGCGCCCGCACGACGACTGCCGTCGTCCTGGCGATTTTCGGAGTGATCGTCATCAACGCCTTGTTCACGCTCGCATACGTGGTGATGGGCGTCTGATCATGCCGCCATCGAGACCGCACATCATCGTCGAGGACCTCCGCATCGGGTGGGGGACCAGAGTGCTCATGGAGCACGTCACCTTCGATATCGAGCGCGGAACGACCTTGGCGATCCTCGGCGGATCCGGG
>Ga0190271_10003338_pt1 | contig 10037 bp, 11 predicted proteins | sample Popmic356T_FD_133747 | JGI IMG/M metagenome (GOLD analysis project Ga0190271, IMG submission 133747) | Populus adjacent soil microbial communities from riparian zone of Weber River, Utah, USA - 356 T | ecosystem: Environmental > Terrestrial > Soil > Riparian zone | place: USA: Utah | collected... | reverse complement strand
ATCGAGATAGAGCGGGTGAAAGGCGACGCCGAAGAGATGTCGTTTTCACCTCTCCTGATCGTGGACGACAAGGGAAACGCGGTGTCCGATCGTGACCTGTTGGCCAAGGCATCGGTGACGGCCAAGGTGCTGGGCGAGTCCCAGGGCCCGAAGATCGACATCTTCAAGTACAAGAACAAGACGGGCTATCGGCGTCGCCAGGGTCATCGTCAGAAGTACACGCAAATCGAGATCACCGATATCCAGCTGCCGGGAGCAAAGGCCAAGTCCACATCGTCAAAGACGGCCGCGGCAAAGGCCACAGAGACGAAGCCCGCCGCCGCCAAGTCGTCCACTGCCAAGACCGCAACTACTAAGGCGGGGGCTGCCAAGGCTGCAACGACCAAGGCAGGGGCGGCCAAGACCAGCAAGCAAGCAAAGACCGACTCGTCAGAGGAGGAGTGAGATGTCAAAGACCAAAGCAGGCGGTTCCTCCAAGAACGGTCGGGACTCTGCCGCCAAGCGGCTCGGATCGAAGGTGTTCGACGGCGAGTTCGTGAACGCCGGGGCGATCCTGGTGCGTCAGCGAGGGACCCGGATCCATCCAGGTGAGAACGTGGGCAAGGGGTCCGACGACACCCTGTTTGCCACCGCCCCTGGCACCGTCAAGTACGGGACGCGGGCCAACCGGCGTCGGGTCAGCGTCCTTCCAGAGTGAACTAACCGGTCGTGTTCGTCGACCGGGTTCGTGTCAACCTCCGCGCCGGCAATGGCGGTGCGGGGGTTGTCTCATATGTGAGGTCCAAGGGAAAGCCCAGGGGAAAGCCCACCGGTGGCAACGGTGGTCCGGGTGGGTCGGTGTACCTCAGGGCGGATCCCTCCGTCGCGACGTTGCTCCGCTACGAGCGGAATCCCCACTACGCCGCCGGGCACGGCACCCACGGCCAGGGTGACGTCCGACATGGCAAGAGCGGGGAGGCTCTGGTCCTGCCCGTTCCCTTAGGCACCGTCGTAATCGACGATGAGGGCACGGTGGTCGCCGATCTGGTCGATGCAGGTCAGGAGATCGAGGCGGTCAAAGGCGGGCGGGGTGGTCGGGGCAACGCCGCCTTCGTCAACCCATCCAACAGGGCTCCTGGCGTCGCCGAGCAAGGGGAGTACGGGCGGTCCGAATGGCTGACCCTGGAGTTGAAGCTTCTCGCCGATGCCGCCCTCATCGGCTTTCCCAACGCCGGGAAGTCCACATTCATCTCAAAGGTGTCGGCCGCCAAGCCGAAGATCGCCGACTACCCATTCACGACTCTCGTGCCCAATTTGGGTGTGGTCAGCTTCGATGGGCGGGAGTTGGTCATGGCCGACATCCCGGGCCTCATCGAAGGTGCAGCCTCGGGCAAGGGTCTCGGTCACGAGTTCCTCCGTCACGTCGAACGCGCCCGGGTTCTCGTCATCCTTCTCGACCCGTCTCCGATGCAGGAGCGTTCGCCGGAGGAGCAATTGGAGGTCCTGAGACGTGAGATCTCCGACTACTCCGCGGAGATCGCATCTCGGCCCAGCATCGTCCTCATCAACAAGTCAGACCTCGCCGATGTCACCGATCTCGCGGTTTCGCTTGGCGCCACGCCGGTCTCGGCGGTCAGCGGAGAGGGAATCCGAGAGTCATTGCACGCCATCGCCGACCTGGTCGACGAGGCGGAGCGGATCGCGCCCCAACGTAAGGGATACGTGCTTCACCGCCCGCTGGGCCCGACCTTCACCGTGCGAAGGGAAGAGGGGGGCTGGCGCATCGAGGGTCTCGCCGCTGAGCGGGCGGTTGCATTTGCCGACCTGACCCTGCCCGAAGCGGCAGATATGGCGGCCTGGCGCCTCTCCCGACTCGGTGTCGATCAGGCGCTGTTGGAGGCAGGGGCGGTCGAGGGAGACGAGGTCAGGATCGGCGAGATCTCCTTCGAATTCATCCCTGAACGGGACGAGGAGGAGTAGCGGAAGGCGTCAAGGTCGACCGGCGCACACGACGCAGCGCGAGGCGGCAGGGAGTGCTTCCATCCGGGCCGCTCCGATATCCGTCCCGCACACGTCACATCTCCCGTACGACCCGTCATCCAGCTTGGCCAATGCCCGATCGATGTCCTCGATCGAATGCGTGATGGATCGGGCCGTGGCGGTGGTGCTCAGACGTTCGACAGCCTCGGTGGTGCCGTCGCCCACCCGTTTTCCAAACGAGACGGCAGCGCCGCTGGTCGGAGGTGCAGTCAGCCGGTCCAACTCGAGCTTCAGTTCGGTTTTGCGATCGCTGAGTGTCTGGCGAAGGTCGTCCACGTGATCAAACCTTAGGAAGCGGAGTCATCAGGCTTCACCCGTACAATGACGGCCGATGACTTTCGAGACCCCAGAGGCCGTGGCAGATGCGCTGCGCTCGGTGGACTATCTGCCCGATGACCGCATCGCGCAGGTCGTCTTTCTCGCTGACCGCCTCGACAAGCCGATCCTGGTGGAGGGACCGGCTGGCGTGGGGAAGACCGAGCTGGCCAAGTCGCTGGCAAGGGTCACCGGGCGCGACCTGATCAGGCTCCAGTGCTATGAGGGCCTGGACGAGGCTAAGGCCCTCTACGAGTGGAACTACAAGAAGCAACTGCTGAGGATCCAGGCCGACGTCGACCATGACTGGCAGGACATCGAACAGGACATCTTCTCTGAGGACTTCCTTCTCACCCGCCCACTCCTCGAGGCCATTCGATCCGAGAATCCCGTGGTCCTGCTCATCGACGAGGTGGACCGGGTCGAGGTCGAGACCGAGGCGTTGCTCCTCGAGATCCTCTCGGATTTCCAGGTATCGATCCCCGAGTTGGGGACGATGGAGGCCAGGACCCAACCGATGGTGGTGCTCACCTCCAACAACACCCGGGAGCTCAGCGAGGCACTGAAGCGTCGGTGTCTGTTCCTGCACATCGACTACCCCGACGCCCAGAGGGAGCAGGAGATCCTCGCCGCACGTGTTCCCGGGCTATCCGAGCACCTCGCGGCACAAGTGGCCAAGGTGGCTCGATCGATCAGGAGTCTCGACCTGAAGAAAGCGCCCTCCGTCTCGGAGACGATCGATTGGGCCAGGACACTGCTCGCCCTATCCATCGAAGACGTCGACGAGGCGATCCTCGGGGACACCTTGCACGTCCTCCTCAAGTACCAGGCCGACATCGAGAAGGCGGCGAAAGAGCTGACATCGAGCCCACCCACTTGACGTGCTCGGGATAATCACCGGCTTCATCGACGAGCTGAGGGCAGCCGGCGTCCCGGTCTCGATGGTCGAGGCCATCGACGGGATGCGGGCGGTGGAGGCCATCGAGATCGGCGATCGGGTCGCCCTCCGCGAGACGCTGCGGGCCACCCTGATCAAGAACCTGCGCCACGAGCGCGCCTTCGACACCGCGTTCGACGTCTACTTCTCGACCGTTCCCCAGCCGTCGTCCGAACCAGGGCAGCAAGGGGAGTCCGTCGCTCAGCAGCCTGCTGACCGGTCCGATTCCGGTGAGTCAGCGCCGTTCGACCTCGATGGGCTGCTGGAGTCGCTCCTCGAAGCTCTGGCAGGCCTCGACGACGATGCGATTCGCCGAGGCGCCCACACCGCTGTCGATGAGCTGGCTGGAATGGAGCCGGGCCGCCCGGTCGGCGGGACCTACTACCTGTACCGGACACTGCGTCGCCTGGATCTGGCCGATCTGGAGGAGAGATTGCTCTCGGCCCTCACCGATGATCAGGATCTCTCAGATTTCGACAGACGCCTGCTCCGCGAGGAGGTGGAGGCCAGAATCCAGCGTCTGCGTGAAGAAATCGAGGAGGAGATCCGACGTCGTCTCGTCGCCGATCGCGGACGCGACGCGGTCGCTCGCACGTTGCGACGCCCCCTCATCGAGGACGTGGACCTGATGCACGCCACCACGAACGACCTCCACGAGATGGAGGACGCCATCGGGCCGCTCACAAGGAAACTGGCGGCCCGGCTGGCCCGGCGTCGTCGCATGCGGGCCGGGCGGCTCGACTTCCGCCGCACCATGCGCAAGTCCCTGGCGACCGGTGGTGTCCCTGCAGACCCACAGTTTCGTCACCCCCGGCCCCACCGACCCGAGGTCTGGCTCCTTTGCGACATCAGCGGGTCTATGGCGACCTTTTCCCGGTTCACGCTCCAGTTCACCCATGCCATGTCGACCCATTTCTCAAAGCTGCGCTCATTTGCATTTGTCGACACCATCGACGAGGTCAGCGACTTCTTCGGCCCGGGTGTCGATTTCGGCTCGGCACTCCGACGAGTCACGACCGAGGCCGAGGTGGTGTGGCTCGACGGGCACTCCGATTACGGCAACTCCCTAGAGACCTTCCATACCCGGTATGGCCGCCAGCTCACCCCCAGGACCACGGTGATAATCACCGGCGACGCCCGAAACAACTACCGACCGCCTCGTGACCGGGTGCTTGGCGACATCGCTGAGGCAGCCCGTGCCGTGATCTGGCTCAACCCCGAGCCGGAGGCATACTGGGACACCGGCGATTCGGCGATGTCGCACTATGCCGCCCATTGCACCTCGGTCCATGAGGTGCGAACCTTGCGCCAGCTCGAGCAATTCATCGAGGAATTGACGTTGCCCGGACCGCGGCCCCTCCAGAATGTCTAAACCGTGAGAGGCTTTCTGCCGATGTTGTGGCACACGCCCATCTACGGGCAATAGGACCAGAGGTGAATCAAATGGGCTCGCGGATACTCGTTGTTGAGGACTCAGCCGTCATCAGACGGCTCATCGAAGTCTGTCTCCGCGCCGCCGATCTCGAGATCGTGACCCGGGAGGACGGCAAGACCGGTCTGGCTGCCGTTGGCTCGGAGTCACCCGATCTGGTCGTCCTGGACATCGGACTTCCCGGCATGGATGGATGGGAGGTTCTGGATCGCATCCGTCGCGACGAGGCGACGAGGAGCATTCCGGTTGTCGTCCTCACTGCCCACGCCGAAGAGGAATCCCGACGCAGGGCCAACGAGGGTGGCGCAGATGCCTTCGTGACCAAGCCGTTCCAGCCCAACGACTTCCGCTCGACGGTTCTCTCACTGCTCGAGTAGCTGTTTCCCCCCCAGGAGCGAAGCGACGTTGGGGGAGGTGGCCCGAAGGGCCGGAGGGGGTCTTCCCTTCCTAGGCCGGTTCCTTGGCCATCACCTCGGCGAGACGCTCGGCCAGGTCGACCACCCGGTTGGAGTATCCCCACTCGTTGTCGTACCACGACATCACCTTGACCAGGTTCCCGCCCAGTACCTGAGTGCCGCCAGCATCGAAGATCGACGAGTGCGGATTGCCGATGATGTCGGTCGAGACGATCGGGTCCTCCACATACTCCAGGATCCCGGCCATCGGGCCCTCCGCAGCAGCCCTGACCGCGGCGTTCACCTCGTCCACGGTCACATCACGATCGAGCTCGACGACAAGGTCGACAGTCGAGCCATCGGGCACCGGGACTCGCATCGCCATCCCGTCGAGCTTTCCGGCGAGATTCGGTATGACCTCTCCGATGGCGGCCGCGGCACCTGTGCTCGTCGGGATGATGTTCTCCGTCGCCGCCCGGCTGCGGCGCAGGTCCTGATGGGGGACGTCGGCCAGCACCTGATCGTTGGTGTAGGCATGGACTGTCGTCATCACGCCCTTCCGGATGCCGAAGTTGTCGTCCAGGACCTTGGCCAGTGGTGCCAATGAGTTCGTGGTGCAGGAGGCATTGGAGACGATGATGTCGTCCGAGTCGAGCTGGTCGTCATTGACCCCGAGGACGACGGTCTCATCGACCTTGTCCTTGGAGGGGACGGTGAGTATTACCCGTTTCGCCCCCGCTTCGATGTGCTTCTGAAGTGAGGCGCGGTCCCTGAAGACTCCAGTCGACTCGATGACGATGTCAACATCGAGGTCCTGCCATGGCAAAGTGGTCGGGTCGCGCTCCATGAGCATCTTGATCTCGTGGTCTCCGACTGTCATGACACCATCGTTCACGGTGACATCTTCTTCGAACCGTCCCATCACCGAGTCGTACTCGAGGAGGTAGGCCAGGATGTCGTCATCGGAGAGGTCGTTTATGGCGACGACTTTGAGACCCGAGTCAGGCCGCGAGGCGATGATGCGAAACACCGCCCGCCCGATGCGCCCGAACCCGTTGATTGCGACGTTTGCCATGTTCATTCTCCGTTGAGGTAGGTGGCGATCATCCCGGTGACCTCTACCACCCGGTTTGAGTAGCCCCAGCCATTGTTGAACCAGGTGATGGTCTTCACGAGAGTGCCTCCGGTCACCATTGTGGCCAGGCTGTCGTAGACACCGGAGTGGGCGATCGATCTCACATCTGAGGAAACAATCGGATCGGCGACGTATTCGATGATTCCTTGATACTTGCTCTCACATGCCGCCTTCACTACCGAGTTGATCTCTTCCTCGTCGGTGGCGCGCTCGACATCGACCACCATGTCGACAGTCGAGCCATCGACAACCGGGACGTTGAGGGCGACGACCGCCAGCTTGTCTTCGAGCTCGGGAAGGACCTGGGTGATGATCTCGGCCGAATTCGTCTCGGCGGGGATGATGTTCTCCCCGGCAGCCCGGGACGTCCGATAGGAGTCGGTGGGCACATCCGCCAGCCGGCCGGCATTGGACATCGCCTTCACCACCGTCATGTAGGCGCGCTTGATCCCGAGCTCGTCGTTGATCGTCTTCAAGATCGGAGCGGCGGCGTTCGATGTGTTGGACCCAAGTGCTACCTGGTCCACGTCGGGAGTCAGCACGTCGTCGTTGATCCCGCGAAGCAGTAGCGGGATCTCGCCCGGGATCTCGGGGCTCGAGGTCAAGATGACTTTCTTCGCGCCGGCCTTGAGGTGCTGTTCGAGGGCCTCCTTGGTCCGATATCGGCTGGTTGTCTCGAGAACGACGTCCACCCCGAGCTCGCCCCAGTCGGCATCGCCCGGCTCTCGCGCATTGAGCCAGGCCACCCTCCTGTCGCCGTAGGAAAGGGTGCCATCGGCGTAGGACACGGGCGCCGGGAACCGGCCGTAGATGGAGTCGTACTTGAGGAGGTAGGTGAGCGCCTCGGGATCGGCGATGTCGCTGATCGCGACGATGTCGAGGTCGGCCCGATTGTGGAGGAGACGCATCACGTTCCGCCCGATTCGGCCGAAGCCCATGAGCCCTATCCGGGTTGTCATCATCGATCGATTCCTTTCTGCGGGCCTGAAACTAGTGCTCATACCCCTTGGCGACCCAAACCGGCATCGGTAGGTTCGGTTTCGGGAGGGTTGAGATGTTGTTGGCTTTGGCCCTGAGCGCCGTATGCCTCGTCGCCCCGGTCGACGGACCGGTCATCAACGAATATGCCCCGGTCGGTTCGTATGGCGGCCATTGGGGCATCGACTACGCGGCGCTTCAGGGCACTTCGGTGCGCGCACCGGCCTCCGGACGGGTGACGTTCGCCGGCTCGGTGGCGGGGATGAGAACGGTCACCATCGAACCGGTCCCCGGGTTCAAGGTCTCGTTGAGCTACCTCTCAGATATCGAGGTGTCGTCGGGCGCTGTGGTCGATCGGGGCGATGCGATCGGAACCTCCGGCTCCCCACACGGGTTCGCAGGGGTTCATCTTTCGACCCGGATCGACGGCGAGTATGTCGATCCTGAGACCCAACTCGGATGCCGCGATACGGACATCACCCGAGCGCTCCGCTTGGTGACGCCGCCAGGGCCGTATGCTCGCCAGCGTGCGCACCGGGATCCTGGGCGGGACCTTCGATCCGATCCATATCGCCCATCTCCACGCCGGGGAGACGGCGTTGTTCGCAGTCGACCTCGATCGGGTCCTGTTCATGCCCGCCGGCGACCCATGGCAAAAAGAGACACGTGAGCTCACTCCCGCCGCCCAACGTCTGCAGATGACGAGGCTTGCAGTCGTAGGTACGGACCGATTTGAGATCGACACTCGTGAGATCGATCGCGAAGGTCCCACCTACACCATCGATACGTTGCTCACGTTCCCGCCGGACGAGGAACTCTTTCTGATCCTCGGTGCAGATGCCGCCCTCGGGCTTCCTACCTGGCACCGCTGGGGCGAGATCGTCGAGAGGGCCGGCGTCCTCGTGGTCCCCAGACCGGGGACCGACCTAGCCGCGGTGGCCGCGACTGTGCCCGCAGCAACCATCTTGGACATGTCGGCGCTGGATATCAGCTCGACGTCCATCCGCTATTTGGCAGCTTCGGGGCGGCCTTACCGTTTCCTGGTGCCCGAGGATGTTCACCGCTACATCGAGAACGCCGGTCTCTACACGCAAATGTGGGCAGGCGATATGGTGGGGGGCGCAAACGACCAGGAGGAATCCTCGTAGATAGCGGAAGAGAACAGGCCCGGGTGGCGGCGGACGCCATCTTCAGCAAAAAGGGCATGGACATCATGTTGCTCGACGTAGAAGGGCTGTTCGTTCTCTCCGATGTCTTCGTGATTGCCACGGGGACCTCTCGTCCGCATGTCCAGTCGCTGGCCGAGCATGTCGAGGAGCGGATGTCCCAAGAGCTCGGTATCAAGCCACTACGAAGCGAGGGCCGGACCGAAGCCGAGTGGGTCCTCCTGGATTTTGGCGATGTCATCGTCCACCTCTTCCAGGCGTCGGCTCGTGAGTTCTACGGTCTGGAGCGGTTGTGGGCCGATGCGGCAAAGGTCGATTGGGCGGAGCCGGTAGTCGCCGACGGATGACGATTGAGCCTTGAGCGATCGCTCGCCGTAAAATGCAGGTTTCCCGTAATGGGGGCTGTAGCTCAGCCTGGCAGAGCACCTGACTGGCAGTCAGGGGGTCAGGGGTTCAAATCCCCTCAGCTCCACACAACTACCAGGGGTTTTAGACCCTTCGGCAAAACCCGGCGCCCATCGCGGCGCTAGTTCGGCGCTTATCGGGAGGCAACGGGAGCATGGAGGCCGCCGCCACAGTGCGGGCGATTCTGATCGCGATTTGGAGTGCAGTCACCGCGGCGCGGGCGTTGAAACACCGGGAATCCCCGGTGATCGACATCCAGTTCGTCGTCGCCCGCCCGAACCTCCACGAAAGCGAAACAGCCGATCCGTGGAGAGATCCTGCAATCCGGATCACCAACAACGGCCCGTACGACTACGACTAGGTGATCATCGAATTGATGGGTCCTCCCGATACGTTCACGATCAAAACGGCAGCCCCGCTCATTTCAATGTTTCCACTCATCGAGGAAGGGGAGCCCTACCAGTCGATAAGCGGAAGGTCTTGGGACCACTACTTGTCGGGCAATTCGTGAAGCTTGGTGTGATCCCGAATCCCGTGGGTCACGGTGCGACTCTCACGTTTCGGATTACCTGCCAAAAGGACATCATCTGGAAGCGGACTTGGTTGGTCGGGGTCCAATTGGAAATCCCGCCGGGGCCGCCACCGTCCGCGTACGAACCGTCCTAGCGCTGACCCATCATCGACGCCGGCCGTTCGATCGCTTCCCGTTGCATGCCGGGGAGGACCGAAGGGACCTCCTTCTCGTAAGGCGCCTCACCGACGCGAGCAAAAGGGAAATCGCGAAAAATGGATGAAGCCAAAACGACCCCACGAGCGATTGCATGGGTGAGGACTCCCGGGCGTCCAAGTCCTCGAGGAAGGTCCCGGTCTCACCAACTGGCCGGGGGCGCTTCCGGGACGACATGACCCCCTGGCGGGTTTGGGTGTGGGGGCCAGGGGGTCTGTCGTTAGGCCGCTCCGCTCCTAACGACTCTACGCGGCCACGCCAGACCGGATGAGTTGCAGCTATAAGATCGGTGTGGTGCGGGTGGCGTCTTCGGACATCCGTTAGGAACCGCACCGAAGACCCCCCGAAGACTCGTCGAATCACTGCAGAAACGGCCCATTGAGGGGTTTCTCGATGATCTTGGCCGTGGAACCATTACCGCCCGCTGACTGGCTGACGAGCGTCGGCGGCGGGCTCGGCTTCCCAGTTCTGATGTGGCGTCTCCGAATCCCACGGGAGAGAGGCAAAAAGTCGCGCCGAGGTGAACTT
>Ga0190271_10003337_pt1 | contig 10037 bp, 3 predicted proteins | sample Popmic356T_FD_133747 | JGI IMG/M metagenome (GOLD analysis project Ga0190271, IMG submission 133747) | Populus adjacent soil microbial communities from riparian zone of Weber River, Utah, USA - 356 T | ecosystem: Environmental > Terrestrial > Soil > Riparian zone | place: USA: Utah | collected... | reverse complement strand
TTGGCACCACCTGCGGTGGCTCTGCCGCCGCAACGAAGGTGCGGTCAGCCACCACTGCAACGACCTCCGGCTCTCCGCGGAGTAACTCGACGGCGGCATCGGTGAGCTCGGCCGAATAGCCCCGGAGGGCGGACCGATAGACATGGTCAACCTCTGCACCAACGGATCGCGCGTGGCGGTGCGCCACTTGACCAGGATCCGCAACACCGGGCTCCAACACGACGATGAAACTCTGAACCCCGCCGTCCTCGGCACCGACGACATCTAGTGCGACCAGCGTCGCACCTCCTAGTAACGCCAACCCGCACGCGACACCTACTCCCCGCCATCTCATCTCGCCCGCCTTCCCTCTCTCGCGCCCGCAGCGCGGATCCAGGCGGGGGCGACACGGGTCACATGGGCGAGGGCGACGATGCCGACGATGCCGGCGAGATCGACGACGACTGAGCGGGCGTCGGAGCTCACCTGAGCCGTCCCGGGGCGCCGTCAGGGCCGGCGCGCCTCGGGTGAGGCCAAAGCGTCGGGTGGAGGATGGTCAGGCCGCGGCTGTCCGCCGGCGGGGCTTGGCGAACTGCAGGTAGAGCGACGGCACGACGAACAGGTTGAGCAGGGTTGACGTCACCAGTCCTCCCATGATGACGATGGCCATGGGGAATTCGATTTCGTGGCCGGCGATGTCGCCGGCGATGAGCAACGGCACCAGCGCCAGTCCCGTCGTCAGCGCCGTCATGATGATCGGCGCCAGCCGCTCCTTGGCGCCACGGACCACGAGCTCGGGACCGAACGGCATCCCTTCCTCGTCCTCGAGGTGGCGGAAGTGGCTGATCTGCATGATCCCGTTGCGGGCCACGATGCCGAGGATCGTGAAGAACCCCACGATTGAGCCGAGCGAGAGGGTGCTATCGCCGAACGAGAAGGCGGCCAGTACACCACCGACCAGCGCCATGGGCAGCGTTAGGAACGACAGGGCGGCGAGCCGCCCGCTGCGCATGGACGTAAGCAGCAGGAAGAAGATGCCGAGCGCGGCCACGCTGCCGTAGAACAGCAGCCGGCGGTTGGCTTCCTCCCGCTCCTGGTACTCCCCGCTGACCTCGGCGTGGTAGCCGAGCGGCATCTCCATGTCCTCGAGGCGGTCCTCGAACTCCTCGGCCACCGACCCGAGGTCGCGGCCCTCGACGTTGGCGCCGACCGTGATGTACCGGGAGACCGCTTCGTGGGGGATCGAGCTCGGCCGCGGGATGATCTGGACGTCGGCGACGTCCCGTAGCGCGACGATGCCGCCGTCGGGCGTGTCGATGGGCAGGTTCTCGATGTCGCTGAGGCTGTCGCGCGTCGCCGGCGAGCTCCAGACGGCAACGTCGTAGGTTTTGCCGTCCCGGAAGATGTCTCCGACCTCCTCGCCGGTGACGAATGTGGCCGCCGCCCGCCGGACGTCGCCCGGCTTTACGCCGACCTGCTCTGCACGCTCGAGGTCGACGAGCACTTCGACCTGGGGGATCTCGTTGAGGAGCGCGACGTTCACGTCGATCGTCCCCTCGACGTCGGCCATCACCGCCTCGACCCGCTTGGCGGTCTCGCGCAGGACGTCGAGGTCGGGACCGAAGATCTTCACGACGATGGTGTCGCTCGATCCGGTCAAGACCTCCCTGATGCGCTCCTTGAGGTATGTCTGCACGTCGCGCTTGATGCCCGGGTAGCCATCGACTACCTCCTGTATCGCCGCCACCGTGGCGTCGTAGTCGACCGTTTCGTCGACGCTGATCCAGTTCTCCCCGAAGTACACTCCGTAGGGCTCATCGGCGAGCAACGCCTGACCGATGTGCGACCCGAAATTGCGGACGCCCGGGATGGCCTGCAGCTCCTCCGCCGACGCCGTCGTGACGCGCACCTCCTCTTCCAATGAGGTGTCCGGGGCGGTCAGCCAGTGCATCAGGAAGTCGCGCTCCTTGAAGTCCGGCAACAGCTCCTGGCCGAGGCGCGGGTACACGGCGACCCCGCCGAGGACAAGCAGGGCGACCGCGCCGTACGCTGCCACGGGCTGGCGGATGATTGGTCGCAGCGCCCGCTCGTAGTCGTGCTGAAGGACGCGCACCAGCGGTGACTCACGGCGTTCCAGCTTGGCGTTGCGCAGCAGGATCAGGCTCAGCGCCGGAGTCGTGACCAGCGCCACCACCATGGACACGATGACGGCCAGGGAGTAGGAGATGGCCAGCGGACGGAAGAACGCGCCCGTGAGCCCGGTCAGGAAGAACACCGGCAGCAGCGCCAGGGCCTCGATCATCGACGCGTAGACGACGGCGCCGCGCACCTCCAGCGAGGCGTCGAAGATCACCCGCGCCGTCGAGCGTCCGACGCTGCCCCGCTGGCGGTGCTCGCGCAGTCGCCGCACGATGTTCTCGGTGTCGACGATGGCGTCGTCGACGACGGCGCCGAGCGCGATCACGAAGCCCGCCAGCACCATCGTGTTGATCGTCGTGCCCCGCCACACGAGGATCAGTGCCGACACCGTCAGCGACAGCGGGATCGTGACGAGGCTGATCAGCGCGCTTCGCCAGGAGAACAGGAACAGCGCAAGCACGATCACGACGAGGATCGAACCCTGGACGAGCGACCTGGTCAGGTTGTCGATCGAGTTCTCGACGAACGTCGCCGGCCGGAAGATCGTGGTGTCGATCTCGAGTCCCGGCAGCCCCGGCCGCATCTCTTGTATCGCCGCCTCGACACCGGCGGTCACGTCGAGCGTGTTGGCCCACGGCAGCTTCTCGACAATCATCATCAGGCCCTCGCCGCCGTTGATCACGGCGTCGCCGAGCAGCGGCTGGTGGTCGATCACCACGTCGGCCACGTCGCCGAGGAGGATCGGCGTGACGTTGGCGGCGTCCGTTGCGACGGGCACCTGGGCCAACTCCTCCGGACCCTGGATGGCCAGTGTGTGCTGGATGTTGAGCCGCTGGTTGGGGGTCTCCACCCAGCCCCCGGTGCCGATGAACCCGCCGTTGGAGAAGCGCAGCAGACCGGCGTCGAGCGAGTCGGCCGTGGTGTTCATCACCTCGTCGAGCGTGACACCGTGGGCCTGCATGCGTTCCGGATCGGCGTGCACCTGGAGCATCTCGATGCGCTCACCCCAGATCGGGGCGTTGGCGACGCCGGGCACGTCGAGCAGCCGGGCCCTGATCTTCCAGTACGCGATCATCGACATGTCGATCGTCGACAGGGAGTCGGAGGACAGCCCGATCTTCATCACCCGGCTCGTCGATGACAGCGGCTGGATGATGAACGGCGGGCTGGACCACGTCGGCAGCTCGGGGGTGACGATGGCGATGCGCTCGGCGACCTCCTGGCGGGCCCGAAGCAGATCAGTGCCGGGCTTGAACTCCAGCAGGACCTGCGAGTACTGGGGCACGGACTTCGAGCGCAGCCGATCGAGTGACGGCGTGCCGTGGAGCGCCTCCTCGAGGGGGACCGTGACGAGCTCTTCGACCTCGCTCGCGGTGAGTCCCAGGGCCGGCGTCTGCACCTCCACCTTCGGTGGAGCGAACTCGGGGAAGACGTCGACCTGGGCGTTCGGCAGCTGGAAGAACCCGATCACCATCAACAGCGCCGCGAAGGCGACGACGATGAACCGGAAGCGCAGGCTGGCGCGGACGATGGCGCTCAGCATCGGCCTCGCCGCCTCGCCGCCGCCGAGGATCTCATCGCCTCAGTACCCGATTCCCTTCTCGGTGCCGAACAGCTCGGCCTGGCCAACGATGACCACCTCGGTCCCGACTTCCGGGCCTTCGCTGAGGAACGCCTTGTCGTCGTCGCCGATGCGTTCGATCGTGATCGGTGTGCGGACGAACGTCAGCGGCTTCGGGCTGATGTAGGCCCAGGTCTCGCCCTCCTCGTCGTAGACCACCGCGGCGTAGGGAATGACGATGTCGCCGCCCTCTTCGACGATCACCCCCATCTCGATGCCGAGGCGCTGCGCCGCCGCGTCGGTCAGTGTCACCTCGTTGGTGTCACCGCCTTCGACCGCGACCAGGGTGGCCGGCGGCACTTCGTCGTCATCCGAGGACTCGTCGTCGGAACAGCTGAGCGGTACGAGACCTACCACTACCACTACGACCGCCTCGACCAGCAACCGTTGACGTGCACGCATCTCGCCGTCTCCTACGTCTCGGCCGTGCTCAACGAGCTCGGAACCGTCTGGGCCTCGAGGTCGTCGTCGACGGCCTGGGCTGAATAGAGCTCGAACCGCTCTCGACTGGCCTCGCTGCGGTTACCGAACCGCCCGTAGAGCGACGGGACGACGAACAAGCTGAACGCCGTCACGGTCACGAGACCGCCGAGGACGACGACGGCCATCGGATGGATCACCTCGTGGCCGGCGCTCCCTCCGAAGAACAGCAGCGGCAGCAGCGCGACGAAGGCCGTGACGGCGCCCGTGAGCGTCGGCGCCAACCGCTCCCGGGCGGCCAGGCCGACATGCTCCCTGGCGGCAAGGGCTCCGTTGCCGTCCTCGAGCTGGTGGCAGCGCTGCACGAAGGTGATGCTGTTGCGCGCCGCCAGCCCGTACAGCACGAGGAAGCCAGCGAGCGTCCCGATCGAGAGGGGATCGCGATCGACGAGCGCGGCCAGCACGCCGCCCGTCAGCGCGCCCGGCAGCGCCACGAACACCAGCACGGCGAGGAGCCAGCTGCCGAAGCCGGCCTGCAGGATGAGGAAGATGCCGAGCAGTGCGGCACCGGCCACACCGAGGAACACGAGCCGGTCCGATTGGCGGTCGGCGTAGTCGCCGAGCACTTCGGCGTGGTACTCGATGGGGAACTGCAAGCCCTGGATCGCGGCTTCGATGTCTTCAGCGACGTCATCGACATCGCGGCCGCCGACATCGACACCGACGTCCATGCTGCGCGACACGCCAACGTGGCGGATGACGTTGGGGCTCGGCACGATGCGCACCTCGGCCACCTCGGCCAGCGCCACCGGGTCGCCGCCGCCGGGGCGATCAACCAGGACCTCGCCGACGTCGCTGAGGCTGCGCGACGTCTCGGGGGTTCCTCGTACGACGACCTCGAACACCTTCTGGTCCTCGAACAGGTTGCCGACCTCGATGCCTGACAGCACCGTGGCCGCCGCTCGGCGGACGTCACCCGGCTTGACCCCGAACTCCTGCGCCCGGTCGAGGTCGACCACGACCTCGAGCGTCGGCTCCATCACCGGCAGCTCGATCGTCGTGCTGTCGACACCGTCAATGCCGGCGACGGCCTCGCGGACCCTCGTCGCCTGCGTCTTGATCTCATCGAGCGTGTAGCCGAACGTCCGGACCGTGACATCGGCGCCCTCGACGCCATCGGGATCACCGAGGACGTCGTCGATGCGATCGCGACCGTACGTCAGGACCGAACTCTCGATACCCGGATAGCCGTTGACGACCCGCTCGACCGCGTCGAGCGTGCTCGCGTAGTCGGCGTCCTCGTCGAGGCGCACCCAGATCTCGCTGGAGTTCACGTTCACGGACTGGTCGCCCAGGACCGCCCGCCCGACGTGCCCACCGACATTCTCGACCCCAGGCAGCTCCCGTAGCTCCCGGCTGGCGCGACCCGCGATGCGGCTCATCTCCGGCAGCGCGGTCCCGGGCGCTCCGTCCCAGTGCACGAGCAGGTCACGATCGCGCAACGTCGGCACCATCGAGTCGTCGCGATCGAGGAACGGGAAAGCGACGGCGCCGACGACGAGCAGCACCCCGCCGACGAGCAGTCCGGGTCGGGCCGTGCCGACGAGCGGGTCGACGAGCCGGTGGTAGCGGCGCTGGATCCATGCCAGCACGGGCGATCGCCTTGCGCCGGTCCCGCCGCCGAGCAGCATCGCCAACGCCGGAGTGAAGGTCAGCGCGACGATCGTCGACACGACGACGGCGCCGAGGTACGACAGGGCCAGCGACGGGAAGAACGCGCCGGTCTCGCCGGTCAGCACGAAGAGCGGGATGAGCGGCAGCAGCAGGATGACGGTGCCGTACAACAGCGGTCGGCGCACGCCGTCGACCGCCACCGCAAGCCGAGCAGTGATCGACTCCCTCTCGGTCCCGCCCTCGTCCCTCGCCCTGATGACGCAGAACGCGCTGTTGACTGCGTCGTCGACGAGGACGGCCAGCGCCAGGACCAGTCCTGCCAGCGTCATCAGGTTGAGGGTCTCACCCCTGATCGCCAGCACGGCGACGGCGGCGGACATGGACACAAGGACCGATACGACGCTGACGAGCGTGAGCCGCAGCCGGAACAGGAACGCGACGAGGGCCATGACGAGGAGCGCAAAACCCATAATCAGCGCCAGCCGGACACTGCTCAGCGAGTCCTCGACGTAGTCCGCAGGCCGGAACAGCGTCGTGTCGAGCTCGATGCCGCGCAGGCCGGGGACCAACGAATCGAGGGCCGACTGCACCGCGTCGGAAACCTCGACGACGTTGGCCTCCGGCAGCTTCTCGACGACGATCAACAGACCTTCGCCATCACTGAAGGCGGCGTTGCCGATCAACGGTTGATGGTCCTCGACGATAGTGGTGACATCGCCCAGTCGTTGCACCGGTGCGTCGGCGGCGCTGTTCGGGCCCGGTTCGATGACCGTCTTGGCAAGGTCCTCGGGCGACTGAATCGGCTGGGTGTGCTCGACACCGATGCGCTGCGTCGCGGTGTCGTAGAAGCCGCCAGCGCCGGGCGTGGACGCCTCGAGGAACGTCAGGTTGGACACCCACAACGCGTTGCCGGCCGAGCTGATCACCTGCTCGAGGGTGACGCCCTCCTCCTGCAGCCGCTGCGGGTCGACCTGCACCTGGAGCTGCTGCTCCTGGTGACCCCATATCGAGACGTTGGCGACACCCGAGACCCCCATGATCTTCGGACGGATCGTCCAGCGCGCCAGCAGGCCTAGCTCCAGAAGCGATTGGTCGTCGCTCGAGACGCGGACCATCATGATCCGGCTCATCGACGAACGAGGTTGCAGCATCTGCGGCGGCTTGGAGACGTTGGGCAGGCCATGGGCCTGCGTCAGCCGCTCGTTGACGACCTGACGAGCTCGCGCGATGTCGGTGCCGTCCTCGAACACCATCTCGATGCGGGACAGGCCCGGCAGCGATTCCGAGCGGATCGTGTCGACGAACGCCACGCCGTTCAGGAGGTCCTGCTCGAGCGGCGTGGTGATCAGCTGTTCGACCTCCTGGGCGGACAGGCCGAGCGCCTCGGTCTGCACCTCGACGGACGGCGGCCCGAACTCCGGAAGCGCATCCTTCGGCATGTTGATGACCTGCACCGCGCCGAAGACCAGTACGGCGAGACCGAGCACCGCGACCAGCCCGCGCGAGCGGACAGACGACCGCACCAGCAACCGAATCACGGCTGCCCCTTCCCTCATGTTCCTGCCGTCGGCTGTCAGCAAACAGTCAGGAACCGCGACGTAAAGTACGCCTCGGGCTGGGCGGGGTCCAGAGTTGTCGCGCCCCTGTAACGATTGTCATGCGCCCGATACAGGCGGGGCCGCGAGGCACCCCGAAACCGGTCGTCAGGCGCGGTCCGACGCCGGCAACGTGACGACGAAGCGCGCTCCGGGTCCATCGCCGTCGACGAATATGCGGCCGTCGTGGCGCACCACCAGGTCGTGGGCGATGGCCAGGCCGAGTCCGGCACGCCCAGCACCGCCGGACCGGGCGCTGTCGAGCCGGGTGAACCGCTCGAAGATCTCGGTTCGGCGCTCGACCGATCGCTGATCGCCGAGGGCGTCCCGCGCGAGCCGGGGTTCGGGCCGCCTTGTTCTGCCCAACGTTGGCCATCCGCACCAACAGCGGGTTCACCGTGATCGTGGCCACGGGCGGCTACGCGGGCACCGCGCTCTAAGTCAACGTGTTCCTGCTCGGCGATACTCGCGAAGCATCAGTTGCTGATGGATCCGTGCACAATCGTGCACAAGATGTACCGATACAGCGTGATAGTGAGGAGAACCAGATGGACTGGGTGGACTGAAAGACCAGCTCAGGTAGCACGAGCTGGAAAAATCGACATGTTCCGGACGCTAGATTCACAATGCAGACCCCTGAAGGCCGATGGCTGGCGTTGGACGCTCGATATGTGAAGCGGCATCAGCGGATGCTCGGTGGCCTGTACCAGTCGGTGTTGCGGGCCGAGCTCACCCATCGCTTCGGGGTCGAGTGGGGTCCGATCGTCAACGGGCAGGCGGAGATCGCCGGCACTCCCAGAGATCTCCTCGAGGTGTTCTCAAAGCGCAGCGTCGACATCGACGCCGCGCTCGCTGTGAAGGTCGCCGAGTTCCGTCAACGGGAAGGTCGAGATCCGTCGCGGTGGGAACGCGCAGCATTGACTCGGGAAGCATCCGCTGACACCCGCTCCCGCAAGTCCGGTCACGGTGTCGCCGATCTGGCGACACGCTGGCAGACCGAGGCCGCCGGGGCGGGCTCGACGGTCGAGCAGCTCAACGAGTCCATCGCGCAGGCCGCCCGCGATCGGCGGATCGTTGACGGGTTGACGGTCGCCGACGTCGTGGAGGCGGTCTCGGCGCAGCGGTCGTCGTGGGGCCGTTCCGATGTGATCCAGGCGATCTGCGACCGGCAGCAGCCCGTGTCGCAGCTGTCGGGACGCCGCTGGCTCGACGCCATCGAGCGGTCCGCTGACCGTGTCATCGAGCACCTCGTCGACCTCGACCCACCAGGCGACATCCCCCGCAGTGCCTCGGATGGACGGTCGGTGTGGATCGAACCAACCGCACCCCGGTTCACCTCCGGGGCGGTGCTGGCCCAAGAGGAGGCGATCGTCGCCTGGGCGATGGACGGTCAGGCCGAACCGCCGGCCCCGTCGAGGACCGTCGACTGCTCGAGGCTCGATGTGATGCAGGCCGCGGCAGCGGCCGCCGTCGCCGGCCACGACCGGCTCGTGCTAGTGGTCGGACCGGCCGGGGCCGGCAAAACCCGCACACTCACCGCCGCCGCCAACGACCTCTGCCACCATGGCCGAGACGTGTTCGGTGTCGCCCCGACTGCCAAGGCGGCTCGTACCCTGGAGCGCGACAGCGGGATCCCGTCCGACACCGTGGCCAAACTCTTGCACGAGTGGCACCGCACCGATCGGCCACCGCTCCCGGAGTACCAACTCAATGCCGGGACGACCCTGGTCGTCGACGAGGCCGGCATGCTGACGACACCCGCGCTCCACCAGCTGGTGTCGCTGGCGGAGGTCAACCGGTGGCGGCTGGCGCTCATCGGTGATCCTCGCCAGCTGCAAGGCGTCGGTCGCGGTGGTCTGTACGCCGAGCTGTGCACCAACGGCCGGTCACATGAGCTGGAACGACTCCACCGCTTCACCCACGCCTGGGAGGCAGCCGCGTCGCGATTCTTGCGTGCCGGTGATCCACGCGCCTTCGACGCCTACCAAGCCCATGACCGGATCATCGCCGGCACCATCGGGGAGCACCTCGCCCACATGGCCGACACGTGGATCGAGGCACACGCACGAGGCGAGACAGCTGCCTTGGTCGCGTCGACCAACGATCACGTCGACGTCATCAACCGGGTCGTCCAACGCGCACGCTTCGATGCGGGACACCTCGACCTCGGCGCAGCGACACGGATCGGCAACGGCGAATACGCCTGCGTCGGTGACGTCGTGGCGACCCGCCGCAACGACCGCCGCCTGGTCACCTCATCCGGGGAACCGGTCCGCAACCGGGACACCTGTCTCCATCACCGTGTCCCATCAACGCGGACACGGCACCGTCACCCTGCCGGCCGACTACGTCGCTCAGCGCGTTCGGCTCGGCTACGCAGCCACCGAGCACGGCTACCAGTCCGACACTGTCACCACCTCCATCGCGCTCGTCTCCACGGCGACCACCCGCCGCTGCATGTACGTCGCAGCCACCCGCGGAAGCGAGCGCAACGAGCTCTGTGTCATCACCGACAGCAACGATCTCGCCGAAGCACGCGACATCCTCGACGCCATCGTCGCCGTCGACCGAGCCGACACTCCCGCCGTCACGCAACGCCGCGCACTCGC
>Ga0190271_10003336_pt1 | contig 10038 bp, 11 predicted proteins | sample Popmic356T_FD_133747 | JGI IMG/M metagenome (GOLD analysis project Ga0190271, IMG submission 133747) | Populus adjacent soil microbial communities from riparian zone of Weber River, Utah, USA - 356 T | ecosystem: Environmental > Terrestrial > Soil > Riparian zone | place: USA: Utah | collected... | reverse complement strand
TGAAAAAAAATAAGGCCCCTTCGATTTCAAAACCGGAGACAGTGGTAAAAGTATTTTTTGTGCGTGACTGTATTTTGGTAACGCCTGGAATGCCAGCAGACAGATCACGAGGGTACGAATGAACGTCATTTACATGTCTTAAATTACCTAAGAGGACTAGAAGTTATTTCAGGGCTAGTTCGATCGCATCACTATCCGGCTCTATCGAAGGTCCAAAATAATTCGTAAGTATTCCCTCTTCATTAATGAGGTATTTTGAAAAATTCCAGGAAGGGTTTTTTGAATTCCAGCCGTTCTTCCGTTTATCTGTTAACCATTGAAAGACTGGTTGCTGTTCATTTCCTTTAATGACAGACGCTTTTTTTGCAAGCAGAAAACTGACCCCATAATTTTTCCTGCAAAAAGCACCTATTTCTTCATCACTTCCTTTTTCCTGCTCCTTAAAATCATTGGCCGGAAAGCCTATGATCACAAGTTTGTTTCCAAACTGTTCATGTAAGTGTTGCAGCCCATCATACTGCGCCGTATAACCGCAATCACTGGCCGTATTGACAATCATTATTTTCTTACCCTTAAAATCAGCAAGTGATTGTGTAGTACCATCATTCAAAACGATATTGATATCGTAAACTGACTGAACAGGTCTTACGCCTTGTTTATTTTCAATTGCGTCTGCATTCTTTCCCATCAGCCTTCCAACCGATGTAATCACCGGGTAAATGGCCTTCATCAATTTTTGTCTGCCCGTCATATTCATTGTATTCCTGTTTACTATTGCAACATAAAGGAAGAAAACAATAGCCAAAGAAAGAATAGTGATGTATGCTTTTTTCATTGGCTTCGATCAACGAAAAATCTTTCTAAGCCATTTAACATTGCCCTTATAGGGTGGATACCATAACGGTGCATCCATCCAGGTAGGTGTGTGCATCATACTTTTTTCCCTGGTAAATGTTTCATATCCATGGCGGCCCTGTGATTCACCCAGACCGCTCGTGCCTACTCCTCCAAACGGAAGATCAGGATTGCCAAGATGAATCAGTCCGTTATTAATGCATCCTCCGCCAAATCTTATGTTTTCGGTAAAAAATTTTGCTGTCGCCCGGTTATTTGTATACACGTATAATGAAAGTGGATATGGGTTTCGGCTGATGCAATCAAATACTTCACGATTATCCCGATAGGAAATAATAGGTAGCACAGGCCCAAAAATTTCCTCTCTCATAACTTCATCATCAACGTCCATCCCTTCGAGTAAAGTAGGTCCTATATATCTTTCGCTTGCGTCGGTATCTCCGCCAAAAATGATCTGGTTTTTGTCGGAGAGATAGGAACTGACTACACGAAATCGTTTATCGTTGATCATACGTGGAAAATCAGGGCTTTGTTTTGGGTCGGAACCATACATGCCGGTGATTGCGTTTTTCAGTTTTTTTATAAAAACTTCTTTCACGTCTGCGTGTACCAGTAAATAATCAGGTGCCACACATGTTTGTCCGGCATTTACAAATTTGCTCCACGCAACTTTTTTTGCAGCAAAATCAAGGTTGGCTTCTTTATCCACGATACAGGGTGATTTTCCACCAAGTTCGAGGGTTACGGGGCTAAGGTGGGTAGAAGCCATTTGCATTATTTTCTTTCCTACCGGCACAGAACCGGTAAAGAAAATATGGTCGAAATGATAATTCATGATCAGCTCTTTTCCTATCCACTCCCCATCTCCCTCAATCAGGGTTATATAAGCTTCATCAAAATATTCGCGGATCATTTCGGCCATTACGGATGATGTATTTGCCGATGTTTCCGAAGGTTTCAGTAGTATAGTATTTCCTCCTGCTATAGCGGTGATCAATGGCCTCATCATCAAATTGAAGGGGTAGTTCCATGGACTTATGATCAATACTGTTCCCAGCGCTTCTCTATGAATCCAGCTGGAGGAAGGGAAAAATGGTAACGGTGTGTTTACTTTTGTAGGTCTCATCCAGCTCCGAAGAGATCCCAATACATGTCTGAGTTCAGTATATACCGGGCCTATTTCGGTTCCATATACTTCAAATTCCGATTTGCGGAAATCTTTGTACATAGCCTCCACAAGTCGCGCCTCATAAGCTTTAACTGCCTGTTTTAATGTTAGGAGTTGTGCTTTTCTGAAAGCATATGAACGTGTATGTCCGGCTGCAAAAAAATCCTGTTGGGAGGAATAAATTCTTTTGATCCTGTTCGATAGGTTATGCAGTACCGATGTCTCATTAATGTTCTCTGAAATGGCTTCCATAAACGTTCAAAATATGTTTTGTTCAAGCGAGTTACACATATAAATTATTACCTTCCGGCCTAACCTCAAAATTTAGTTTCGAAAGCCCTTTTCAGATGGCAAAACTGCCGCTGGCCTGGCAACAAACCGACTGTTCCAGCAGGTTATAAACAACAGAACGAGGCATATGTTTACAGACGAATATTACATGAAATTAGCCCTTATTGAAGCGGAAAAAGCTTTTGCTGAAGATGAAGTGCCTGTTGGCTCCATAATTGTGATGCATGAAAAAGTGATTTCAAGGGGATATAATATGGTGGAGAAACTGAATGACCCTACGGCACATGCAGAAATTATCGCCTTAACTTCTGCTTTCAATATGCTGGGTTCGAAATATCTTCCGGAAGCTACTTTATATGTTACTGTTGAACCCTGCCTGATGTGTACCGGTGCACTATACTGGAGCAAAATAGGAAGGGTTGTGTGGGGCGCGGCTGATGAAAAAAACGGTCACGCCAGAGTTACGGGGAATCATTTTCCATTTCATCCAAAAACAACCATTAAAAAAGGAGTTATGGATAATGAATGTGCAGCACTCATGAAAACATTTTTTAGAAAAAAGCGGCAATAAAAAATTTGCAGATCTGCAAATTTGCAAATATGCATATTTCTTTAGTTAACTTTGAAACACTTAAATTAAATTACTATGGCATTCACACTTCCTCCATTGCCTTATCCTCCCGATGCACTGGAGCCGCATATCGATACAACTACCATGCAAATTCATCATGGTAAACACCATCAGGCATATGTCGACAACCTGAACAAAGCAATTGCCGGCACACCAAATGAAAATAAAACACTGGAAGAACTTGTTGCTGCAGCAGGTTCTATTTCTCCAGCAGTACGGAATAACGGTGGCGGTCACTGGAACCATAGTTTTTTCTGGGAAAGTCTTGCCGCTAATGCCGGTGGGGCACCTACCGGAGCCCTGGCAACTGCTATCGATTCTGTATTTGGATCATTTGACGGACTGAAAGAAAAAATGAACAATGCAGGCATGACTAGATTCGGAAGCGGATGGGCATGGTTGATTAAAGACGCCAGCGGAAATCTTGCTGTAGTAAGTTCACCTAACCAGGACAATCCATTAATGGATGTTGCCGAAGTAAAAGGGTCTCCTTTACTTGGTATTGATGTATGGGAACACGCATATTATCTAAAATACCAAAACCGGAGAGCGGAATATCTTACTGCTTTCTGGAACGTAGTTAACTGGAATAAAATAAGCGAGCGCTTCGGTAAATAAAACTAGGGAACCGGATCATATCCGCTGCTTCCCCATGGATGACATTTACGGACACGGTTAACCGATAACCAAAAACCTTTTATTGGACCATATTTCCGGAACGCCTGCAGGCTATATTCAGAGCATGTAGGCGTGAACCGGCATTTGGGTCCAAGCCATGGTGAAACCACAAGTTGGTAAGCCCTTATTAAAAATATAAAAGGCGCACTAAGGATTTGCTTCAATAGTTTCATGGACAGTCCTGCTTAATTTTTCAATTACTCCTGCCATAGCCAGGTAAACGGTGTCATATACCGGCAATTCCTTTCCTGTATAAACTACAAATACCACCATCCGGTAATTGTTATCAGCGAGTATTTGCCGGAGATCATTTTTTTGTTTACGCCATGATTCCCTGGCCAGTCGTTTAACACGGTTACGGTCAACCGCTTTTTTAAACAATTTCCCTGAAACACCTACACCAAATTGCAGGGCATCTCCATTACCTTTTTCCAGGATAAAAGAAACCCTCAATGGGAATATATTGATACGGGCTCCTTCTTTGAAAACCAGGTCTATCTGTTTCCTGCTTTTCAATCGTTCAGCTCCTGCTAGTGTAAATTGTTTCAATGGCATAAAGGTATCAAAACAAAAAGCCCCCGGTATACGGGGGCAAATATCTTTCAGATAAGATCAAACTTATTTTAGTCCCCTCTCATCAGAAACCGTCAACTTATGACGCCCTTTACTTCTACGGCTGGCAAGTACTTTACGACCATTTGCAGATTGCATACGCTTGCGAAATCCGTGGACCGTTTTACGGCGTTTACGATGAGGCTGGAATGTACGTTTCATATCTTTTAATTTTCACGCTGTTTAGAAATAAACCCGGGAGAAGCCGGATCTTGTCTTGATTTCCGGGGATCACCATACCCCTGGATTTCGTGAAAGGACGGCAAAGGTAAGAGAAAATGTGATATGGTGCAAATGTGGAAAGGTGAAAAATTTAATTTTCATATTACACATTCTTCACATATTCAAATTTTCAAATTATCTCAGTGCTTTTGCTTTTGACGGTTTCCCCGTAAAACGCGCGCGCATGGCGGTCGAAATCCTCTGTAGAATCCGTAGTATAAAATTCCAGATTTGCTTTTTTGCTCAATTTCTGGTCGATTTCCGGATGCCTGGCAAGGTAATCAACGAGGCTTTGGGCTACTATTTCGCCCTGGCTGATCACCCTGATCCCGCTACCCACCGCCTCTTTGATCTTTTCTGCAAGCAATGGATAATGCGTGCATCCCAAAAGGATAGTATCAATTCCGGGCGACTGGGCCATCAATTCATCAACACATTTCTTCACAAAAAAATCCGCGCCTTCCGACAAATGTTCATTATTCTCTATCAGCGGCACCCATAACGGGCAGGGCTGCTGGAAAACTTCTACATCAGGAAAAAATTTTCCGATCTCTATCGGGTATGAAAGTGAGTTAACAGTGCCAGTGGTCGCCAGCACACCAATCTTCCCGGAACTTGAATAATTTCCAATAATTTCTGCTGTTGGCCTGATCACTCCCAAAACTCTTTTTCCCGGTGCAATTGCCGGCAGGTCGTTTTGTTGCACAGTTCGCAGCGCTTTAGCTGAGGCTGTATTACAGGCCAGTATTACCAGTGGGCATTCCCGTTTGAAAAACCATTGCACAGCTTCCTTTGTATAGCGGTAAACAGTCTCGTATGACCTCGTACCGTAAGGAGCCCTGGCATTATCTCCGAGATAAATAAAATCATAGCCAGGCAACGTAGAGACCATTGATTTTAAGATAGTCAAGCCGCCATAACCTGAATCAAAAACGCCAATAGAGCCCAAAGGAAAATTTGAAAAGTTGGAAATGTGAAAGTGTGGGTGAAAGTTAAAAAAAAAGGTTGAAAGCGATCATCTCACTTTCAACCTTTATATATAGTCAGTTAAAACTACTTCTTGATTGGCGCTGTAGCTGGTTTAGCCGGGGTAACCGCAGCCGGGCCCAGTTTCTTTTTAACCATTGGAAGCAGGTCATCTGCTTCAGGATATACCAGCAATGCTTCCTTACGGAAAACATATGTATAACCGTTGGTCTTAGCAACGTCATTGATCAATGCATTTGCTTTTTGAGCAACAGGCGAAAGCAATTCTTCATTCTTAGCCTGCATTTGCTGCTGGTAAGTTTGCTCATATCCCTGAAGTTCAGTGAAAAGTTTTTTCAGGTTTTCACGCTTTGCAGCTTTAACAGCATTAGACATTTTTGCTGAGTCAGCTTTTAAAATGCTATCCTGCCTGTTCAATTCCTGAACTGTTTCTGCATAGTTGATTTGCAGTGCACTATCGTATTGTGCAAGGTCACCCATTGCTTTCTTGTATTCAGGCATCAGCTGAACCACTTCATCAATACTCACATAAGCTGTTTTTAATTGGGCTGAAGCATTGTTTGTGGCAAATGCTGCTACAGCGATAAATCCCAGGACGACTAACTTTTTCATGTAGATTGTTTTGTAATAATTGCTTTGTCTGTTAACTAGTAGTGTTTACTTTTTTTTAAGTTGCTTTTCAAAAAAGGCTTTTAGCTTTATTTAACACCCAATTCCCGCAACACGTCGTCACTTTTATCCAGTTTTGGGTCGGCAAAGATAACAGTAATTCCTTCACTTTTATCTAAAATGAAATCATACTGGCGCGATACGGCTAGTTTTTGAACCGCATTGTATACTTTGTCCTGTATAGGTTTTACCAGTTCCTGGCGTTTTTTGAAAAGGTCGCCTTCAAAGCCAAAACGCTTTTTCTGAAGATCGCGGAGTTCTTTTTCCTTGTTGAATAATTCGTCCTGCCTTTTACGCTTAAGGTCATCACTGAGCATAACCTGTTCAGCCTCAAAGTTTCTGTACATCTGGTCAAGCTCCCCCTGTTTGGCATCGATCTCACGCTGCCACTGTTCACTGAACTGATCCAGCTTTTTCTGCGCATCTGAATAGTCAGGAATTTTGTCCAGGATATATTTTGTATCGATAATGGCATATCGCTGTGCCTGGCTGATACCTGCAAAAGCAAGGATGCAAACAGCAAGAATGATAATCTTTTTCATGTTGAGTATTTTAATGAAGCATTGTTGACTATTCGGGCTCAAATCCAAGCATGAACGTGAAGCGTGATGCGTCTTTCAGCCTGCTTCCATTGGTGATCCTGTCGAGTCCCACACCATAGTCAAAGCCCAACAATCCAAACATCGGCAGGAAGAACCTCATACCTACACCAACAGATCGCCTTAGCTGGAATGGATTGTAATCCTTGAACTGGTACCAACCGTTAGCTGCTTCAAAAAACACGAGGCCAAATATGGTACTGCTCGGATTGGTAACCAATGGATAACGAAGTTCCATGGTGTACTTGTTAAAGATCGTAAAGAACCTTGTAGCCTGTTGTTGATCAGGGTTAATATTAGGGTTTGAAGTCTCGTAAACAGGGTATCCACGGTGTGCAATGATATCATAGCCCAATACACCGAAGTTATTCGTCAAACCTGCGTCACCAACCTGGAATCGTTCAAACGGTGAAATCGGAAGGGCAGCATTATATCGACCGATAAAACCATATTTCACCGCTATTCGCATTACGAATTGCCTGCTCTTATCAGCTCCTGATGGTTTACCGATAGGCACAAACCACTCTCCCTGGAAACGGTATTTCTGGAACTCTACCAGTTTAAATATATCAGCTTCATCAATTCCCTTAATATATGACCATGGCGGAGTGAATTGTCCACTAATGAAGAAGTTCGATCCACTTCGTGGGAATATCGGTTGATCTATAGAAGAACGGTTAAGCGCAATCTTCAAACTGATATTGGTTGATTTTCCATTACTGAATCCCGGAAAAATCGGGTAGTTCCTGGCGTTATAATTAATGAAGTTCAATGAATATACCAGCGTAAAGAAGTCATCCGGCCATTTCAACTGTTTACCTAAAGCCAGTGTAATACCGGTTGTTTTTAGGTAAGAAGAATCGGAATATTTACGGTCGAATTGTCCCGTTTGCGGATTATATGCGTTTGAAAATTTATTATTGAAAACACTTACCGTTAGTGAATTTCTTTTCTTTCCTCCCAGCCATGGTTCAGTGAATGAAAAGTTCACAGAACGATAGTAACGACCGTTCGACTGGAAACGCAATGACAGTTTCTGGCCATCTCCTGATGGAAGTGGATCCCAGGTTTCTCCTTTGAAAATATTCTTGATGGAGAAGTTATTAAAGGTCACACCCAATGTTCCGGTTAGACCAATACCACCACCCCAGCCCGCACTTAATTCAAGCTGGTCAGATGATTTTTCAACTACAGAATAGTTGATGTCAACGGTACCGTCTTCCTGGTTAGGCACTGGTTGAAGACCAAGTTTTTCCTGGTCAAAATATCCAAGGTTAACAATCTCACGTTGTGATCGGATAAGATCTTGCCGACTGAATTTGTCGCCGGGCACAGTACGCAATTCACGTCGAATTACATATTCTTTTGTTTTGTCGTTTCCACTGATGTTTACATTCTTGATCGTTGCCTGAGGTCCTTCACGCAATCTTATTTCATGATCGATCGTATCACTGTAAACAGCGGTTTCCACTGCATCGATCTGGAAGAATAAATAACCATCATCCATATACAGCGAACTGATATCACCACCTTCCTGTGTTAATTCCTTACCGAGTTTTTTATTGAGTATTTCAAGATTGTAAATATCCCCTTTTTTGATACCCAAAAACAATGCAAGAACGGAATCAGAATATTTTGTGTTCCCTTTCCAGGTGATATTTCCAAAATAATACCTGGAACCCTGATCTACTTTGATGTTTACGTTCAGATTGCCTTTTGTATTAGTGATAAGTGTATCAGCAACAATCTGTGCATCCCTGAAACCCTGGGAGTTCATGTAATCAATGACATTCTCCTTATCGTCTAAATATTTTTTCTCATTAAATTTTGCGTTCGCAAACATTTTGAACCTGAACCATGGTTCAAGATAGTCCCTGGTTTTTGACGGTGACATAAAGCCCCAGTCTTTTACATATTCTTTAAATGTCTGCCTCTTGATTGGTCCGTATGGACTATTCACCGCTGCGGGATAAAGAGTGAATTTGCTCATCTCTTTTGTACCCTTAAGCTGCTTTTTTAATTGCTGTTCTGAAATAGTTGCCTGACCAAAAAAATGGATCTCATCGATCTTAACTTTCTTATTCTTTGTGACGACGAAATTAAAAATCACTTTTCCCGGAGATTTGGGATCAGGAACTTCATCAATTACAACATCCACATTCATGAAACCTTTTTCTACAAAATACTTCCTGATATTTTCAAGCGAAGTAAGTTTCATGTTTTCTGTAACTACCCTGTTTTGGAAAACAGCAACCTTATCTTTCAATTCATCTGCTTCAGTTCTTTTAACTCCCTTAAATGAAAAATCTGAAAGCATTGGGCGTTCCGTTGCAACCAGTTCAACCCATATTCCCCTGCCTTCCAGTTTGGTAATATAGATGTTGATGGTGGTGAACATATTCTGCCCCCATAATCGATTGATCGCTTTTGAAAATTGATCACCTCCCGGAAGTGTTACCTCTTCTCCAACTGCAAGACCAGACACAGAAATAACAATAGCCGGATCAAATATCCTCACTCCGGTTACTTTAATGTCCTGTATAATATATTTCTTGGGAAGCTTTGCGTCAAAAATTGCGAGTAGTTCAGGATCAACTGAAGCACCGGGCACCGTGTCATTGCTAATTACCAGAATACTATCCTGTTTAGGAAGTTGAACTGTATCCTGTTTGGTGGGTGGTATGCTATCCTTTACAGGAATGCTATCCGTCTGGGCACCAGCGGTATTAGTTAAAAGAAAAGCAATAAACAGAAAGAAATAAGTACCGTATTGGCGCATCCCGATTCAACAGTTTTCTAATTGAGCGGCAAAATAACGGCTTTTATTTGAATGGTTTGTTAAAACAACTGAATAAATGGCCTTTTGTAGAGTAAATATCAAACTGATTCGGTTTTTATTTGTCCTGTGGTTTTACCAAATCTTCTTTCTCTCTTCTGGAAATCAAGAATGGCTTCATATAAGTGGTCTTTCCTGAAATCAGGCCAGCGGGTTGATGTAAAATATAATTCGGCATAAGCAAGCTGATACAAAAGAAAATTACTGATCCTGTATTCTCCGCTGGTGCGGATCATTAGTTCCGGATCGGGAAAATCGCTGGTGGTAAGGTATTGGCTAAGGATATCCTGGCTGATGTCCTCTGGTTGAATTTTTCCTGCTTTAACATCATCGGCTATATGTTTAACAGCATTTACCAGTTCCCACCGAGAGCTATAACTTAACGCCATAACCAGGTTTAGCCCGGTATTGGCGGAGGTCATTTCGAGCGCTTCATGAAGTTCCTTGCGGGCATACTCGGGTAACATGGTCAGATCACCGATTACGTGGA
>Ga0190271_10003335_pt1 | contig 10042 bp, 11 predicted proteins | sample Popmic356T_FD_133747 | JGI IMG/M metagenome (GOLD analysis project Ga0190271, IMG submission 133747) | Populus adjacent soil microbial communities from riparian zone of Weber River, Utah, USA - 356 T | ecosystem: Environmental > Terrestrial > Soil > Riparian zone | place: USA: Utah | collected... | reverse complement strand
GGATCCGACAGGCCGACGCCGCGCTTGTCGAAGCGGATCACACGCGCGAACGCGGAGAGACGGTCGTTGAACCGAGCGAGCGGTCTGACCTCGCGCTCGATCTCGACGTTGCTGAACCACTGCTCGGCGACGACGACGTCGACGGGACCCGAGCCGAGGGTTCGATAGGCGATATGGACATCCCCGCTCTTCGCGTACCTGGTCGTGCTCGCCATCGGCTCAGTGTGGGCGGACGGCGCTCCCCCGACAAGGCCTGCGGGTACTCCCGAAGACGACCATCACCCACCGAACCAGCAAGACCGGTGGCCTTGGTAACGTTCCGCCATGGAGACATGGGAGGCGATCCGGGCCCGACGGAACGTGCGGCACTACCAGGACCGCCCGATCCCGCAAGCGGATCTCGAGCGGCTGCTGGAGGCCGCATGGCGAACGCCCTCCTCGATGAATGAACAGCCCTGGGACTTCGTCCTATGTACGGAGCGAGCGACCCTCCAACAGCTCGCCGAGACCTGGCGGTACGCGCGACACGTCGCGGGATCGGCAGCCACGGTCGTTCTTGTAGCGCCTATCGCCACCGACCAGGACTCGCGCGATTGGATCTTCTATGACATGGGACAGGCGACGATGAACATGATGCTCACTGCGGCCGATCTCGGCATCGGGAGTAGTCACGCAGCGCTGGACGATCAGGCGCTCGCCCGGCGGGTGTTAGACCTCCCCGAGGATCGCTTCTGTGTCGGACTCGTCGCGTTCGGCTACCCCGCCGATCGCCCACTCAGGCCGATCGCCCGGCCGAACCGCCGTCCGCTGGACGACGTCGTCCACCGCGAACGCTGGTGAGGATCGAGGGGTCTCACCCGCTGCTCCATCACCGTCGCGCGATCTAACGCTCCGACCCGCCGCAGTGATGCTGAACGGTGCCGATGAGCTCGCCGACGTTGAGGGGCTTCGAGACGTACCCGTCGAACCCCGCCGCCAGGAAGCGCTCACGGTCTCCCAGCATCGCCTGGGCGGTGACGGCGAGCACGGGGATCGCTGCGGTGCGATCGTCGGTCCGCAGCCGGCGGAGCACATCCACGCCATCGGCGTCCGGGAGTTGGATATCCATGAGCACCAGATCCGGCGAGTGTTCGACCGCCAGACCGACCGCCTCTCCACCCGTCGTCGCCTCGATGGCTCGGTAGCCCGTGGCGATCAGGACGTCGCGGAACAGCTTCATGTTCAACTCGTTGTCCTCGACGACGAGGATCCGTTCGCCCGCCATGACTACGCGCTCCCAGAGGGGAGCGTGAAGACGAACGTGCTCCCGTGTCCCAGCTCGCTCTCGATCCAGATCCGGCCTCCGTGAAGCTCGACGAGCCGCTTCGAGAGCGCGAGCCCGAGACCGGTCCCTTCACGCTGTTCCATCCCCGCATCTGTCTGCTGGAACTCGTCGAACAGCCGTTCGTGGTCCTCGGGGGCGATGCCGGGGCCGGTGTCGGAGACCGATACCTTGACCTCGCCGTTGACCCGAGCCGTCGCCACGTCGACGGCTCCGCCCGTGGGGGTGAACTTCACGGCGTTCGAGAGCAGGTTGAAGATCACCTGCTGGATCCGGCGCTCATCGCCATCGACGATGTCGGCGTCCGGATCCGCCGCGATGGCGACGCTGACCTCGTCATCACTCGCCCGCTCTCGAACCACGACCACCCCACGTTCGAGGGTCTCCCGCAGCGAGAACGGTGCCATCACGAGTTCCACCTGCCCGGCTTCGACCTTGGACAGATCGAGCACGTCGTTGATCAGCGAGAGCAGGTGGTTCCCCGAGGAGAGGATGTCCTCGAGGTACTCCTCCTGCTTCTCGTTGATGTCGCCGAACATCCGCTCCCGCAGCACTTGCGCGAACCCGAGGATCGCGTTGAGCGGCGTGCGCAGCTCGTGCGACATGTTCGCGAGGAACTCCGACTTGTGTTGGCTGGTCGCTTCAAGCTCCGTGTACAGGCGGCTGAGCTCGTCGTTCATCCGGTTGACGTCGGCGGCAAGTGCACCCAGCTCGTCGCGGTTCACGACGTCGACGTGCCCCGTGAAATCGCCTGACGAGATCGCGGCGAGGCGTGCTCCGATCCCCTGGATCGGGCCGACCAGCGACCAGGAGAGGGCGATCCCCAGCACGAGCGCGAGGATGAGCGCCGACGCGGCAACGCCGATGAACAGGTCCCGCGAGCCTTCGTAGGAAGCCTCGTTCTGGGCGACCAATTCGTCGGCCTTCGCCCTCCAGGCATGGGCGAGCACGGCGGCGCCCTGGTAGAGGTCGCTGGCAAGCTGTTCAGCCTCGCTGCGCAGCATCACGGGGACCCTGCGCGGTGTCACGCCGTCCTCGAGATCGATGATCTCGACCATCAACGCCGACAGCTGATCCGCCGTCCTCCGGATCGAGGCCAGGTCGTCCGCGTCCTCCAGCGGGGGCGTGAACCCGAGCCGATCGACGGCGACCGCCGGGCCGATCCGGTCGACGGCGTCCGCGACGGCCTGATCCACGACCAGGGCACTCCCTGGTGGTCGGCGTCCCGGATCACCACCCGGCCAGACCTTGTAGAAGTCCCGGGCTGCGTTCTCCGCGAGGAGCGCGCGAACATGCCAGGCATCGCGCTGGAGCTGGCCGTACGCGAAGGCTCGTTGCTGGAGTGCCTCGAGGCCCTCGACTCGGTCGTTCGATTGTCCGAGGACGCGCTGGCCGATCAGGCCGACGGCGACCAGCAGGACGGATGTGCCCACGACCACGATGAGCAGCTTGGTGTGGACCTTGACGGGAAGGCGGCCCACGGCTCTGGCGAGTGGAGCGGAGCCCCGGCTCCGCGGCCCTCGCTGCTCGTCCACGGCAGTCCTTCGCCGCTGCCGTCGCTGCGATGTGCGTGCGTCCGACACGGCCTCAGGGGGTCAACGACGTCGATCCGCCTACCAGGTTGGTGATCAGCCACCGGCCGTCGATCCGCGCAACGTCGAGATCGGCGACCGTGACCGCTTCGATCTTTTCCGTGCGAATTCCGATGTAGTGACACTCGAAGTGCAGCGTGCCCAGATCGCCGTTGACCGTGATCTCGACCTTGTACGCCGGATGGTCAGAGACCCATTCGGTCTCCGGTTTGAAGGCGGCAGAGTCCTCGAGCCAGAATCGCTGGATCTCGTCGATGCCGGCCGCGGTCGCCCCGGGACCCGCCGTCAAGGTCGCGCTCGGGGCCCACAGGCTCATCATCAGGTCGATGTCCTTCAGGGTGGTCGCCTGGTGGAAGTTCTTCTCGATCTGGTCGATCTCCCAGTAGTCCGCCTGCCGCTGCGTCTCCTCAGTCGTTTCGGTTCCGCTCGCGCTACTGCACGCCGCGAGCGAGATGATCACGACGCCGAGTACACCGCCGATCAGGAGCCGTCTCACGTGGAGCCCCTTTCCGCTCAGGCTGTCGATGTCGGACGAATCCTCACACCACAACGTGGTTCCGTCCAGTGGCACGGTAGCGGGGGTACGGATCCGCACCTACCCTGCCGGCCTCCCGGTCAGAGGGGTGCTAGCAGGGTGCCGCGGTCGGGCCACCCTCAGGCCCCGTGCAGAAGCGCCGCACCTGTTCCGGGAACGTGCTCACCTGGATCGGCTTGTCGAGGTAGCCAGCAAAGCCGGCCGCCTCGAGCCACTCGCCGTGCTCCTCGAGCGCCAGCGCGCTCATCGCCACGATCGGGAACCGTGGCGCCCGGTCGTCGCCCCGGAGCCTCCGTGCGACCTCGACACCGGGCATGTCGGGAAGCCTGAGGTCCAGCAGGATCAGGTCCGGTGCACGTTCGGTCGCATGTGCGATCCCCTCCGCGGCGGTCGCCGCCTCCACCGTTCGGAACCCGGCCGCTTCCAGGACGTCGCATGCGAGCTTCCGGTTCATGGCGTTGTCGTCGATGACAAGCACGGTGGTCATGGGCGTATCCTCGGGCCGTGCCGATCCGGGTCGTGATCGCCGAGGACCACTACCTCGTACGCGAGGGGCTTCGAGGGCTGCTCGACTCGCAGCCAGACCTGGAGGTCGCCTCGGTGTGCGCAGATCTCGACTCGCTGCTCGCTGCCGTGGACGCGGAGCGGCCGAACGTCGTCGTCACGGACATCCGCATGCCTCCCACCAATACCGACGAAGGGATCCGGGCGGCCGATCTGCTGCGTACGTCGGCCCCAGGCATCGGCGTCGTCGTGCTCAGTCAGTACGCGACCCCTAGCTACGCGCTCGCGCTGCTGGAGAGCGGAAGCGCGGGACGTTCCTATCTGCTGAAGGACCGCGTCGGAGATGTGGAGCAGCTTGCGTCCGCGATCCGAGCGGTGGCGGAGGGGGGGTCGGTGATCGACCCGAAGGTGGTCGAGGCCCTTGTCGCGGCGAACGCCCGGAGCGAGGAGTCGCCGCTTAGCCAGCTGACGCCCCGCGAGCTGGAGGTGTTGCGCGAGATGGCGGCCGGCAAGAGCAACGCGGCGATCGGGGAGACCCTCTTTCTCACCGAGGGTTCCGTGGAGAAGGTGATCCATTCCATCTTCCAGAAGCTCGAACTCACGTGGGAGACATCGATCCACAAGCGCGTGAAGGCCGTGGTCCTGTACCTCGCCGCCGGCGATGACCATCATCCTGACAGCGGCACCGAGCCGACCAGGCGGGTCCGCTGATCGGGCTCCGAACCGAAGCTGAGTCGACCGCCCAGCGCCTCGACGCGATCGTGTAACCCGAGCCGTTCCGCACCCAGGTCGCACCCTGCCACGATCTCGAATCCCAGCGTTCGCTCGTCGACCCGCACGGCGATCGTCACCGGCGCACCCGCGTTGGCGTGCTCGAGCACTCGGAGGAAGCAGAAGTAGACAGTGCTCGCGACCTCCGATGGGATCGGCCGACCCGCCTCGACCTCGATTCGGGTCGGGACGGCCGCACTCACGGCCGCCGAGCGCAGTGCCGGGAGCAACCCGCCAGCCTCGAGCAGGGGAGGAGCGAGGCGATGCGCGAGCCTCCGTGCCTCCTCGAGCGCCTCCTGCACCGCGCGTCCCATCTCGACCAGGAGATGCTTCGCGCCCGCCGGGTCGGCGTCCACCGAGATGGCTGCGAGCTGCAGGCCGGCGGCGAGTCCAACCAGGTGTTGCTGCACCTCGTCGTGGAGCGCGCGCTCGACGGTGCGGCGCTCCGCGTCATCAGCGACGGCGAGGCGCCGCCGCGACGCTCGCAGGTCGTCGACCTCGCGGCGTAGTTTGTCGAGCTGCCCCACCGCGTCGGCTTCCCGCTCTCTCAGGGCCATCGTCTCCTTCGCGCGAACACCCAGCGGTGTCGTCTGCCCGAGCGCCCACGATGGCTCGTCACGCGCATCGTGGAAGGGCAGCCTTCCTCGGGTCTGCCCGCTACCACCGTAGTCCAGGCGCACGAGGCTTCATAGCCTCGCTGCGTCGGCGCCAATCAGGCGCTGAGAGGAGGGGATCAGCGTGGAACGGACGCACAAGAACACTCGCCTGCGGGGAGCGGCCGCTGCGGTGGGAGCGTTCGCGATCGCGGGCTCGCTCGGCCTTGCCGCAGTCGCCGTGGCGACCCCGTCGACCGGCACGGTGAGCCCGGTGATCGTCGGCGTTGGCTCGATGTCGAAAGGGATGGGGTTCAACGCTCGGCCGGGCACCAACACGGTCATCGCCGACTACACGGTCGGACCGAATTCATCGACCGGCTGGCACAGCCACCCCGGCAAGACCCTCGTCACGGTGCAGTCCGGGACCTTCACCGTCTATCACGACAACTGCCGGGCGCGCACGTACGGACCCGGCGAGGCGTTCGTCGAACTCCCTTCGAGCGTGCATGTGGGGCGCAACGAGACAGATGGCACGGTCAAGCTCGGTGTCGTCTTCTTCGGTGTGCCGATCGGTGGCAGTCCACGGATCGATCACCCGCAGCCGGAAGGGTGCGAAGTCACCTGAGATCCACGGGGGCATGAGGCCCGGGCCGTCAAGGCCCGGGCCTTTGTCCTTTTCCTGAGCAGATGGGTGCAACGTCGGTTGGTCGAGTAGGCCCCATCTGCACGTCTCGAGCGTCGGTGTTCCGCGGTGCGTGAGCGATGGATCCCAGTGGCTCGCCTCCACCGTGTGGGAGGGCAGCCTCCCGCAGATCCGCCCGCCACCACCGTGGTCGTGGGGAGAGCGTCTCCTTAGCGTCGCCCGAAAGCGTCAGAACGACGCGGAGGGAGGCATCATGCAGGGGACACACACAGAGCGGATCACCGGGCCGTTGCCGATCCTGGCGCGACTCGTGTGGCTCGCGACCGCCGCGCTCCTGGTGGCGGCGGGTCTCGCCACGCCATCGTTGGCGAAGACCTCGCGGGTCGCGGAGACCACGCAGAACATGGCGATCGGGTGGAACGAGATCGCTTCCACCGCGATCATGTCCACCGCCGCACAGCCACCGCACGTCGCCCTGCTGAGCATGGCGATGGTGCAGGGCGCCGTGTACGACGCGGTGAATGCGATCGATGGCGGGCATCGGCCCTACCTCGTCAAGCCGTCGGCGAGCCCGAACGACTCGATGGACGCAGCGGCCGCGACCGCTGCCTTCCGCGTGTTGGTCGGCTTCCCGCAGCGCACTCCTCCGCTGGCCGGGGTGGTGCCGTCGTCACAGCTCGCCGCATTGCAGGCGCTATACGACACCTCGCTCGCGAGCCTGCCCGACGGGGCGGCGAAGACGGGTGGTATCGCGGTCGGTGAGGCGGCTGCCTCCGCGATGCTGATCGCCAGGCAGAACGACGGCCGAGGCGGGTCCTTCACGTTCGTGCCCGGCTCCGACCCCGGCGACTGGCGGCCCGGCCCTCCGCAGGGACCGAGCGGGATCGTTGCGGCCGATCCGGCACCCTGGGTCGGCTTCGTTCGGCCGTTCCTGGTTCCGAACGTGGACAAGCTGCGGTCCCAGGGCCCGAACGATCTCACGAGCAAGGCCTACACACGGGACTTCCGCGAGGTGAAGCGGGTCGGCTCGCTGACGAGCACCGTGCGCACTCCTGACCAGACGGCAGCTGCGATCTTCTGGCAGGACAACGGGGCGGCGATCTGGAACCGCGTTTTCCGTTCCCTGGCGTTGGGTCGCGGACTCGACATCGTCGAGAGCTCGCGGTTCTTCGCGATGGCGGGGCTCGCGGGGGCTGACGGTTCCATCGGTTGCTGGAACGACAAGGCTCATTGGAGCTTCTGGCGGCCGATCACCGCGATCCGTGAAGCAGCGGGGGACGGCAACCCGAACACCAAGGCTGACCCGAACTGGGTGCCGCTGTTCGACCCGACGGTGCCGGTCTCGGGCGCTCCGCTCGTGACCCCCGGGTTCCCCGATCACCCGTCGGGGCACACCTGCGTCAGCGGAGCGATCGTGTCCGCGATGCAGGACTTCTTCGGCACCGACGTGGTCCCGTTCACGGCGACGAGCAACAAGTGCTTGCCCGCGCCGTGTCCGGCCAGGAGCTTCGGTCGTCTCTCGGACGCACTCAAGGAGATCATCGGCGCTCGGGTGTGGAGCGGGATCCACTTCCGCACCGCGGATCGGCAAGGAGCCAGGCTCGGCCAGAAGGTCGCGGGGTACATGGACAGGCACTACTTCCAGCCCACGTACTGCGCGAAGGATGCACGGCGGGCTCGTCTCTGACCCGCACGGTCCTCAGCAAGGCAAGCGATGGGCTCGCGTCATGCGAGCCCATCGCTCGTCTGTGCACGACAACCCGATCGACCGGTTGCGCTCACCTGGAAGGTGGTTCATCGTTGCTCGCCGATGTTGGCACTCACGCGAACGCAGATCCTGGCGTTCCGACGGCACGTCGGCGCGCTCGACGAGCGGCTCCCATCCGGACGGCGTTCACTCCGCCAAGCGGCGTGGGCCGGGCTCAAGGACAGCATGCCTCGCGCCGCGCTCCTGTCGATCCATGCGCGGGTCGCGGGGACCCAACCGTCCACCTGGGAGGATCCCTCCCTCGTCCAGCTCTGGGGACCGCACCACCACGCGTACGTGGTCGCTGCTCGTGACCTCGGCGTGTTCTCGCTTGGGAGGCTGCCGGACGAGACCAAGAGCAGGCAGCTTGCGGAGGACCTTGCAGAGCGCCTGCGCGCCCACCTCGGCGAGGGGACGATCACGTACGGCGAGGCAGGGGGTGTCTTGGGAGAACCTCCCAACCGGCTCCGGTACGCCGCACCGACCGGGACCGTCGTGATCCGATGGGACGGGGCGCGGCAACCCACCATCAGGAGCGTGCCGCCGCCCGACCTCGACCCGAGGGAGGCTCGCCTCGAACTCGCCCGGCGGTTCCTGCATACCTTCGGGCCCACGACGCCAGAGGCGTTCGCCGAGTGGTCGGCCATCCCCGTGAGGCGGGCGCACGCGGCGTTCGATGCACTGGGCCGATCGCTGACGCCGGTGCGAACGCCGATCGGCGATGCGAGGATCCTCTCGCGCGACGAACCGACGTTCCGCAACCCACCGGGGGCCAGGGCGCCGGCTCGGCTCCTGCCGAGCGGCGACACCTTCTTCCTGCTCCAGGGCGCCGACCGCGAACTCCTGGTCGCCGACCCCGATCGTCGCCGCGAGCTATGGACCCCGCGCGTGTGGCCCGGCGCCCTCCTGGTCGAGGGCGAGGTCGTCGGGGTGTGGCGGCGCGCGCGGGCGACGGTGGCGGTGCAGACCTGGCGGCGCCTCTCGCGAGCAGCACGAGGCGCAGTCGAGGCCGAAGCGGCATCCTTGCCGCTTCCGGGTGTCGAGGGGCAGATCGTCGTCCGCTGGGACTGACCCGGATCAGCTGGGCAGCGCCAGGTCGAGCTCCAGCCAACGGGCGAGATCCTTGAGCTCTCGGCGGACCGCCGCGGTCGCGGTCTTGGTGAACGGTTCGTCCTCGTGGATGGCATCGACCCGGAGCACGCCAGCGTCGCGCTCCGCCGTGGCATCGACCTTGCCGATCAGCTGGTCGCGATGCAGGATCGGCAGCGCGTAGTAACCCCACCGGCGGGTGGCCGCGGGCTTGTACATCTCGAGTTGGAAGTCGAAGCCGAACAGCTCCATCGCTCGCTTGCGATCGTGTACCAGCCGGTCGAACGGGGACAGAAGAGCCGTGCGCCCGGAGAAGGAACGGTCCAACAGTGACGGGTCGATACGCCACTCACCCTTGGCGCCTTCGACGACGGCGGGTTCACCCGCCTCGCCGACGTCGGCGGGTTCCACCGGACTCTGCGGCGCTCGGGCTCGAGCGATGCCGAGGGCGCGCAGCCGTCGTTCGTCACGGGTGCGACGGGCTTGGTCCGCCGGGACGATCGGATCGTCGGGATAGACCCGCAGCGCCAGGTCCCACAGCCGCTCACGTCCCTGCCGGCCGGCCACCGCGACCTCGCCTCTCGCCACCATGAAGTCCAGGAGCTTCTCGACGTTGCGGTTGCCGGTCCATCCGGTGGACTCCCAAGGCTTCGTGCAGGTGTCCGGGAGCGCACGCATCGCCAGCGGCCCGGAGGACTCGAGCCTCGCCAGGATGTCCCGCCGGGTGGCGTCGTTCGCCTTCACCCAATCGCGCCGGTAGCGTTGCCAGTCGCGCAACTTGCCCGTCCCCGGCCAGACCGCCATGTCGGCCCGGTAGAGCGCGAGATCCTCCGCCGGTCGGACCACCGCCTGCAGTTCGACCAGTGCGCGATCCGCGAGTGCGTCGCGCAGCTCCGCCGTGGAGTACGAGGACCCGAGGCGGCTCCACGCCACCAGATCGGCGCTCGGGGCGACCGCGGCGATCGGGTCGAGTTGGAGCATGGCGAGGTGGCGCACCAGGTCGAGGAGTCCGGACGGTCGCTCGGCGTCGAGCAGCTGGGCGTGCACGGCGATCCGCCGTGCGTCGCTCGCTGAGAGCCGATGGACGGTGGCCACGTTCCGAGGGTAGGCGCCGTCACCGAACGATGTCATCGCGAGCAGAGCCCTGGAGCCGCACCGGGAGGTGCACGCCCCTCGAAGCCGGTGGTTTGATGGGATCGGTGCCGGGCGCCGGAACCAATGCCGGAGCGAGATCGGGATCGGAG
>Ga0190271_10003334_pt1 | contig 10044 bp, 12 predicted proteins | sample Popmic356T_FD_133747 | JGI IMG/M metagenome (GOLD analysis project Ga0190271, IMG submission 133747) | Populus adjacent soil microbial communities from riparian zone of Weber River, Utah, USA - 356 T | ecosystem: Environmental > Terrestrial > Soil > Riparian zone | place: USA: Utah | collected... | reverse complement strand
TATTCCATACACCCCTTATTTCCCTTTTCCCCTTATTTCCCTTTTCCCCCTATTCCCTCATTCCCGCCCCCAGGGCCCAAAAAAATATTTTCATCCAGTACTTGGCCATGCATAGTACTTTTCCGTATATAGGTGTAGAATTGATTAAAAATGCACGTATGAACCTTGAAAACACGCAAGTACAGATGAGGAAGGGAATATTGGAATACTGCATACTCCACATAATTTCGCGGGGCGAAGTGTATGCCTCCGACATGCTGGATGAGCTTACCGCAGCGAAGATTATCGTGGTGGAAGGTACACTGTATCCGTTGCTCACGCGCTTGAAAAATGCCGGATTTCTGGAGTATAAATGGGTGGAGTCGAAATCAGGGCCTCCCAGAAAATATTACAAGCTGACTGATAAAGGCAGTAAGTTTTTGGGTAGTCTCACCGAAACATGGGATGAACTTGTCCACTCCACTCAGATGATTACTACTAAATCCAACGCTTAATCCAGACTTACAACAGTTATGAAAAAAAATATTAGCATAAACATCAGTGGGATCATCTTTCACATTGAAGAGGATGGTTATGAGAACTTGCGAAAATATCTTGATTCGATTAATAAATACTTTGCATCTTTTGAAGACAGCAGTGAGATCCTGGCTGATATCGAAAGTCGCGTTGCCGAAATCTTCCTGTCCAAACTCAACGAGGGAAAACAGGTTATCACTGCGGAAGACGTAAACGCCCTCATTGCAACAATGGGTAGTGTAAGCGACTTCAAGGCCGCTGAAGAGCAAGAGTTTAGTTCTGCATCAAGCACAAATGAGACTCACTCGGAAAAACAACCTGACGAAGGAGCAAATACCTCCTCATCCGCCGGAAGCAACAAAACTTACACGAGACCTCAGCAACTCCAGCGCGACCAAAAACGCAAAATACTGGGTGGCGTTTGTTCAGGAATCGGACACTATTTTAATGTAGATGCAGTCTGGATAAGGTTGTTGTTTGCCCTGCTCGCTTTTGCCTACGGCATAACAATCTTTGTTTACATCATAATGTGGATCGTGGTACCTGGCACAGACGACCTTGAAGAACCCGAGGTTGGCAAGAAGATGTTCAGGGATGGTGAGCGAAAAGTAATTGGCGGAGTATCAGGAGGAGTAGCTGCATTTTTCGGCATGGATATAATCGCCGTCAGACTCCTGTTCATAATCTTCACGGTTTTCTTTGGCGTGGGATTCATTGTCTACGTCGTACTTTGGATAGCGCTGCCTGAAGCGAAGAGCCTAACCGACAGGATGGAGATGCAGGGGGAACCTGTCACCCTCTCCAACATTGAATCGAACATTAAAAAAAATCTTAATGTAGACTCCGAAAAAGAAGAGAGCACGGCCACCAAGATCTTACTCTTTCCATTCCGTCTCATCGGATTGTTATTAGGTGTTCTGGGAAAAATACTGGTCCCGTTGTTTGAAATACTGCGGGTAGCGATCGGGATCGTGGTGATCTTACTAGGCGTAACGCTCATGTTTACCACCATCGTTACAGGCGGTGTGTTTGTCGGGCTTTTTTCTGCCTCTGCATTCAGCTGGCCAACTTTCAGCTATGACGACGTAAGTATGCCGTTGGAAGTATTTACCAATAGCTTCTCCGGCTGGATGGTGTTCGCAGCCTGTATCGCAGCAATAATCCCTTCTATACTCATCACATTGTTTGGTGCTTCGATTATTGCTAAAAAATATGTCTTTGGATCAACGGTTGGTTGGACCCTGTTTGTATTATTCTTTGTTAGCGTTGCCATGCTCAGTGTAAGTATCCCGAAAGTTATCTACTCATTTAAAGAGCAGGGAGAATTCAAGCAAGAGACCGCCTACAACATTTCTGGCAAAAAGACACTGTTTCACATCAAAGAAGTGGGAATGGACGACTACAATGAAGTATCGCTCACCCTGGAGGGCTATGAAGGCAAAGACCTGAAATTAGTGCAAACATTTAAAGGACGAGGGGCGACAAAACAGAAAGCAATTGAAAATGCTCAGATGATCGACTACAATATTGAAGCGCAGGATTCAGTGCTCACATTTGATTCAAACATACAGTTTAAGAAGGACGCTATCTTTCGCGCACAACGTCTCGACATGACTCTCTACATTCCTTACCATCATCCGTTTATTATGGACGAGTCTACGAGCCGTTTTATTTCACAGTATGTAGATTATGAAGACATGGATGGGTTTACATGGGAGATGACCGAAAAAGGCCTGAAATGTATTACATGCCCCGTGTCCGAGGAAGAAAAGAATAATGTTGCAGATGACTTTGGCCTCACGGATTTCGACGAGTTGGATATCCGCGGTATATTTGATGTAACAATTACTCGTGGTGATGAATTTGCGGTAGAACTCTTTGGGCCTGATACTGAAAAGAACAAGTATAAAATTTACCGGTCCGGCCAGACACTTGTTATCGAGTATCAAAGTGGCAAAAAGAAATTCGACTGGGATGTCGATGTCATTGATGCCGATGAACTCCGCATTAACATCACAATGCCTTCCCTGGAAAGGATAGAAGCCGAAGGGTATGGCAAGATCGAATTTGAAAACTTTGAAACGGATGACATGGATATCGAAATGCGTGGACCGGTCAAACTTCGGGGTGAACTAAACGCAAGAGACTTGATGATCCGACTTACTGGCAAATCCGAAGCCGAACTATCGGGCAGGGTGACGAACCTCGATGCAGACATTCAGTTCGCATCAAAATTGCGCGCGTACAACCTTGAAGTTGCGGATGCGATCGTTGAAGTTAACGGAGCCTCCTCGGCAAGAGTGAATGTTACCAATAGCCTCGAAATGGAAGAAGGACTGGCAAGTGATATTGACTACAGAGGAAACCCAAATATTATCAAAAGAGACTAAGACCCCATTCATATGATCATTTTTTTACTCTTCCTGCTCGTCTACCTGATCGGCCTGATACTGTAAAATTTTATACCGCCATACCAAGAGAAGTTGTACTTTTACTCCCATGAAAAAGCTTCTCTTGTTATTGGCTTTTTTTGGTATTGTTCAGTTTACTAAGAGCCCGAAAGAAGGAATCAAAGGTCAGGTTTTTTGGATTAGCGGCAACCAAATGCCCGGTCCGGGAAAAGCTATCCCACCCGAGCAAGGCGTAACCCGCGAAATCGTTATTTATAAGGCTACCACATTAAAAGACGTCGATCAAAAGGAGCAATTTTTCCAGGAGGTAAAAACAGAACTGGTCACAAAGGCCTGGAGTAACGTTGACGGTTCTTTCAAGATAAAATTACCACCAGGTCAGTATTCCGTTTTTACTCAGGAAACAAAAGGTTTGTTTGCCAACATTATTGACCAAAACGGCTGTATCAATTGTGTGGAGGTAAAACCCAAGAAATATTCATGGGTTGCCATTACAGTCGACTATGAGGCCGCTTATTGACGCCTTTCTGGCCGAAATAAATATCATGCGGTAAGCAACCCAAACATACAACCCAGCATCTTATCCTCGAAACACCTTTAATGCATTTAAAAATTTACCGGGCAAAAGAAGATGAATTGATCAAAGGGTGCCTCCGGCGCGATCCCAGCGCCCAGAAGCACCTTTATGAGTCCTATTCGTCCAAAATGTACTCATTATGCTACCGGTATGTCAAAAATCCTATGGAAGCGGAAGACATTATTGTCACTGCTTTCTTGAAGATCTTTGATAAAATTCAGCAGTTCAAAAGTGAAGGAAGTTTCGAAGGATGGATCAGACGAATAGTTGTAAATGAAGCCCTGACCTTTCTTCGACGCAACCGGTCGATGTACCTTGAGACAGAGCTGGAACAAGCAGATCGCGAGCCTGACTACAATGCACTGAGTGACCATCTGGAAGCGGAAGACTTGCTAAAGATGATTCAGGAATTGCCTACCGGATATAGAATTGTGTTTAATCTTTATGCCATCGACGGTTATTCTCATAAAGAAATCGCGGAACAATTGGGCATCAGTGAGAACACTTCAAAATCACAACTTAGCAGAGCGCGCACCTATCTGCAAAAAGTATTACTGGAACACGATTGGATTGCAAACAAAAAAATAAGCAGCGATGAATCAACAACCTGATAAACTCTTTCGCGAGAAACTGGAAGGTTATCAAAAACCAGCCCCGGCATCCGCCTGGGAAAAGATCGCCGCAGCCCAGGCTAAAAAAAACACTAAGGGACCGTGGCTGAAAATTGCTGCCTCACTCTCACTGCTGGCTGTTGCAGGTTATGTTCTTTGGTCAGTTAACAGTTCTAGCAACACCCAACAAAATACAATTACAAACGCAGAAAAAGAACCTGTAACCGCCAGCGTTCCTCAAGACAATTCATCTAAAAAGGAACTTGCCGAAAATAACAGCGATCTACTACCCCTTGCAAAATCACAACCTGCAGTTAAAAGAAAATCACCAAACAAGAAAGGTATAAAGTCCGAACAGACTCAGAAGGTTGCAATAATTGAAGAGACTAATGTTAATGATCAATCGCTTCAATCCACAAACTCCCTCGCCAGCGAAACCGAGCCAACACCGAACCAGGAAACATCCATCGAGGAATCACAAGTAACAGAGAAACCTGTAGTCCAAACCGTCACAATGGTGTTCACTGCAGAAGATGTCGACGGATACTTGGACAAAAAAGCGTTGGCCGAAGCAACCTCTGAAGAGAAGAAGTCATCTACGTTGAAAAAGCTGCTAAAGAAAGCGAATGACCTGACAAACAATCAGGATCCATTCGGCGAGTTGAGGCAGAAAAAAAATGAAATTCTAGCGCTGAATTTTAGAAGTGAAAAACAACGTGGACAAAACAAGTAAAAAGTGTATGCTCAGAAAAATATTTTTAACTCTACTTCTAGGCGCCATTGCTATGCTGACGAACGCGCAGCAAAAGAGCGATACGATAATTGTTGAATTAGCAAAGACCAGCAAAGTGATCTTCACCATTAAGGATAGAGCTGATCTGGAAATTCTCAAACATTATAACTTTCAGGAACTCTTTCAGGATATTCTTACGAAGCTTGAAACGAATGACACCACGGCCTTGTCAAAAAACGATTCTACAACCGTTGAGGAAATTGTAGTAACGGAAGACCAGACTGAAGATTGGAACGTCAGCGGCAGGGAAAGTACGTACGACAACGATGATGACGACGACGACTGGAGCAATTATGACGTGTACTACGGAAACAAGTGGGGGCGCACCTGGCAATCGTTTAATTTTGAATTAGGGATGAACAACTATCTCAGCGACGGAAAGTTTCCGGATAGCGAAAACGAACTGTATTCCGTGCGGCCCTGGGGCTCGTGGTATGTGGGGCTTGCTTCAATTCAACGTACCCGCCTGGCAAAGAAATTCTTTCTGGAATGGGGTATAGGCGTAAACTGGTATAATTTCAAATTCCAGGAAGATAATGTGCTCATTCAAAAAGATGACAACGGAGTATACTTCGTGGAAGATATGCGGGACGTGGAATACAAGAAGAGCAAATTAACCGCCTCTTATATCACTGCTACAATTATTCCTGTCGTGGACTTTGGCGACAACAGCAGAAAGGCAAGGATCTGGGACGGCTACAGGAATTCCTTTCGCATTGGCCTGGGGCCTTATATCGGATACAGGATTGAAAGCCACTCCAAACTTGTGTACAAGGATGAAAATAAAGAAAAGGATAAAGAGCACGATAGCTTTTATTTGAATGCTATCCGGTATGGCGCCCGGCTTCAACTTGGATACCGCTCCACCGATCTGTTCTTCAATTACGACCTGAATGATTTATTTACAGAGGGGAAAGGGCCGAGCCTGAACGCCTTTAGCTTCGGAATCATTTTCTAAAAAATCCAAAGCCCCCAACGGGCTGACCCCTGAGGCTAAGTACTCAGGGGTTTTTTTATATCCCCAAGGCCCGTTTTCCCAGCAGTTCGCTCGATAAGCCGTCAAATCTCGCCGGCCTACACGACGTATCATTTTAAATTTTCAAGCTCATTAACAGATTAATTTTCTAACTTTAAGTATTTTCAATGAGTATGTCGGACGCTATCGGAAATTTATCTCGTAAAGAACAAGTAATTCGGAAGGCAGCAGAGCTGTTCAAGGAAAAGGGTTATGCCGCCGCTTCAATGCGTGACCTTGCCCAACTGCTAGGCATCGAAGCAGCTAGTTTATATTCGCATATCAAGTCTAAGGAAGAAATTCTGCGCAGCCTTTGCTTCGATATGGCGGCGGAATTCAGAAAGTCGCTGGAGGAAGTTGAGAAACAAAATGTAGCCGCCAGCGAAAAACTGCGCAACGGTATCATCGGACATATTCAGGTAATGGCGAAAGATCTTACCGCGTCAGCTGTTTTCATGAATGAACATCGTCACCTGAGCGAGCCCTACCTGAGGGACTTTCTGTTGCTTCGGATCAATTACATCAACCGCTTCAAGACGATTTTTGAGGAAGGCGTCCGGAATGGTGAATTCAAAAGCACTATCGATAAAAAGTTGGCTGTTATGACACTGTTCTCTTCCTTGAACTGGATGCCCATGTGGTACGACCCAGATTCCGCCATAGATCCGGAAGCGCTCGGTTTCCAGCTGGCGGATATGCTTGTCAATGGCTTGAAAAAAACTCCCTGATCCTGGGCTAACAATCGTTTGGTTTCAACGTTATATTATTGTAAATCGATGACTGCAAGGCCATTTCCCAAGGCTTATTGTAGCTTGGATGGCGCCATTTCCGCAATCAGAATTGTCAATTTATGTACGGTGGAGGAAACACATTTGAGGGAATAAAGACCGACGGACTGGCCCAGGAAGACCCCGTCAAACTCTCGGGGTTTGAAGCACGGATCGCGCGGGGCGAAAAAATCGAGCCGTCGGATTGGATGCCTCAACTCTATCGCGTTCAGCTGATACGAATGATCGAACAGCATGCTCACAGTGAAATTATCGGAGCACTGCCTGAAGGGACATGGATTACACGTGCCCCGGGTTTTAAGCGGAAGCTGGCCTTGATGGCAAAAGTGCAGGACGAAGTTGGTCATGCTCAACTGCTTTACAGCGCAGCCGAAACCCTTGGCAAAAGCCGCGAACAAATGATCAACGATCTGATCACAGGGAAATCCAAGTACTCAAATATTTTTAACTACCCGGCTTTTACGTGGGCCGACGCCTGCTTCATCTCATGGCTCGTCGACGCAGGTGCTATCGTTAACCAACTGGCAAATGCAAAAGGCAGCTACGGTCCCTATTGCCGCGCTTTGGATCGAATTTGCGCAGAAGAATCATTTCATTTAAAGTATGGACACCATTGCGTTATATACCTGGCTGCCGGTACGCAGACACAGAGAACAATGTTTCAGGAAGCGCTCAACCGATGGTGGCCCCCAATGATGCACTTTTTTGGGCCTGCTGATAAAATTTCAGCTCACACGAAGGTGTTGATGAATTGGAAAGTAAAGATGTCTACCAACGATGACATGCGCAATCAGTTTTTAGACATGTACGTTCCGAAAATCTGGGAATTGGGATTTACTATTCCTGATCCAGACCTTAAAAAAAATAATGATACGGGCCGATGGGAGTACACAGAACCGGACTGGGAGGAATTTAAACGAGTGATCAATGGCGACGGCCCTTGTAATAAAGAGCGGTTGGAGGTTCGTAGAATTGCTGAAAGCCGTGGCCGATGGGTCCGCGATGCGCTGAAATCGGAGAGACTGGTTTTTAACTCTCCATTGGCATAAAGAAATTATACTATAGAAGAATTAATTTGAGCGCGAAAAAGGGCCAGCAAGCAGGAGAACCTCGTTCCAAACTTTTGTCAAGGCCTCATATGGGGAATCAAAGCAACTTTTTAAATAAACCAAAGCACTGCTATCTTCAGGTAACTCATTATTGAACCACTTCAAAATATCATCGGCCAATAACAACAGTTCATTGGAATGGTACTTAGGGTAATACCTGTAAAGAAAATCCATCGCCCAAAGTAAATCGAGGTACTTCATTGTCTTAGATAAACGAAGTTTTGAAGCGGTTAGTTTTTAAGAACACAGGCAATTTTTGAATATAACTTATAGCAAAACAATCAATCGTGAAATCGCTTGATCCAAGGGTAAAACGACTTCCTGAAATCGCCTCTGAGGCGCAGCAGGATCCTAAGATTTCGCTGGCGCAGTTTGGAACCTTTGAAGTTTTCGTGCAACCAAATCCAAAGAAACCCTTCCAACACGAGGGCGCCGTCCATGCGCCAAACATCGAGATGGCCTATGTCCTTGCCAAAGAGACTTTTACACGACGATTCACTTGTTCGTCGATGTATGTGGTAGAAACCAGCAACGTATATGTTTCTCCTCTGACCGAGGGAAGTCAATCCGTCTACGACCTGGTTAATGAATCGAAGGATACTACCACAACAAAGGAACAATATGAGGTTTACCACTTAGCGAAAAGGGGCAAGCAACACATCCACGCCGGTGCTGTTGTTGCGACTTCGCCTGAGGGCGCGTTATGGGAAGCAAAAAACAGGTTTAATACTGGTACCGCAGTTTTTAATGTCTGGGCCATCCGCACATCAGAAATTCGATTTACAAAGCCCGATGACGATGATTTTTGGTCTACGTTGCCTGAAAAGAAATTCAGGGACGCGGCGGATTATAAGGGCGGAGAAAAATTGAAAACTTTTCTAGACAGCACCAAATGAGTATGCATGAAACTTTCATAAAGGAACTTCTTTACAAAATGGCCGATGACCAACTTATTCTGGGTCATAGAAATTCGGAATGGACCGGCTTCGGACCGCTGTTGGAGGAGGACATCGCATTTTCTTCAATGGCGCAGGACAAAATTGGACAGAGCCACGTTTTGTATCAAATCCTTCACGAATTGGGCGAGCAGCCACCAGATACAGTTGCTTTTATGCGGAAAGCCACTCAGTTTCATAACTGTATTTTCACGGAATTGCCCAACGGTGAGTACGACTTCAGCCTCATCCGGCATTTTTTATTCGACACTGCCGAAATCTTGCGATTTGATATGCTGCGTACGTCCTCCTTTTTGCCGTTAGCTGAACTGGCGGGAAAAATTCATGGAGAGCTGCGCTATCACGTTCTTCATGCAAATACCTGGATCAAACAGCTTGGCTCTGCAACTGAGGAGAGTATTTTCCGTTTACAACAGTCCCTGACTCTCGCTCTTCCTTACGCATTGGGAATTTTTGAAAAATCTCCGCACGAAGACGGCTTGATCGGGGATAAAATATTTGGAGGTGAGGAGGTTTTAAAAGACCGTTGGATGGAAAAGGTGGAGGGAACTCTCAAGGATACCCAACTGACACTACCCGCCTGGAGTACGATCACTCCAGTATTCGGCGGGAGAAGTGGCAACCACAGTGAACATCTTCCTCCTCTCCTGGATGAAATGAGTGAAGTCTTCAGAATTGATCCAACTGCGGAATGGTAATATGAAAAACGTAACCGACGAACTACAACAAATCACCGCCGAGTACGCGGCAAGAATTTCAGGAATCACAGAAAAGGAATTTTCAGCCAAACCCCTTCCTAATAAATGGAGCAAGAAGGAGGTCGTCGGTCATTTAATTGATTCTGCTCAAAATAATTTGCGCAGGTTTATTTGTGGTCAGTACGAATCTTTACCACCCCACATCACTTATGAGCAGGATTTTTGGGTTGCTGCCAATGGCTATGGTCAAACCAGTAGCGAAGACGTTATCCAGCTATGGCTGTTGATCAACAAGCGGATCTGTGATGTCCTCAATAGCATGCCTAAGTCAAACTATGAAAAGGTCTGCAACACTGGGAATGATTCAGAACAACTTCGTTCTCTTCAATGGCTGGCTGAAGATTATGTTAAGCACTTGAAACATCATCTGAACCAGGTCATTCCAGGATCATTTGATATCGTCTACAAATAATCACAAAGGATTTTTTTCATGCTTACACGTGAACAGGTATATCGCTGGCTGGAAGAAGTAAAAGATCCGGAGATTCCTGTTTTATCTCTCGTGGATCT